>WBZQ01001833.1_pt1 | contig 14221 bp, 12 predicted proteins | sample 5204251 | NCBI WGS metagenome assembly WBZQ01 (sample SAMN12412402, study PRJNA552823) | activated sludge metagenome | isolation source: activated sludge from nitrification reactor of wastewater treatment plant... | place: USA: Virginia | collected 2017-09 | reverse complement strand
TTATTTTAGCCGATTGTATCAATTCATTTTTCATATTGTTAAACGCCATGATTGCATTGAAGAAATTATCAACGATGTCATGTACGTCGTGTGGAAAAAAGCATTCACCTACGATCAGGTGTGCCGTCCTTCGACCTGGATCCTGGGCATCGCTTATTTAAAATCATTGAAGAGCGCCAACCAAAATATGACGTACGACGATCGAACGGCTGAATTCAATGAAGAATTGGACTATATTCCCGAAGGTGGAGGTCAGTGGGTGGAAGAAGTGGAAGTCAATAATTGGCTGGAAATGGCTTTCGATAAGTTATCTACTGAACAGCGCGCAGTAGTGGAAATGACCTATTATCAAGGTTTACATTATCATGAAATCGCAGAAATCATGCAATGTCCTGAAAATACAGTAAAAACAAGAATGTTTCATGCACGTAAGATTTTAGCCAGGCTATTTCTAGAGCTTAAGGACAGGAGTCGACAATGATATCTACAAATAATGATAGATCCCCCCTCAACGAGCACCGTCAGGTTTGGGAACTGTTGCCATGGTATATCAATAATACATTGGACCCGATCGAGCAAAGCAACGTAAGAAATCATCTCAAATCCTGCATCACGTGCAGAATCGAATTGAATCAACAGCAACAATTAGTTGAGAAAATGCAAGAGATCGATCTGTTGGAACAAATTTCCCGGGTATCTTTTGCACAGTTGAAAATGAAAATTGAGAAACAGCCGGATCCTGGCGTGCTCGTTACGAGGCATGAATTCAAAAAAGATACAGAATTTTTGTCACGACAATTCCTCGGTTTCGTGCAATACACTGCCTTGGCTGCGAGCTTGTTATTGCTATCGCTGCCATTCATGCTGGGTTCGCAGATCGACACTACCCAACTTCGAAGTGAGTATAGAACGCTTTCCAACCCAGTCGTTGGAGCAGAAAGCATGAACATGCTGCGAATCATCTTTTCTGATCAATCGGATCCCGAACAAATCAATGCCATTTTGAGTGCGGTTTCTGCTCGTATCATTAAAGGCCCGGCGGAAAATGGCGTATATCTGGTGCAGATCGGAGATCAGCACACGACCTCGCAGGAGGTTAGAAATGCGATCACATACTTACATAACGATACCCGCATTATTTTTGCGGAGCTGGCTCATGGGCTCCCTCACACAGATGCGAAGTAAATACTGATGTCGAACAGGTCACCACGAAACTATCGATTCTCGGTTCCGCTGTTGCTGTGGATGCTCATAAGCGCATGGCCCATCCTGGCGTCGGAATTTTCCGTTCATCCGCATATCGTTGACATCCAGCATGCCGAACGGATCATTTTGGTCACGTATGCGGATAAACACATCGATCGTATTCCGGTTGGAGTTGCCAATCAATCCTATCGCCGGCGAGGTCAGTACAGCAGTTCGACCTGGAGCCAGCGAATCGCCTCCAGCATTGAAAGCGACTACAAATTAAAAATTCTGTCGCAATGGCCCATTAAGGAAATCGGTGAACATTGCGTGGTATATCTCATCAGTGACGATCAAACGATCTCAGAGGTCATCGGCGCGTTATCGAAAGATGAACGCGTCGCTAGCGTACAGGCGATGAATACTTTCCAGGTAATGGCAGAGAATCGCTACAGTGATCCTTATTACCACCTGCAAACCCACATTCAGTCGATGAATCTGGCTGACATTCATGATCGGGCCACAGGCAAGAACGTCACCATTGCCATCATCGACACGGGGATAGACGCAAATCACCCCGATCTGAAAGGACAAATTCAGGAAAGCAAAGATTTCGTCGCTCAGAAATCCTCATCTTCCTTTGGAGAATATCATGGCACGGCAATTGCCGGTGTCATCGCCGCCAAGCCAAACAATGGCCGTGGCATTGTCGGTATTGCTCCCGATAGCACAGTCATTTCCTTGAAGGCTTGCTGGGGAATAAAACTGGGGAGCCTCGACGCAGCCTGCAATAGCTTCACCTTGGCTTTGGCGATCAGCACAGCCATTGGAATGAACATTGACATCCTGAATCTGAGTCTGACTGGCCCACACGATCCCTTATTAGCCAGACTGATTGACAAGGCTGTTCATGCGGGCATCATTGTGATCGCGTCGCAGGCTGACACTATAGATGAAAAATCCGGTTTCCCCGCCAGGCAGCCCGGTGTCATTGGAGTCCGCAGCTTAAACAGCACCGCGACGCAATCTTCCAGCGGACCTTCCGTTTTTTCAATAGCCGCACCTGGAGAAGACATATTAACGACATTACCCGAAGGTGCTTATGATTTCGTGTCAGGAAATTCTCTGGCCACCGCTCATGTTTCCGGCCTTACCGCTCTGCTGCTGCAATTGAAACGAAACGCGAATAGCCAAGAGCTTCATACGTTATTGACGCAAGCCAACGAACCTTCTTTTTACAAGGTGTTCCGCAAAGTCCGGCACAAAAATGCATTCGGCAGCCGATCGATTTTACCGAGGCGCGCTCATCATGGTTGATCCATATGCAATAGAATCCAGCTTACCGGAATGAAGATCCGTCATTTCAGGACTATCTGATCCAAAGGGTTTTGATATTCACGAACTCACGAATGCCAAAATAAGATAATTCCCGCCCATAACCAGAATCTTTGATGCCACCGAATGGCAGGCGCGGGTCGCTCTTCACCACGCCATTTACGAAGGTAGAGCCAGCTTGAATCTGCCGGGCTAGTGCTTCGCCTCGCACCACATCCGATGTCCAAACACTGCCACCGAGACCAAAAGGAGTGCGATTAGCCAGCCGGGTGGCTTCTTCGGCATCTTTTACTCGCGTGATGGCCATCACGGGACCGAACAGTTCTTCGTCAAACGCTGGCATGCCCGGTTGAACGTAATCCAGAATGGCCGGTTGATAATAAAATCCTTCTGTCCCAATGGCAAAGCCACCGGCGACGAGTCGGGCGCCAGCCGCCAGACTGCGCTCTACTTGCGATTGTAATTCCTGACGCAAGTCCCCGCGAGCCATCGGCGCGATCGTTGTGGCCTCATTCCTCGGATCCCCCCATTGCATCTGTTCAACCAGTTTCTTGACGTGTCCAATGAACACATCGGCGATGGAATCAACCAGAATAAAACGTTTGGCTGCAATGCAACTCTGCCCCATATTCTGAAAACGAGCAAACAATGCGTGCTGCGCCGTGGTTTCCAGATGCGCATCTCCCAACACGATAAAAGGATCCGAACCGCCCAGTTCGAGCACGCATTTCTTCAAATGCCGGCCCGCGATGCTCGCCACTTTGCGCCCAGCTTGACTGCTGCCCGTCAACGTCACGGCTGCAACGCGTGGATCGGCTACCACCGTTTCCGTCTGTTCCGCGCTGATCATCAGTGTCCGAAAAACATCGGCCGGAAACCCAGCTCGCTGAAACGCATGCTCCAATGCCAGCGCGCAGCGCGGAACATTCGACGCATGCTTCAATACCACGGCATTACCGGCCATCATGGCGGGCGCAGCAGCTCGTATCAATTGCCAGAATGGAAAATTCCACGGCATGATGCACAACAGGATGCCCAGTGGCTGATACATAACAAGGCTACGACTGGCGTCAGAAGCCATGACCTCATCCTTTAAGTACGATTGTGCATGCTCGGCGTAATATTCACAGCCGAGCGCGCATTTATCCACCTCCGCCCTGGCCTCTTTCAATAATTTGCCCATTTCTTCGGTGATCAGATTGGCGTACTCTTCCCTATACTGGCGAAATACCTGCGCCAATTGCCGCATCGTGTGAGAACGCTGCTCCATCGTAAACACAGCCCAGTCTGCTTGAGCATGCTCGACCTGACTCAATACGGCATGCGTCTGATCCATCGACCAGACAGGAAAAGAATGGAGTGTCTGACCCGAAGCCGGGTTAGTGGACAACATGGGCATAGAAAATATCCTTGTTGGCAAAAATCAATGCCTGCATTTCATTGCTATCGGCAATCACTGTGAAGGCAGATCAATTGGCTAGACTGACATGCCTATTTTTGGGGTTTGTTCTGATAAGTATGGGTCTCTTCAATGATCTGCGCATCCTCGATAATGATCGACGAATCGCCTTCGTTCGATCGGCTAATATCATCCACCTGCTGCCTGGCTTGTTCATATTGCCGGCGCACCCACCAGAATCGTATGCCAATGACAACAATGGCAACGGCCAGCAGCGCAAGAAAGGCTGCGAAAAAGAACATGCCTAACATCACCATGACGATCACGATTGGAATCAGCATCAGATACGTCATCCACCGGTTCAGCGGTGACAGCGGTGGAGGAGGCTGTTCATGTTCATCGGTACGGTGAAATTCAGAAATTCTGTTAATAATAATTTTGCGTTGCTCATCATTCATTGCATCAACTCCTCTATTTCGGGAATCGTCTTGGGCGCCAATGTCGTCAGCACGTCATGACCGAGTTGCGTCACCAAAACATCATCCTCAATGCGTATTCCGATATTCCAGAAATGTTCCGGAACACTATCTGCCGGACGAATATAACAACCGGGTTCTACGGTTAGCACCATGCCTGGCTCAAATATGCGCCAATCGCCCTGCTGCTTATATTCTCCGACATCATGCACATCCATGCCCAACCAGTGACCGGTTTTATGCATATAAAAGCGTTTATAGTCCTCAGTCTCCAGTATCGCATCGACGCTGCCCTGACATAATCCGAGATCGGCGAAACCTTGCGCCAGTACCCGTAAAGCAGCCTGGTGCGGGTCATTCCAGCGATTACCCGGCTTCACCTGCTCAATGGCGTCGAGCTGCGCCGCCAGCACCAATTGATAAACATCCCGTTGCTGCGGCGTAAAACGGCCATTGATGGGAAATGTGCGGGTGATATCAGAGGCATAGCCGTCCAGCTCACAACCAGCATCGATCAATAGCAAATCACCAGATCTCAATTCAGCATTATTGTCGACGTAATGCAGCACGCAAGCGTTGGCGCCTCCCGCTACGATCGAAGTGTATGCCGGCGCTTGGGCGCCATGCCGGTAAAAGCTATACAGCAGCTCGGCTTCGATCTCATATTCGCGCATGCCTGGAGAGGTCGTCTGCATCGCGCGCTGATGCGCCTGAGCGGAAATATCTGCCGCGCGCTGCATGATTCGAAGCTCATCACTTCCCTTGATCAAGCGCATGTCGTCGAGTACTGTGCGGTAATCATGAATTTCTGCTGGCGAGGCCACGCCAGCACGCGATTGTTCCCGCACCTGATTCAACCAGCCGATGATCCGTTGATTCCACGACTGATTCTGATTGAACGCTGCGTAAACAGCCGGTTGATTGGCAAGCAATCTCGGCATTAATTCATCCAATTGCGTTATCGGATAGGCTTCATCAAACCCAAACACTTCCCTGGCGGCATCAGGGCCGTAGCGAAAACCATCCCATATCTCGCGCTCCTGGTTCTTCTCGCGGCAAAACAAATAATGCTTTGCTGCAGTATCATCACTGGCTGCAACAATCACTAGAACAGCCTCTGGCTCCCGAAAACCGCTCAGATAATAAAAATAGCTATCGAACCGATACGGATAATGGGCATCACGGTTGCGCAGTTGTTCTGGCGCAGTCGGAATGATTGCGACCCCACCTTTGAGTTGGGTTGCAAAGAGTTGCCGGCGATCTTTAAATTTTTGAAATTGAGTCATAAATAACTGTACTGCGTCACCCAAATGTCCATGTCATGTATTGCGCTGTTTCATTGAAAGCTGCTGATCCAGCTCGGCCAGTCGCTCAGGTGTGCCGACATCCATCCACTGCCCGGTGAAGCGCTCGCCGCTCACATGGCCGTTCTCGATTTCATGCCGTAACAATGGCGCCAGTTTCGCCGGCAAACCTGAAAATACGTCAGCGAACAACTCTGGTTGATACACGCCAATGCCGCTAAATGTCAAGTTATTGACCCCGGAGAGTGCGACTTTGTTTCCCTGTAGCGCAAAATCACCGATTGCATGATGGGATGGATTATCCACCAACACCAGATGCGCAATGAAATCCTGCCGGTTTGAATGCATCGACTGCATCACTGGCAGCAACACGGCATAGTCCATATCACAATAGATATCACCGTTCACGACCAGAAAAGGCTGCGACCGAGAAGCATCCGTCAACAACGGCAACGCATTCGCAATACCGCCAGCAGTTTCCAGCACTACGTGCTCCGGCGAATACCGAATGGTAACACCATACCGCTCACCGGTACCGAGTGCATTTTCGATCATTTTCCCCAAGTAAGCATGATTGATGACGATCTCGACAAAACCGGCGCGTGCCAAATTGATCAGTTGATATTCGATCAGAGCATGAGTGCCTGCCCTCAGCAGCGGCTTGGGCGTTTGATCGGTCAGAGGACGCATGCGCTCGCCGCGCCCGGCGGCGAGAATCATTGCCTTGTACGGAACAGCGCTAAAATGTATAGCCAATTTTCTGACTCGGCTCCGCGGAATTCAACTCATCCAGCACGATCAGCAGTGGGCCAAGTTCGCGATACCGTTCACAGGCCTTGCGCAGATAATCCATCACCACCGGCATGTCATTCAGGTAGGTCGATTTGCCATCGCGGTAATGGAGTCGCGCAAAAATTCCCAGAACTTTCAAATGACGCTGCACCCCCATCCATTCGAAATCACGGTAAAAAGACGCAAAATCGGCAGCAACCGGTAATCCTGCTTTGCGCGCCTTCTCCCAATAACGGATCACCCAATCAAGAATGCGATCTTCATCCCAGCGGATATACGCATCCTTGAACAATGACACGAGATCATAGGTAACCGGGCCATACACTGCATCCTGGAAATCAAGAATACCCGGATTGGGTGACGACATCATCAAATTGCGGGAATGATAATCGCGGTGCACCAGCACTTTCGACTGAGCCAAATTATTCCGCAGGATATGCCCAAACACACCATCCAGAATCGTCTGCTGCCGATCGGAAAGAGGCTTTTGCAGATGTTGGGCAATATACCATTCAGGAAAAAGATTGAGCTCTTTCGACAGCAGAGCCTGATCATACGGTGGCAGGTTCTTCGCATGCCCGGATAATTGCAGCGCGATCAATGCATCCATCGCATCGCCATACAAATCCTGGGCCATTGCTGGTTGATCGGTCAGAGCCTGCAGAAAGGTCGTGCTGCCGAGATCAGATAACAACATGAATCCTTGTCCGACATCGTGAGCCAGAATTCTTGGCACATGCACGCCAGCTTCGGCAAGGATTGCAGCGACATTCAGAAATGGCCCGCAGTTTTCATGTTGCGGTGGCGCATCCATGACGATGAACGTCTGATCCTCAACGAAAATTCTGAAATAGCGCCGGAAACTCGCATCGGCCGATGCCGTTTGCATCGAGAAAGGTCGTCCTGGAAACTGCGCTTTGACCCAATGTTCAGCTAATTGTCTACGATCCATTCATCTTTTCCATCATATATCGTCCTATCCTTCACTTATGAGGGTATAAACCTATTTCTTCCAGTATGAATTGCATGGCACAATAACTGCGCAGCCGTTAAAACTGGCAACCGCGGCAATAACAGTGGATAATCCCCTGACCTCAACCTAATGACAGGGGTCATTTTATCACGCAGCCGCCACAGTCAGCCGATCAAGTCGTGCGTTAATCAATTAGGAGAACAAGCTATGCTCAATAAACATGTCATCGACGAAATCAACGCCAAAGTCAGCGAAATACTGCAAAACAGCCCGGCCAAGGATATTGAAAAAAATGTCCGGATGTTGTTATCGGGCGCTTTCACACGGCTCGATTTAGTGACCCGGGATGAATTCGACGTTCAGCAGGAGGTGTTACAGCGCACGCGCGAGAAATTGATCATTCTGGAAGCGAAAGTTTCTGAATTGGAAGCAAAACTGAGTCATGAGATGCAAAAATCTTCAAACGCAGAATCGCAGCACGTGCACGAAGGATCAGACAAGAGCCATCACTGATCCAGATTTTTTGTCGTCACTCACCGGTAACGTGGCTGACTGCGTATTTTCTCGGGACTGAAGCACGCTCATGCCACTTGCCGTGCTGTATAGCCGGGCTCTGTCGGGAATGTATGCTCCGCTGGTGACGGTAGAAACCCATATCGCCAATGGCTTGCCCAGCTTCACGATCGTTGGCCTCCCAGATACCGAAGTCAAAGAGAGCAAGGATCGCGTACGGGCAGCCTTACAGAATGCGCAATTCAAAATCCCGGCGCAGCGTATTACCATCAATCTGGCGCCGGCCGATCTTCCCAAAGAAAGCGGGCGCTTTGATCTCCCGATCGCATTAGGCATTCTGGCCGCAACCGGACAAATTCCCACCGATCAGCTGGATCGTTATGAATGGGCCGGAGAATTGGCGCTCACTGGCGAACTTCGTCCGGTACATGGCGCACTTGCGATGACTTTCAATGCTTCGCAATCAGGCCGCAGCTTCGTATTACCACAACACAATGCCGCCGAAGCGGCGCTGGTCAGAAACGCCACAGTCTATGCAGCCACGTCATTACTGCAGATCTGCGCTCATCTGCACGGTCAAGAAACTTTGCCCCTCTGCCGCCACGCATCCGCAGATAACGATGAACTCAATGACCCGCCCTACCCCGATTTTGCTGACGTCAAAGGTCAATCCCATGCCAAGCGCGCGCTGGAAATAGCCGCGGCCGGCGAGCACAGTGTCTTGATGACCGGCCCGCCCGGCACTGGCAAATCCATGCTGGCCGCTCGCTTCCCCGGCATTTTACCATCGATGACCGAGGCCGAAGCACTGGAATCCGCGGCTGTTCAATCTCTCAGTCATGGCAGTTTCAACATCAATCACTGGAAACGCCGCCCTTTTCGTTCACCGCATCACACCGCATCGGGCATTGCACTGGTGGGGGGCGGCAGCCCACCCCGCCCAGGTGAAATTTCATTGGCCATGAACGGCGTGTTATTTCTGGATGAACTTGCGGAATTTGATCGTAAAGTCTTGGAAGTTCTCCGGGAACCGCTGGAGTCCGGAAAAATCACCATCTCGCGCGCAGCCCGCCAAGCGGAATTTCCCGCCCAGTTTCAACTCATTGCGGCGATGAATCCCTGCCCCTGCGGCTATCTCGGTCACCCCAACGGCAAATGTCATTGCACGCCCGATCAGATCAACCGCTATCGCGCACGGATTTCAGGCCCGCTATTGGATCGTATCGATATGCATTTTGAAGTTCCGGCCGTGCCCCAGGGCGAACTGATGAGCCATAAAACGCCCAGCGAGACCACGTCAGTCATTCGGCAGCGCGTCGAATACGCACGTCAGCAGCAACTCATCCGTCAAGGAAAGGCAAACAACCGTCTGACTGTCAACCAAATCGAGCAATTCTGTGCGCTGGATACGGCCAGCGAACATCTCCTGCATCAGGCCATCAACCGCTTGAGCCTATCAGCCCGGGCATACCATCGCATTCTCAAACTGGCCCGAACCATTGCGGATATGGCAGGCATTGCAAAAATCAACACTCAGCATATTGCAGAAGCGATTCAGTATCGCAGGTTGGATAAAAGCTAGATCGCATTGAAGCGTGAATATCACCTTGGAGAAAAAATCATGATCACTCTATATGGCATCGAATGGTCACGAGCACACTATGTACTGTTTACATTGGCAGAGCTTGACCTTGATTTCAGGCACGTCAGGATCAATCCCTTCACTGAAGAAAAGAAGCCCCCCGATTATCTCAAGCTGAATCCTCTTGCCCAAGTTCCCACATTGGTGGATGGGGATCTGGTGCTAACCGAAGCAATGGCGATCAACTTCTATCTATCCAGGAAATATGGCCCAGAAAAGCTGTGGGTGAAGCGGCTGGACGATGAAGCACAAATCTACAAATGGACTTTTTTTGCCGTTACCCAGATGGAGACATCGTGCGTCAATCTCATCCTCCATCGAAAAGCGCTGGATGAAAAAGAGAGAAAACCTGAACTGATCCGCCTGGCTGAACAGAAATTGACGAAACCGCTCGGGGTCTTGAATGATCATCTTGCAGACAAGGATGCGCTGGTTGCCCATCGATTCACCGTGGCGGATATCAATATGGCGGGAGTTCTATCCTATGCGCGCAGCGGTGAATTCGATTTTTCGCCTTACCCGCATGTTGCCCGGTATCTGGAAATCATCCTGTCAAGACCCGCGCGCAGGAATGCTGAAACTGCTCAGCATTAAGTCGAAGAAGTGTGGATCAACCCACACTGGCAGGGTCGCATTATATGATCAGAAAATCCCATTCTCACCTTGTTGCTGCCAATTGCGCCCGTATCTGTTCCAGCCTCGGATCACCGGGAAGAACAGATTCTGCTCTTTGCAGATAGCGCCTCGCGATATCCTGATGGCCCCGTGCCCTGGCTGAATCAATGAATTGAATATACTTCCCCACGATATTCTGTTGACCCATACGTGCTTGCGAATTATCGGGATCGGTTTCCAGTACCCTTTGATAATATTTGTGGGCGTTATCCTTCGCCGGTGTGGTCAGGCGGCCCGCTTTAAAGGCTCGATCGGCAGCCGCCAAATGCCGATCGATGAGAGCCACGCCGCCGGGTTGCCGGGCTATTTCCCTCCGCTGGGATTGAGGCTGTTCAGAGGCAATGAACTGCTGGGAAGAATCAATCCGTGCATGAGCGATCTCTGCAGGTTCAGGCTCTGCTGCATTCACTACCGGGCTTGACAGTTCTGGCCGTTCAATCGTTTCTGCGGTGGGCTGAACACTGACAGGTTCTGATGCAATGACCGTTTCGACAGGTGTAGATGGCACTGCAGCTTGATTATCCGCTGGGACAGACTGTATGGCTGGGGTGGGGGCTTCGGCAGGTGTCTGCAACAACCATACGCCGATGCCGACCAGCGCGGCAATTCCGGCCACGACGCCCAGCAATTTTGCATTCTTGGCAACCGGCCCGTCATCAGCGTGATCCGGACTGGCTTGACGGGCAGAGGAAGAATTTACTGAAGTACTGATCTGATCCGCTTTCAGCAGCGCGAGGATTTCACTGGCTGATTGCGGCCGATCGGTATAGTCAGGCCGCAACATCCACTGGAGGGCTTCAAGCAATTCCGGAGCATAGGCAACATCTGCAGATTCCTGCGCCTGCATCGGTGTCAACGGCATCGGATCGGGTTCACCGCGGCTTAACGCTGTTTTTCTGGTTTGCGCAGCAACCGGCGGGCGATGCATCATACAGGCATAGATCGTCGCGCCCAAGGCATAAAAATCTGTCGGTGGCCCGATGACATTCGCAGGCTCATATTGCTCGGCAGGCACATAGCCATCAGCCAATTCCTCGGCGTAATGATCCGTTCGGGCCGCGATTGCCAATCGCGCACTCGCCACACTGACCAGTAATGGCAAACCTTCCTTGCCGATCAATATCGTCGAGGGCTGAATGCCGCCATGTATGACCTTGTGTTCATGCAATTGCTGCAGGGCGCTCAGGATCGATGCCAGAATAAATTTCAATTCTGTTCCGGCGAAGGATGCTTGCGAATGCACCAAACGTGACAGCGGCATGCCTTCACGTATGCTCATGATCATGTAGGCCGTTCCATTGAACGGCAAAATGTTTTCTAACGGAACGATATGAGGATGCTCGATCTGGGTAAGCACCTCGGCTTGGTTTAGATAAATTCTCAATCCATAGTCATAATTTTCCTTGTCCGCAGGAGACCTGGGTTCCACGTTTCGCTGATCGGCATTGCGCTGAGCGAACGCATACGGAAAATATTCCCGTATCTTGACCTGCTCCTTGAGATGATGATTCCAGGCTCGATAAGTAATTTCAAAAGATGTGATTTTTGCCACTCCCTTGATTTCATAAACGCCAATTTGAGTACCTTCAGGAAGAATTTGATTGTGTAAGTGTGTCATGACCTGTGTCCTTATTGCTAACTGCTGACGCCGACTGAATTCCCAGCGTGTGAAGATATGTTCATTATCGTTTTTCGATGTCCATCCAATCCGTATACTTCGTCCATTGTGATGAGCCGACAAAACGCCCGGTCTGCCGCGGCGACATTGATAAAGCCGGAATATTGCATAGTGTAATGCAACATTCCGGCTTTGACCTATCTTTCGCGGTTGAAAGATAGCGCTATCTGACTGGGGGCATCAAACGCTCAACCCATAAATATGCTATTCACTTCTCCGCTAATTCGCTGGTCTAGGATGTTACTGAGGATTGCACATTCATCAAAACGGGCAATTGAGCGACCTCCATCTTCCATCCACACAGACCAAGCAATCATGCTTTCGTCTTACCACGGAACAATCTGGCCATCATAGGCATAGAATTGTCCGGAATCCTCGAATCTCAATGTATCGATCACCTGCCGCATGCCTGTAACGCTTTGCTGTGCTGAAATCAACCCATTAGGCCCGCCCATGTCGGTTCTGACCCAGCCCGGATGTAACAGCACTGCGGTGATTTGTCGCGAACTCAAATCGATCGATAAGCTCTTCATGACATTATTCACCGCCGATTTGCTGGAGCGGTAAATATAACTGCCGCCGCCGCGATTATCGGCAACGCTGCCCATTTTGCTGGTCAGCGTAATGATCGTTTTGCGGCGGCTTCTGGCTACCTGCTGAATAAACGCCTCTGCCATCTTCAGCGGCGCCATCGTATTGACTTCAAAGGTATGCACCCATGCGCTGTAATCGGTCTTCCCGAAGACATCACCGTGCTCAGGCGGATAAACACCAGCATTATTGATCAGCACATCGATCGCCTCATCTGCCAAGGTATGCGACAACTGCTCGATTTGCCGATGATCAGTGACATCCAGCGGATAAATGCTGACCCGATCAGCATGACCCGCAGCTACCTCATTCAATTCCCTAGCCGCCGCTGGATCGCGGCAACAGGCAAAAACACACCAACCGTCGGCAGCATATTGCCGCACAAATTCCAATCCAATACCTCGATTTGCTCCGGTAATCAATACTGTGTTCATTTTTTCCTCATTTTGGTCTTGTACATTAAACAATACGTTGATTTTATATTTTTTGAATGGGGATAGTAGGCTGATAAAAAATGTTGATTAATTCATCAAACGTGGTCAAGCAACATGCACACACAATCCATCAAACGAGATATATCAACAGGATAGACTGAGCACCGAATTCATGTACCGGCATGTTTCGCTGGCGCAGTCAATTAAACAGCATTTCTCTCGTGACAATCTTGTAAAATAATTCATCTGTTTTTCTCGCAGCTCCATCGATCCCACACATCATTGACGCTGGAGAGTTGGCACAAGCTGCGGCTCATTATTGTCCAAGCACCATTATTATTATCCCTGATACATCATCATGATCGAAATCCTTGCTACATTTTCCCGCTGGACGCAATTGGCTGCCAATCTCATCATATTTGGCAGTTTCGTGTTTCTAGCCATTATCAGTTCCCACAAGTCGGTATTTACCACGGAATGGGTAATTCGCCTCGAAAAAACTTTTCCCTGGCTTACTGTTATCATCATTACCGGTTTACTCGGCATTCTGGCCACAACCACCGGCGCAGCGACGGGAATCCCAGCCGATGTATGGAATTTCACTGCATGGCTGGAAATCGTGCAGCAGACGCGCATCGGCCACATCTGGGCAGCGCGTGAATCGCTGGCGATCCTGCTGCTGGTCTATCTGTTGATCATCCGTCATTCACCACGAGTGCGCTGGCACTACAGTATTGGTGCCATTGTGGCAGCCCTGCCGCTGATTGCAGGATCACTCATCAGTCACTCCGGTGCGGAAGAAATTTCCTTCGAGTCCATCGCTCCCTATGCATTGCATATCCTGCTGGCCGGCATGTGGTTTGGCGCATTGCCGACTTTTTTATTGATCATCCATAGCCAGCAGCAAAAATCCGATCCGGCCATACGCCGCGCAAACGCCTCGTATCTAGAGCAGTTTTCCATGATTGCATTGCCGGTCATGCTTCTGCTGGTGCTGACCGGCATCGTTGCCGGCGACCGGATGATCGCAGGGCAATATCACACGCTGGTTGCCACTGCCTACGGCTGGCTCTTAAATGCCAAACTGGCCGTGCTGGCCGGTATTTTATGGATTGCTTATCGGGCACGTTACCGATGGCTGCCGGTTTTTTCGCAAAAGGACGAACACTCAGAGAACCCTCAAGCCATTGCGCATTTACGCAAATGGGTAGGTATCGAATTCTT
>WBZQ01001832.1_pt1 | contig 14223 bp, 12 predicted proteins | sample 5204251 | NCBI WGS metagenome assembly WBZQ01 (sample SAMN12412402, study PRJNA552823) | activated sludge metagenome | isolation source: activated sludge from nitrification reactor of wastewater treatment plant... | place: USA: Virginia | collected 2017-09 | reverse complement strand
GGTCAGCTGCGCGGTGGCCTGCAGCGATTCCCGGGTCTTCTTCGCGGTGAGCTGCCGGATTCGGCTGGCCTTCTGGGTGCTGCCGCGCAGGTGCGCCAGCGGGCTCGGGGTCGACGGGGCGGCCGGGGCGCTGGGGGCCGGAGCCGCTGCGGCGGGGGCGGGTGCCGCGGCGGGTGCTGCGGCCGGGGCGGGAGCCTTCTGGGCCTCGGCGGCGGCCAGCACATCCTGCTTACGGATGCGCCCGCCGACACCGGTGCCGGTCACGGTCGACAGGTCGACGTTGTGCTCGGCGGCCAGCTTGCGCACCAGCGGGGTGACGTACGGGCCGTCGTCACCGGCCGACGGCGCGGCCGCGGCCGGGGCAGGTGCCGTCGGTGCGGGAGCCGGTGCGGCGGCGGCCGGCGCCGGCTTGGGTTCCGGCGCAGGTTCGGGCTTGGGCGCCGGGGTCGGGGCGGGTGCGGGTGCGGCGGGCGCCGGAGCGGGCGCGGCGTCGGCGGCACCGACCACGGCGAGCTCGCCGCCGACCGGAACGACGACGTCTTCCTCGGCGGTGATCGACAACAGCACGCCGGCCACCGGCGACGGGATCTCGGTGTCGACCTTGTCGGTGGACACCTCGACCAGCGGGTCGTCGACCGCGACCGGGTCGCCGACCTTCTTCAGCCAGCGGGTCACCGTGCCCTCGGTGACCGACTCGCCGAGCTCGGGCATCACGATCGACGCCGCGGAGGCGGCGGCGACCGTGGGCGCCGGCTCCGGTGCCGCAGCGGGCGCGGGGGTTGCCGCCGGCTCGGGGGCGGGCGCGGCCGGGGCCGCCTCGCCGGCCTCGCCGATGACCGCCAACTCGCCGCCGACCTCGACCACATCGTCTTCGGCGGCAACGATCTTGGTCAGCACGCCGGCCACCGGCGACGGGATCTCGGTGTCGACCTTGTCGGTGGACACCTCCAGCAGCGGCTCGTCGACCGCGACCGTGTCACCCTCCTGCTTGAGCCAGCGGGTGACGGTCCCCTCGGTGACGCTCTCACCGAGTGCGGGCATCTGTACGGACACGGCCATGTGTTTGGCTCCTCGAAGACTCTCGCGCGGCGGGTACGGCTCTGGCTTACCACAACGACGGGTCGGCCGGGTGGCAGGCGGTTTACGACACCATCCTGTCACTGTTGCCGCTGGGCTTCCCGCCGAGGTCGACACCAATATTTATTACCCACCAGTAGCTTTGGGTGGGGCTCAGCCGTTGCTTGCGATGTCCTCCAGGACGGCGAGCATGGTCCGCACCGGAACACCGGTACCGCCCTTGGGCGTGTAGCCCCACGCGCTCCCGGTGTTGTACGACGGCCCGGCAATGTCGATGTGCACCCAGTCCACGCCGTCGGCCACGAACTCGCGCAGGTACACCCCGGCCACCAGCATGCCGGCGAACCGCTGGCCGCTGACATTCGCCAGATCGGCGACCGTCGACTTCAGATCGTCCTTGAGCTCGTCGGGCAACGGCATCGGCCAGGCGTTCTCGCCCACGTCGGCCGAGCGCGCGGCGACCCGGTCGCGGAAGTCGTCGGAACCCATCACCCCGGGTATCCGCGCGCCGAGGGCGATCAGCTGCGCCCCGGTCAGCGTCGAGGTCTCGATCAGGTAGTCGGGGGAGTCCTCACAGGCCCGCACGATGGCGTCGGCCAGGATCAGCCGCCCCTCGGCGTCGGTGTTGAGCACCTCCACGGTGGTGCCGCCGTACTGGGTCAGCACATCCCCGGGACGCTGCGCCGAACCCGACGGCATGTTCTCGGCCATCGGCACCGTCGCGGTCACGTCGATCGGCAGCTTGAGCCGGGCAGCCAGCACCACGGTGGCGATCACCGCCGCGGCACCGCCCATATCGGAGGTCATGTGGTGCATGGAAGCGGCCGGCTTGATGGAGATGCCACCGGTGTCGAAGGTGACACCCTTGCCGACCAGCGCCACCTTCTTGCCGCCCTTGGCGCCCTTGTGCCGCAGCCGCACCAGCCGCGGCGCACGCGTCGAGCCCTGGCCGACCGCGAGGATGCCGCCGAAGCCTTCCTTCTCCAGTTCCTCGACGCCGAGCACCTCGACCTCCAAGCCGGCGGCCTCGCCGAGCTTGCGCGCGCGCTTGGCGAACGACTTCGGGTACAGCGCATTCGGCGGGGTGTTGACCAGGTCGCGGGCGGTCGCGACGGCGTCGGCGACCAGGGCGGCCCGGTTGGCGGTGGCCTCGGCGTCGGCGGCCACCGACAGCGCCACCACCGTGTTCAGCGCGGGGTCGGTCGGCGCGGTCTTGGCGCTGCGGAACTCGGCGAACCGGTAGCCGCCGAGCACCGTGCCCTCGACCGCCGCCGCCACGTCGACGTCGGCCAGCGCGGTGACCAGCACCGGGACCCCGGAGGCGGCGCGGGCCGCCGCACCCGAGCAGCGCCGGACGAGATCGGCGGACAGGTCCTCGGCGCTGCGGCCCACGCCGACGGCCAGTACCTGTTCGAACGGCAGCGACGGGACCACCACCCGGGTCACCTGCTCCGGGCCGGTCTTGGCGCCCAGCGCGCGCAGCTGGCTCTCGATCTCCCCGGTGGCCTCGGCGTCGAGGAACGGGTTGGCCAGCACGACGGCCGGGTCGCCGTCCTCTCCGGCGACGATCCCGACCACCAGCGCCCGCGGCTGAGGATCGCGGGTATCGGTGGCGGAGACGGCGTCGGAGAGGGTCGCGGCGACGGTGACGGCGGGGGACTGGCGGTCGGATTCGGTGCTCACGAGGACCCACAGTAGCCACCCACTAGGCTGAACGCCCGTGACCGATAACCTGCTGCACGGGCCCCTGGAGGATCGCCACCGCGCCCTGGGCGCGAGCTTCGCCGAGTTCGGCGGCTGGCTGATGCCGGTGTCCTACGCCGGAACCGTCGCCGAGCACAACGCGACCCGGGGCACCGTCGGCCTGTTCGACGTCAGCCACCTGGGCAAGGCGCTGGTGCGCGGGCCGGGCGCCGCCGCGTTCGTCAACTCCGCACTGACCAACGACCTGAACCGGATCGGACCCGGCCAGGCCCAGTACACGCTGTGCTGCACCGACGACGGCGGGGTGATCGACGACCTGATCGCCTACTACGTCTCCGATGACGAGGTCTTCCTGGTACCCAACGCGGCGAACACCGCGGCCGTCGTCGCCGCGATGAAAGCCGTTGCACCCGAAGGCATCACCGTGACCGACGAACACCGTTCGCGCGCCGTGCTGGCCGTGCAGGGACCGGAGTCGACCCGGGTGCTCACCGAACTGGGACTGCCCACCGGCATGGACTACATGGCCTGGGCCGACGCCGAGTACGCCGGTGTTCCGGTCCGGGTGTGCCGCACCGGCTACACCGGCGAACACGGCTACGAGATCCTGCCGCCGTGGGATCAGGCGCCCGTGGTGTTCGACGCGCTGGTCGCCGCCGTCGGTGCCGCCGGCGGCGAACTGGCCGGGCTCGGCGCCCGCGACACCCTGCGCACCGAGATGGGTTATCCGCTGCACGGCCACGAACTTTCGACCGACATCACCCCGGTGCAGGCAGGCTGCGGCTGGGCCGTCGGATGGCGCAAGGACGCGTTCTGGGGACGCGATGCGCTGCTGGCCGAGAAGGAGGCCGGCCCCAAGCGCCGATTGCGCGGCCTGCGCGCGCTGGGCCGCGGAGTGCTGCGCGCCGACCTCGACGTGCTGGCCGACGGCAACCGGGTCGGGGTCACCACGTCGGGCACTTTCTCCCCGACGCTGAAAACGGGTATCGCCCTGGCGCTGATCGATTCGGCGGCCGGGATCGCCGACGGGGACACCGTCACCGTCGACGTCCGCGGCCGCGGTATCGAGTGCGAGGTCGTCAAGCCGCCGTTCGTCACCGCCGCACCCAAATAGCCGCCGACCGCGGCGAATATCGGCTGGACGCGCGGCTATAGAATCGCTTTCATGACCGACGCGCCGCTGGAGTTCACGCTTGCCCGCAACCCCAACCCGGCGAGCGACGAGGCGCGGGACGCCGTCCTGGCCAACCCCGGATTCGGCAAGTACTTCACCGATCACATGGTGTCGATCACCTACGACGCCGGCCGCGGCTGGCACGACGCGCAGGTGCTGCCCTACGGGCCCATCGAGCTGGACCCGTCGGCCGTCGTGCTGCATTACGCCCAGGAGATCTTCGAGGGGCTGAAGGCCTACCGCTGGCCCGACGGCTCCATCGTGTCGTTCCGGCCGCAGGCCAACGCCGCCCGGATGCAGGCCTCGGCGCACCGGCTGGCCATGCCGGAACTGTCCGAGGAACTGTTCCTGGCCTCGCTGCGCGAGCTGATCGCCGTCGATGAGGCCTGGGTGCCGGCCGCCGGCGGGGAAGCGGCGCTCTACCTGCGGCCGTTCGCCATCGCGACCGAATCCGGACTGGGTGTGCGCCCGGCCAAGCAGTACCGCTACCTGGTCATCGCCTCGCCGGCCGGCGCCTACTTCTCCGGCGGGATCACCCCGGTCAGCGTGTGGCTGTCCACCGAGTACGTCCGCGCCAGCCCCGGCGGTACCGGCGCGGCCAAATTCGGCGGCAACTACGCGGCGTCGCTGCTGGCCCAGGCCCAGGCCGCCGAGCAGGGCTGCGACCAGGTGGTGTGGCTGGATGCCACCGAGCGGCGCTACGTCGAGGAGATGGGCGGGATGAACCTGTTCTTCGTCCTCGGCAGCGGGGGGTCGGCGCGTCTGGTCACCCCCGAGCTGTCCGGCTCACTGCTGCCCGGAATCACCCGGGATTCGTTGCTGCAGTTGGCCGTTGATGCGGGATTCACCGTCGAGGAACGCAAGATCGACGTGCAGGAGTGGCGCAAGGGCGCGGCCAGCGGGGAGATCACCGAGGTGTTCGCCTGCGGCACGGCGGCCGTCATCACTCCGGTCTCCACCGTCCGCTACGACGGCGGCGAGTTCACCATCGGCGACGGCACCCCCGGCGAGGTGACCATGGCGCTGCGCGACACCCTCACCGGGATCCAGCGGGGCACCTTCGCCGACACCCACGGCTGGATGACCAAGCTCGGCTAACTGGCCGAGAAAGGGTTCCCGATGGCGCCGAACGCAGACGATGAACGCATCGCACGGATGCGACAGGATGATCCTGCAGCAAGGCTGATTGCTATCGGTGAACGAGTCGCGATGAGGATTCGACTCGTCGGGAAGCCGATCGATCACGATCGGCTGTTGTACGACGAGCGTGGCCGTCCGGCGCGACGGTAGGTTGCTCCGTTTGCGGGCGGAGGTCGCTTCCTCCCCAATCCCGTCCCGCGGACGCTAGCCGAGGTCCTGGTTGCGAAAGTGGCTGGTGTTGATTCTGCGGTGAGCGTGGTTTCGGGCATCGAGAGTGCGCTCAGCCGCGGTTTCCGGATCCGGAGTGCAGTGAGCTCGCCCAAAGGCGCCGGTTCGGGCGAAAACGCCACGCTCAGTGCACTCCCGATGGGGAAAAGTCCTAGCCACCCGCCGCCAGGCCCAGCGCAACGAGGGTGACGGTCAGCTCGATCCCGGCGCCCAGCACATCGCCGGTGATCCCGCCGAACCGCCGCTCGCAGTGCGCGACCAACCCGGCGACCAGCAGCAACGCCCCGACCACGACGAGCGGGCCCTGCCACGGGCGCGCCGTGACGAACACCGCGGCCACCGCGGCGACGGCCACCCACGCCGCCACCACCCAGACCGGCTGACTGCCGGCCACCCCGGCGCCCAGCGAACTGCCCGGCGCGGCCGGCACCCCGCGCCGCGCCGCGCACACCGCGGCCACCCGGCCGGTCCCGACGGCCAGCGCGATCGCCGCCGGCGCGAGCACCGAGAACGACATTGCCTGGCACGCCAGTGCCAGAAACACCGCGGCCACCCCGAAAGGACCGGCGCCGCCGTCGCGCATCACCGCCAGCGCCCGCTCCGGCGGGCCGTAGCAACCCAGCCCGTCGGCCGTGTCGGCCAGCCCGTCGATGTGCAGACCACGGGTTGCCAGCACCAGCGCCGCCACCGCCAACAGTCCGGCCAGCGGAGAGCCCGCACCGAACACCTCGCGGGCACCGACGACGACCGCGGCCGCCACACCGCCCAGCGCGGCACCGACCACCGGGAGCGCGGTCAGCACCCCGCGGCCCGGCGGCGTCGAACTGCGGACCGGCGCCACCGTGCCGAAGGTCAGCGCCCCGGCCAGCGACCGGATCACCGGGAAGCCCGGTCGGTCACCCCGGCCGCGTCGAAGGTGGCCATCGAGCTCAGCGTTTCGACCGCGCCGCGCAGCACCGGCAGCGCCACCGCCGCGCCGGTGCCCTCGCCCAGGCGCATGCCGAGATCCAGGATCGGTTCCAGGCCAAGGGAATTCAATGCCAGCGTGTGGGCCGGCTCGGGGGAGCGGTGGGCGGCCTGCCACCAGGCGCGAGCGCCGGGCGCCAGCCGGTCGGCCACCAGCGCCGCGGCGGTGACCACCAGGCCGTCGAGCAGCACCGGGGTGCGCCGCACCGCGGCCTGGGCCAGGAATCCCGTCATCGCGGCCAGATCGGCCCCGCCCGCGATACGCAGCAGTTCCGCCGGTTCGGCACGACGGGCGCGGAACATGGCGTCGCGGACCGCGGCCGTCTTGCGCATCCAGCCGGCGTCGTCGATGCCGGTGCCGCGCCCGACGGCAGCCACCGGTTCGGTGCCGGTCAGGGTGGCGACCAGGGCGGTGGCGGCGGTGGTGTTGCCGATGCCCATATCCCCGGCGATCAACAGATCCGCGCCGCCGTCGACTTCTTCGTCGGCGATCGCCCGCCCGGCGGCCAGCGCGGCGTCGGCCTCGGCGGGACTCAGCGCGTCCTCGACGGCGATGTTTCCGCTTGCTCGCCGGACCCGGTGCGGGCCGGGAGCCTCGGAGTCCACCGCGATGTCGACGACCCGGACCCCGGCGTCGGCGACGGCGGCCAGCGCGTTGATCGCCGCGCCGCCGGCCTCGATATTGGCCACCATCTGGGCCGTCACCTCGCTGGGATAGGCCGACACCCCGGCCGCGGCCACCCCGTGGTCGGCGGCGAACACCACGATCCGGGCGCGGGTGAACTGGCGCGGGGGACACCCGCCCTGGCATCCGGCCACCCAGATCGACAGTTCCTCAAGCCGGCCCAGCGCGCCGGCCGGTTTGGTCAGTCGGCCCTGGCGGGCCCGGGCGTCGGCCGCTGCGGCCGCATCGGGCGGGGATATCTTGGGCCAGGTCACCGCAAACGGTGTCACCGCAGGCCCTTGGCGGCGGCAGACCCCTTGATCTCCACGGGAATACCGGCCACCACCAGAAGTACCCGGTCGCACACCGCGGCCAGCCGCTGGTTGACGGTGCCCAGGGCATCGCTGAACAGCCGCCCGGAGGCCGTCGTCGGCACCAGGGTCAGGCCCACCTCGGAGCTGACCAGCACCACCGGGCCGCGGTGGTCGTCGACCGCGGTGGCCAAGGCGTCGATCTCGGGTTCGACGGAGCCGCACCACCCGCGTTGGTCATAGATCGAGGTCAGCCAGCCACCGAGGTCGTCGACCAGGGTCGGCACGGTGTCGTCGGTCAGGATGCCCGCGACGTCGGTGCTCTCCACGGTGATCCAGCCGTGCGTCCGGCGCAGCCGGTGCGCGGCGACCCGGCGTTCCCACTCCTCGTCGCTGCCGGCGCCGGTGGCCAGGTAGCGCACCGGGATGCCGCAGGCGAGCTCGGCGATGATCTGTTCGGCCACAACGGATTTTCCCGACCGGATGCCGCCCAGGATTAGGATCCGGGTGCCCGGTTCAGCCGACGTCGGCGCCACGGTCGACCATGGGCTTGGGTGCCCGCATCCGGCGCAGCTGGGAAGCCCGCCCGGCGGCGTACATGCCGAGGCGGAACTTGCCCTCGGTGTTGTCCGGGAACTTCTCGTCGACCCGCCGCGACACCTGACGGCCCAGCAGGACCGCGTCGATCGCCATCATCAGCATCAACATCAGCATCGGGGTGGAGCCGAACGCCGCGGCCTGCTGCGGCATGGCGAACATCATCGCCAGCATCACCAGCGCGGCCGGCATGAACATGCCCAGCAGGCTGAACCGCCGGGAGTCCACCAGGTCGCGGACGTAGCGCTTGACCGGTCCCTGGTCGCGGGGCATCAGGTAGCGCTCATCGCCGGCCATCATCCGGGCCCGGCGGTCGTCCATCGCGGCGCGCCGCTCCAGCCGCGCGGCCTTGCGTTCCTCCCTGCTCAGCTTGGGCCCGGCCATCTGCTTGCGGCGGGCCCGCGCCTCGGCCATGGTCTGCGGCGCGGCGACAACCGGGCCGCGCCGGCCCTGGTCACGCTTGGGCGTGGGCCGGCCCTTGGGCGCGGTGGTCCGCTTCGCTCCCTCTTCGGAGGCGTCTGAGGTGGTGATTTCGACGGCGTCGGAGGCACCCTCGGGGTCCTCGGTGCCGTCGTCGTCGCGCTTTCGGCCCAGCAACTTCACGCAGATCACCGTACCCTGCCGGGATGACCGTGCTGCGCGTGCTGATCGCTCCGGACTGTTTCGGTGACAGCCTGACCGCGGTGGCGGCCGCCGAGGCCATCGCGGCGGGCTGGCGGAGCGCGCGGCCCGACGACGTGTTGAAGCTGGCGCCGCAGTCCGACGGTGGCCCGGGGTTCGTCGACGTGCTGGCCGCCCGAAACGGCACCAGGCACCGGGTACCGGTCGCCGGCCCGCTGGCCGACACCGTCGACGCCGACTGGGTGTCCATCGGCGACACCGCCTACCTGGAATCCGCGCAGGCCTGCGGGCTGGCGCTGCTGCCCGGACCGCCCACGCCGCAGACCGCGCTGGCCGCGCACAGCCGGGGCGTCGGAGACCTGATCGTGGCGGCGTGCGACGGCGGGGCGCGCCGGATCGTCGTCGGGCTGGGCGGCAGCTGCTGCACCGACGGCGGCGCCGGCATGATCGAGGCGCTCGGCGGTCCCGAGGACGCCCGGGCCCGGCTGTCCGGCGTCGAGCTCATCGCCGCCACCGACGTCGAACATCCGCTGCTGGGCCCCGGCGGTGCCGCTGCGGTGTTCGGGCCGCAGAAGGGCGCCGACGCCGACACCGTCGCGCAACTCGAAGACCGGCTGGCGCAGTGGGCCGTCGTGCTCGACGGGATGGGCGCCGGGCCGGTATCCGGGCTGGCGGGTGCCGGGGCCGCCGGGGGACTGGGCGCGGCGCTGCTGGCGCTCGGCGCGCGGCGCGAGTCCGGCGCCGCCGTCATCGCCGATCACACCGGGCTGCGCGCCGACATCGACGGCAGCGACCTGATCGTCACCGGGGAGGGACGGGCCGACGACCAGTCGCTGCACGGCAAGGTGATCAGCGCGCTGGCCGTCGCGGCCGGCCGCCGCCTGGTCCCGGTGGTGGTGCTGGCCGGGCAGGTCGACCTCGACGAGCGGACACTGAACGCCGCCGGGGTAGCCCGGGCGGCCTCGCTGGTGGACTACGCGGGCTCGTTGCGCCTGGCCATCGACGACGCCGCGAACCAGCTGCGCGGCCTGGCCCGAGTCACCGCCGAGGGCGTCGACGGGTGGGCGACTCGGGAATAACCGGCATTCGGGGTACCGTTAAAGCAGCTGGACATTCCGCGGCCGGTGCGCCGCGCAATCGAGGAGAAACAATGACTGTTCAGGACGACGCGGCGACTCAGGCCGCAACCGAAGCGCACGGCGTAACCCTGACCGAGGCGGCGGCGAGCAAGGCACGCTCGCTGCTCGACCAGGAAGGTCGCGACGACCTGGCGCTGCGCATCGCGGTCCAGCCCGGCGGCTGCGCGGGCCTGCGCTACAACCTGTTCTTCGACGACCGCAGCCTCGACGGCGACCTGGTCGTCGACTTCGCCGGGGTCAACCTGACCGTGGACCGGATGAGCGCCCCCTACGTGCAGGGCGCCGTCATCGACTTCGTCGACACCATCGAGAAGCAGGGGTTCACCATCGACAACCCCAACGCCACCGGCTCCTGCGCCTGCGGCGACTCGTTCAACTGACCGCACAGCGCAGCGCGGCCGCACCTGATCCGGGTGCGGCCGCGCTGCGCTGGGCGGGTCAGGTTGTGCGGGTCAGAAGGTCATCGCGACGTGCGGGATGTACGAGCAGGTCAGCACCTGGTCCTTGACCAGCTGCACCTGCGCGATGCCCTGACGTTCGGCGGTCCCGCGCTGACTTCCGGCCGGGGTGGCCTTCATGGTGAACAGCACCTGGGCGGACAAGTCCGACGTCGGCACCAGCGCGTCGATCGAGGTCACCTCGGTCTTGGAGTACTGCTTGCGGTACGCCGCGCTGGCCAGTTTCGCCACCGCCTCGTCGGCCCGCCGGTCGGTGATCCCGTCGTACAGGCCGCAGAGCTGATTGCGGGAGATGGTCTCCAGGTCCTGCTCGGCCAGCGCGTTGAGGAATCGCTGGATCGAGTCCTTGGCGGTGGCGTCGGTGATCGACCCGACGCTGCCCGTGCCGTGGCTGCGGGCCAGGGCCGCCACACCGAACACCGCGCCCGCGGCGACCAGCGCGGCCGCCGCGGCGCCGGCCCAGGTGCGCCAGCGCCGGCGCCGGGCCGGATAGGCCACCGGCGGCGGCATGGTGCCGGGGTAGCCCGGGCTGGAACCGTAGAGCTGGCGGTACTCCGGTGATCCGGGAAACGGCGCCGGTGCGGTGGCCGCGCCCGGGTAGCCGGGATAGGTCATCGGCGGCGCGACGTAGGTCTGCTGCGCCGCGGGATCGGGGTAGGGCTCGGCGTAGCCCGACGGGTACTCCTCGGCGGCCGGCTCGGACGGCGCGGGCGGGACCTGCTCGGCCGCGGGTGCGGCCTGCGTGGCCTCGGGTGCGACGGCCTCTGCGGTCTCGGGTGCGACGGCCTGCGCTGTGTCCACCGACTCCGGTGCGGCGCCCACCGGCCCGTCGGGCTGGGGGTCCGGTGACGGCGGGGGAGCGTCGTGCATCGAGGGTTCTCCTGATCGGCGTCGGGCAGGCGTCTGGCCGCCTGCCCCCGCAAAACTACCCGGCCAACCGGGGTGGCGCCGGGCCGGTGGCGGCGCGCACCCCAGTTCGGGCTGGTTGGCTGGTTGGGTAGCCTGGGTAACCTTCGCCGCAGAACTTCGAGAGGGTGGCCGTTCGTGACCATTGCTGTGACCGGATCCATTGCCACCGATCACCTGATGCGCTTCCCCGGCCGGTTCTCCGAACAGTTGCTGGCCGAGCACCTGCAGAAGGTGTCGCTGAGCTTCCTGGTCGACGATCTGGTCATTCGCCGCGGCGGCGTGGCCGGCAACATGGCCTACGCGATCGGCGTGCTGGGCGGCAACGCCGCGCTGGTCGGCGCGGCCGGCGCGGACTTCGCCGACTACCGCAGCTGGCTGGAGTCCGTCGGTGTGGACTGCGAGGAGGTGCTGATCTCGCAGACCGCGCACACCGCCCGGTTCGTCTGCACCACGGATGAGGACATGGCGCAGATCGCGTCGTTCTACCCCGGCGCGATGTCGCAGGCCCGCGACATCTCGCTGGCGAAGCTGGTGGACCGCATCGGCACCCCCGAGCTGGTGATCATCGGCGCCAACGACCCCGAGGCGATGTTCGCCCACACCCAGGAGTGCCGCACGCTCGGCCTGAAGTTCGCCGCCGACCCGTCCCAGCAGCTGGCCCGGCTCTCCGGTGAGGAGATCCGGGCGCTGATCGGCGGCGCGGAGCTGCTGTTCACCAACGACTACGAGTGGGACCTGCTGCTGAGCAAGTCCGGCTGGACCGAGGCCGAGGTGATGTCCCAGATCGGGCTGCGGATCACCACCCTCGGCGAGAAGGGCGTCGACATCGTCGACCCCGACGGCACCGTGCTGCACGTCGACGTCGTCCCGGAGACCGCCAAGGTCGACCCGACCGGCGTCGGCGACGCCTTCCGGTCCGGCTTCCTCACCGGCCGCAGCGCCGGGCTGAGCCTGGCGCGCAGCGCCGAGCTGGGCTCGCTGGTGGCGGTGCTGGTGCTGGAGACCGACGGCACCCAGGAATGGATCTGGAACAAGGAAGCCGGCATCGAGCGCATCCGCGGCGCCTACGGCCCCGAGGCCGCCAGCGACATTCGGGCCGCGCTGCTGTAGAACGCGCTACAGCTGCACCGGGTAGCTGTGGTCTTCGATGGCCGGCACCACCGTGCCGTCGACGAAGATGGCGTACCAGAGCATGAAGATCAGCACGGTCCAGAGCCGCCGGCTGTGGTCGACCTCGCCGGTGCGGTGCTCCTCCAGCATCTGCCGCACCGCCGGGAGGTCGACGTACTGCCCGGCCCCGGACGTCGCGATCAGCTGATTGGCCCAATCCAGCAGCTCACCGGCGCGCAGCCAGTGCCGGATCGGTACCGGGAAACCGAGCTTGGCCCGGTGCAGCACGTGCGCCGGGACGATCGGCTCCAGCGCCCGGCGCAGCGCGTACTTGGTGGTGGTGCGGGTGATCTTCTGGTCGTACGGCAGCTTGGCGGCCACCGCGAACACCTCGGAGTCCAGGAACGGCACGCGGAGCTCCAGGGAGTTGGCCATGGTCATCTTGTCGGCCTTGACCAGGATGTCGCCGCGCAGCCAGGTGAACAGGTCCAGGTGCTGCATCCGGGCCACCGGATCCCAGCCGGCCGAGGCGGCGTAGATCGCCCGGGTGACATCGGTGTGCGTCCAGTCCGGCCGGAAATCGGGCAGCACCGCGCGCAACTGCTCGTCGGAGAAGCTGCGGGCGTTGCCGTAGTAGCGCTCCTCCAGCGTCAGCGAGCCGCGGTGCAGCAGGCTCTTGCCGCGCATCCCCTCCGGCAGCGGCTTGGACAGCCGGCCCACCGATTTGCGCACCCGGGCCGGCAGATAATCGAACGGCCGCAGCGACAGCGGCTCGCGGTAGATGGTGTAGCCGCCGAACAATTCGTCGGCACCCTCCCCGGAGAGCACCACCTTGACGTGCTTGCGGGCCTCGCGGGCCACGAAGTACAGCGGCACCAGCGCCGGATCGGCCACCGGCTCGTCGAGATACCAGACGATCTCCGGCAGCGCCTCGACGAACTCGGCGGGCGAGACCACCTTGGTGACGTGCCGGGCGCCGATCGCCTCCGCCGAGGCGACCGCCACATCGACCTCGGAGAAACCCTCCCGCTCGAAGCCGGTGGTGAAGGTGATCAGGTTCGGGTTGTGCCGGATGGCCAGCGCCGCGATCGCCGTCGAGTCGATGCCGCCGGACAGGAACGCGCCGACCGTCACATCGGCGCGCATGTGCTTGGCGACCGAATCCTCCAGCACGGCGGTGATCTCGTCGTACCGGGATTGTTCGGACCCGGCCACGAACGGCGCCGGGGTGAAGCGGGGAGTGAAGTACCGGGTGACGACGGGAACCTGCCCGGGCCGGATCCGGGCGTAGCTGCCCGACTCCAACCGGCGCACCCCGACGTTGAGGGTTTCCGGCTCCGGCACGTACTGCAGCACGGTGTAGTGCTGCACGGCGCGCTCGTCGATGCGGGTGTCGATGCCCAGCCGCGGCGCCAGGTCCATCAGGCACTTCTTCTCGCTGCCCAGCGCCGTGCCACCGGCCCCGGTCGCCAGGAACAGCGGCTTGATACCGAACGGATCGCGGGCGCAGAACGCCTCGTCGGTCTCGGTGTCCCAGATGACGAACGCGAACATGCCGCGCAGCCGGGGCAGCACGTCGGCACCCCAGTAGTGGAAGCCGGCGACGATCGCCTCACCGTCACCCTCGGTGTGAAATTGGGCACCGTGCGCGGTTGCCAGCTGCTCGCGCAGTTCCAGGTAGTTGTAGATCTCGCCGTTGAACACCAGGGCGTAGCGGTCCGGAGACTCGGCCGGCCCCCAGCGCAGCGGCTGGTGGGAGTGCGCGATGTCGATGATGGACAGCCGGTTGAAGCCGAGGACGACGTGCTCGTCGGCCCAGGTTCCGGGTTCGTCGGGACCGCGGTGGCGCATCAGGTGCGACGCGCCGGCCACGGCATCAACGAGATCGTCGGTTACAGGGGTTTCCGGGGCACACACCAGGGCAAGCAGTCCGCACATTAAGGCAAGTATGCCCGATTGGGCAGGTGTGTCACGCCCGGCGAACCCCGGTGGTCTACGCTGCGTAGTATTCGATTCGCGACGCAGCCCATGCGACTGGAATTGCACACAGGAGGCGCCACCGTGAGAACCAGCAGCCGAGGCATTTCCCGGAGCCGTAACAGCCGGCTCCGGACCTTTGCTGTGG
>WBZQ01001453.1_pt1 | contig 14224 bp, 9 predicted proteins | sample 5204251 | NCBI WGS metagenome assembly WBZQ01 (sample SAMN12412402, study PRJNA552823) | activated sludge metagenome | isolation source: activated sludge from nitrification reactor of wastewater treatment plant... | place: USA: Virginia | collected 2017-09 | reverse complement strand
CGTACGCGTAGCGCAGGCCGACGCGGTCGGCCTGGTCTTCCAGATTGCGGCCGAAGCCGTTGCTCCAGGCCATGGCGCCGAAGGCCGCCAGCAGTTGCGTCACCGCCCGCGCGTTCTTGTCGTCGATCTCCTCCGCCGCCGCCGAAACGCCCAGCGCGGCGAGCTGGATCCACATGGCCTTCTTGAACTGGCGACGCGTGTGCTCGTGCGTGGCGTGGGCCAGCTCATGGCCCAGCACGATGGCCACTTCGTCGTCGTCCATGTCGTCGAGCAGGCCGCTGAAGACGTAGATCGAGTAGTTGCCCATGGCGAAGGCGTTCCACTCGTTGTTGTCGATCACGTAGACACGAATCTCGTCGGCGTCGAGATAGGGCGGCACCAGCGCGTCCACGATGCCGCGCACGCGCTCGACACGCGGCCCGTCTTCCTCGAGGTCGCCGATGATCTGACGCTTGCCGCCGTCCGATTCCTGGTAGAAACGCCCCGCGCGACGATACGCGCGCTCGGCATCGTCGGTGACGCTCTTGACGTTCTTCTCGAAGAGCGCCGAGCCATTGGGCTTGGCCTCGATCTCGGCCGCCAGCAGCGTGCCGTCGGCCGCGCGCACGCCCTTGGCCTTGACCTCGTAGCCCAGCGGCACCGCCGCCAAATCCGCGGCCTCGCCCTTGCCCTTGAACTTGCCCGCGCGATCCAGGCGCACGCGCTGACCGTCGACCACCAGGTCCTCGCCACGCCGCCATTCGAGGTAGCCTTCGACTTTCTCGAGCTTGGCCTCGGCCATGACCGGCCCCGCCCAGAGCGCCAGGAGACCCCCGACCCACGCCAGCATTCGCGGCTTCATCGCACCCCTCCCGAGACCTGCTCCGGCAAGCATAGCGCGCGTGCGCGGGCAGCGTCACTCGAGACGCGTCGAAACGCGCCCGAGTGGCTCACGGTCGGCCGGAGATTTTCGCGAGGGCCTCGCGCGCCTTGTTGGCCAGGATGCCGTCCTTGTCGGACGCCGCGCGTTGGAGCGCCGGAACCGCGTTGGGCGAGCCGATGCGGCCCAGGGCATCGGCGGCCTGCTGGCGCACCACACGGTCGCCATCGCGGTCGAGCGCCTCGATCAGCGCCTGAAGCGCCGGCTCCGCGTCGCGCCCGAGCTTGGCCAGGGCGCGGGCCGCCTCGCGCCGCACGTTGACGTCGGAGCGTCCCAGCGCGCCGCCCAGGGCGGGGGCAGCCGCGCGCGCGCCGAGTTTGCCCAGTGACTTGGCCGCTTCGGCCGCGACCAAGTCCGGGCCGTCGAGGGCCGCCACCAGGGCGGATAGCGCCTCACGCGCCTGCGGGCCGAACTTGCCGAGCGCCTCGGCGGCGCGCAGCCGGACGTCGTCGCTGCGGTCGCTCGTCAAGGTCTCGCCCAGCGCCGGCACCGCCCAGGCCGGATCGTCCCTGCGGTCGCCCAGCTCCAACGCGGCACGCGCGCGCTCGTCGCGGCGCGTCGAGCGCAGCTCGGCCAGCAGTGCGCGCGTCTCGTCGGAGGGGCCAGCCAGCGCAGGCGGCGGCGTGGCCGCGGGTCGCGTGGGAGCCGTGGCCGGCGGCGGCAGGTCGGGTTGCGCCTGCCACCCCGGCATTGCCGACGCGGTCGGCCGTGGTCGCGGCGTGGCTGGCGGGACAGCCGGCGGCGCGCCGGTCGAGGTGGGGCTGGGCTCGACGCGCGCGGGCGCCGGGCTGGCCTCGGTTTGCCGTCTCGGCACCTCGGATGTCGAGGATGGCGACGGGCTGGCCGGCGTGGGCGTGCGGCCGCGCAGCCACAACCAGGCGCCGACGCCGAGCCCCGCAAGCAGCAGCACCCCGAGCGCCAGCGCGGCTGCCAGGAGCAGTGCGGACGACGGTGACGACCGCGCGGCCGCAGGCTCGGGCGGGTGTGACAGCGCTGGCGCGCCCGGAGCGGTCGGACCCGGGGCGGTGCGGGGCGAGACCGCGGTCGAGCGCTGATCCGACCAGGTCGCAGGCGCGCCGCTCGACAGCGTCGCGGCAGCGGCTTCGAGCGTCGCCGGCAGGGCCGGCGCGCCGCCGCCAATGGCCGCCTCGAGCGCGCGCACGAAGTCGCGCGTGGTCGGCCAGCGGTCGTCAGGCCGCTTCGCCGTGGCGCGCAGCAGCGGCTCGACGATGCCCTCCGGCACCTCGCCCGCGGCCGGCAGCGGCAGCGGCTCGCTGACCTGCTTCATCAGCACGGCGACGGGCGTGTCGGCGCTGAAGGGCACCCGGCCCGTGAACATCTCGTAGGCCACGATGCCCACGGCGTAGATGTCGGCGCGCCGGTCGACCTGCGTGGCCGTGGCCTGCTCCGGGGCCATGTACTGCGGCGTGCCGGCGATCATGCCCGTCTGCGTCAGGCCGCCGCCGCCTTCGAGCATCTTGGCGATGCCGAAATCGGCCAGATACACGCGCTCGGCTTGGTCGAGCAGGATGTTCTGCGGCTTCACGTCGCGGTGCACGACGCCGTGCTCGTGGGCGTAATCGAGCGCGTCGGCCACGCCGCGCAGGATGGCGAGCACGCGCCCGTACGGCAGGCGCCCGCGCTTGAGCAGCGTCGCGAGCGCCCCGCCCGGCACCAGGCGCATGGCCATCCACGGCAGCCGGCGCGCCTCGTCGATGCCGAAGGCGTAGATCGGGATGATGTTGGGATGCTCCAGCCGCGCGATCACGCGCGCTTCGCGGTTGAAGCGTTCGGCGAAGCTGGGATCGTGCAGGAACTCGGCCGGCAGCACCTTGAGCGCGACGTCGCGGTCGAGGCTCGCCTCGTAGGCCGTGTACACGGCCGCCATGCCGCCGCGCCCCAGCGCGCCCTTGACGCGGTACGGCCCGACCTGCCCTCCGGCTTCCAGCCCCACGCCACCCTCCGGGGGCGGATGATAGCAGGCCGCGAGCGGCGGACGCGCGCGGCGCTTCGCTTCAGGCCTGCGCCGGCTGCGCGGGCCGCACTGGCGCGGGTTCGTACGCGCACCAGGGGTCGGTCGCCAGGTGATCGCCCGTCAGCCCGAACGCGCGCGAACGCGAGCCGCCGCAGATCGAGGCGTACTCGCAGCGCCCGCAGCGCCCGGTCAGCGCCGCCGGATCACGCAGCACGCGGAACAGCGGCGCATGCCGATAGACCTCGGCCAGCGTCGTCTCGCGCACGTTCCCGGCCGGGATGGGCAGGAAGCCGCTCGGATAGATCTCGCCCGTGTGCGACACGAACAGGAAGCCGTTGCCCGAATTGACGCCGCGCGGCGCCAACCCGACCGTGTGGCCCGGCCCCTCCGACGTCGTCAGCAGCGACGGCATGACCACGCCGTCGCGTGGCCGGCCACGTTCGCCCGACGCGGCCCTTTCGCGCTGGGCCACGTGACGCCTGTAGTGCGGCGCCTCGGTCACCTTGACGATGAAACGCCCGTGCTTCTGGGCCTGGTACAGCACGTCGAACAGCCGCTCGCACTGCGCGGCCGTCAGCCCCTGCAGCTCCGAGCCGCGCCCGGTCGGCACCAGGAAGAAGACCTCCCAGAAGACGATGCCGAGCGTGTCGACGAAGGCCGCCATCTCTTCCAGATAGGGCGCGGTGTCGCCGCAAACGGTCGTGTTGATCTGCAACGGCAGCCCCGCCTCGTGCGCCCAGTCGACGGCTTGCAGCGTCTTGGCGAACGCGCCCGGCACGCCGCGGAAGGCATCGTGCAGCTCGGCCCGCGGGAAGTCCAGGCTGAGCGCCATCTGATCCAGCCCGGCCTGCTTGAAGTGCACCACCAGCTCGCGCGTCAGCAGCTCCGTCGCGGCCGGGATCGTGGCCGTGCGCAGGCCCACCGCCTTGGCTCCGCGCACCAGCTCGAACAGGTCGGGGCGATTGACCGGGTCGCCACCGCTCAGGATCAGAAGCGGCGTGCCCATGTCGGCCACCTGCCCGATCAGGCGCAGGCCCTCCGCCGTGTCCAACTCGCGCGGGTCGCGCCAGGGGCGCGCCGAGGCGCGGCAGTGGCGGCAGGCCAGGCCGCACGACTGCGTCGTCTCCCAGATGACGAGAAACGGGGCCTGGGCGAAGTCGACCGAACGCATCAGCATGCCGCTCGCTTCCACGGGCAACCTCCGGACGCACGACTCGAGAGCAAGACCCGTTCCCACGCCTTTTTCGCGCGCCGGCGCGACTTTCGCGCTCGCCACGCCTGCCGGAGGCGCGATGCTTGCGCGCTCGGCGTGGCGTGCGCGCGAAAGCAGCGCGCGGGAGCGCGCCCGGGCCTAGGGAGTCGAGCTGGTTGTCGAGAGTGCGTTCGGACCGGCCGCCCGCGCGCACGGCGGTTGAACGCCGGTGTGGAGCGACCGCGGTGGCGCTACCATGAGGGCGCGCGGCGAGCGCTGCCGATCCCTCGCCACGACCCGAGCAACACCTTCACTTTGGGCAGGATCGTTCGGGGCGCCGGGCTGGCCGTCGAGGAGTTCGAGGAAGACTCTGAGCGGCGACGGCGGTCCCGCCGCGCGGCGCACAGCGGGACCGAGCGACGCCCGCAGGAGCGACGGCCTGCGGGCCGACTGCGAGTGGAATCAAGGAGAGACGATGCTGGATACGGAAATCCTCGCCGACCAGATCAGCCGCGCCTTTCGCGGAGAGTCCTGGCATGGACCTGCGGTGCGCGAAGTGCTGGAGGGCGTTTCGGCCGAAGACGCGGCAGCCTACCCAATAGCCGGCGCTCACAGCATTTGGGAGATCGTCCTTCACATGGCCGGAGGCTACCGCCTGGTCCTTCGGCGCGTGCGCGGGGAGCAGGCGCAGCTCTCGCCGGACGAAGAGTGGCCTCCGGTTGCGGAGCCGAGTTCGGACGCCTGGCGCGAGGACCAGCGCGCTCTGGATGAACTGAATCAGCAGCTCCAGGGCGCCGTGCGCGCCTTCCCTGCGGAGCGCCTCTCACAGCCGCTCGGTTCCCAGTACCCAGCGTACGTGCAGTTCTGCGGCGCGCCTCAGCACGACCTCTACCACGCGGGCCAGATCGTTCTTCTCAAGAAGGCGCTGTCGGCGTCACGAGGGGCATCCCCACTCACAGCAGGGCGTCCACAGCCGTGACCGAGGCGGGCGCGCGCTCACAAGGGGCGCAGGCATGACCACCGTTCACACGAACGCGGACGCAAGACACGCGGCCGATTAGCAGGCGGTTGGCGTTGACCAGGTCCGCGCCGGCGCGGCGCTCGCCGCTCGAGAGCGTGTTGTACAGACCTTGGGGCGGGGCTTGACGTGAAACGGCGGGCCGCATCGGTCGAGCCCTGGTATGCAGTCCGCTGTGTGTTTCTGCACCTCGACCTTCGCGGAGGAAAGGGTCGGAAGCGCGTCTATGAGGAGCGCATCATCGTTGTGCGAGCCAGGTCGGATAGGGACGCCCTCCAAAAGGGCGAGCGCGAGGCCAAGGAATACTCGCGGGGACTCGCGCGGGTCCGGCGTCTCGAGTTCGTCGAAACCTTTCGTCTCTTCGGAAAGACGATTCGCGAGGGCACAGAAGTCTTCTCGCTCATGCGGTCGAGCAACCTCGACGAGTCGAGCTTCCTCAATCGCTACTTCGACGATGGGTCGGAGCATCGACGCTCATGAATCTCACGTGGCGGTTGTACGACGACAGGCTGCCACTGCACAGGGCCACGAGGGTGCCATGTCGCCTTCCGCTTGGAGGCAGTCGTCGAGCCCACTCCCTGAGCGCTGCCGTCAGCCGAAGGCCGCAGGGCACGGTGCTCGCTGAACTCTGATCACAGGACGCCGCCAGAGTTCGGGATCGTCGGCGCCCTGGTCGTGCATGACGTGGCGGTCGGGTCACCGCTGGGCACGCGATAGATCCCCTGTCTGCAGCACTTGAATCGTATCCTCCAGGCCAGCCGCCCAGCCGGATTTTCTCGCCATGGCCGTCTGAACTTCGCAACACGGCCCCACCAGAGCGACGGAACCGACCATCCCCATCTCTCCCATGCGCGATCCGAGCGCGCGCTGGGCCATCGCCGCCCGGCGCCCGGCGGGCCGGCCCGTCCGAGCGGCGCGTGTTCGAACGGCGCGGGTTCGGCGTTGGGGTTGGAGGAGGTGCCTGATGAGGAGGCCCATGTGTCGTGTGTTCTACGTCCTCGGTGTCCTGGCGCTGGCTGGGACGACACTGTACGGCGACCAGCCGCCGCCGCGCGGCAAGCAGCCGGCGACGCGCCCGCCCATCGAGTCGCCGACGCCGCCCGCGGCGCTCGAGACGCTCGTCGAGGGACTGGGCGGCGAATGGCTGTCGACGCCTCGCCCCATCGGCGTCTATGAAGACCTCACGGCCGCGACGGGCGTCGCGATCACGGGCGGGCTCGCCGAGTGGTCGACGCCCGTCGGCGAGCGGGTCGTGCAGCACGTGGCCGGGAGAACCCCCGGCGGCGACCTGCACGTCTTCTTCTGGAACTCGAGCGGCGTCCCACAGGCGGTGAACGTCTCGGCCAAGACCGGAGTCCGCAGCGGCAACGATCCGGTCGGCTGGTTGAGCGTGGCGCCCTACGAGCACATGGCCGCCGTCACGCCCAGCGGGGCTGTCCAGGTCTTTTCCTGGACGCCGGCCAGCGATTGGACCTCCGCCGAGGCCAGCGCCGGCAGCGGCAGGACGTACGCCGGCCGCCTCGCGACGTGGACCACGTACGATCGCTCGCCGCCCGTCGAGCACGTCGCCGCGACCACGACCACGGGCGAGATCGACGTGTTCTTCCGCCGTGGAGCTGGCGCAGCCTTCACGCGCGTCGACGTGACGGCCCGCACGGGCGTGCGTGCTCAGGGGCTGGGTGGCGCGTGGGTCGCGCCCGACGCCAGCGAACACCTCGTGGTCTCGGGAACCGACGGCAAGCTCTACGAGCTCGTGTGGTCGTCGGCCAGGGACTGGACGGCCACGCCCATCGCCCTGCCGGACGCGACGACCGCGGACCTGAGCGCCGTGAGCAACTGGGGCTACGCCTACGTCGCCGTGCGCAGCTCGCGCGGCACGCTGTTCCTGCTGACGCGCCCCATCGCCGCCAGCGGCGCGTGGCTCACCCAGGATCTGACCAGCTTCGACGGCGAGACCATCACGGGCCGGCCGTTCATCACGGCCAACAACGGCTACGTCGCCGCGCGCGGCGTGGACGGCGAGGCGCTGGTGTTCTGGCCCAGCAGCCTGCCGGCCTGGCAGATCACGAGCCTCACGGATCTGGTCGGGATGACGGCCGGCGGCGCGCCTGTGGGTTGGATCGCCGACGGCGTGGCCGCCGCGGGCACGGACAACCACCTGCGCGTGTTGCGCGACTGGCGCGAGGCACGCACGCTCACCGAACGCGTGCAGGCGCCTTTCATGTCGTTGCGGCGACAAACCGGTCCGAGGAAAGTCGCGACGATCCTGTGGAACCCGGAGACCACCGACGCGAACTGCGGCGTCGCCACTGGTCCCGGGTGCCGGCAACCCTGTGACCGGAGCGAGATCGGAAACGGCGTGAAGCTGAGGTTCAGGGCCGCCGCCGCCACCCAGGCGATGCGCAGCGTCGGCGACTACTTCCGCGAGAATAGCGGGGACTTGTTGCGCCTGGACAACGTGGCGACGCTCGGCTGGTACGGCTCGTCCAAGCCAGGCGCTCACTACTGGCAGGATCACGGTCCCGGAGCCTGCATGGACGGCTGGGGCAAGGGCGGGGGCGACGTGGAGAAGTGGGTCGAAGCCATCCGTCGAGCCGACGCCGAGTTCGACTTCGGGGCCTACGACCTCGACGGCAACAAGACGCTCAGCGAGAACGAGCTGGCCGTCGTGATCATGATTCCCAATCCGGCTGGCCCGTCCGGATACCATCGCGGGGTGGTGGCCGAGAACGGCGCGCCGTTGGTGGTCGACGGCGTGACCATCCCGATGATCACCGAGGTCTACGTCGAGTCACGCGAGAAGCCGGGTTCGGACTACACCGACGGAGTGCCGCACGTGGGCCTGATCGCGCACGAGCTGAGCCATCACATCCTGGGTCACGTGGACATGTACTGGGCGAGCTGGGACCTGCGGCCGCCGACCGGTCCGGGCAGCCACGCGCTCATGGACTACGGATGGACGGGCGCGCACCACGATGCCTGGGCCAAGTTGAAGTTCAACTGGCTGCGCCCGCGCATCATCTGGCACCCCGGGCGTTACGCCTTGAAGGACGTCGAGACACGTCACGGCGCACGCGTCCTGCTGCATCCGACGCGCGGCGCCAGCGAGTTCCTGCTGTTCGAGAACCGCCGGCGCGGCAGCACCTTCGACCAGAACCTGCCAGCCGACGGTCTGGCCATCTATCACGTGATGGAGGACCCCGCCGTCTATCAGCGTGCGCGCCCGCCCTTCCATTGGACCGACGCCGAATGGGCCAAGGTCGACGTCACCGACTGGGGGCACCGCGCCCTGCGCATGCTCCGTCCCGCGGCGACCAACGGCAAGGTCTACGATGGCGGCACGTGGGACGGCTACGACGACCGTTGGTCGCTGTGGCGCAGCGGGGAGACGCGCACGAGCTACGACCTGACCCCGTTTCCAGCCAGTCGCGGACAGGCCTGGCTGCGCTGGGGCGATGGGTCCAACCCGGGGCTGGCCGTACGCGACGTCAGCGCGGGCGGCCCGGAGATGAAGTTCACCATCGCCACGGTCTCGCTCTCCAACCCGAGCCTGTGCGCGGCGGCAGGTAAGAACTGCGGCTTGATCCCCGACGGCTACGGCGGCCTGGCTTCGTGCGGCCAGTGCTCCGGATACGACACCTGCGGCGGCGCCGGAACACCCAACGTCTGCGGCTGCACGCCGAAGACCTGCGAGGACGGCTACTGCGGCGCGTTGTCGGACGGATGCGGCGGCCGCATCACGTGCGCAAGCTGCGACGACGGGTTCGCCTGCAACCGCTGGAACCGCTGCGAGCCGATTCCGGAACCCTGCCGCTGCGGCGGCCGGCCGCCCGCGTGTCTACCGTGTCCCGAGGACCCGATCGCGCCACCCAAGCCACGAGGGCGCTGAACCCCACGACGCCGGCGAGCCGCGCAGCGCGCGGCCGCCGGCGTCGACAGGCAAGATGATGGCGCCGAGGGGGCAACGGGTATGATGCAGGGCCATGTCGTCCCTCTGGGGCATGGGCGGCGTGGAGGTCGAGTGCGATGGTGAAGCGCGCAGTGTTGGCGGTGTTGGCCCTGGGGCTGGCGGCATGCGGGGGCGGCGGCGGCGATTCGCCTACCACCCCGAGTCCAGTGACGCTCGACGTCGTGGACGTGGTCGTGGGCAGCGGCGCGACCGCCGTCAGCGGCGACACGCTCACCGTGCACTACGTGGGCACGTTCACCAGCGGCACCGTGTTCGATAGCTCCCGCACCAACAATCAGCCCTTCACGTTCCGACTCGGCGCCGGCCAGGTCATCCAGGGTTGGGACGTGGGTGTGCCCGGGATGAAGGTCGGCGGCCGGCGCAAGCTGACCATCCCGCCGGAGTTGGCCTACGGCAACCGGCAGGTGGGCTCGATCCCCCCCAACTCGACGCTGGTCTTCGAGATCGAGCTGCTCTCCATCGCCGGCAAGTAGCCCAGGGCGGGCCGCGCGCAGCGCAAGAGAAGAAGCGCGCGTGCCCGCGTGCGCATGACGCCTGGCTGCGCGTCGCCCGTGCCTCGCCACCGCCGATGCCCTGGGCCGGACGCAGTCGCGCCGGCCCAGGCATCGTCCGAAGCACGTCAGAACGCGACGCTCGCTCGAACCCACGCCGCGTCCGCCGAAGCGGGCCGCGCCACCAGCGCGACTACCCACGATGCCGCCTCGCCTCAGCGCCAGTAGGCGACGTACGATGCGCGCCCGTCGACGTCGGCAGCGCTGATCGCGCGCGTGAGCTTGCCGCCACGCCGCGCCTGCTCCCACTGCTGCTGGTATGCGGCGCCGTCCAGTCCGTGGCGCGCAACGGTGACGCCCTCGGCCTGGCGACTCCAGATCGCGCTGTAGAACAGCCGTCCCTCATGGACATAGGCGTTCACGTAGGCCAGATGCAGGCCGGCGTCACGATTGCGTTCGTACTCTTCCTGATACTCGGCCGGACTCGAGGCCGACTCGAGACGCACGTCGGGGCCGCCCTTCTCGTAGAGCGCCGTGTAACGCCGCTGACCTCCCAGTGAGACGACGGAGACGTTGCGCGCGCGCCAGCCCGCCGCCGACCAGTCCTCGAACAGGCGCTGGTGCTCCGCGGCCGAGCGCCCGTGATAGGCCGCGACCTCCGGCCCGCCGTCCTTGACGAACAGCGCCGCATAGCGCGCCTCCCCGCGCCAGGTGTAGGCATCGACGTGGCGCAGCCGGTAGCCGGCGCGCTCGCGACGCTCGTACTCGGCCTGATACTGCGCGCCGGTCAACCCGTGCACCGCCGACCAGGGCGCGCTGCGCGGTCGGAAGATCACGTTGTAGAACACGCGACCGCGCAGCTCGAAGCCGTCGATCCACGCCGGTTGATAGCCCGACTCCTCGGCGTGATCGAACAGGCGCTGATAGTCGACGTCGCGCAGGCCGTGGTAGGCGATCTCGGGCAGGCCCTTCGAGAAGTCCGGCCAGATGACGGACGTCGCGGTCGGCCTCGTCCGACCGTCGAGGCGCGTCCAGTCGATGCTCTCGGGCGCCACGTCCTCGTCGATCCGGGCGCCGCTGAAGTCGAGCGGCACTCCGTCGGACTGCTTGGTAGGGCCGTCCTGAACGTGCACATGCACGTGTGGATTGCCGGACGCTCCCGAGTTACCCACGCGCCCCAGGAACTGCCCCGCCTCGACGCGCGCCTGCTGCGCCTCGGGCACTTCCGCCTCGGTCGTGTCGCCGGCGTCACGCATGAGCTCGGCCTCGTGCGGGCACAGCGCCTGGGGAATCGTGCCGGGCTGCATGTGCGCGTACAGCGCGTACGTGCCGTCGGCGTGCTCGACGACGAGCGCGTTGCCGCCACCGCCGATGCGCGGCGGCGACGAGTCGCGCGCCGGGTGCCGCTGTCCCGGGCGCGGGTTCTCGGGGGCGTTGCGCCAACAGCGCACGACTCGCCCTGCGGCCATGGCGTGCAGCGGTTCGCCGTAGACCAGACAATCGGCATTGCGCTCGGCCTGCGAGCAGTAGCGGCACTTGGCCTGGCCGTCGCGCCCGGCGACGCACTCGGACCACCGGCCGCTGGCCTCGTCCCAGCGCGCCGTCGTCAGATCGTAGGCGTAACGCTGCGTGCCGCTGCCATGGCCGTCGGGCGCCTTCCAGTACCACAACTCGCCCGCGTCCAGAGACTCGGCGCGACCGGGGAACAGGTACGCGGCGCGCGCACGGGCGCGCTCGCCGCCAGTGCGTACGGCGACAGGCCCCGACGCGGGTTCGAAAGGATCGCCGTCGCTCTCGGCCCGCGGTTCCCGAACCGGCCGCGCGACGCGGGCCGCATCATCGGAGCGCGTGTCACGCGCACGCGGGGCTGCATCGTCAGCGCGCGCGGCCGGCGGCATGCGCCGCGGCGGGTCGTCGTCGACGGGGCGCGTGCGCTGGGGGGCGCGCTCGTCGTCGCGCTGACCGGCGCGGGCCAGACACGTGCTCTCCACGTCGCGCGTGACGCACAGCCGTGCGGCGCCTTCGCAGGCGAAGTGGTTCGAGGCGGACTGTGAGCGCGCCGGCCCACAGCCAGCGCGCGTGCAACGACGCTCGACGTGGCCACCGACGCGGGCCTCGATGGCTGCGTGAAGAGCCGCGAGCATGTCGCTCGACACGCGGCGCTCATCGCAGCGCGATAGCACGCGACAAGCGCGCCAGGTCGTGGTCGCCGTCTCCCCACAGATCGCGCCGCCACGCGGCGTTTCGCGCAACAGCTCCACCTGCACGGGGGCCGGCGCGCGCCGTTGCGCGCCCACGGGCACGACGATGGCGGTCATGAGACAGGCCGCCAGCGCCCAGGCGCGCGGCCCGACGCCGCGAGCGTCCATCGCGTCCACTCGTCGTTCCCTGACTCGGGCCATCCGCTCGTCGCAGCCTGTGCCACGCCGCTCGTCGCCCTGCCCCGCCCACCTGTCGGCGCTCTGCCGCATGCTTCCTCCCCGGTCGCCCGGCGCCGAATCTGGCGTGGGCTCGCGTCTTGGAGGCAGAAACGACGCGCACGCGCCCATCCCCTCAGGGGCAAGCGGCGTCACGCGCCTCGACGACGTCGCGCGGGTGATTCGCGCGCACAGCTCGAGGGCCCAAGAGACACACGCCGAGGGTTACTCGGCTGTAAGACGCTGACGTTGAACGGTTTGAATTGGTGGAGGCGGCGGGAGTCGAACCCGCGTCCGGAAGCGTGCCTGCGGGAGAATCTACAGGTTTAGCCCGACCTGGAGTTTCGCCGTCGCGGTGAAGGCCGGACGAAACCCGCGACGACTAGTCCGATTGATCTCGCCTTTCGCCCTCGGACCGAGAGCCAGGGCCAGCCCACATCAGTGACGCTCTTGTGGCCCTCCGTGGGCGGGAAGTCCGAAGAGCGGGTTGCCTAGGGTTTAGTTAGGCAGCCAGTGCCAAGTTGTCGTTGGCAGTTGTGGCTTCGCACCGGATTTACGAGCCGGTACGCACGCTCGACCTGCATCTCCCGGGGTCATCATTCCCGTCGAAACCGTGACGCCCCCTGATTTCACTTTCAGTCTAGCACGTCCGGACCCGTCACGGCAGGCTCGCATGGCAGGCTCGCGCGCATGGCCATGCGACCTTCCGACCTGCCACTCAAACGGCTCTTCACGCATCGCGCGGGCGATCTGCTCGCGTTGACGGGCGATGACGGCGCGACTCTGCTCGGAGGGCAGTCGCTCGAGTTGCCAAGCCTGGCTCGCCGGCTCGACTACGTCCTCACTCTGAAGCGCGCCGATGGCGAGATCTACATGCGCCACGTCGAGTTTCAGGGCGAAGCCGCTGCGGACCTGGCAGAGCGCTGCTTCGAATACAACGTCCGCTTGTTCCTGCACACCAAGCTGCCGGTGCTCACGACGGTGATCTGCCTGCATCCGCCCGGACCGCGCGGGCCGGCGACGTTCGTGCTGCGTCTCGGGCGGCGTGCGTTGCACCGCTGGCGCTTCGAATGGCTGAAGCTGTGGGAGCTCGAAGCCAGCACGGCGCTGGCGGGCGGACCCGGCCTGGCCGCTCTTCTGCCGCTCATGCGCAACGAGAGCCTGAATCTCGTGGAAGCAGCCGCACGACGCATCCTGGCCCTGGCTCCGAGCGAGCAGCAAGCAGACCTGCTCGCCATCTTGAACCTCTTCGCGGGCTGGCGCTACACTGCCGTGGATCTTGCTCGCCTCGTCGGGAGGGAACGCATGTTGGAATCGAGCGTCTGGCGCGAAGCCGAGGAACGCGGAGAACAGCGCGGAGAAGCCAAGGGCCGAGTCGCGGGCGAGCGCGAAGCCTGCCTGACGCTGCTGTCGGCCTTCCATCCCGACCTCACGGCGCGCCTGCGCCCCGCGATCGAGCACTGCAACGACCAGGAGCGCCTCAAGACTTGGCTGGTGCAGATCCCGCGCCTGGCGCCCGACGCGCTGGCGCGGTTGATCGCCGAGCCGGCCTGAGCCTCAGTGAAAATCTCGGCTGCGTAACGCGATCGGCGCGGTCGCAGATGCTCCGGACAATGAGTTCGAACCACCCGGCTCGGCCCCCTCGTGCTCGGCGACACGGGCGTCGAGCCGCGGTTGCCAGAGCGCGTCGGCTACGAGGTGGACGACGCCCTGTTGGGCCTGCACGCGCCCGCTGACGCCCAGGAAGCCCGCCGTACGGGCCAGCACGGCGAACTCCTCGAACACGCTGGGCCAGACCACGACGTTGACGAAGCCGGTCTCGTCCTCGAGCGTCATGAACAGCACCCCTGAAGCCGTGCCAGGCCGTTGCCGGCAGATGACGATGCCGGCGTAACGCGTGTGCCGCCCGTCGCGCAACGCCAGCAGCCCACGCGCGTCGGGCAGCCCCTGGGCGCGCAGTGCCGCGCGCAAGGGCGCAAGCGGGTGGCCACGCGGGCTGTGTGAAGTGCGGCGGTAGTCCCAGGCCAGCGTCTCGAACTCGCCCAACTCGGCGAAGACAGGCGTGGGCGCGGGATCGCTGACCGGCAAGGGCAGCTTGACGTCACGAGCCAGAGCGGCCACTTCCCAGAGCGCCGCGCGGCGCGTCACGCCGAAGCCGTCGAAGGCCCCCGCTTCGGCCAGGGCCTGCAGGGCGCCCGCGTCGAGAGCGCTGCGCTGCACGCAGTCATGCAGCGATGCGAAG
>WBZQ01001830.1_pt1 | contig 14231 bp, 23 predicted proteins | sample 5204251 | NCBI WGS metagenome assembly WBZQ01 (sample SAMN12412402, study PRJNA552823) | activated sludge metagenome | isolation source: activated sludge from nitrification reactor of wastewater treatment plant... | place: USA: Virginia | collected 2017-09 | reverse complement strand
TATGGGCAATTGCGCTACTTGCAAACACTATTTTTTTACTGGTGATAACAACAACCATGGTACTTGCAGATATAATCCGCCAACAGTTTTAGCCATATCTACCGTTAAGGATGTTGGTGATGGTTTTTACAAACCATGCATTGTATGGGAGCATGTGACACGCTGGCCTGAAGTCCATAAGGGTAATTTTTGCTCAAAACACGAAGAAAAGGAAGCATCTAAATGACCACACTTGATTGGAGGTGAGGAAGATGAAAACGGAACAAAAATTAAGTTGGCGCACAAGCCTCGGCCAAAATAAAGAGGCAATGGTGGCCGAATTTTTGGATAAATATCTTAACGAGTCTGAGTTTTTTAACTCATCAATATACGCTACCTATCTGCATCAACTAGAGCAAGCCCCCGATTCACGGGTGGTCGACGCAATCAAAAATATGGGGAGGTGGAGAATGGTAGAAGGAGGTATGTGTAGTGATGAATAACGAATACAAATTGAAACCTTGTGCGCATTGTTATGGTAGTAACTTAGTTTTTTCAAAAGGTGATTGCCCACAAATACGATGTCTAGACTGTGGTGTTGCTCTTTTTTCTTTTCGTGTTAATCCTTGGATGAGCATTGAAGACTTTATAAAAGTTTGGAACACACGCAAAAGAAGGAGTTAAACAAAAATGAAAAAGACAACAAAAAAATTAGATCCAAATGAAACAATCAGAAGAATCGAATCCAACAAGGCTAAAATAAAAAAACTCGTAGACCAAATGGCTGAACCGTTAATTAGAGCCATCTACATGCGTTGCACCAATTGCAATGATGACCTCAACACAGCAAAGTTCAGCAAACACCCCGATAATGATGAAACAATGAGGGTCTACATTATCGTGTGCGATAAATGTAAAACGGAGTTACCCGCCTTGGCAGACTACGAAATTGAAGACATGATTTACGCGCTACGCTACGAAAAATTGTACGCGCCGAATTATTAGCTACATAGCCGTAACAGAAGAATCTGCCACTGGCTCAGTCACCGGCTCAGGCTCAGCTACCGGCCCAGGTCCAATTGCAACTTTCTCAACAACATCAAAACAAAATTCCGGTACCCATTCATTTTTTTCTTCTAAAACATTTTTGTTTTCATAAAAAAAACTTTTCAGCTCGCTTCTATAATACAAGGCCATCTCGGAATACTTTTCATTTTTCCGCGCCTTCTCTCTGTATGTAAATTCCAAATCTTTCAAATCTCTAAACTCTTTCAAAATTGCTTCGACACTCATTTTTTCAACTTCTCCGCGTTAAATTTTGCCACATTAAGCGCTACATCTGTAATAGTATGACCAATCAAACCCCCTGCACCTAAACCACCAATCCAATCTTGTGGTATTTGCAACTCTGGAAATTTTTTATTAAGGAAAAACATAAACAGAGTCGACACAACCCACTGAAATTTCAAACTCCCAAAAACACTTGGTAACACTTTTTTAAGAAACTCCATAAAAAAACCTCCTAATTAAAAGCCTTCGCTAACGATGGTCCAAATATACTCTTAAAACCCTCAACTATACCAATTAATAAAGCAACTTTCCACTGTAACCAATAAATTCTTTTATCAAGTTCCTCGATTCTCGCATCAAGTCTCATGAGCATATCAGTTCGCAAAGTGTCACTCGATTTGCTCATACTGTTTTACCCCCTAAAGCAAGGTGTATCCTATACGAAGGTGTTGTCGGTGCCGTTTGATAACGAGTCAATCCCGTCATCCATCGCCCACCGGGCGACGTTGCAATAGTTGCATTGGCACCAAACGCAGCAGTTACCGATGTCGCATAATACAAATATGGTCCACCAAAAACTGAAGGTATGTAATAGTTATGGCGATATTCAAATGTTCCAGCTGCCGAACCATTATTGATTGTGCCGTTTATATTATTTCCGTTCGGCACATGGTCGACCGTATAAGCAACATTTGCTCTAATACTTGTATCAGCAGGTGGACTCGTTTCGACCTTACCAAAACCATGCAAAACGGTCGACGGTTCGTGATTACTACAAACAATTTCGCCGATAATACTACCACTTTTTGCAGCGTTTGACCCTGTTGGATTAAGCGCCGACAATCGCCATCGCCGCGAGTCGCCACTTGCGCTAGACCGTCGCGTATTTCTCATCAAAGGCAAAACTTGTTGTAAAACCGCATCGCCTGGAAACAGCATAACGCTTGGCTCGGTATCGCTCGCCCCATCATCGTACTCACGCAAAATTAATTCCATCGGAAAGTCAGTGATGCTAGACATCTGACCACCTACAGCTTTAATTTTTAGCGTCAACGGTAATCCATTAAGTTGCACAAATGAATCTGAATCCAAAATAACTTGTTCGCTTCCTGCTGCCAAATTTGTAATGTTTGCCGAAAAATTATGTAACAAGTCGCCGTGCTGAGGACGAAGTTGTAAAGCGATGGCCTCACTCGTCTTTAACGCAAAAATAGTTACAAGCTCGTTATCGCGTGATGTTGGAACAGAGCTAGAAAGTCCTTCATATAAATTTGCTGACATATACAACGCGCGGCCTACATATTTATCAAGCCTACTGTCGTATTTTGTCACTGGCAAAAGTTGACCGGGGCGTAACGAGAAATCTAAAACGCCCTCCTGAATTGAATCAAACTTGCAAATAAAACGAATACCATGTGCGGTCTGTGCATCAACTAAAATAAAATCATAATTATGATTGATAGGCAAAACTGGTTTTGAATTGTAATCGGTATTGCTCGAACGCAAGTCTCCGATACGTTGTCTTATAATATCCATGAACTATCTACCTCCAAAATTAAACGTTGCTGAAATACTTGGCGTACCAGTCGGCGCCGCTGCATACGCATACTGCATTATCATGTGACGCGCAATCGTAGCCTGTAAAGCTGCATGCTGTGTTGTAGTTGCGGTGGCACAAGCAATAACAGGTAAATTGTCTCGCCTTGGCCCACCAAAAGCAGCCGGACGTGATGGTATATAACTACCTCGCGTTATATTAATAGCACCAGTTGCAGCACCGTTAACTGTTTGTCCATCAATGAGCCTGTCCGGGCATTGGTCAATATCGTAGTTGACACTTAAAAATGGTGTGGTTCCCGGTGTTCCTAAATTTCCATTCCGGTAAAAAAATTGCAATCTGTTACTATAGGGAAGCGTTCCTACAATTATCTCACCAAAAATTTTTACAAAGCCGTTAACTCCTGTTTTTGAACTACCGCCAGCGGGATGAACAATTTCCAAAAGCCATCTATTGGCCTGTCCAACTCCGTATCTTCTGTTTATGCCAAGAGGAACAACAACATCCATAATAGCATCACCAGGGGCCAACCAAGTTCTAGATAAATCATAAGAACCACCTCCACCGCCGGCCTGCCATTCGGTCAATACAACCTCATAAGGAAAATCGGTTAGACTAGCTAATCGACCTCCCATGACTCTAAATTTTAGAGAAAGAGGTTGATTGATAACCATCGACCGAAGATTGTCACTGTCAAGAATTGTAAATGAACTTCCACTTGCTGGCGCTAATTCGCTTGCATAAAACGAACGTACCCGTTCACCAAGTTTGTAGTTAGGGCCTACGTAAGCACCCTGTTCATCAGCCTTTAGACACCAAAAAGTAACAATGTCATCTTCATACGGAACATACGAACTACTACTGCCAGCTATAGCAGCTTCAATCGGGGTTCCACCGATGTAAGCACACAATACCCACAAAGAACGTTTTTCATCTATAGGTATAACACTACCAGACCTAGCAAAAAAGTAGCTCGCATTGTTTGATGGTGAGTCATAGAAAAAAATGAACCTAAAACCATTCGCATTTTCATTATCTATGGTGATGTATTTGTAACCATGATTGATTGATAATATCTGTTTTGCAAATGAGTTGCTAATAGGTGTGATGGTTCCAGTATATTGACCGGCTGAGCCAGAAAGAGCAATATCACCTATTCTTAAGTTAACAAAATCCATCAGACCAACACCGTAAACTTATTCGTCGTATACTCACCCAAAAATTTTGATGTCAATGTATCCGTCTTAATAATTCCCAAAGGGTCGAAATAATCTAAGTGAACATGAATTGGCGAAGTTTCAGCAATCACAGTTCTCGGTTTCACTTTCAGCTCATTTAGGTTATCCCTTAAAAATTTCGCTCCCAAAAACGGGTCTGCAATACCCCCAACATCAAAAGCTAATCCTTCTTTGTGTAATGACGTAGGGCTACCACCTACCGCGGCATTAACTTCTGAATTTCTATACGCCGATGTCAAATGCGCAGCGGGGAAATTTTTCAATAAAAGTGATAAAACTTCCGTTACACGTAAATCAAGCCATATCAACCTATCAATGACTTTTTGACTGTCTGGTTTATTTTCAATTCCTAAACGTGACGCACTACTTGACGATAGCAGACGCCCCGAAACAGCAACGGCACTTCCACCGATTAAAATGAAACCACCACCGATTGCGGCCAACCATTTTGCGTTCATTTGAATTTCACGGCTAAAATAATAATAGCCAGAGCAACCATTCCCACACTGGCAAACTTAATGGTAGATGGCGCCTCCTTAACAACATCTTTTGCGACTTCGCCGACAACTTCAACTTTTTTACCGGCATCGATAGCGGATTGTCCGACAACTTCACGTGAGAAATTTTTTGCCGTGGTCGTAATGCCACGCGCAAAAGTCGGCATGGCTCTCCTGAGCAAATCTTGTGCAATCGCTTCACCCTCTTTTATCGGTAGCGGTGAGCGCCAGTTAATTGTAAGCGTTATGGTGTCAGAAAAAACCCCTTCATCTACATCAAAACTTATTCCGGCCTTGTTTTCATCGCCACTAATTGCAAACTTTCTTGTATCACCTTCAGCGAGGCGATAGAGTTCTTCAATTGCTGACGACAACAAACGCCGATTGCTTTTCCCAACAATTGACGACTGATAAACAGGCCACGAAGCAGTTACGGGCGAAGCTTTCATTATAGCACCTTCCTACCTAATATAGGTTTCCTAAATAAATGATTACCATACCAACCGGCTGTGTTTGGCTCAATAGCGGCCCACGCGGCTTTTACTTTTTCATCTGTAATGTCGGCGTGCCAAGCCAACGTACCGGCTTTTAGTGAGGCCAACACATCCGTGAAACCAAAACGCTTAAAATGTGACGCTGGCACTACGACTGATTGTGTTCTGAATCCTTCAAACGGTAAAGTTTTTCTGGTAGGTATCCAGAATTTGATATTAAAATCATCATCAGGTTTTTTAACTGTTGAAACCTTAACGCCTGTCAATGTAGCAGGCTTTTCACTATATAACGGTGAGCCACTACGCAAGCTTGCGGCAATAACACTTTGACCTTTTGCAAGTGTTGGGTAATGTGGTTTTTCGTTTGTAATAAGCCAGGCCCCAGGCCAACCACACCCACTTTTGAATGTGCCGCTAACGTATTTGTCGGTTTTATCGTATGTCAAATAAGCGCCAAGGTCGGTTAACGCCGTTACAACTTGAGCCGGCGTAAATTTGTAACTACCTTTTGAAAATCTGTCATGGCCTATCGGAAAGAAGGGCATAAGTTGTTTTATTTTGCTTGATTCGTCTTTAGTATTGCCATCGATAAAATCGATATATTCGGTATATAGCCATCCGGAATACTTTGAATTTTTTGTGACAAACCACGTCGAAGGACCTGGAAATGCTGACAATTTTTGTTCTTTAACATCAAATAAATAATTGCCTTTTGAATCTCGCGGTTTACAAAAATCTAACCATTCGAGCGCGAAGTAATAACTGGCTTTGCGCATAATGGTTATGAGATAACCAAACACCCAATCTCGAAGCGTCACAAGCGCCATACCACCAGCCTTAAAATCATTAAGTAGCGCCAGGTCAATGAATCTGTAATTAGAATCGTATTTTGTATTGAAAATCTTTCTTTCCCATTCCGTCAGTTTTGGGTAAATAATGTTTAACACGTCGCTTATGGGTGTTGCATCGCCATCATTGGGCGCCCAACAGAACATGCCAGAATCAAACGCTGCGTCAATAGCTTCTTGGTGCTTGAATGTTTTCAGCAACTCGGCTTTTGATAATTTTACCGTAACAGCATTGCCTTCTTTGTCATAAGGTACAGGAATCTCAAATTCGATTGTTTCCTTTAATTTTCTGGCTCCACGTTTCAAAAACGGCATACCCAACTTAGACCAATCAATTTCATGTACCCTTGGTGGCATTTTGCCAAGCGCAACAGCGGCGGTGAAACCAACCAATGCACCAACAATAGCCAAAGGTGGCGCAATGGCTCCAAGCGTTGCAGCCATCGAGCCTGTTAATGCAATGCGCTGCCTGTTTGCTTCGTTAACTGTATTATTTATATCATGTGTTTGACCTTGTGATGTAACAGGTTTCCCCGTCGCGTCATCAACTGGCAACGAATAACTTACAGGCGGTACAGTATTTTCCTGTACCGCCTGCTCATTATTTTTTTTATCAGAAGCGAGCAAGTAAAGGTAGAAAAGTCCAATTGTTAAACCTAAAACAACTTCCATTTTTCTTTACTCTCCGTTGCTTGTGCTTCTAACAAAAATTAAAGTACAGCGTCATACATCGACGCATTTCTTTTTACACTTTCTTTGGTTGTATTGTCACTTGGTTTGTATGTTTTAACAGCGTCAATAACACTTCTAACAACGCCGGCCCCTTGGATAATCGCTTCGCGTTTAACATCATTTGATGTAGTCACGCGCGTACCCAAGCCCGCAGCCGCATTGTTATTGACCTCGCTAGGCGTTGGGCCTGCACGATACCCAACGCCCTCGGCGAAACCCGCGTCACGTTGACGCTTTTGCCAAAACTTCCACGCGACAAAACCTGCTCCAGCAATAAGTGCAATTGTTACAATGTTTTTACTCATAACAAAAACTCCCTATTTTTTGGCTAAATCATGTCGCATCTTAGTACGTACCCAGCCCCACATTTTGTGACTAGAATCAACACCGCCTTGCAATCCGTGCCCCGTTGAATCTTCGTTCAACGATTTACGAACTTCTTCGCTTGTGTAGGGCAAGCTTGATGTACCAACACCACGCGCGAACATTTCCAAATCTTTTGCTCGTGAGTAGATGTATAGATATTCAAGCTTGGTCAACGCCGGAGCGCCGGCCCCCACTACAACAGTGATTTCCAAATAGGGCTCCAACGGCAAATCCGACATTTGCGCATTAACCGGGAAACGATAAATTGGGAAATCCTCAGCAGAACCGGAAGTCGGTAAAGCCTTAGTTGCTTCGTCGCCATCACCACCAACCGCAACATCTAAGTTGTAAACCTTGGTTGGCGCGTCGATAGACATACGATTAAACCGCATAAATGAACCCATGAGGTCGATGTCGGTCAAATCGTTCGAGGCCACAACGCCGGCCTTCGACGGGTTGTACATTCCCAAAAATAAAATTCGCCCACCGAGCGGCAAACGATAGCGTTGAAATGCTTCGGGTGCCTTGGTGCCGAAAATTAAATCGGGTGACGCTTCAACAGATGAACGCGGCATGAGTTGGAAAAATACGCCGCACTTCGTCGATGCAGCAGTAATGACCTGACCCGTGCCGAACTCAGTCGCACCACACCATGTTACTTGGATGTTTCCGCCTGTAAAACGTGCTGCCAAAGCAAGATGCGCCTCGGAGTCAACAAGGTCTTCCAACCACAAAGGAATCATAAGATTAATCTGACGTGTGTTGGTTGTGTTGCTGTTTGCAGCCAAAGCCGCCGGGTCTTGATAGCCCACACCACGCAAATATGTTAAAGCTGCACGCAATGCACGGCCTGGAATTGGATTATCTGTTATGATTCTTGCGCCTACATTATCAAAAAATTCAACGCCGGCAATCACACGCGACCAATCGGTTTGCGGAACTGCATCGGACGTCGCCGCCGACACAAGCACAAGCGTTGACTGTAAATGAATTGCTTTAACATAATTTGGCAGCCCGCCCATCCCAACAGGCGGAACTACGTTTAAGTCACGCTTGACGGATGAACCGGCAATGTATTCAACGTCCCGAATAAAATGTAATTCAGTTGACATTGCTTACCCCCTACTTGGTCAATTCAGCGACTTTCGCTGATTTTTTTTGAATATAACCAGCGAACAAAACGCCCGCCGCGACAATTGCTACAATCATAATAGTTTGTTTCATAATTTTTTCTCCGTAAGTTAAAATCCGATATAGCGTACAATACGTTATAGCGGAGTAGTCCGTTAAAGCGTACCACTTACGGGAAAATAAGCAATAGACTACTTCAAGATAAATTCAACTGCTGGTGCGTCAATGCCGGCTTTCGCAATAATACCTTCCGGCCATTGCACAAAATAAAATGGTTCTAAGCGTTGGATGGTTTCGGCATACTTGGGGCCGCATCGCTCCGCAATTGTTTTGAGGTCTGCGTGATGGTCTAAATTAAAAAAACAAATAGATGTTGAAAGTGAAAAAATATCAGCGTGCGCATTTGCTGGCCTTTGGCCCGTTAAGACTAAACTAATATCACGATGACGCCCTCGCCTTATAATGTTTTTTATACCTTCGCTTTTGTAGCTGTTTCGGTCGGCACTTAAGTCAATCTCATCTAAAATCAACACAATTTTTTGTTGTGCGTCAGGATTATTGAGTGGTCCATAAGCCAGGTCTGCAACATCACCAGGCTCATCAACCGAAAAAACCGCCAAACGGTGTGGCTTGTAGGTTGCTGTAAAATTTTCAATTGTTGTTCGATACTCGCGCGGCCAGTTTCCAACAGGGTCAGAAATCCACACAAAAGCCCCGCGCTCGTAGCAATCATAACTTATAAGTTCAGCAAGTTTTGTCTTACCACTTTTTCGCTTGCCAAAAATAGATAAAATTCCTGAGTCAATACTTTTATTATCGGTTGTCATCGTTGTATTTTTGTAGGTAATCCAAAAAATCTTGAAATTGCTTTTTGTGCATCGAACTTGCCTCGCTTAATGCCTTGGAAATTATTTGCGATGCGTGTGTGGATTGACTTCTTTGTAATACGCAAAGCCTTTCAATTTCATTACTTTCATCAACGATGCGTTTTTCGATATAATTTTTATCAAAGCAACGTTGCAACTCGTCAATTTTATTTTGCACGGATTCGATTCGCGTACCGATAAAATTAAATGTTCTGAAAGCCTCAAAAGCTAAATCTTCTAGTTCAGGCTGTGATAGTAGTTCCAAGTTCATTTTTCTTTCCCTCATTTTGTTTTTTCATTAAAACACGCCCAACAACAGGAGTTGATAAAGCTAATGCCAGTGCTACAAGCTCAAAGTGCTGAAAATCTTTCAGATAGCGCGCCGCGCACGCTTGTGAGCTTACGGCAATTGCCTCCCTTTCTTGCGTTGTCAATTCCGGCTCGAGCCCGCTCGCTTGCAACACCGTGCCGTAAACAATTGCCAATGTTTCAAACGTTTCACGCGACAACGTGACATTTACAACGTCATCTGCTTTTGGTGTTGTGTTTGTATTATTTTTGCTACCCTTCGGTCGCCCCCTGCGCTTCGGCGCTTCCTGCTCCGGCTCCGTTTCCGCCTTGTAAGCCGGATTGACTGCTTCCGGTTCCAGTGGCTGTGTTGGTGCCTGCTCCAGTAATTGCGGTTCCTTGCTTTCCTGTGGTTGCTGGTTCGGCGGCTCGTCTTGTTGGGGGTTTTCGTTTTTCTCCGAAAATTTCTCCAAAGAGGTCATAGTTCCAGAGTTTATCAAGGAATCCTTCTTCTTTTTCATTACTCATTTCTCCTGCTCCGTTTGTTTTAGGTTTAGCTACCACCGGCACACGGTTCAAATAATTTGATAATGTTGGTGGTAATTGATAATTCATAAATTAACTAATTAATATAACATATTAATTTCGTCAACAGAAAATGCACGATTATCAGGATGTCGTTTCCCGTGTTCCCCAAACATTTTTTTTGCTTGAATTTTTGATGTTGCTTTAACGTATCCACTATTGTTTAATTGTTCAACAATTCCTAACATCCTTTTTGTTTCGACTGTTTTTCCGTCTAAATAATTTTTTATTGTTTTAGCGTCTGATTTTTGTAATCCTTTGGCTTTTAATACTTCACCATTTTTTGTTTCGAGGTAGTAACACTTCGGTTGTAAAAACTCTCCACAAATAATCTCATGTTCAAGCTTGACCTTCCCCAATTCGCTACCAAGAAATTTCCTAAACTTATTTCTTCCAAAATTCTCATCTTCGATGTACACACTATCCGTGTCACAATAAGCCGTCTTCGTTTTGTACTCCGTGAGCAAGTCATACAACGCCAATCGCGCATTGGCTGTAATGGTGGCTGCAACGGTAGGTATGATATACGGTGCCCACAAAATACTTGAAGGTATTCCAAATATATATTTTTCTTCATTGTACACTTGTTTTATGACCGTTCTTTCTTTTGTTGTAAAAAATTGACCACGTTTTTTTAGTAAATTCCTACCTTCCTTCGTATCCCATGGCCAGTTTAACCAATCGCTACCACTAACAATTTGCCATCGGTCTCTAGACGTTCCAAATTTTCCATAAAGTGAGTTCATAAGTAATTTACAAACCAAATCCATTGCGGCATTTTTGTTTTTTTTAGCTTGTAATCTTTTTTCATAAAGATCTAAAACGTAGTTTCTAAATATAGGTTTTTCTTTATAGGCACAAAACGCTTTTATTTTAACGCTTGATGCCCCGTACAACTCAATACATTTTTTGACCTCGTTTGACGTGTACCAACCATTTAGTGTGCCAGTCGGAAAATAAAGTTTTCCTTCGTGCTTATAGGATAGTGGGGGTATAAGTTCGTCATTTGGTATTTTTATTTCTGCTTTAACCAAACCTTGCCCGGTTCCGCTTTTATACAACCCAGAAAATTCTACTGGCAGTTCCTTGGTCATTTCGTATGGGTAACTGCTGTTGATGTCCCAACTCGCGCCGTGTTGAATACTACTCTTAAAAATCTCAACGCGACCTCCAGCGTAGGTGGCACGAGCAAATTTCTCGCTCTCATGCGACCAGTGTTGAACATCTAAACTTTCGTCGAGATATTGAGACCGAAAAAGATGCAGCGCCGTGCTGGCTAAGGTTCCCTGGAGTGAGCCACCGAGTTTGCTTATTTCTTGGCGCATCCTGTGGATACATTCCCATAAAACTAGACAATCATTTTTTAAGTATGGTTCCCAATCACGTTTTTTAATCTCTCTATAAAAATTTTCATCCACTTTGTTTTTTCTGTAGGGTATGTCCAAAAATTCAGCGGCCCTTGCAAGGCTAAATGGTAACACGGCCATTGAGTCAAGCAACACGCGGCCATCAAAATCAATAAAAATTCTGGGCCCTGTTTTGTAGGCACGCCATGATACACCACGCCGAACAAGTTCTTCTATGATATAATTAAAGTCGTAACCGCTTCCGTTGTGTGCGTAGATGACGCTTCCGGCGAACTCGTCGCTTAATAACTTTTCTAACAATTTTTCGCTTGTTCTTACGAGTGTGTAGTTTTTTCCGTCGAATATCCCTGCTCCTAGAAATTTTGTGTTGATGGGTTCGTCGCGATATGCGGGTTCGCTTTCCACGTCGAAGACGAAGAACTTTTTTTCGTTTTCTTGCCTTCTTGTTCTTTGTTTTTCGCTTAGTGGTTTTAATTTCATCGCTCAGTGTCCTAAAATAGAGCTCTAATCCAATGACGCCAACAATGTCGGCACCGAGAACGTTTTTTATTGAATCCATTCTCGGAAAAAGTGTTTCCTTCCACGCTATTTTTAGAAAATCTCGTCCATCAAAAAAATCATCGAGCAGGGCTTGATTGCGCTCTGCTATAACAATTGTTTTATCTTGTGCGTCAAAATCTTGAAGGTAAAAGTTCCACGTCAACAAAGTTGCGTATCGGTTGCGCCTTTCAAGAAAATTTCTTGCAGCTTCGAATGAGGTATCACAAAAATCAACAAACTCACTGAGTCCTTCGGGCAAGGGTGCCGCTTTTTTTAACATTTTTCTGACTATGTAGCGCCTAACAAGTGTACCATTGCTAAACTTAAAATATCCACGCCTGAGAACACGTGTACCGACAGGCAACCTTCTTTTTGTGTTAACGTCGCGTGCCTTGACGTTTGAATATCTTATTTTTCGCTTCATTATGATTTATTCGCAATGCTCTTTGCTAACTTAGCGCGTTCGGCGATATTTGCCACGTCTGGATTTTTTGCGTTGAGTAGTACACGATGAACATTTTCGCTTGCTGCGGCAAGGGCGCCACTTAACTCGTCAGCGCTGTATCCTTCATCGTTTGCTTTAACAACGAAAATCATAATTGCTTTAACAAGCGGTAAAAGCTTTTCTTCACGTAATTGGCTGGCATTTTTAATGAGTGTCATTGTCTTTTGCCGTGAATGTAAATTCGGTTTGTTTTGACTTGTGAATTGCTTTTCTAAACTCGTCAATCGATACAACTTGGACAATCAATTGTAATTTTGTTTGGTCAAAATTAAAACTGGCAACAAAATCTTTTTCTGAATTTTCATCCGAAAAGGCAATTGAGCAATAGGACATCTTTTCTTTATACATATAACGTCCGACTGCCTTTTGAATTTCTTCCAGTGACTCATATTTTTTGCTACGTTCATCGTTCAACATTTTTTTACACTCCACACGTTAGAAGATAACCTGTTGTCACACCACTCGCAAAAAACAAAAGCAAGGTGACGATAAATAATTTTCTTTCTATGATAACAAAATCATCTAAGTTCATGGTTTTTTAAGACTGCTTAATTTTTTAGACAATGCATAGTACGTCATGTCTTTAACCGTAATGAGGCCATCGCTCTTTTTTATAATCTGTTTGACATGCTTTCCGGTTGGCATGTGGCCTTCATCGATCCATCTGCTTACCGTTATAGGATGCACACCAAATAGCGCTGCCAAGTAATACCTGGTCAACTTTTTTTCTTTTGCAAATTCTTTAATGTTCATGGGCCTTTTTTTCCTTTTTTTTACAAAACAGACGCCCGGACACGAATCGAAACGGGCGTCTGCTTGTAAATTTTTCAACTAAAAGTCAATTTCATCATTTGGTTTGTTTAGAAAAGTGTTTTCGACGTACTTGGTACCTTTTGGGACAAATATGTCAAAATCAGACATTGGTTGCGGGGAATTTTTCAATTCCTTTTTGCCAATGTACTTGATGGATACCTTTGTTCCGCGCGGAAGTGTTGGCAATACTTTGTCAAGCTTTGCCTTACCCCAGACATTAAATGTTTTTTCACCTGACTGCAACATGTGCACAAGTGTTTTCCTGTTCTTAACAATTGTTGTACGCGTATAAAGGTACACGCCGTCAAACTCTTTTTGCTTTTCACCTAACGAAATATAATCGTTAGAGCCTACATCAGCATTTTCCATTTCTTCTTTAGCCATTTTGCTTTTTCCTTTTTTTTTAATTCGTTGCGACATTGCAACGAAAAATCGATTCAACGTCTTGCAAGTAATTGGTCCATGCTTCGCCTTTATGCTTGTAATCAAGGACATTGTCAACAATTTCTTGTAAATAGTGTAATGTTTCGTGAGCCATGGATGTTGCTTCTGGACAAGAGTGATTTTCTAAAATAATTGTGTTGTCCATGTAGGCTCCGCCTCCCCATTCAATGGGGATAAATTCTTTGTCACGAATGTGCACCTCAAGTTGGTTTTTTTTCAGAGCAGATGGAGGTATGCTTTTGTGATAAGTCGCAAACATATAGCCTTTAATATCATCAAGATTTTCAAAAAAAGTTGTATCAATTTGTGACTCGGAATCGTTAAAGTATAATGTGTCAAAAGTGCCAACGTATGAAACAGAATCACAAGCAGGGATAGAAAGCAGAAGATAATAAATAGGAAAAATTTTGAAAACATTTTTGAACCTCATGGTTTTAGTGATGGTGGTTTGGGGAAATAATACCGAACTATCGTTGTCATTTCTTCTCTTGGACATCTGTGGCCTCGCACTTCGGGCATTCCAAGTCGAAGTCGCCCGCTGGGTGCTCTATGGTGCGGAAGTCTTTGCCGGTGTGGCCGCACTCGTTGCAGCGCCATGTCGGCCCGTACTGCGGTGTTGGGTTGCGACGTGGAAGTGCCAAGAGCAAGCGGCCCATGAAAAGATCTAATTTTTTTGTTGTCTTTTTCATC
>WBZQ01001829.1_pt1 | contig 14235 bp, 15 predicted proteins | sample 5204251 | NCBI WGS metagenome assembly WBZQ01 (sample SAMN12412402, study PRJNA552823) | activated sludge metagenome | isolation source: activated sludge from nitrification reactor of wastewater treatment plant... | place: USA: Virginia | collected 2017-09 | reverse complement strand
GAGGAACTCCTGCAGGGCGTAGGCGGCGCCGTACGCCTCCATCGCCCAGACCTCCATCTCGCCGAGGCGCTGGCCGCCGAACTGCGCCTTGCCACCGAGCGGCTGCTGGGTGACGAGCGAGTACGGACCGGTGGAGCGTGCATGGATCTTGTCGTCGACAAGGTGCAGGAGCTTCAGCATGTACATGTAGCCGACCGTGACCTTGCCGTCGTACGGCTCACCGGTGCGACCGTTGAACAGCTGCAGCTTGCCTGAGCAGCGTCGACCGGTGCGGTCCTCGCCGTCGATGCTGAACTGCACCGGCGTGTCGTGGCTCTCCTGCCAGTCGATGAGCGCCTGGTCGACGTCCTCCGGCGTGGCGCCGTCGAACACCGGCGTTGCGACATAGGTGCGCTCGAGGGTGTCGTTCTTGTCGGCCGGTTTGCCACCGGTGTGCCAACCCTTGTTCGCCACCCAACCGAGGTGGGTCTCCAGGATCTGACCGATGTTCATGCGGCTCGGCACGCCAAGCGGGTTCAGGATCATGTCGATCGGCGTTCCGTCCTCGAGGAACGGCATGTCCTCTTCCGGAACGATCTTCGAGATGACGCCCTTGTTGCCGTGACGTCCTGCGAGCTTGTCGCCCTCGGCGATCTTGCGACGCTTGGCGACGAACACGCGAACGAGCTCGTTGACACCTGGGGGAAGGTCGTCGCCGTTCTCACGGCTGAAGACCTTGACGTCGATGACCTTGCCGCCCTCGCCGTGGGGCACCTTCAGGGAGGTGTCGCGAACCTCGCCTGCCTTCTCTTTGAAGATGGCGCGGATGAGCTTCTCCTCAGCGGTGAGCTCGGTCTCGCCCTTCGGCGTGACCTTTCCGACGAGCAGGTCGCCGGAGGTGACCTCGGCGCCGATGCGCACGATGCCGCGCTCGTCGAGGTCGCGCAGCGACTCCTCCGAGCGGTTCGGGATGTCGCGGGTGATCTCCTCGGCGCCCAGCTTGGTGGCGCGCGCGTCGATCTCGTACTCCTCGATGTGGATGGACGACAGCACGTCGTCCTTCACGAGGCGCTCGGAGATGATGATGGCGTCCTCGTAGTTGTAGCCCTCCCAACTCATGAAGGCCACGAGCACGTTCTTGCCGAGTGCGAGCTCGCCGGCGTTGGTGGAGCTGCCGTCGGCCAACACGTCGCCGGTCTTCACCTTGTCGCCCACGCGCACGATCGGCTTCTGGTGGATCATCGTGCCCTGGTTGGACCGCGTGAACTTCTCGAAGTCGGCGCGGTGCAGCTCGCCGGTGCGGTCCTCCACGATCACGTGATCGGCGTCGACCGACGCCACCACGCCGTCCACCCGGCTCACGACCACGTCACCGGTGTCGATGGCGGCGCGACGCTCCATGCCGGTACCGATGAGGGGTGCCTCGGTGATCATCAGCGGCACGGCCTGGCGCTGCATGTTGGCGCCCATGAGCGCGCGGTTGGCGTCGTTGTGCTCGAGGAACGGGATGAGCGCGGTCGCCACCGAGACGATCTGCTCGGGCGAGACGTCCATGTAGTCGACGTCGGCCGGGTTGGCCGCGATCGGCTGGCCACCCTTCCGGCACTCCACCGGGCCCACGAGCTTGCCCTTGGCATCCACCGCGGCGTTCGCCTGTGCGATGACCTGGTGCTCCTCCTGGGTGGCGTCCAGACGCACGACCTCGCTCGTGACGACGCCCTTGACCACCTTGCGGTACGGCGTCTGGATGAAGCCGTACTCGTTGATGGTGGCGTAGCTCGACAGTGAGCCGATGAGGCCGATGTTCGGGCCCTCCGGCGTCTCGATCGGGCACATGCGCCCGTAGTGGGTGGTGTGCACGTCACGCACCTCGATGGGCGCGCGCTCACGGGTCAGGCCACCGGCACCGAGCGCCGACAGGCGGCGGCGGTGGGTGAGCCCGGCCAGCGAGTTCGTCTGGTCCATGAACTGCGACAGCTGTGAGGAGCCGAAGAACTCCTTGAGGGCGGCCACCACCGGACGGATGTTGATGATCGTCTGCGGGGTGATGGTGTCCGGGTCCTCGGTGCTCATCCGCTCGCGCACCACGCGCTCCATGCGGTAGAAGCCCACGCGGAACGCCTCCTGCACCAACTCGCCCACCGTGCGCAGGCGACGGTTGCCGAAGTGCTCGTACTCGTCGAGGTCGTGGATGAGCTCGTCGCGCGGCACCATGGCGCCGTCGGCGGCGAAGTCCTTGCTGTCCTCGGGGACCCCGGCTTTGATCGGCAGGTCCACGAGCTCCTTGATGAGCCGCACGAGGTCGTCGCTCATGCCGCTCACACCCCCGGTGAAGCGCGGGTTGGTGAGCGTGCGCACGGAAGTCGGCAGATCGGAGCCGAGGCGTGCGTTCAGCTTGTAGCGGCCGACCTTGGTGAGGTCGTAGCGCTTGGCGTCGTAGAACAGCGACCGCACGAGGGAACGCGAGGTGTCGACCGTCGGCGGCTCGCCCGGGCGCTGCTTCTTGAAGACCTCGATGAGCGCCTGCTGCATGGTCTCGCCGGCGCGCTGTTCCACCTTCTTCTCGAGCTTCTCGATCTCGGCCGCCAGGCGGGACTTCTCGTCGGCGTGCGAGGCCAGCATCTCCGTGTGGAGCTTCTGCATCTCGGCGGTGAGCGCCTCGATCTCCTTGAGGCTCTTCTTGTTGCCGGTCGCGGCGGCGCCCTCGGTGGGGTCCTTCTCGAGGGTGGCCTCGATGAACGGGTTCACACGGCCCTTCTCCGTGGGGTGCGGGAAGAGGTTCATGATGTCGTCGCGCGAGTAGCCGATGGCGAACAGCAACGTGGTGACCGGCAGCTTGCGCTTGCGGTCGATGCGCACGTTGACGAGGCCCTTCTTGTCGATCTCGAGCTCGAGCCACGAGCCACGCGCCGGCATGAGGTTGGCGACGAAGACCTGCTTCTCGCGGTCCTTCGGTTCCATGATGTAGGCGCCGGGCGAACGCACGAGCTGGGTAACGATGACCCGCTCGGTCCCGTTGATGATGAACGTGCCGCGCTCGGTCATGAGCGGCAGGTCACCCATGAAGACCTTCTGGCGGCGGATCTCGCCGGTCTCCTGGTTGATGAAGCTCACCTCCATGGTGAGCGGTGCCGCGTAGGTCAGGTCCTTCTCGCGGCACTCCTTGATGGGGTTGTTCGGCTGGATGTAGTCCAGCGGCTCCCCGGACTGCCAGCCGCCGATCGTGTAGACCCCGAACTCGACGGCGAGCGTCCCCGTGAAGTCCATGATCGGCGAGATGTCGTCGATCGTCTCGCGCAGTCCCTCGTTGAGGAACCATTCGAACGATCGACGCTGGATGTCGATCAGGTGGGGAACCTCGAGTACCTTGTCGAGGCGGGAGAAGGAACGGCGAACGCGGGCAGGCTTGGTGGTGCTCAAGTCCTGAATCCTCCTGACGTGAGCTCTTCTCGGTATATGAAGGGGCGGCAACGGCTCAAAGCGCAACCGGGAAGGTTAGCACACCCCTTCGCGGCGATTCACCCCACGATTTCCCGCTCAGAGCGTGTATCAAACGTCACGTATACTTTGTTCGGTGGCCGACCCGCTCCCCTCACCCATGGACGAAGCGCCGGAGCTGATCAACTGGACCGCCCAGATCATCCCGATCGCCCGCGTGGCCTACGACATCTGGGTGCAGCCGGCCGAGCGGCGGCGCCTGCGCGCCTACGGCTTCCGGCCGGCGGCACACGAGAATGGCGTGCTCAAACGCGACTGGCACGGTGTGGAGGTGCGGGTGGGCGCCGAAGGGATCCTCGCGCACCATCCCCGGCTGGGCGATCTTCGCTACGACCCCGGGACCGACGCGCTGCTGTTCAACCAGCGCCCCTTCGACGACACTCCCACGGCGCTCGAGGCGGCCGACCTGCTGGTGTCGCTCATCAACGATTACGAGCGTTGGGTGGAGGTGCGGGAGGGACGGGCGATCCGGCTGCGACGCACCAAGTCGATTTCGTCGGACCCGCGCCCGATCAACGCCATCGCCGAGACCCGTCGGCTGCAGCGCATGCTCGGCACCGCGTGGGGCCGCCCGCCCACGCGCCGACGCTAGCCGCAGCGGCGCACCGGACACCGGTCTCGGCAGGCGGCCCGCCACCGTGCGGCGGCGGGCCGCTCCCCACTAGAACTTGCCCGGGACGCCGCCGCCCTTCACGACTGCGAGGTCCTCGAGCCAGCCACCGAGACGGGCGTAGTCCTTGTCGTCCTCGGCGAGACCCGCGCGGGCCGCCTCGACGTCCGCAACGACCTCGTCGACGTTCGACTTGTTGGCCGTCGACACGCGGTCACGCAGTTTGCTCTTGAGGTCGGAATCAAGCGGCATGCGCTCCTCCTGATGAACGTGGGCTTTCCGGAGGAACATTCTGCGTGAAGTTGCCGCCGACGTCCAGTGCCCGGATTCGGGAATCCGCCTGCGGGTCGGTGTGCGAGACGGTGCGGGGCCGCCACTGGCCGCCGGCCCGGCCGGACACTCAGCCGGCGGGCGCCGCCGTGCTCGCGACGCGCATGCGCGAGGTGACGATCCTGGTGTTGCCGGCATCGTCGCGGATGGCGATCCGCAGGCGGTAGCGGCCGGGGGCCACGTGGGTGCTGAACGAGCGGGTCTCACCGGTCGCCAGCGTCACCCGCCGGGCGGCGACCTCGTGTCCGTCGGCGCCGACGAGGGTGAGGGCCGCGGGAATACGGCGCGAGATCGCGTCGGTCGCGGTCACCGTCACCACCACCTTCGGCTTGGCCGCGGGCGTGTTCGCGGCGACGACCAGTGGGCTCACGGCCAGTCGCGGCGCGTGGTTGTCGAAGATCATCCTCCAGGTGCGCGTGGACGCATTGCCCACGGTGTCGACGGGCCGGATGGTCACGTCGTGCCGGCCGTCCGGGAACTGCGCGGTGCGCACGATCGCAGTGAGCCCCTCCGTGACGAACGGGGTGCGCCGCACGAACACCCCGTCGACGAGCAGCCCCCAGCTACGCAGCGCCGTATCGTCGTGGACCGCCACGCCGATCTTGACGTTCCCACGCGTGGGCGCCCGCCGCACCCGTGTCGTCGCCCGCATCACGGGCGGCGAGGTCTCCAACCGCATGCGCCCCGCACCGAAGGAGTTGTCGATGCCCGGGGTACCCAGATCGACCGCATCGCGCACGATGGCGGCACGCAGGTCCGCGAGGCTCGGGGTGAGCCGCGCGCCGCGTTGGGCGGCAAGCAACAGCGCGGCCGCACCGGCCACGTTCGGGGCCGATACCGACGTGCCGCCGATGGGCCGGGCGGCGCCACGACGGAACACCAACGTTCCGGTGGGGCCCACCAGGTCGGGCTTGATGCGCCCGTCGGCGGTCGGCCCACGCGAGGAGTACTGCATCAAGTTCCCGGACTTCCAGTCCACCGCGCCCACCGAGATCGACCCCTGTGCGTCGCCGGGTGTCGGGATGCTGCCGGGTGACGTCCCCTCCACGAGCATGGCTGCCGGCAGGTTGTCCTCGCGCGAGTAGAGCACGAGATCCCCGGCCGGCGCGGGGCCGGACACCAGACGCGCCCGCAGACGGTAGGTCCCGGCGCCCGGCCGGGCGCCGACGATGCGCGCGACCTGGTGCCCGGACGGGGTCGCCCGCTCCGGAGATCGCGCGACCTCCGCCCAGGACCCGTCCACGGCCTGGCGCTCGACGATCAACTCCAGGTCGGTGGGAAGCGCACCTGGAGGGTTGGTCCAGTTGAGATGGAAGGTCACCGCGCCCTCGCCGGTACGCGCGATCGTCCACGGCTCGGGCCAGTCCAGCACGCGGTCTCCCCCGCCGTCGCGCCAGGTTCCGTGCCAGACCTTCTGGCCGTAGTTGCCGGCGCTGTTGAACCACATGACCCCGGCAGCAGCAGCGCGATCGACCGCCTGCGCCGCCGGGGCGGTACCGTCGAACGGTCCGTCGAGGAAGTTGTTGGCATGCACGACGATGTCGACGCGCTGCGCCGCCAGCCAATCGGTGGCCGCGATGAAGTCGTCCACCGAGTGGTAGTTGACGAACAGGTAGCTCGCCCGCGGCGCGAAGTCGTACACCGATTGGGCCACCAGATCGCCGTGATCGGTCGGTGCCCCGTAGGCGTTCGATCCGGTCAGACCGCCGGCAGCGTCGAACGACTGCATGGTGAGCCGCGACGGCGGGGGCAGGTCCTTGCGCTTCTGCCCCTTCGCGATCTCGGTGCCGAACCCCATGTCGAGGATTGCGATGCGCACGCCGGCGCCGCCGTTGGCCAGGTCGTCCAGCGCAACCGTGCCGATCGCGAGCGGCCCCTCGCCCTCGACGGCGTCCGCGTAGGCACCGTCTGCGGGCAGGGCGGGTCGCGGATCTGCCGCGGCCGATCCAGCGGCCACGAGCAGTACCCCCACCACCGCGATGCCGGCAAGGCGTGATCTCACAGCGCCGAAGCAGAGCAGACTGGAGCTGCGGATACCAGCGACGCGGGCCGATCTCCCCCTTCAGCGTTGCGCTGACGGCGCCGATACACAGCGGCGATGGGCCCGCGTTTCTTCCTCCCACTGCTCGTGCGAGTTGCCGTCGTGACCGCCGGTCCGCTGGCCGTTGCCTGGTGGCTGGCCGGACCGCTCGCCGGCATCGGCGCCGGCGTGGTGGCGATGGCGCTGGAGCTGTGGCGCATCGACCGCGTGGTGCGAACCGGGGTGGACGATCACGTGGACTACAGCACGACCCCACCATCCGACCTGGACTGGCTGGACGCGGAAGGCATCAGGAACGCGCTCGCGGCGCTGCGGCGCATCGGCTTTCGACCGATCGCCGACTGCGCCTTCACGCTGCCCGGCTCGGCTCCCGGATTCGCACGGGTACTCGTACATCCGCATCAGCGCGTCTATGCGCACGTCACCCAGACGCGGAGCGGGCTGCACGTGCCCGGGCCCGTGACGATCGGGCTGTTGAGCCTGCTGGCCGACGGCCGCACCCTGTCGAGCTCCGCTGCCCGGCCCCACCCCACCATGGCCTTTGGCCTGGGCATCGTCGACTCCTGGCAGGTCCGTCCGAACGCCACCGCGCACGATCTGATGGTGGCGCATCTGTCGACGCGGGCCGAGATGATCGCCCAGGCGAACTCCGCCATCGCCGGCGACGGCAGCCTCGAGGGCTTCGTCGCGGCGCAGCGGCAGCTGTACCGCCGTCAGGCGGAGGTCTGTCGCCAGGGCGGGTCGCTGCGGGCGATCCTGCGCGGTCTGCGCTGGGAGCGCGGCGGAAACCTCACCTGGCGCAACGGCACGCTGACGGGCGCGCCGGCGATCGCGGCGCCGGCGCCGGCCGCCGTGCCGACCGCGCCCGTGCCGGCGCCGCCTCAGGCGACGGCACCGGCACGACGGACGTCAGCCCAACCCACAACGACGAAGCGCCCGGCGACGGTCGCGGACCGTGGCCGGGCGCAGTCGGAGCCGCCTGCCATACGGCAGGACGATCCCACGCAGGTTGCCGCTGCGACTACTTGAGGGCGACGCTCGCGCCGGCCTCCTCGAGGTCGGCCTTGATCTTCTCGGCCTCCTCCTTGTTGACACCCTCCTTGACGTTGCCCGGGGCACCGTCGACGAGGTCCTTGGCCTCCTTCAGACCAAGGCCGGTGACCTGACGGACCACCTTGATGACCTGGATCTTCTTGTCGCCGGCGGACTCGAGCACCACGGTGAAGGAGTCCTGCTCGGCAGCTGCGCCACCGTCGCCGTCGCCGCCCCCGGCCGCCGGGGCGGCCGCAACCGCGACCGGCGCGGCCGCGGTCACACCAAAGGCCTCTTCGATCGCCTTGATCCGCTCGGACAGCTCGAGAACCGAAATCCCCTTGAGCTCGTCAATCCACTCTTCAGTCGTCATCGCCATTTCGTTCTTGCTCCTCGTATCTCTGGTTGATCAGCTTTCGGGGGTTTCGGCCTCGCCGTCACCGGCGTCGCCTTCGGCCACCGGCTCGGCCGGGGGGTCCTCGGCGGCAGGTGCCGCCTCATCGATCGTGGTGTCCCCGGACGGGACGTCCTCGGCTGCGGTCGCTTCAGCGACTTCGTCGGCCGGAGCCTCGGACGTCGTCTCGGTTGCAGACGCCTCCACGGGCGCCTCCGCCGCCTCAGCCGCTGGTGCCTCGGCCGGAGCCTCGGTCACCGAGCCGCGTGCAGGTGTCTCTGCCGGTGACTCGCTTGCACCGAGCCGACCGGACGATGCGACCGCACTCAGCGTGCGCGCCATGGTGGAGATCAGGCTTTGAAGCCCGCCGGCGAGGCCGGTGAGCGGAGCCGCGATACCACCGGCCAGCTGAGCGAGCAGCACGCCCTTGGACGGCAGGCTCGCCAGCGTCTTCAGGCTGGACTCGTCCAGGTCGGCGCCGTCGAGCATGCCGCCACGCATGGAGAACGTGGCGTCATGAGCCTTCGCGAAATCGGACAGCGCCTTGGCGGCGGAGGCCGGGTCGCCATTGACCCAGACCAGGCCGGTCGGGCCTGTCAGATACGGAAGCAGCGCTGAATGACCGGTCTGGTCCGCCGCACGCCTGGTCAGCGTGTTCTTGACCACGGTCATCTCGGCGTCCGCCTCGCGGAGCTTTCCACGAAGCTCGGCGAGTTCGGCGACGCTGAGACCTCGGAAGTCCGCGGTCACCACCGTGCTGGTGCGCTCCAGGCGCTCCACCACGTCGGCGATCACTTGGGCCTTCTCTTCGCGGTTCAGTGTGTTCACCTCCTCGTGTCAGTCATCCCGCGCGACGACGGACACGAGCCCGGCCTGACGCCGGGATCTGCCGCCGATCTCGCACGGGTGGCCCTGATGGGCCGGTTTCAGAGCGGTTGCCCGCTCCCCGTGGGTCTTCGATCGGACCCTGCTGTCGGTCCCCGCTACGCGGCGGCGGCCTCCTCGAGCAGGTTCAGGGTGCGCGTCGTGTCGACCGGGATGCCCGGGCCCATGGTCTGGGTCAGGGTGATCGACTTCATGTAGCGGCCCTTGGCGGCCGCGGGCTTGGCGCGAAGGATCTCGTCGAGCACGGCCTGGTAGTTGCCGACCAGCTGCTCGACGGTGAAGGAGCGCTTGCCGATGCCCAGGTGCACGATGCCGGTGCGGTCGGTGCGGTACTCCACCTTGCCGCCCTTGACGTCCTCGACGGCCTTGGCCACGTCGAAGGTGACCGTGCCGGTCTTGGGGTTCGGCATCTTGCCGGACGGGCCGAGGATGCGGCCAAGCTTGCCCACCTCACCCATCATGTCCGGGGTGGCGATGACGATGTCGAACTCGTCGAAGCCCTCCTGGATGCGCTTGGCCAGGTCGGCACCGCCGACGATCTCGGCGCCGGCTGCCTCGGCCTCGCGGGCCTTCTCGCCCTCGGCGAACACGGCGACCGTCACACTGCGGCCCGTGCCGTGGGGGAGCGCGATCGTGCCACGCAGCTGCTGGTCGGCGTGCCGGACGTTCACACCGAGGCGGAAGTGCACCTCGACGGTGGCGTCGAACCGGCTGAGCTCGTGTTCCTTGATCATGCGAACCGCCTCGAGCGGGGCGTACACCGTGCCCGGTTCGATGGCCTCCTTGGCCTGGCGGTAGCGCTTTCCGTGTTTCGGCATTGCTGGGTGTCTCCTCGTACTACTCGGCTGCGACCGTGACACCCATGCTGCGCGCGGTTCCCGCGATCTGGCGCATGGCTGCCTCGATGTCGTTGGCGGTCAGGTCCGGCATCTTCGTTTCGGCGATCTGGCGAAGCTGGTCGCGGCTGAGTTCTGCGACCTTCGTCTTGTGCGGCTCGGCGGAACCCTTGTCGATTCCCAGCGCCATCTTGATCAGCACCGCCGCCGGAGGCGTCTTGGTGATGAAGGTGAACGAGCGATCCTCGTACACCGAGATCTCGACCGGGATGATGACCCCGCTCTGGCTCTGCGTGCGCTCGTTGAACGCCTTGCAGAACTCGGGGATGTTGATGCCGGCGCCACCGAGCGCAGGGCCCACCGGCGGGGCCGGCGTGGCGCCGCCTCCGGGGATCTGCAACTTGACGATTTGCGCGACCTTCTTGGCCATTCGGGTTCCTCGCTCGGTCGCCCGCCGGGGGCGACAGTTTCTACGACAGCTTCTTCACCTGGTCGAACGACAGCTCAGCCGGCGTCTCGCGACCGAAGATGCTGACGAGCACCTTCAGGCGACCCTGCTCGGGGGTGATCTCGGCGATCTCGCCGCTGAAGTCCGACAGCGGGCCGGCGATGACCTTGACCGTCTCACCCACCTCGAAGTCCGCACGGGTGCGCACCTTCTGCTCGGTCGGCACACGCAGCAGGTGGTCGACCTCCTCGCGCGAGAGCGGCGCGGGCGTGTTGGCCGCGCCCACGAACCCGGTCACGCCGGGGGTGTTCTTGACGAGCGACCAGGTGTCGTCGGTCATGTCCATGTGCACCAGCACGTAGCCGGGCAGCACGCGCCGCTCGGTCGTGACCTTCTGCCCGTCCTTGGTCTCCACGACCTGCTCGGTCGGGATCACGATCTGGCGCACCATGTGGCCCTGGCCGGCCGACTGGATGCGGTGCTCCAGGTTGTGCTTGACCTTGGCCTCATGGCCCGAGTAGGTGTTGATGACATACCAGTAGAACAGTGTGGGCCTCTAGTTCGGGAAGATTCGATCGGTGAGCCATTCGGAGCCCTGATCGGCCAGGCCGAGGAACGCCGCCATGATCGCGACGGCGACGAGCACGACGAGCGTGGCCTGCAGCAGCTCCGGACGCGTGGGCCAGGTGACCTTCTTCATCTCGGCCACGACCTCTTGGATGAACTTGCGGCCCTTGCTGGTCTTGACGGCCTTGGTGTAGGCGCCGGCCTTCTGCTCCTTGGCGGACGGGCCCGGGCGTACGCGCGCAGCCCGGCCACCGCCGCCGCCCTTGCGGGCGCCACCTGCGGCTGTCGCCGGTGAATCGTCGCTGTTGTCGCGTTTACGTGCCATGGGTCTTTCGTGTGAGACAGGGCCGGAGGGACTCGAACCCCCAACCCCCGGTTTTGGAGACCGGTGCTCTACCAGTTGAGCTACGACCCTCCGTGAGGAGGTCTCGCTACCTCGTCTCTTTGTGCTCCGTGTGCTTGCCGCACCACTTGCAGTACTTGGCGAGCTCGATCCGGTCAGGCGTGTTCCGCCTGCTCTTGTTGCTCTGATAGTTGCGGCGCTTGCAGTCTTGACATGCAAGCGTCACGGCGATGCGCTGGCCGGTCTTGCCCACGCGAGGTTCCTCCAGTCCAGGTGACGGGCCGAGGGACTTTACCAGACTCCCGGTGTCGTGCCTGCACCTGCCCAGGAGTCGTTCCGGCGCCCGCGGTTGCAAGCCGCACCCACGTGATCTGAGAGACTCCCGGCGATGGCGACCACCGACACGAAGACCCTGATCGAGGGCGCCGCGGCCCGCTTCATCGACGAGGTGCCCGCGTTGGCATCGCTCGCGATCGTGGTGCGGCTGGAGCTGCGTGAGCGCGGCGGCCCGGCGGTGTGGCGGTTGGAGCTGCCGGCCAAGACGGCCAAGCGTGACCCGGCCGCCGGCGCCAAGATCGAGCTGGCGATGGACCGACCGGTGTTCAACCAGCTCGCGACGAAGGGGCGCCTGGGCGATTGGATCGCGGCGTTCGACTCCGGGTCCATCCGCGCGCAGGGCGACACCAACATCCTGAAGCTGGTCGGCAAGGTGGTCGACATGCGGCGCGCCCGGCAGCGATAGCGGTGCGCGCCGTCGTCATCGGCAGCGGCTCCATGGGGCCGGAGATCGCCGCGGCGCTGACGCTCGCCGGATGGTCGGTGGCGCTGGCGGGACGCATTCCCGCCAGCCGCGACGCGGCGGCTGCGCGAGCCACCGAGTTCGCGGGCGGTGCCGCCGTCATTCCCGCCGCGATCGACGAGGCCACGTTCGCCGACGCAGAGCTCGTCGTCGAGACGATCGTCGAGGACCTCCCCGCCAAGCACCAGCTGCTTCGGCGCGTCGAGCCCTGGTGCGACAGCCGCACGATCATCACGACCAACACGTCGAGCCTCACCATCGCCGACGTCGCCGGGCCGCTGGCGCACCAGGCGCGGTTCGCCGGGTTCCACTTCCTCAAGCCGGCCCATCAGACCGGCGTGGTGGAGATCATCCCCGGCCCCGGCACCACCGACGCGACCACCGCTTTCCTGCGCGAGGTCGCTCGGCAGATGGGCAAGTCACCGCTCGTCGCCATGCGCGACGTGCCCGGCTTCATCTGGAACCGGGTGCAGTTCGCGGTGCTGCGCGAGTGCCTGCACATGCTGGACGAGGGCATCGCCAGTGCCGCCGACATCGATGCCGCCGTGGCCGATGGGCTGGCTCCGCGCTGGACCGCCGCCGGTCCGCTCGCCACAGCCGACCTGGGTGGTCTCGCCACGTTCGCGACCATCTGCGACGGGCTGTTTCCCCACCTCGCGATTGCGGCGTCCGCGCCCCCGTCGATCACCGGCCCGGCGGCCCGCGGCGAGGCGCTGCAGCCCTGGACGCGCGAGGCCGGACCGAGGCTCGCGAAGCTGCGCGCCGACGCGCTGGCCTCCGGGCGCAAGATCAGCGCAGCACGCAAGCGCATCGCCGACGCATGATCCGCTTCTCGGCCCACCTGTCGATGCTGTTCACCGAGCTGCCTCCGCTCGAGCGTCCCGCCGCCGCCCGGGCCGCCGGGTTCTCACTGGTGGAATCCTGGTGGCCGGTCGCCGACGACGCCGACGCCTGGGCCGGGGCGGTCGAGCGTGCCGGGGTCGGCGTGAGCTGCCTGAACGCCGACGGCGGCGACATCGCCGCCGGCGAGCGCGGCTTCTGCAACCTCGCCGAGCGCGACGACGACACCTTCCGCGCGATGGGCGCGGCGCTACGCCTGGCGCAGGCCGTCGGCGCGCCGTGCGTGAACGTGCTGCCGGGACTCGTGGTGGACGATCGACCACGGCAGGATCAGCTGGATCACGCGGTGACGGTGTACCGGGCGCTCGGCAGCATGGCCACCGCGTGCAACGTCACCGTGGTGGTGGAGCCGATCAACGCGCTCGACGTGCCCGCCTACCTCGTGCCGACCGCGGACGCGTGTGCCGAGCTGCTTGCGCGGGTCGCTCACCCCGGCGTGCGGATGCTCTTCGACGTCTACCACTGCGCCCGGGCCGGCGAGGACCCAGCGGCGCAGATCGCGCGTCACGCGTCGCTCATCGGCCACGTGCAGTATGCCGACGAACCGGGCCGCGGCGCGCCCGGCACCGGATCCGTCCGCCTGGACGATGTCCTTGCGGCCCTCACGTCTGCCGGCTATCGCGGCGCCGTCGGGATGGAGTACCTGCCCGACGGCCCGACGCACGCCACGCTGGGCTTTCTGACCGCCTGAGCGCGCCCGACCGAACTGTCACCTCACCGCGTCGCCCGTCACCGATCCGTGTCGTCGCCACCTCAGCGTGACCATCCCGACACGGTTCCGATGCGAATGCCCCTCCTACGACACAACCCTGTGCAACGCTCGGTGCCAGGCACGATTTGTTGCACGGACCGCTCGCAGATGCCGAACCTCTCGTCGTTTCTTGGAGAAGCTCCGCAGGAAAGTGGTGGTTCACCCCCTAATCTTCAGCCAATGACGCGACGTGCTCTCGCCCTGGCCTGTGCCGGTGCCCTGTTCGTGGGGGCCGGGCAGCTGGCGGCCGCCCCGACGATGCACGTCGCCGCCGGCACCGTCCTGGACGCCCCCGGCAAGGGACCGCGGCTGTGCCTCGGCACCGTGCAGCTGTCGCTGCCGCCGCGCTGCAGCGGGCCGGCGGTCACCGGTTGGGATTGGGCTCCGCTCGTGGACAAGGAGACATGGACCGGCACCACGTGGGGGCAGTTCATCGTGGCCGGCACGTTCGATCCGGCCACCTTCACCTTCGCGATCAGCGATCCGCCCGAGCCGGCCACCCCGGACATGCTGGACGAGGCCTGGGAGGTGCCCGACACCGCCACCGCCTGCGCGAAGCCCCGCCGGGGCTGGCCCGCGGCCGGGCGCATCACCGATGACCAGGCCGATCGCATACTGGCTTGGCTGGCGAAGAACCCCGACCTCGGCGGTGCGTGGGTCGACTTCCGCAGCCGCTACCGCGTGCTGAACGTCCGCTTCGCGCGCAACCCGCGCACCAACCGCCTCGCCCTGAAGAAGCGCTACCGCGGCAACCTCTGCCTCATGACCGGCGGCCCGCCGCGCACGCGCCTCGTGCGGGCCATGCGCGACGCGCTCAGCACC
>WBZQ01001827.1_pt1 | contig 14241 bp, 9 predicted proteins | sample 5204251 | NCBI WGS metagenome assembly WBZQ01 (sample SAMN12412402, study PRJNA552823) | activated sludge metagenome | isolation source: activated sludge from nitrification reactor of wastewater treatment plant... | place: USA: Virginia | collected 2017-09 | reverse complement strand
GAAACATCAGAACTAAAATGGAGGGAAGAAAAGGAAGAAACAGTCAATTTATCACTGATCTGTGAAACTTCACGACTAAGTTGATGTTGAAAAAGTGTAGTAATTTCTGATGCAAGAGAAAAACTTCGTAGGTGGTTGGAACTAAAAACTAGACAATATTTTGGATCATTTGAATCATCTGACTTTGTACCATTCAAAATTATGCATAAACTTTTGTAAGTTTTTTCTTTTACAATAGGTTTGAATGGATAAACAAAACTTTCAAATATTGAGCAGAGTTTTTTCGGATTTCCCCAAGAGTGAAAAGTAAGATACAAAATAAAATCCATCAAAATGGAAATTCCGTATCGGAGTTCTTCGTTAACTATACTTTTATTTGTCAGAGATTCACTAAAATTTTGCAGTGTATAATAATTAGAAATTTCGTTTTTAACTTGAGGTATTCTGATACACCGACATACATATTCCTCGATTGCTGCGTAAAGTTGTATGTTTTTTGCAGGGCGTTTACCTTTATCAGATAAAAAACTAGGCACTTCGAAGACTTGATCAAAAAGACTGCCATAAAGAGAATTGGGACTTCCTTTTTCTGAGTAATATCTATCTAATGTTTCACGACCTGATATAAAAAAGAATACAGCAGGGGCATTAGTAATAAAATTTTTTAAAGAACCTAACAAAGTATTAATCTTTTCGCTTTTACTGACTTCTTGGATGTAAGTTTTATCATGGTGATTAATTTCCAGAAGTTCTTCATCATCAGATAACTTGTCTATTTCATCCAGTACAAAAACTACCTTATATTTAGGCTGTAAATTCCATAGAATCTTAATAAGTAATTCCTCAGCTTCTCTAGAATTTATTGGAAGAGCCTTTTTACTTCTTGAGAATCCGAGATTAAAAAACTTATATTTGAGGTCTGCATTACGGCTTTCGCTGATTTCATAGCTCATTCTTTCTATTAGAACTTGAATTTGATCTAATGAACTATCTAATGAATTTCTTCTTCCATATAAGATTATCCAAATTAATAAAGTAAGAAAATTAAGTGAGACTAATGTCCATGCCATTATTGAATTATTTAATACGGCAATAAACATTTCTGGGTACTCTAGAATTATAGGAACGAAGCAAGCAACCAATATCAATGAAGAAAAGAAAATATTTTTTAGATTGACTGTGGGGGCTAGAAAATCCTTAAAATATAACTGCAAAAATGCTTTAATTTTCTCCGAGAAATTTTTCGATGGACTACAGGAATTTGTTTTAGGATTTTTGTTAGTTAATGTATCCAATAAAATAGATGTCATAGAATAAAATATATTCAATGACGTAAGCTGGCTATTGTCCCCAAGATTAATATCAATTTCCAAAAATTCTGTACCTTTCTTATCCTCTTGATCAGATTTGGCTTTTTGTAGCACTTTGCCGATTAATTTACTCTTTCCAGAGCCGCGGTAACCCGCAATCAAATAGCTCCCTCTTCTGTTTTTTCTTTCTAAAAGAAGGGTTGTCAGTTTATCTAATAAAACTTTCCGGCCAACAAAAAGATGATCAGATATGCAGTCTTGATCGAACGAGTTTGAATTGTATTCAAAACCTTGAAGAGGAATTGCTATGGTGCTTGGCTTAATAATATTTTTATTTTTGTTTGCTTCGACAGAGTTATATTCAGATTCTGTAGATGTCATTTAGATGTTCACTTTATAGAATTACATATTAGCTAAATAAAATAGTTGAAATTTTTTTAACCGCATAGCAAAAATCTCAGTGGTAAGCCCCCCAGATGGATAGTCTAAAATGGCGATAGACCATTGTAGACTATCGGTAATCCTCTCCTTATTAACCGAAGTTAAAAGTAGATATTAATGGGCTAGTTGAGCGAGTTTTTGTTTTGATGCTATTCTTTCAATGGCCGTTTTGGGCCGTTCGTGATTATAGATCCACAACCATTTTGTTGCATAGTTTTGAACTTCGGTGATTGATTCAAACCTGAGACATGATTACATCCATGAGTCGCAAAGGCGACTGCTATAATGCTCCAATGGAAAGCATTCTGTAAGAATTTCTAGCGTTGTTTACAGTATTCAGGAGAATACTGTAAATGAACATCCACAAACGTACTCGACTAGCTTTATTGGATCGCCAGGAAATCTGGCGGCTTTATCAAACTCGGTTGTGGAAGGTATCGCATTTGGCGGAACGCTTCCACGTCAGCCAGCCAACGATTTATGATGTACTGAAACGCGCGCGGCTTCAGGAGTTTACTCCACGTGATAGTACCAACCAGCGGTTCAAGACGTTGCAGTACGGTATCAAGCGCCTAGCCAAGATCGAGCAAACGATTCAGGAACGGCTCAAGCGCGCCGCCCGGCGCTATAACAAGCCTTACCCGGGCGAGCTTATTCACTTTGACACCAAGCGGCTTCCCTTCTTGAAAGGGCAATCCGCTCGCGACCTTCGCGAGTATCTGTTTGTGGCCATTGATGATTTCTCCAGGGAGTTATATGCCGATATTTTTCCCGATAAATCCCAGTACAGCGCAGCTGGCTTTCTTATCGGCACTGTCATTGCTCAGTGTCCGTATCAGATCGACTGCGCTTATTCCGATAACGGTACGGAATTTAAGGGGAATCACGGTCATGCTTTCGGCAAAGCTTGCAGGCAACACGGTATCGGCCAGAAGTTTACCCGCGTCAACCGTCCGCAAACCAATGGCAAAGCCGAGCGGGTCATCCGCACCTTGATGGATATGTGGCACAGCCAAATTCCCTTTAAAGACTGCGCCGACCGGCGCATTCAGCTTTTTCGATTCATTAACTTCTACAATACCGTGAAACCCCATAAGAGTTTGAACAATGCAACCCCTTATGAAATACTCAATGCTTATTTCAATCAACCTCTCTGTAAACAACCCTAAGATTTCCTACAGGCCTATGTTTAATCCTTGATCCATATGGATTTTTTCATGAGCGGGCGCTTCATTGTACTGGCAGAAACCATTGTAAACCCATTGGTTAGTGATAGCGCCGTTCGTTTGATCGATGGTATGGCGGTATATATATTGGTCGCCCACTGGGTTAATTTCGATGCGAATAACGGTTGGCAGCATTGCCTTAATGACGCCATCCAAAGATTCCATGGTAGTGTTTTCGATATAAGGAACGTTCGGGCGGACTCCGTTTTTACCGTCATACTCAACTACAAATTCTCGGCAGGGTGGCGCAGAGTATTCCGTATTGGCCCGGCATCGAGCGGTTTGATGTTTTCCGTTCACCCAAGAATCGTAGGATGAAATGGCGCAAGTCCAGTATCGATGGATTGCATCAGAATTCTCGGCTGACAGCGGCTTGGGGGTTGTTAGGATGAGTACCATAAATAGGGCTACTGATGTTTTCATAGACATAAATTCGACAACTGTTTTTACGACTTCGTTTTCAAGAAAATTTCATGCGACCTAAAACGATATGGTTTTAGGTCGCGGATAACGCCTATTTATCTATACGTATAAAAAAGTTGCCATGGTTCAAGTTCTTCTAACCGAGATGCCATAGTTTCCCGTGCCCGTTGGGCTGTAATGCCTGATCCGAACGTAGTAAATGCCAGGAGTCAGAACACGGATTATTTGCGAGTTGCTACCCGGACCACTATCATCATCTTGGCTGATAAATGCGTTTTGGTTGTCGGGGCCGTTCAACGTCAAGAATGTATCGGTACTTCCAGAAGTTACGATCGTGTAAGTCGCCGTTTGCGACGCATTAAACAAATAAACATCGCTTTCGTTTGCCGCTGCAATGCTTCCTTGAATTTCTGGCCCGTTCGCGACGATCTCTGCTGGGCCAGGCTGCGGTTGTGCGTTTCTGTTTACCGATAGGCTGTAGTTTCCTGTCCCTGTCGCTTGATAATGACGAATCCGGATAAAATACGTACCAGCAGATAGGTTGCTGACGATTCTTGAGTTACTGCCTTCACCGCTGTCGTCATCTTCGGTTACCAAAGCACTTTGGCTATTAGGACCATAGAGTGACATCCATGTGTCCGAGGGACCTTGTGTTTCTAAGGTATAGGTTGACGCCAAAGGCGATACAAACCGGTACCAATCAAATTCTCCAGCTTGGCCAATATTGGCTTGATGGGATGGCGCGCCTACAGTCAAATCAACGATTGGCGCTGGAACTACCTCATCAGGACCGTAATGATATCCCATGGCAATATGGTCTGAGACTCTCCCTGGCGTGGGTGGCGTAATTTCATTTTCCCAAGGTGGCATAGGGCTATTCACATTAAATTGCCCATCCCCCTGAAATGGTGATTCAGTGGGATGCAGCTTTTGCCATTCAGCCCATAGCCGATCCACATTGCAATGCAGCAAGAAAAATGCAGGATCATTGGGTGAGCTTCGAGTACCCGCTGAGCCGCCAATCCAAACATGCACAATATTATGAATGAGATTTTCCAGTTCAACGGTGAACGACGAGAAAGGTACCTGGCTCAGCGCTCGGAGTACTGCATTGGTCGTCGGTAAAGATGAGCCTGATCCTATCGCTCGTGTCAGCTCCACCCTTGCAGCCGGGTTGTCACGAATGGTCAGCGTCCACCGCCCATTGCTAAATGCAAATGGCCCGGTTTGTACGGCACCACCCGAAGGTACACCGTTGCCGCCCATAAAATCATTGCCCCAGAAGGAGGAGGTTAACGCCCTATCGACTGTCCAATCCCAATAAGGAAGGTTTACGGATGGATCGATGGCTTGAAGGTCTAATTCAAGTCTGCGTAGAAATTCTCGGTGCCAAGGTAAAAACAAGGCAGAGTTATGAATCCCATTGTTAAAAAGATCGCGGTGATGTTGTACATAACGGTCATAGATTCCGTTTGCTTTCAATTGCAAAACGGCATTGATGAAACGTGATTTTTCATCAGCCGTCAGCGTCGATTGATTTTTTCTCATACCCATTTTGCTCTCCCTTATAGAATCGCATTAAAAAGAATGATTAGAATATTCGTCTGTTAGTGTTCTCCGATGTGATAAATCGCACTATTTTGTGGTCGATGATAGGCTTTGAGTGACTTGAGGTGAAGTTCGGTGGACACATCGAGCATACTAAAGTCATCCCACATCGACAGTATCTGTGAGAACGCCATTTGGAACAACAAAAACTTAAGCGCAATTCAACAAAGAATATCCAATCAACTTGACTATGGTTCGATCTGATTGAGTGAATTCGGTTGAACTCATAGCCCGAATCTCGACGCTTTGAGTTCTATATCTGCACGCTGCCAGGTTTGTTCAAACCTCTCTCTAACAATTGCCGCACGCTCTGTTTTGTTTTGTGCGGTCAACGCTTGCATGAGTCCGAAAAGTGCCCAGCCATTGTTACGAATGCGTTTTAAATCTTCCCAATAAATGGTTTCTGCTTCATTGGCGCGGCCAGCTTTTAACAAAATGGCGCCGAGTGCCAGGCGCGGCGGGAAATGAAACTCAGGAGGCTCAGTGTACAGTAAGGCATCATCCAGCCTAACCGCTTTATCGAGATGTAAAATTGCTTGGTCAAATTGATTTTTTGCTGCGGCAATTTCTCCAGCGAGTACTTCGGATGCTATGTGAAGAATACTGCTAGCGGAGTTTATTGAAATCACCGGACTGTTTGTCGAAAGCTGGTTAAGAGAGTAGTGTAATTTTGTTAATTCCTGCTCAGCTTGTTTTGTTTGATGGGTTGCGACCCATGCAAGGCCTCTTACATAGTGCCAGCTACCTGTTAAAAAAGCATTGGAAGCAGGTGGCGCAGGCTCTTGCAAAATTTCCTGCCAGTGACCAAACCGCGCTAATGCCCAGTAAGGGGTGACTCGGAACAATGCAGCAATGGGTATTTCATTCAGCATGGCATCATCAACTTTGCTGGCCGTTTTGCGCGCGGCTTCAATGGCCAATTTACTTTGCCCATCGAGTGTGGCTGCATGCCAAAGAAAATGGATGTTATGGGGATAATAGACGCTTGGATAGGTGCCTTTTTCAGGGCATTGAGCGAGATAATTTTCATCGGCCGCAATGGCCATTTGGTTGCTTTTGATGGCGTCTGCATAGCGCCCGACACGTTGGTAGATATGCGATGCCATATGCACCAAATGTCCTGCTTCCGGTGCCAATGATAATAAGGTATCGGCGGATTGTTCAGCTTTTTCAGGATTCTTGGTCGATTCCATCAAGTGAATATGTACGTGCACTGCGCCTGGATGTTTTGGATTCACTGTTAGAATTTGCTCAGTAACGCTTACGATTTCAGCAATTCCTTCGTAAGGTGTGTCATCAGGCATCCAATAGCCCCACGGGCGTAAATCCATTACCGCTTCGACAAATAATATCGCAATATCTTGGTCATCTGGGAATCGTTGATGGGCTTCGCGCATAGCTTGCGCATAGGCTTTATTGTTCGTTGACCGGTCCTTGGCGTGACCCGTATAACGCTTTTCTAAAGCATTGATGAGTGCTTGCTCACGTGATGATATATTTTGCATCAAAGATTTAGCTTGCTGCACCAATTGCTGAGCTTGCATTTCCAAAGCGGCATCCATTTCTGCATTAATATTGGGTCCCAATACCAGAGCTTGTCCCCAGTAGGCCATCGCAAGATTGGGATCAAGCCTCGCAGCCTCTCGGAAAGCTCGTCCCGCTTCGGCGTGATTAAATCCATACGAAAGATTTAATCCCTGATCCATATATCGCTGTGCATCGGGGTTGTGCGTGGATACAGGAAAGGAATGCTGTCCTAGTCGATATAATTTTGTAGCCAACGGCTCATCTAAACACGCGGCCTTCGCGTTCGACACAATGTGCTGGTGTGTGTTGTCTGTTATTTGCGATTTTTCGGAGCGGTTGGCTGAAATGGTGTCATTTGTGATTGCACAGGATTGTAATAAAACGCCTATCGTCAGCGCTAAATAAATTTCTGTAAATTGAATATTTCTCAACGGCATGTATTTCCCCTTTGTTTTTACAATTTGCTGCGCGAAGTAAAGAACGTGAAAGTCCTTTTCAGTGAATTGCAGCATTGATGGATTTGAATTTATATTTCATTATTTTCAATAAGATAGATAGATCCGATCAGTTTCCCTAAGAAATCTATTATCTATATAGGGACTTCAATGAAGATCAGCAAAATTTGATTAAGATCAAAAATACATACAGCAGAATTCAGTATTGTGTGTTGACCTTGATAAAAAATTTAATTTTTAAATAATAAATATAAAGGATTTATATGAACATTAAACATTTGTTGATCGTATCGTCTGTAGTGATCGTTGTGGCTGCTTGCGGCGGTAGACCGACAGCGCCTGAAACACCTGATCCCGATGCTTATGGAAAAACCATCCAGCCCTTCCACCAAATTCCTTCAGGTGATCAAGAAGGTGGAGGCAAGGCCCGATCTACAGAAGAGAAATCAAACTACTAAAGCTGCTACAGGTTTCATTGAGCTCAGCATTGAGCTATCTTGGTGCTCTATAATCGGAACAGTCGGTGAACTGATTATAGAGCACATTTTTAAACTCCAGCACCGCGTATTTAAATTGAAGGATGTCATGGCGATAATCATCTGCCGCTATGCCGACTATCTCAATTTCCTGAAAAACTATTAAGACCAAGCACAACGTTCGAAGAGTCCGATCAAAAGTAGGGTGCTGGTATCTACGTTTCTACAACTGCTTCCCATTTCTGAGCTTTTAACTGGATGATAATCAACCTTGTCTGATCGGATTAGCAGGTAGGCTTATTTTGAGCATATAACCGTGATTCGCATACTGAGTACGTTGCTTTTCCTCGCAACATCTATTCAGGAAAGGAAACTCCTATTGGGAGGAGCGCAAGCATTAATCACCGCTACTTTTCTACTTGTGTTCTTTCTTAATTATTGCTTTGCCATCCCGTTAACTAGGAAGGCATTTAAATTCTATAGCAATCGAAACCTGTTTGAGTGCTGGAAGCTTTTTATTCAATATAATCAATTGGGATTACGATATGAGTATACTGGAGCTACTGGCTTTTGTAGTCAAAAACGGCGCATCAGATTTGCATCTTTCATCCGGTATGCCTCCTATGATTCGAGTGCATGGTGAAATTCGTCGAATCAATTTGCCTGAAATGGAGCATAAAGAAGTACACAGCATGGTGTACGATATTATGAACGACAGTCAAAGAAAAGCTTATGAAGAACATCTTGAGTGTGATTTTTCGTTTGCTGTTCCTAATCTGGCACGCTTTCGTGTTAATGCATTCAATACTCAGCGAGGCGCAGCTACGGTAATGCGGACGATTCCTTCCAAAGTACTTACTTTAGAGGATATTAAAGCGCCAAAAGTTTTTGCAGAAATTGCCAAACAACCGCGTGGTGTGGTTTTAGTAACAGGTCCAACAGGCTCCGGTAAGTCGACAACTTTGGCAGCCATGATCAATGACATCAACGAAAATGATTATGGGCATATTTTAACGTTGGAAGATCCAATCGAATTTGTGCACGAAAGCAAAAAATGCCTGATTAACCAGAGAGAGGTTGGAAGAGATACATTAAGTTTTTCGAATGCCTTACGCTCGGCCTTGCGTGAGGATCCCGACATTATCCTCGTGGGTGAGCTGCGGGATTTAGAAACGATACGTTTAGCCATGACTGCAGCGGAAACTGGACATCTGGTTTTTGGTACCTTACATACTAGTTCTGCTGCTAAAACGATTGATCGTATTATTGATGTGTTTCCCGCCGAGGAAAAAGAAATGATTCGCGCGATGCTATCTGAATCATTGCGTGCGGTTATTTCGCAAACATTGCTCAAAACGAAAGATGGCAAAGGTCGTGTTGCGGCACATGAAATCATGATTGGCACTCCAGCTATCCGAAATCTAATAAGAGAAGGCAAGGTGGCACAAATGTATTCGGCCATTCAAACTGGGCAGGGTGCAGGTATGCAAACGCTTGACCAAAATTTAACAGATTTAGTGAAACGTAACGTGGTTTCAACTGCTGAAGCGCGTACGCAGGCGATGAATAAAGATAATTTCAGAGTTTAGCAAGTGGAATATCGATAAGCACCATTTTGATAAAAAATTTTCGGTGATACTATGGATAAAGATCAAGCTACAAAATTTATGCATGATTTATTACGCTTGATGTTGAGCAAAAAGGCGTCGGATTTATTTATTACCGCCGGGTTTCCACCTGCGTTTAAGATTGATGGAAAAATGACGCCGGTTTCTCAACAATCATTGTCAGCACTGCATACTGAAACACTTGCACGTTCAATTATGAACGAGAAGCAAGCGGCTGAGTTTGAAGCAAGCAAAGAAGCTAATTTCGCGATTAATCCCGCGGGCATAGGACGTTTTCGTGTCAATACTTTCGTGCAGCAGCAGCGTGTTGGGATTGTGCTACGGACTATTACTACTAAAATTCCTGAGTTTGATGATTTAGGGCTTCCGCAGGTACTGAAAGACGTTGTTATGAGCAAACGGGGTTTAGTGATTTTTGTTGGCGGTACCGGTTCTGGAAAATCGACCTCAATGGCGTCACTCATTGGTCATCGTAATAAAAACAGCTATGGTCACATTATTACCATTGAAGATCCTGTAGAGTATGTTCACGAACATATCAACTGTGTTATCACACAACGTGAAGTTGGGGTTGATACTGATTCATGGGAGACAGCCCTAAAAAATACCTTGCGACAGGCGCCAGACGTTATTTTGATCGGTGAAATACGTGATCGTGAAACGATGGAACATGCGATCGCATTTGCAGAAACGGGGCATCTATGCATGGGTACCTTGCATGCCAACAGCGCAAATCAGGCATTAGATCGTATTATCAATTTTTTCCCGGAAGAGCGACGCATGCAATTGTTGATGGATCTATCTTTGAATCTTAAAGCGCTTGTCGCGCAACGATTGATTCCCGCAAAAAGTGGCAATGGCCGTGTAGCCGCAATTGAGGTGTTACTTAATTCGCCGTTGATTGCTGATCTGATTTTTAAAGGCGATGTGCATGAAATCAAAGAAATTATGAAAAAATCTCGCGAGCTTGGAATGCAAGCGTTTGATACAGCTCTTTTTGAATTGTATGAGGCGGGGAAAATTGGTTATGAAGATGCCATGAGAAATGCGGATTCTATGAATGAACTTCGCTTACAAATCAAACTAAGCGGTAGCGAAGTTAAAGAAAAAGATTTCTCGGCTGGAATAGAACATCTGACGATAACTTAGCGGGTACTAATCCAGATCGTGCAGTAAGCGAAGTTTTCGCAAAAAGCCATTTTAAGAACCTATCAATAGATATCCAGCAATAGTCGTGGCCATTATTGGTTGCATCGCATAATTCCATGTGAGGACATGCTATTTTTTGCTTATGCAAAGAGATAAATTATTTGATGTCTTCTCTTCAGAGATTGCAGTTTAAGTGATAGTCGCCAATAAGAGTGCGAATAAGACAGCTTCTTGGCGACTTTGGCATAGACAAGTAATTCTGTATTGTTTTACATTGCAGATTTATTGACTGACTCTAAGCGACTATCAGCCTTTTTCTCAATGGCGTTGTCTTCTTTAGCTATTTGCTCTGTGGCTAATTTTCTATGAAAATGCGCTAATTCGGTGCTTTCTTTTACTTCTTTTTCATATTCTCGTATATTGGCAGTAGCATGCGATTGGAACTCTTGTCCACCCCTTCCGTACAGATAGGGCTTGGCTTCGTATGTTTTCAATGCTTGTTTGTGCTTTGCTAATTTTTGCTTAGCTTCTATCGCAGAATTTTCATAGTACTTGACTAACGCAGCGTGATCTTTTTTATTAATTTCCGATTCGCTAACAATCGTTGGATTCATTTGTGCGCATGCGACCAGAAGAGTCAGTGAAGCAGTGGAAATAATTAGTTTAAGTGTTTTCATAATTTATGCTCCTCGAAAAATTAATGATTCCATAGTACTTTTACTCTCGATATGTGCACATTGGGGAAACTATGGTTTTTATCTAAGGGAAACTATGAAATTTTTATGATGATCGAAATCTTTTTACTAATTTTTATTGAATAAAACGTAAAAATGCAGTGCGTTAGGTGGATTTATTTGGCAGAATTGACTTATTTGAACTAACTGAAAATAAGTGGCCTTTTACCGATCGGGGGAATAATGAGATACAAATCTGTGCAAGAGTTTAGTAATTATGTTGCTGAACGCAATCCAAATCAGCCAGAATACATGCAAGCGGTTACTGAAGTCATTGAAAGTTTGTGGCCTTTTATTTCTGAACACAAACGTTATGCTGAACATGGCTTATTAGATCGACTCGTCGAACCGGAGCGTGTCATCATGTTTCGAGTATCATGGATTGATGATTGTGGCGAAGTGCACGTGAATCGTGGCTATCGAATACAACATAGTTCATCCATCGGACCTTACAAGGGCGGTATACGCTTTCACCCTTCGGTCAATTTGTCTATTCTTAAATTCTTAGCATTCGAACAAACCTTCAAAAATGCCCTGACCACTTTACCGATGGGGGGTGGCAAAGGTGGATCTGATTTTGACCCTAAAGGTAGAAGTCCTAATGAAGTGATGCGTTTTTGCCAAGCGTTCATTAGTGAATTGTTTCGTCACATTGGTTCCGATACTGACGTACCTGCAGGTGATATTGGTGTAGGGGGGCGGGAAGTCGGATTTATGACAGGGATGATGAAAAAATTATCCAATCGTGCCGACTGTGTATTTACAGGTAAGGGACTCAGTTTCGGCGGTTCATTGATGCGACCCGAAGCGACAGGTTACGGCACAGTATACTTTGCAGAAGAAGTACTGAAACATGCTGGATTTTCTCTCCAAGGTGCGCGTGTTTCTATTTCTGGTTCAGGCAACGTAGCGCAATTTGCTGTTGAAAAAGCCATGGCGAAAGGTGCTAAAGTTGTTACTGTATCAGACTCTAGCGGAACCATTGTCGATGATCAAGGTTTTACGGCTGAAAAACTAGCCGTTTTATCGGAAGTCAAAAATCACCTGTACGGACGTTTAGACGAATATGCTAAGCGAGTGAATGTTCCTTTTCTGCCAGGTGTTAAGCCTTGGCATGTTCCAGTGGATGTTGCATTACCTTGCGCTACTCAAAATGAAATTACGGGAGAAGATGCGAAAATCTTGGTCAAAAATGGTGTAATCTGTGTTGCAGAAGGTGCCAATATGCCATCAACCGCTGATGCGGTAGAGTGCTTTCAGCATAACAAAGTACTTTATGCGCCGGGTAAAGCCAGTAATGCAGGTGGTGTAGCAACCTCAGGTTTAGAAATGAGTCAGAACGCAATGCGCTTATCTTGGACAAATGAAGAAGTCGATTCACGCTTGCAGGAAATTATGCAGGCCATTCACAAATCGTGTTTGAAATACGGTACGCAAGCAGACAAAAGCATTAACTATGTGAATGGTGCGAACATAGCCGGTTTTGTGAAAGTAGCAGATGCGATGTTGGGGCAAGGCGTTGTCTGATTGGTTTGTGAATGAATACCCTGATACTCATGCTTTAGTAGTCTATGTGATACCGCATTGTTTTTATCGCAACCATTCGTGATGAAGTGCTTTCTTTTTGCGTTAATGATGTTGCTTTTTGCCGCAGTTTCTTCGGCAAATCAAGACAATGATTTTCTATCTGCACGAGAAGCTTTTCAGAAAGGGGATCGTCAGCGTCTGAGTCATTACGCTATGGCACTGCAAAAGCATGAGCTGTGGCCTTATGTGGATTATTTTCAGCTACGCAGTATCATCAACACGACTGATTCGGCAACCATTCAAAATTTTCTATCGCGCCATGAAGGCAGTTTAGTCGCGGATCGATTGCGCAGTGACTGGGTAAAAATATTAGGCAAAGGTCGCCAATGGCAGTTCTTCGATAATGAATACCCAAGGGTAGTCAACAAAGACACCGAATTGCGGTGTTACTACTATCAACGTTATTGGGATATCAAAAATGTTGCCGTCACCGCTGAAGTACGCACTCTATGGTTTTCGTCAGCCAATATACTAGATAGTTGCTCACCAGTGTTTCAAGCATTGATTGATAACGGGCAGATCTCTCTGGACGAAATCTGGAAAAGAATACGCTTGGCTTTATCAGATGCTAAAACAACTACGGCGATTCGTATTGGTCGGTATTTATCAAATAGCAATGAGGCGCTTAATGCTAAAGAGCTCGATCGTGCTGCTAGGAATCCGAAAAAATATCTTGATACCATCCATGGCCCAATAAATTCACGAAGTAACCGGGAAATTGCCTTGTTTGCGCTGTTACAGTTGTTGCGTAACGATACGGATCAAGCACTTGCACAATGGCATAAAGTAAAAAACCGTTTACCAGCATCAGATCGATCTTATTTTTTAGTGAAACTTGGTTACCGAGCCGCGATGCGGCATGATCCCCGTGCTTTGGGCTGGTTTAAAGAAGCGCAAAATAGCCCTCAATCTTATCCAGCTTCTGATAAAGCATTAGGGTGGCATGTTCGTGCAGCATTGCGTGCCAGAAACTGGGACGAGGTGCTGGCTGCGATCAAGCGAATGTCATCGGCTGAGCAGCAATTTGATAGTTGGCGATACTGGAAAGCTCGCGCACTCTCAGAAAAAAAACAAGTTTCTGAAGCCCGGCAGATTTTTGCATCACTCAGTGAAGAACATAGCTTTTATGGTCAATTAGCCAAAGAGGAGCTTGGCAAGGAGCTTTATTTTACTGATAAAGCTTATCAAGTGAATGACCGTGAAGTTTTGGCAATGTCGCAAAAGCCAGGAATAAAAAGGGCATTGGCTTTTGCACGTATGCAATTACGTACCGAAGCCTATCATGAGTGGAGTTGGACGGTACGCGACTTTACCGATGCCGAATTGTTGACAGCAGCTGAAGTGGCGCGACGACACGGGCTGTATGATCGAGCTATAAATACGGCGAATCGCACGGAGTCGCAACATGATTTTAAAATGCGCTTTCTCTCCCCACATCGTGAAATCATGAAAGATATCGTTCGAATGTATGGTCTTGATGAAGCGCTGGTGTATGGGTTAATTCGACAAGAAAGCCGCTTTATTGCGGATATTAAATCTCATGCAGGTGCTGCGGGTTTAATGCAACTCATGCCTGCGACAGCCAATTGGGTTGCCAAAAAATTAGGCATGACCGATTTTCATCAATATAAGCTTGCAGATGTCAGTACTAATTTACAATTAGGAACATATTATCTA
>WBZQ01001826.1_pt1 | contig 14247 bp, 17 predicted proteins | sample 5204251 | NCBI WGS metagenome assembly WBZQ01 (sample SAMN12412402, study PRJNA552823) | activated sludge metagenome | isolation source: activated sludge from nitrification reactor of wastewater treatment plant... | place: USA: Virginia | collected 2017-09 | reverse complement strand
GGACACCGACGAGGTCGTCGACGTCGTTCTGCTGTGGTGGCGCGACGAGGACGGCGACCTGGTGGACGCTCTGATGGACGCGATCACCCCGCTGGCCGACGACGGTGTCATCTGGGTGCTGACACCCAAGACCGGCCGGCCCGGACACGTGCAGCCCGCTGACATCGCCGAGAGCGCGCCGACGGCGGGCCTGATGCAGACCTCCTCGGCCAACCTGGGTACGTGGATCGGCAGCCGACTGGTGCAGCCGAAGTCCCGGGCCGTCGGAAAGCAACGCTGACGTGGTTTCAGTCGGCGACGAGGCACCGGACTTCACTCTCAAGGATCAGAACAACCAGCCGGTGCGGCTGGCGGACTTCCGTGGCGAGCGCAATGTGCTGCTGGTCTTCTACCCGCTGGCGTTCACCGGCATCTGCCAGGGCGAACTCGACGAGATCCGGGACAACCTGGACGTCTACGAGAACGACGACACCGTCACCCTGGCGATCTCCGTCGGGCCTTCGCCCACCCACAAGGTGTGGGCGCTGACCAACGGGTTCACCTTCCCGCTGCTGTCGGACTTCTGGCCGCACGGGGCTGTCGCGCAGTCCTACGGGGTGTTCAATGATGGCGCGGGGGTGGCCAACCGCGGCACCTTCGTCATCGACAAGGCTGGCGTGGTCCGTTTCGCCGAGTGCAAGCAGCCCGGTGAGGTCCGCGACCAGAGCGTGTGGACCGCCGCGCTGGCTTCCCTGGCCTGACGGTTTCCCGGGGCTGCTTCCCCGGGGCTCGCGGTTTTGGGGGTTGCCGCCCGCGGCGGGTAACCTGCACCGGTCCGGGCGCGTAGCTCAGTGGTAGAGCTCTGGTTTTACACACCAGCGGTCGGCGGTTCGATACCGTCCGCGCCCACCAAGAAATACCAGCTCGCTCTCCACATCGAGGTCGCCGACCTCGGCGACGTGCAGAAAACCGAAACCGGCTGGCAGGTCAGGGTATGGGTGCGCAGTCGCCGCGGAGGCGAGCCGATGGCCGGGATGTGCCCAGCAACGAGTTGCCCGGCCGGTCAGGTGCGGGACGCCGCCATGCGTTTCGCAGTCTCCAGCAGGTGCTCGGCCGCGCGGCTCATCCTCTTCAGCTCCGCCGCGTCCAGATGCTGGTGTGTGTAGGACACCTTGCTCTTGAAACTCAGCAGCGTGCTCAGGTGCCGTTCGGAGCCGCTGTCGGCCTGTTTCGGCAACGCCTTGGCCTCGGCGTGGCTGCCGGTGTTGGAGTGCTTGCCGAGACGCACGCAGCAGATGACGTCGGAGGCTGCGATGCCGGCGTCGACGTAGAGATCGCCGGCGGCGTTGATCATCTCCTCACCGAGGTGCTCGGCCGCGTCGAAGAACTCGTTCGCCTTTCGACGACGAGGTGGGCCGGGCGGAGTTGCTGGAGCAGATACTCGGCCGACCGCTGCCACCCCGGCTGACGATCTACCCCCCCTTCTACACCGATCACGGCCTGAATCTTGAGCTGGGCGAACGGCTGTTCATCAATCAGGGCTGCACGTTTCTCGGCTACGCGGGGTATCCGGATCGGCGCGCGGACGATGATCGCCCCCAAGGTCACGCTCATCACCAGCGGGCATCCGGTGGGACCCCGCCGAACGCAAGCTGTACCTCACCGGCGCGCCGATCGACGTGGGCGAGAACGTGCGGATCGGTGCCGGGGCGACGATCCTGCCGGGCGTGAGCATCGGCCGCGACTCGGTGATTGCGGCCGGCGCCGTTGTCGCCGAGGACGTGCCGCCGCAGAGCCTGGTGGCCGGACCCAAGGCCGGCGTGCGCCGGACCTGGGACTGACTACAGTTCGCCTCGGATCGAGGCCAAGAACTCGCTGGTCCGCGTGCGTGAGGTGGCGCGGGCCGCGGCGTCGTCGCCGAGCGGCACGATCCGGGCGGCGAGGTCGGTGACACCGGCATCGCGGTAGCGACGCAGCCGGGCCAGCACCGACGCCTCGTCACCGGCGGCCATGGTGTCGCCGACATCCCGGGCGTCGCCGTGCTCCAGCAGCCGCACGTAGTTCGGTGAGAGCTCCGCGTGTCCGAGCATCTCACTGGCATAGGCGCGGGCCTGCTCGGTCTCCTCGGCCCCACACAGTGCGACCGGAACGCCCGCGACGATCCGCGGCGCCGGCCGCCCGGCATTGTCGGCCGCGGCGGTGATCCGGGGCACGACGTGCACGGCGACGGTGCGCTCATCGGCCATCCACAAAATGGTGCCGTCGGCTCGTTCGCCGGCGATCCGCAACATCGTGTTCCCCAGTGCGGCAAGCAGAATCGGCATGCTCGGTGCATCCGCGATGTCGATCGAGGCATTAACGGTGAAGCCGTCATTGCTCACCTGAACGGGCCCCGGCCCGGTGACCGAGGCAGTGAGCACATCGAGGTAGTCGCGCACCTGTTTGGCGGGACGATCGTAGGACAGCCCCAGTTGATCGCTGATGATCCAGTGGTGCGACGGGCCCAGGCCGAGGGTGAACCGGCCGCCGCAGGCGAGGTCGGTGGTCAGTGCCTGCTGCGCCATGATCAGCGGGTGTCGGGTCTGGATGGGCACCACGGCGGTGCCGAGTTCAATGCGCGAGGTCACCTGGCCGATCAGCGCAACGGCCGTCAACGCATCGAGATAGCCGGGCACCTGCGGCAGCCAGAAGGAGTCGAAACCGGCGGCCTCGGCGCCGCGGGCGTCATCCAGCAGGGCGGGCAGCCGATCGGCGCGCGAACGTTCCCGGTCCGAGCCGACCATCACACCGATTCTCATGACCCAAGAACCTACGCGGACGCCGGAATCAGTCCGGGCAGCAGTCGCACCCGCACTCATCACCGGTGGTCTCGGCAGCGAGCAGGGAACCCGGGGCCGGGCAACAGGTATCACCCCGCCAGGCGTTGATGCCCTCCTTGACCGCGATGCCGGCGATCACCAAAGCTGCGATCGGGTCGGCCCAGGACCAGCCGAACAGGCTGTTGAGCGCCAAGCCGATCAGCAGTACCGCCGACAGGTAGGTGCACAGCAGCGTCTGCTTGGAATCGGCCACCGCTGACAGTGATCTGAGTTCGCGGCCGGCCCGTCGCTGCGCGTAGGACAGCACCGGCATGATCACCAGGCTCAGGCCCGCCAGTACGAGGCCCACGGTGGAATGCTGTGCCTCGCCGACGCCGAGCAGCGAACGCACGGCGTCGACCGTGACGTAGACGGCGAGCCCGAAGAACGAGAACGCAATGATCCGCAGCGCCACTCTCTCCCGGTCCTCCGGGTTCGGCGACGCGAACTGCCAGGCGACCGCGACCGCCGAGGACACCTCGATCACCGAGTCCAGACCGAACCCGATGAGGGCGGTCGAGGACACCCGGGCGCCCTCCGACAGCGCGACGACGGCCTCGATGACGTTGTAGCTGATCGTCGCGGCGACGAACCACCGGATGCGCCGGGCCAGCAGCGCGCGCCGGTTCGGGGAGAGCGTGGGCACGGCGGCCATCACCGGCACCCGCAGGGTTCACCGTCGGCGCCGACGCATCGGCAGTTCGGGTCCACCGCCAGCACCAGGCCCAACAGGTCGCCGAGCGCCTTTCCGATGCGGGCGTCGGCGAGTTCGTAGCGGGTTCGCCGTCCCTCGGGCGCGGCAACCACCAGCCCGCAGCCGCGCAGGCAGGCCAGATGGTTGGACAGCGTCTGCCGGGACACGCCGATCTGATCGGCCAGCTCGGCCGGATGGTTCGGCGACTCGGCGAGCGCCAGCAGAATCCGGGTGCGGGTGGTGTCCGACAGTGCATGACCGAAGCGGGCCAGCGCATCGGTGTGGGTGAGCGTCTGCACCGCAACACCGTACATCGAAATCTGAATTCAGGAGTTGCTGTATCGGGAGGTTGATCGGGGGGTGCGCGGCGCACCTCGCTCAGCAGCACCCCTGGTGCGTCCGGGGCGGCAACCCCGGATGGCTGGCCGCGGCAACGGCGCTCAGGAACTCGTCCAGGTCGATGCGCCGTCCGCCCAGCCAGGTGCCGGCGACTCGTACCTCGTCGATCAACCGGTCCGGGTCCACCGCCCACGGGTCGGCGCTGAGCTCGACGAAATCGGCGAGCTTGCCGGCCTCGATGGACCCGACGAGGTGGTCGCGGCGCAGCGTGCGCGCGGCGTCGATGGTCTGCGCCCGCCACGCCTGGTCCAGCGAAATCGCCTGTGCCGCATCGTGGATCGCGCCGGTTCGGGTACGACGGGTGACCGCGGTCGCGATATTGGTGACCGGCAGCGGCGGGGAGACCGACCCGTCGTTGTGCAGTGATACGCATGCACCGGACCCGACGGCGTCGGCGAACGCCGCCCATCGGGCCCCGTGCGCGTGGTCGAACATCGCGCCGTCGAGCAGATCGCCCCAGTAGTAGTACTGGAACGGCGCCAGCGACACGTGCACACCGAGCGCGGCGGCCCGGTCGAACTGGGCGCGGGTACCGGCACCGCAGTGCTCCAGCCGCCAGCGGTGGTCGGTGCCGAGCAGTCCGTGTCGGGCCAGGGCGTCGGCGTAGGCGTCCAGGGCCAGATCGATCGCCAGGTCCCCGTTGGCGTGAAAGGCCAGCGGCCAGCCCGCCGGGACGGCCCGGTCGATGATGGCGTCGAGTTGTTCGCGGGTGTAGTTCATCGACCGCGCTCCGCCGGCCGTCGCCGGGTCGATCCCGGCCGTGCGGGTGGCCTCGGTGTCCAGATAGGGGAACGAGATCGCGATGTTGCCGACCCAGGGGGATCCGTCGGTCCACAGCTTGACCCCGGCCTTGGTCAGCATCAGCGGGTCCTCGAACGCCACCGGCTCGGGGTAGCTGGCCGAACTCGACACCTCCCACATGCTGACCCGCAGCGGGCACGACGGGGCCGCGGCCAGCGCCCGGTAGCCGGCGGCGAACCCCGGGTCGAAGGTCATGTCCGAGGTGCTGGTGTACCCGCCGCGCGCCATCTGCACGTAGAACTCCGCCCCGGAGACCAGGGGATTGCCGAGGGTGGCCAGCAGCGGCCCGGCGACCGCGGTGACGACGGGCAGCTCGAAGCCCTGGCCGTTGAGCGATCCGTCCGGATTGCGGCCGAAATGTGCGGCGACGGGATCCGGTGGCGGGCTGACATCCCAGCCGCGGGCGCGGATCAACGCCGTGCTGAAGTACACCCCGTGCCCGGAGTTGTCGGTGATCATCACCTCGCGGTCACCGAAGATGGCGTCGATGTCTGTCGCCCGCGGCGCCGGCCGGCCGTGCAGCAGCGCGTCGAAACCGTTGAACCACAATGGCTCCGACGCGGGCGCGCCAGCCAGGGCGTCGGCGAAACAGTCCCGCACGTCGGCCCAGGTGGGGGTGTCCCACGGTGCGATGGAACGCACCGGGGGCTGGGTGGCGATACCGGAGATCAGCGGGTGACCGTGCGGCTCGACGAAACCCGGTGCCAGTACGGCCGCTCCGGTGTCGAGCACCTCGGCCTCCGGGAGCGCGGCGCGGCACTCGGCGAGTGTCCCGACGGCGACGATCCGCCCGCCGGAGACCGCGACGGCTTGCGCCCGCGGCGCGGCCTCGTTCATGGTCACGACGGTTCCGGCGGTGAGGACGGCATCGGTCATGCCGCCCAGCCTAGGGTCCGGCCGCCCCGTGGGGTCGAGAGTTTGTGAGACGCTGCCGGGGTGATCGTACGCGCCGCCGGGCTGCTGGCCGGGTACCTGGCCGACCTGGCGTTCGCCGACCCGCGCCGCGGCCACCCGGTCGCCGGGTTCGGCGCCGTCGCGGCCGCGCTGGAGCGCGCCGACTACCGCGACGACCGTGCCGCCGGGGCCGGGCACGTCGTCGTCCTGCTGGGCGCACTGGCGGTCCTGGCCACTGCTGCGCCGAAGCGCGGCGGCTGGGGCGCGGTGGCGGTCGGGTTGGGTACCTGGGCCAGCCTCGGGGGCCGGTCGCTGGCCCGCACCGGAGCCAGGATGGCCGACCTGCTCGACTAGGGTGACATCGACGCCGCCCGCGCCTTGCTGCCGTCGCTGTGCGGGCGCGACCCGGCAACCCTGGACGCCGACGGGCTGGCGCGCGCCGCCCTGGAATCGGTGGCGGAGAACACCGCCGACGCGACCGTCGCACCGCTGCTTTGGGGAGCCGTGGCCGGGTTGCCCGGGGTGCTGGTCTACCGCGGCGCCAACACTCTTGATGCGATGATCGGCTACCGATCCGACCGCTACGCCCGATTCGGTTGGGCGGCAGCACGATTCGACGACATGGCGAACTACCTGCCGGCCCGGGTCACCGGGCTGCTGGTCGCGGCCTGCGCTCCGCTGATCGGCGGTGCGCCGTCAACGGCGACCCTGGCCTGGCGACGCGACGCGGCCCGCCATCCCAGCCCGAACGCCGGAGTGGTGGAGGCGAGCTTCGCCGGTGCGCTCGGGGTGCAGCTCGGCGGGCGCACGCCGTACCGCCACGGCGTTGAGATCCGGCCGACCCTCGGCGACGGGCACCCGCCCACGACGGTGGACCTGCGCCGCGCCGTTCGACTGTCCACCCTGGTGCAGGGGTGCGCCGCCGCTCTGGCGGCCGCCGTGGCACTGGCTATCGGCGGCGGCCGTAGCGGTCGGTGAGCTTCTGCTCGACGCTGGGCGCACGCGGCGCGGGCTGTGCCTGCGGTTCCGGCGTGTCCTCACCGGCTGGTTCACCGGCCGACAACGCCTCGACGGCCGCGCGCTCGCGGCGCCGGGCCTGTATTTCCGACCAGGCGAAATAGCCCAGCCCGAGCGGTGCGACGATGCCGAACGCGATCCACTGGATCCCGTAGGACAGGAACGGCCCGCTGTCCAGATGCGGCAGCTCCAGCACCCCCAGCCCACCCGGCTGATCGGCCGCCAACTGCAGATACGACCCGGCCAGCGGGACACCGAGCAACGACGACAACTGGCCCGGGTCGATGGCGTAGACCTGCTGGGCGCCATCGGCGACGAACGGAGCCTTATCCGGCGGGGCGGTCTCGCCGTCGCGCAGTCGCGCCGCCAAGGTGACGGTGCCCGACGGCGGCGCGTCGATCTCCGGCGGCCGCGAACCGGCCTGCGGTGCCACCCAACCGCGGTTGACCAGCACCGTCGGTCCGCCGTCCACCGCGAACGGGGCCACCACCTCGAACACCGTGGCGCCCTGCACCATCCGCAACCGGGCCAGCGCCTGCTTGCCGGGCAGATAGTGACCGGTGGCGGTGACCCGGCTCCACTCGTGATCGGTGGCGGTCGAATCCTGGTGCGGCAGCAGCGTGGCCACCGGCACCGGGTCGGCCGTCATCGACGCGCTGATCTGGTCGTTCTCCTTGGACACCCGCGCGTTCTTGCCGAGCTGCCAGGGCGCGAGCACGGTGAAGCACAGGTAGGCGAACAGCGCGACGACGGCGGCCAGGGCCAGCCAGCTCGGGCGCAGGAGGAACGCGAGTCTTTTCACGACGCGCCCAGCTTCTCGTCGACCCAGTCATGCAGCCCGGGCAGCGCCGCGGTGATGACGGTGAAGGTCTCTTCGAAGTCGGCGATGGTCCCGTAGTACGGGTCCTCGACATCCTCGGGGTGCGCCCCGGACCGGGGATCGAAGGACCGCAGCATCGCCAGCCGCACCGGATCCACCCCGGCCTGGCGCAACAGCCGCTCGTGGTTGCGGCCCAGGGCGATCACCAGGTCGGCCGACAGGTGCTGGTCGTCCATCTGCGCGGCGCGGTGCTCGCTGGGATATCCGTGCCCGCGCAGCACCGCCACCGCCCGCTCGTCGGCGCCGGAGCCGATGTGCCAGCCGCCGGTGCCCGCGCTGGACACCCGCACCCGCTCGGCCAGGCCGCGCTGCGCGAGCTGGTGGGCGAACATCTTCTCCGCCATCGGGGACCGGCAGATGTTCCCCGAGCAGATGAAGGTGACGTGCAGCTCAGACACCGAGCACCTCGCGCAAGGTCGCGACGTCGGCGATCCGCTCGACCGCCGCGTCATCGTCGAAATCACCCGCGCCGTAACCCCATCCGACGACGACGGTGTCGATGCCGTGCTCGGCGGCGCCCTCCACGTCGTGACTGCGGTCACCGACCATCAGCACCCGCTCCGGCAGCGGCCCCAGCTGGGCCAGGGCATGCGTGATCACGTCGGACTTGGCCGAGCGGGACCCGTCGGGGGTGGCGCCGGCGATCACCTCGAAGAACCCGGCGAAGCCGAAATGCTCCAGAATCCGCACCGCCGTCGGCTCCGACTTCGACGTCGCCACCGCCAGCCGCACCCCAGCCGCCCGCAGGTCGGCCAGCAGTTCGGCGATCCCGTCGAACGGGGTGTTCATCGACCAGCCCTCGCTGGTGTAGTGCGCCCGGTAGGCGAGCATCGCGGGGTCCCCGGGACCGCCGAGGCCGAGCGCACCCATGGTGTGGTGCATCGGCGGCCCGACGATCCGGGCGGCGATGTCACCGTCGGGTGCCGGCATCCCCACCTGGGCCAGGGCGTGGCAGAAACTGGCCACGATCCCGGGCGCCGAATCGGTCAGGGTGCCGTCCAGGTCGAACAGCACCAGCTCGGGTCTGGTGGCGCAGCAGAGATCGGTCACGCCTCCATTGTCCCCGATGCGGCGACCACTACTGTTTGCACCGTGTCCATTACCGGCGTCGATACCGTCCGGGCCGGGGCGCGCTACCACGGCGACGCCGCGGCCGCGCCCGGCCTGCTGGACTTCGCCGTCAACGTCCGCCGGGCCCGCCCACCGGGCTGGCTGACCCGACGGCTGGCGTTTCGGCTGGCCGACCTGGGGAACTATCCCAGCGCAGCCGACACCGAGGCCGCCGTCGACGCCGTGGCGGCCCGGCACGGCCGAAGCGCCGACGAGGTGCTGCCGCTGACCGGCGCGGCCGAGGCGTTCGCCCTGCTGCCCGCGCTGAACCCGCGGTGCGCGGCGCTGATCGCCCCGTCGTTCACCGAACCGGAGGCGCTGCTGGCCGCCGCCGGGGTGCCGATCGAACACGTGGTGCTGGACCCGCCGTTCGGGCTGGCCGGCGCCCGGGTCCCCGAGCAGGCCGATCTCGTCGTCGTCGGCAACCCGACCAATCCCACCGGCGTGACACACACCCGGGCCGACATCCTGGAGTTGCGCCGGCCCGGTCGGCTGCTGGTGGTCGACGAGGCGTTCGCCGACGCCATCCCCGGCGAACCGCAGTCGCTGGCCGGGCAGCGGCTGGATCCGGCAGACGGCGACGTGCTGGTGCTGCGCAGCCTCACCAAGACCTGGGGCCTGGCCGGCCTGCGGGTCGGCTACGCCCTCGGTGACCCGGCGCTGCTGACCCGACTGGCCGCCCGGCGCCAGCACTGGCCGGTCAACACCCTGGCGCTGGAGGCCATCGCGGCGTGCTGCGCCCCGGAGGCGGTGGCCCAAGCCGCCGCGGAGGCCGCAGACCTGGCTGAACTGCGCACGCAGATGGCCGCCGGGCTGACCGGGATCGGCGTCGACGTTGTCCCGGGCCAGGCGCCGTTCGTGCTGTTCACCGTCGAGGACGCCGAGCGGGTTCGTAACCGACTGGCGGACAACGGGATTGCGATCCGCCGCGGCGACACCTTCGTCGGTTTGGCGGACCGGTACCTGCGGGCCGCGGTGCGCCCGGAGTGGCCGCTGCTGGTCGAGGCTCTTGCGGAGGTGATGCGATGACACTGGCCGAGATCATCGCGGTGCTCGACGCCGCGTACCCGCCGGCGCTGGCCCAGTCCTGGGACTCGGTCGGCCTGGTCTGCGGGGACCCGTGCGATCGCGTCACGTCGGTGACCATCGCCGTGGACGCCACCGACGCCGTCGTCGACACCGTGCCGGACGGCGGACTGCTGCTGGTGCACCACCCGCTGCTGCTGCGCGGCGTCGACACCGTCGCCGCCTCCACCGCCAAGGGTGCCCTGCTGCACCGGCTGATCCGCACCGGCGCCTCGCTGTTCACCGCCCACACCAACGCCGACGCCGCCAACCCCGGGGTGTCCGACGCACTCGCCGAAACCCTCGGCATCACCGTCACCGACGTGCTGGAACCGGTGCCGGCGGGCCCGGCCCTGGACAAGTGGGTGATCTTCGTGCCCGCCGCGGACGCCGAGGCGGTGCGCGCCGCGGTGTTCGCCGCCGGCGCCGGGCGTATCGGCGACTACTCGCAGTGCAGCTGGAGTGTCGGCGGCACCGGCCAGTTCCTGCCCCACGACGGCGCCAACCCGGCCATCGGAACCGTCGGGCAGGTGGAGCGTCTGGCCGAAGATCGGGTCGAGGTCATCGCTCCTGCACGCCTGCGGGCGCAGATCCTGGCCGCCATACGCGCGGCGCACCCCTACGAGGAACCCGCGTTCGACGTCCTGGAACTGGCCCCGCTGCCGGCGCCGGTGGGTATCGGCCGCATCGGGGTGCTGCCCGAGCCGGAAACCCTCGCCGCGTTCGTCGCCCGGGTGGGTGCCCGGCTGCCGGCCACCAGCTGGGGTGTGCGCGCCAGCGGTGATCCCGACGCCGTGGTCTCCCGGGTCGCGGTGTCCGGTGGCTCCGGGGACTCCCTGCTGGGCACCGCCGCGGCGGCCGGCCTCGACGTCTACCTGACCTCGGATCTGCGGCACCACCCGGCCGACGAACAGCGCCGCCGCAGCCCGATGGCGCTGGTCGACGTCGCTCACTGGGCGGGGGAGTACCCGTGGTGTGCGCAGGCCGCGGGGCTGCTGCGCGGCGCGTTCGGCGACCGGCTCCCGGTGAGCGTCAGCACCATTCGAACCGACCCCTGGAACATGGGGACCCACCCACCGAAGGACGATCGATGAAAGCCGATCCGTGGCAACAGCATCACCTGCGCAAGCTCGTCGAGCTCGACACCGAGCTGGCCCGCGCCGCCCACCGCGCCGCGAACCTGGCCGAGCAGAAACGCGTCGATGAGCTCACCGTGGCGGTGACCGCCGCCGAGGATGCCGTCGCCGTCGTCGGCCTGGCACTCGATGACCTGGACGGGGCGATCGCCAAGCTGGAGAGCGAGATCGACGGGGTCCGCAAACGCGAGGAGCGCGACCGCAAGCTGCTCGACTCCGGGGTGGACGGCAAGGCGCAGGCCGAGCTGGCCCACGAGCTGGAAACGCTGGAACGACGGCAGTCGGCGCTGGAGGACTCCGAACTGGAGGTCATGGAGGAACGCGAGACGCTGACTGCGCGCCGCGACGAGAACACCGCGACATGTGAGCAGGCGCGCATCGACCTTGCCGAGGCGATCGCCGCCCGGGATGCCGCGCGCACCGAGATCGAGTCCAGCCAAACACGTCTGGCCGCTGAACGCAGTGAGCTCACCGGCCAGATCGATGCCGATCTGCTGGCCCTCTACGAGCGCCAGCGGGCGACGACGGGATCGGGCGCCGGTGTGCTGCAGGGCCGCCGGTGCGGCGCCTGCCGGATCGAGATCGACCGCGGGGAATCGGCGCGGATCGCCGCGGCCGCCGCCGACGAGGTCGTGCGCTGCCCGGAATGCGGAGCGATCCTGCTGCGAATCGAGGCCTGAGCGGTGCGGGTGCTCATCGAGGCCGACGGCGGATCGCGCGGTAACCCGGGCCCGGCCGGTTTCGGGGCGGTGGTGTGGTCGGCCGACCGCGCCACGGTGCTGGCCGAAAGCAAACAGGCCATCGGGCGGGCGACGAACAACGTCGCCGAATACCGCGGTCTGATCGCGGGTTTGACCGAGGCCGCCGAACTGGGCGCCACCGAGGTCGAGGTCTGGATGGACTCCAAGCTGGTCGTCGAGCAGATGTCCGGGCGCTGGAAGGTGAAGAACCCGGACATGGCCGAGTTGAACCGGCAGGCCCGCCAGATGGCGTCGGGGTTCTCCCGCATCTCCTACGGCTGGATTCCCCGGGCCAAGAACTCGTACGCCGACCGGCTGGCCAACGAGGCGATGGATGCGGCGGCCGAGGGCCTGGCCGACGTCGAACCCACCGTCCACCGGCCCGCCGAGTCGCCGAAAGAGCCCAAAGTCCAACCTGATTCGGCCCTCAAGGCCCCCGGCTGGACGGGTGCTCGCGGTACTCCCACCCGGCTGCTGCTGCTGCGTCACGGGCAGACCGAATTGTCGGTGCAGCGCCGCTACTCCGGGCGCGGCAACCCGGAACTGACCGACCTGGGTCGGCGGCAGGCGTCGTTGGCCGCGTCGTATCTGGCCGCCCGCGGCGGCATCGCCGCGGTGGTGTCCTCGCCGTTGGACCGGGCCCGCCAGACCGCCACCGCCGCGGCCGATGCGCTGGGTCTGCCGGTGACCGTCGACGAGGACCTGACCGAGACGGATTTCGGTGCCTGGGAGGGCCTGACGTTCACCGAGGCCGCCGATGCGCATCCGGAACTGCACCGAAACTGGCTGGGGGACACCAGCATCGTGCCGCCAGGCGGGGAGAGCTTCGACGCCGTCGGCGACCGGGTACGACGGGCCCGCAACCGGCTCATCGCCAGCTACGGTGGTGCGACGGTGCTGGTGGTCTCGCACGTCACGCCGATCAAGACGCTGCTGCGGATGGCGCTCAACGCTGGCCCGGACCTGCTCTACCGGCTGCACCTGGACCTCGCGTCGCTGAGCATCGCCGAGTTCTACTCCGACGGGCTGAGCTCGGTGCGCTTGGTCAATCAGACCGACTACCTGGGACGGTGACACCGTGACCGACGGACACGATACCCATGACGACGCGCACACCGGCTGGCAGCAGCGCTACGCCGAATCCGAGCGGATCTGGAGCGGCCGGGTCAATGCCCGGCTGGCCGAGGTGACCGACGGGTTGGCCCCGGGCCGGGCGCTGGATCTGGGCGCCGGCGAGGGCGCCGACGCGATCTGGCTGGCCCGGGCGGGCTGGCGGGTGCTGCGGTGCGGGCCGGCCGAACGCGACGCCATCGGGCCCGACGACAAGCCGGCGCACCTGATCGACAACGTCATCGTGGTGCAGCGGGTGCCGCGCGGCTGCCGCTGGCCCGCGGCGGCAATTGGCACTACCATGACCAGCGCGAACGAGTTGGCCGGGCGGCCGCGGAGCAATCCGAGGAAAGTCCGGACTTCACAGAGCAGGGTGATTGCTAACGGCAATCCGAGGTGACTCGCGGGACAGTGCCACAGAAAACAAACCGCCGCCCGGGCTTCGGCCCGGGAGGTAAGGGTGAAACGGTGCGGTAAGAGCGCACCAGCATCCCGGGTGACCGGGATGGCTCGGTAAACCCCACCCGAAGCAAGGCCAAGAGGTCGCTTGCGACTGCGCAGGAAGGTTGCTCGCCCACGCCTGCGGGTAGGCCGCTTGAGGCACCCGGTGACGGTGTGTCCAGATGGATGGTCGCCGCCGTGGCAACACGGTCACAGAATCCGGCTTATAGGCCAACTCGTTCCAGCAAACCCCCTGACCTGCACGGTCAGGGGGTTTGTGCTGTCTCGGACCGCAGTGGGACCGCAGTAGATTCACCGAGCACCGAGTCGATCGCGTCGCGTGTCCGGTCGTCGGAGTCCGGCCACAGGTGGCTGTAGGTGTCCAGCGTTTCGACCGCGCTGGCGTGGCCGAGACGGGCTTGCACCGTCTTGACGCTCTCGCCGTGCCGGATGAGCAAGCTCGCGTAGTAGTGCCGCAGCGCGTGGAACCCGGTCCCGGTCGGGAGCTTCGCCGTCGCGACCGCTGGACGCCACTTGTGGCCGAACGTCTGCCGGGTGATCGGTTTCCCGGCCAGCGTGAACACCAGACCATCAGGCCCGGCCGGGAACGCCGCCAGGTGCGCCGCCAGCGCGTCCACGACGACCTGGGGCAGTGGAATGGTCCGGTTGCTCGCCGATGTCTTGGGCGGGCCGAACGTCGGCGCTTTCCCCTGCAATGTGACGAGCTGGCGGTCCACCGTGACGCTGCGCTCAAGGAACCGCACCCGATCGACCGTCAGCCCGAAACACTCGCCCTGCCTCATGCCGGTGCCCGCGGCCAGCGTCACGAGTGCCCGCAGTTCTGCCGGTAGCGCGTCGCGGACCGCCGACACCTGCTCGGTCATCAACGGCACGATCTGCGCACGCTGAACCTTGGGCAGCTTGGTTCCGTCGCAGGGGTTGGCGACGATGCGCCGGTCCCGGATTGCCGACTTCATGATCGTCGAGACGATGCCGTGGACGACGCCGACCGTGGCCGGCGGAATTTGTCAAGGGGGATGAGTCCATTGGGTGTTAAGCGGCTGGCGTGTCGGCCTCCCTTGTGTGGGCTGGTTGGTTGATCCAGGCGGCCTCGGGTAGGTCG
>WBZQ01001825.1_pt1 | contig 14249 bp, 12 predicted proteins | sample 5204251 | NCBI WGS metagenome assembly WBZQ01 (sample SAMN12412402, study PRJNA552823) | activated sludge metagenome | isolation source: activated sludge from nitrification reactor of wastewater treatment plant... | place: USA: Virginia | collected 2017-09 | reverse complement strand
TCACTGGGGCCTCCCACATCTTGTGGCTCTACCGGCCAGGACCCATTTCCTGTCGGCAACCCACGTTCACACGTGAGTGAGGCCCCAGCCCCCCATACCGTCTAGCGCGTCACGGCAACCGCTTTGGCGTTCTCGAGGCGCCAGGGCGGCGTCCCCGATTAGGGTTGCTTTGGTACCCGTGGGCCGTACCGGTCGGCCTCGTCCAACGGCGGACGGTACCCGGTGAACGCAGGGGTGTGGCATGGCGCAACGCGCGCGGACGGAGCCCATCGGAGACTGGTCGGATCTGTCGCCGGAAGCGGCCGAACAGCTCGCGGCCGCCTACGCGGCGGCCTACCGCGCACCCCAGGGTGACGCCCCGCAGAGCGCGACGACGGCCACCGGTCCCGCCCGGGTGCCCGGGGACCTGCTGACCGCCGCGTTGCGACTGGGCCGGCGGCGCACCGCCGGTCAGACCCTGGTCACCGTCGACGAGGCCCCGGATTCCGGTGACGGCGGCGCGGTGCTGCAGGTGATCACCGACGCCGGGCCGATGCTGACCGATTCGCTGACGGTGCTGCTGCACCGTCTGGGCGTCGGCTACGCCGCCATCATGAGTCCGGTGCTGCGGGCGGAGCGCAATGACGACGGCGAGCTGCTCGGCATCGCCCCGGCCGGGCCGGGGGACGGCGCGGGTGTCGATGAGGTCTGGATCCACGTGCGGCTGGCCCCGACGGTCGACCGTGCGGCGCTGGCCGAACTGCGCCGGCAGCTGCCCGACGTGCTGGGCGACGCCTACCAGGTGAGCTGCGACGCCGACGCCATGAACGCTGCACTGCTGTCGTTGTCGGAGCAGATCGCCGCCGACTCCGGTGACCGGTTCCCGGGTCCCGATCGCGCCGATGTCGCCGCGCTGCTGCGCTGGCTGGCCGACGGGCACTTCGTGCTGCTGGGCTATCAGCGCTGCCCGGTCCGCGACGGCAGGGCCACCGTCGACCCCGATTCCCGGCTGGGCACCATGCTCCGGCGCACCGAGGTGCTGCCGCAGCTGACCGATAACAACGATCCGCTGGTGCTCGCGCATGCCACCGTGCCCAGCTACCTGCGCTACGGCGCCTACCCCTACATCGTCGTGGTCCGCGAGCACCCGGGCACCGATGCGGTCGAGCACCGCTTCGTCGGCCTGTTCACCGTCGCCGCCGTCAACGCCAACGTGCTGGACATCCCGCTGGTCGCCGGCCGGGTGCGCGGCGCCCTGGCCCTGGCCGCCGACGACCCTACCAACCCCGGGGCGCTGCTGCTGGACGTCATGCAGACCATCCCGCGCCCGGAACTGTTCGCACTGTCGGCCCGCGAGCTCTACGACATGGCGAGCACCGTGATCGGGCTGGGCTCCAGCCGGCGCGCCCTGCTGTTCGCCCGTACCGATTCGCTCGGGCACTTCGTCTCGTGTCTGGTGTACCTGCCCCGGGATCGCTACACCACCGCCGTGCGCCTGGAGATTCAGGACATCCTGGTCCGCGAACTCGGCGGAACCGGGATCGACTATTCGGCCCGGGTCAGTGAATCACCCTGGGCGGTGGTTCATTTCACCGTCCGTCTGCCCGAGGGCGAGTCCGCGTCGGCCGCCGATGTCTCCGCCGCCGACGCGGCCCGGATCCAGGGTCTGCTCACCGCGGCGGCACGGACCTGGAGTGACCGGCTCTACGGTGCGGTCGCCGACGGCCGGATCGACCTCGCCACGGCCGAGCACTACGCGTCGGCGTTCTCCGCGACCTACCGGCAGTTCCACACCCCCGACGACACCATCGGCGACATCGCGATCATCGAGGCGCTGCACCACGACTCGGTACGGCTGGTGTTCGCCGACGGCGGTGAGGAGCCCGACGAGGCCGGCGACGACGTCGCCACGCTGACCTGGTATCTGGGCGGTCGGGCCGCCTCGCTGTCGGACCTGCTGCCGATGCTGCAGTCCATGGGTGTGGAAGTGCTTGACGAGCGGCCGTTCTCGGTCACCCGCCCCGACGGTATGGAGGTCTGGATCTACCGGTTCCGGATTGCGCTGAGCGCGGATATCGTCGCGGATCAGGCTGCGCACGTCGATGCCGAGAGCAATGTCGCCGACCGGTTCGCCGATTCGGTCACCGCCATCTGGCAGGGGCGGGTGGAGATCGACGGGTTCAACGAGCTGGTGCTGCGCGCCGGCCTGACCTGGCCGCAGGTCGCCCTCCTGCGTGCCTATGCAAAGTACCTGCGGCAGGCGCGTTTTCCCTACAGTCAGCCCTACATCGAGTCGGTGCTCAACGACAATCCGCGCACCGTGCGGGCCCTGGTGGCGTTGTTCGAGGCGATCTTCGATCCGGGTCTGGCCGACGTCGAGCGCGCCGCCCGCGCCCAGGCCGCCGCGGTGGCGGTGGCCGCCGACATCGACGCCCTGGTCAGCATGGACACCGACCGGGTGCTGCGGGCATTCGCCTCGTTGATCCAGGCCACCCTGCGCACCAACTACTTTGTCACCAAAGAAGACTCGGCGCGGGCCAAGGGCGTGCTGGCGATCAAGCTGGATTCCGGGCTGGTCGACGAGTTGCCGCTGCCCAGACCGCGATTCGAGATCTTCGTGTATTCGCCCCGTGTCGAGGGGGTGCATCTGCGCTTCGGTGCGGTCGCCCGCGGTGGGCTGCGCTGGTCGGACCGCCGGGAGGACTTCCGCACCGAGGTGCTCGGGCTGGTCAAGGCACAGGCGGTCAAGAACGCCGTCATCGTGCCCGTCGGCGCCAAGGGCGGCTTCGTCGTCAAGAACCCGCCGGCGCCGACCGGGGACCCCGCCGCCGACCGCGACGCCACCCGCACCGAGGGGGTCACCTGCTACCGGCTGTTCATCGCCGGGCTGCTGGATCTCACCGACAACGTGGACCGGGCCGACGGTGCGGTGCTGCCGCCCGCGCAGGTGGTGCGCCGCGACGGGGACGACGCCTACCTGGTGGTTGCCGCCGACAAGGGCACCGCATCGTTCTCCGACATCGCCAACGACGTTGCGGCCCAATATGGTTTCTGGCTCGGCGACGCATTCGCCTCCGGCGGATCGGTGGGCTATGACCACAAGGCCATGGGCATCACCGCCAAGGGCGCATGGGAGAGCGTGAAACGGCACTTCCGGGAGCTGGGTGTCGACACCCAGCGCCAGGACTTCACCGTCGTCGGCATCGGCGACATGAGCGGTGACGTCTTCGGCAACGGAATGCTGCTCTCCGAACACATCCGGCTGGTGGCGGCGTTCAACCACCTGCACATCTTCGTCGACCCCGACCCGGACGCGGCGAGATCGTTTCCCGAGCGGCGCCGCCTGTTCGAGCTGCCGAGGTCGGGCTGGGACGACTACGACCCCGCGCTGATCTCGCCCGGGGGCGGGGTGTTCAGCCGGCAGCAGAAGTCGATCCCGATCAGCTCGCAGATGGCCGCCGCGCTCGGACTGGATGAGACGGTTACCGAGATGGCACCGCCCGCGCTGGTGAAGGCGATCCTGCAGGCGCCGGTCGATCTGCTGTGGAACGGCGGCATCGGCACCTACGTCAAGGCCGAGACGGAGTCCGACGCCGATGTCGGAGACCGCGCCAACGACGCCGTGCGTGTCAACGGAAACCAGGTGCGCGCCAAGGTGATCGGCGAGGGCGGCAACCTCGGCGTCACCTCCCGGGGGCGCATCGAGTTCGATCTGTCCGGCGGCCGGATCAACACCGACGCGCTGGACAACTCCGCCGGCGTGGACTGCTCCGATCACGAGGTCAACATCAAGATCCTGGTGGATTCGCTGGTCAGCCAGGGCACGGTGGCCCCCGACGCGCGGGCCGCGCTGTTGGAGTCGATGACCGATGAGGTCGCCGAACTGGTTCTGGTGGACAACGCCGCGCAGAACGATCTGATGGGCACCAGCCGGGCGCAGGCGCCCTCGTTGCTCAATGTCCATGCGCGTCAGATCGACGACCTGGAGGCAACCCGCGGGCTCAACCGCGAACTGGAGGCGCTGCCCGGTCCCAAGGAGATCGCCCGCCGGCAGGAGGCCGGGCTGGGGCTGACCTCACCGGAGCTGGCGACCTTGATGGCGCACGTCAAACTCGCGCTCAAGGACGATCTGTTGGCCACCGAGCTGCCCGACCAGGAGGTGTTCGCCTCCCGACTGCCGGAATACTTTCCGCAGCAACTGCGCTCGCGGTTCGCCGGGGACATCCGCGGCCATCAGCTGCGCCGGGAGATCGTCGCCACCATGCTGGTCAACGACGTCATCGACACCGCGGGCATCACCTTCGGATTCCGCATCGTCGAGGACACCGGGGTGTCCTCGGTGGATGCAGTGCGCGCGTTCGCGGCCACCGACGCGATCTTCGGGGTCGGCAAGACCTGGGCGGCCATTCGAGAGGTGGGCCGCAGCAACACCGTGCCGGTGGCCGTCAGCGACCGGATGACGCTGGATCTGCGGCGGCTGATCGACCGCGCCGGCCGCTGGCTGATGAACTACCGGCCGCAGCCGCTGGCCGTCGGGGCGGAGATCAACCGGTTCGCCGCCAAGGTCGCGGCCCTGACTCCGCGGATGCCGAACTGGCTGCGCGGCGACGACGAGAAGATCGTCACCAGCGTGACCGCGGAGTTCATCGACGCCGGCGTGCCCGCGGAGCTGGCCTACACCGTCGCCAGTGGGCTCTACCAGTACAGCCTGCTCGACGTCATCGACATCGCCGACATCGCCGAACGGGACACCGAGGAGGTGGCCGACACCTATTTCACCCTGCTGGACCATCTCAATTCCGACCGGCTGCTGTCGGCGGTGTCCCGGTTGCCGCGCGACGATCGCTGGCACGCGCTGGCCCGGCTGGCCGTCCGCGACGACATCTACAGTTCGATCCGACTGCTCACCTTCGACGTGTTGGCCGTCGGTGAACCCGACGAGACCGGCGAGGAGAAGATCGCCGAGTGGCAGCAGATGAACTCCTCGCGGCTGGGCCGGGCCTCGCGCACGCTGGCCGAGATAGACGCCGACGGCGAATACGACCTCGCTACGCTGTCGGTGGCCGCGCGCCAGATCAGGAACATGACCGCCACGACGGGAACGGGGAGCCAGGGATGAATGCAGGGGACCGCCGGTGAGCAGTGGTGAACCCGGATTCGTCGCCGAGGTGCCGGTGCGCTGGTCCGACATCGACATGTACCAGCACGTCAACCACGCCGTCATGGTCACCATCCTGGAAGAGGCGCGGGTGGTGTTCCTCAAGCAGGCGTTCGCCGTCGACGTGGCCACCACCGGGCTGCTGATCGCCGAGGTGAAGGTGGGCTATAAGGGCCAGCTGCGGCTCACCGATTCGCCGCTGCAGGTCACCATGTGGATCAAGCGGCTGCGCGCGGTCGACTTCACCATCGGCTACGAGGTGCGGTCGGTGCATGCCGCGCCGGACTCTCGCGCCGCCGTCGTCGCCGAAACCCAGTTGGCGGCGTTCGACATCGAAGAGCAGAAGCTGGTCCGGTTGGCGCCGCACCACCGGGAGTTCCTGGAACGCTGGTCGCGGTGACCGAACGCGGCGTCTGGGTACCGGAGCGCAGCGCCCGGGCCGATCTCGCGGTGTTCGCCGACCGAGCCTGCCGGCTGGATCCGGCCGCGGTGCTGCGGTTGCGCACCCGCGACGCCGACTGTTTCGAGGTGTGGGTCAACACCGGCCTGGACGTGCTTGCGATGCGGCTGGTGGCCGGCCGCGTCGCGCCCGACGATCTGTGCGCCGGTGCCGACGCGGTAGCCGCCGGGCTGGCCGCCGCCGGACCCGACGGGTTCGGTGACCCCGGCTGGTCGATGGATTCCTCCTGGCACGCCATGCTGCCGCCACGATCGGGGTTCAGCCATGTCGAGGACCTGCCGGCCGCCGCCGTCATCGAGCTGGGCCGGCGCGGGTCGGACGCGGCCCGCGACGCCGGCACCCCCGGCGCACCCGCGTCGCTGCTGAGTCAGGACGTCATCACCGTGACCGGCGACGACGGCGAGGCGATCGGCGTCGAGATGCGCGCGGTGTTCGCGCTGACCGGGATGAGTTTCCTGCCGACCGACCCGGCCGCGGTCGGTGCCGACGAGATCGTGCGGGTCCGGGCGACACCGGGCTGGCTGCGGGTGGACACCCGCTTCGGCTCGGTCTACCGTCGCCGCGGCGACCCGAACGTGGTCCTGCACTGATCGATCAGAACGGGGCGTTGACCATCGCGTCGGCGGCCATCACCAGGTAGTCCAGCAGCTCGCGCCGGTGCGCGTCGTCGAGGGTCTGCGCGTCGATCTCGGCGACCGCGGTGTGCATGCAGCGCAGCCACGCGTCGCGTTCCAGATAGCCGATCCGGTACGGCACGTGCCGCATCCGCAGGCGGGGATGTCCGCGCTGGTCGGAATAGGTGCGCGGGCCGCCCCAGTACTGCTCCAGGAACATCCGCAGCCGGTCCTCGGCGCCGGTCAGGTCCTCCTCGGGATACATCGGCCGCAGGAGCTCGTCATCGGCGACCAGCTCGTAGAAGCGCGACACGATGCGGTCGAAGGTGACGTGGCCGCCGATCTCGTCATAGAAGGACTGCTGTGTTGGCTGCACCTCTTCATTGTGCGGGCCACCCCGGTCGGTCACGTGGGCGGTCCCGCGGGGGCGGGTGCGGCCGCCTGGTTCACCCCGGTGGACACCGGAGGTTAACCGGATTGACCTGCGGGCACGTCGAGAATTCGGATGCGGGTGGACCTGATCCGTGGTGAACTGTCCTGCGGAGGAATCATGGCGCAGCGAAACCCTCACCGGGCTCGACGAGCCACGGTCAGTCGCTTGGGTCCGGTTGCGGCCTCGGGTCTGCACCGGACCGAAAACTGTGCGCCTCCGCGCGATCCCGGTTCGGTCTTCAGCCGGCGCCGGGTGCTGCTGCTCAACGCCACCTACGAACCGTTGACCGCGCTGCCGCTGCGGCGCGCCGTCGTCATGCTGCTGTGCGGCAAGGCCGAGGTGGTGCACACCGACGCCGACGGCGCGGTGCTGCACGCCGCGACCACCAGCGTCACGGTCCCGACGGTGATCCGGCTGCGGGCCTACGTCCGGGTGCCCTACCGCGCCCGGGTGCCGATGACCCGGGCGGCACTGATGCGCCGGGACGGTTTTCGCTGCGGTTACTGCGGCGCCAAGGCTGACACCGTCGACCATGTGGTGCCCCGCAGCCGGGGTGGGGAGCACAGCTGGGAGAACTGCGTGGCGTGCTGTTCGACCTGCAACCACCGCAAGGCCGACCGGCTGCTGACCGAGATCGGCTGGACGCTGTCGGCGGTGCCGCTGCCGCCGTCGGGCCGGCACTGGCGGCTGCTGTCGACGATCACCGACCTCGACCCGGCGTGGTTGCGCTATCTGGACGACGGCGCGGCCTGAGATTCTTCGGGGTCCGGCCGGTGTGCGTACCGGCGGTGGGTTAAGTTGAACCGGTGAGCCAGACCGGAACTACACACATGATTATCGGGGGCGTTCCGCTCCTGCTGTTTATCGTGCTGTATCTGCTGACGATGCTGAAGAAGGGTCCGCGGCCGCCGTCATACACGCTGGCCGGGCGTTGGACCCACGCCCCGGTGTTGTGGGCCGCCACCGACGAGGTGGTCGGCTCGGGTCACGGGCATGGTCATGGTGGGCACGGCTACACCGTGGGAGGTGGCGCAAGTGGCAAGTGGTGAATTCCCCGTCGTCGCGCATCCGGAGCGACTGCCCTACGGCTCGGTGGTGACCTCCAGCGGCCGGGTTTCCGGGACCGTGGAGCCGGGCGAGCTCAGCGATGACAGCCCCTTCTCCATCGCCGACCGGGTCAAGGTCGACGAGGCGCTGAAGTGGGGCACCCGTCAGTCCAAGGCGCGGTTCGCGATCTACCTCGGCGAGCTGGGCAGTGACCCGCGCGCCGAGGCCGAGCGGATCCTCGGCCGGGTGCCGACCCCGGACGACGCGGTGCTGCTGGCCGTCTCGCCGAACCAGAAGCTCATCGAGGTGGTCTTCGGAGCGAACCTACGCGGCCGTGGCGCCGAGGCTGCCGCGCCGCTGGGCATCGCCGCGGCCAAGGCCGGCTTCCAGGAGGGCAACCTGATCGACGGCCTGGTCAGCGCCATTCGGGTGATGTCGGCCGCCATCGCGCGTCCGTAACCGCACGGCTGCAGAGGAGGGCCCCGCCGCCGGCGGGGCCCTCCTCTTTTGCGCGAGCGTGCGTGTTCCCGGTCCGAGACGCGGGGTGGGTCGCTACGAGGCGTCGAAGATCCGCGCGCGCAGGGACCGCTCGACCCCGGCGCGGCCTTCCAGTACCAGTCGGCGCAGCGCCGACGGCAACTCCGGGTCCGACAGGAACATATCGGCGGCCGCCAGGGCTTCCTCGCTGATGTCCCACGACGGGTACAGCCCGACGACCACGGTCTGGGCGACCTCGCTGGAGCGGCGCTCCCACACCCCGGAGACCGAGTGGAAGTAGCGCGCGGTGAACGGTGCCAGCACCGCGGCCTGCCCGGGTGCGACGAACCCGTTGATGATCGAGCGGGCGGTGATATTGGCCAAGGTGTCGTCCTCGATCACCTGGGTCCAGGCGGCCCGCTTGACCGCGGCCTGCGGGCGGGCGGCCGCCGCAGCGGCAGCGCTGCGCCGCCCGGCGGCGGTGTTGTCGCGGGCGGCCTCGGCGTCGATGAACGGGGTTTCCGGTCCGTCGGCGTCGATGTGCCCGGCGCCGGCCAGCGCGGTCACGATCCGCCAGCGCAGATCGGTGTCGACCTGCAGGCCGGGCAGGCCCAGATCGGCCGGATCGGAATCCAGCAGATCCGCCAGCAGCGTGACGTGGCGGGTGGCCAGCACCGACGAGCACAACGCGTTGACGAAGGCCAACTGGTGATCCGAGCCGGCGTCGGCCTCATGCGCGAGTGCGACGAGCCGGTCGGCGAAGCCGGGCCAGCCCTGCTCGCGGGCCCACCCGGGTTCGGCGTAGGAGCTCAGCGCCGTCTGCGCCTGCAGCAGCAGCCGCTGCGCCACGCCCACCTCGGTCTCGGCACCGATGCCGCGCTGTACCAGCGCGACGAAGTCCCGGGCCCGCAGCTCGGCGTCGCGGGTCATCTCCCAGGCTGCCGACCAGGCCAGCGTGCGCGGCAGCGGTTCGGCGATATCGGCGATCCGGTCCAGTAGCGTCTCCAGTGATTCGGTGTCCAGCCGCAGCGAGCAGTAGGTCAGGTCGTCGTCGTTGACCAGGATCAGCTTGCCGCGGGAAATGCCCTGCAGCGCAGGAATATCCGTCGACTCACCGTCGACGTCGACCTCCTCGCGGTACACCCGGACGAGCTTGGGGGACCCCGCGGGATCGTCGTCGTAGATGCCGATGGCCAGCCGGTGCACCCGGGTCTCCCCGGCGCCCGGCGCCGCGCCGCCCTGACGCACGGCGAACCGGGTGAAGCGCCCGTCGGCGTCGACGTCGAAGTCCGGGGCCAGGGTGTTCAGGCCGGTGGTCTTGAGCCATTGCGCGCCCCAGCCGGACAGATCCCGACCCGAGGAGCGCTCCAGTGCGCCAAGCAGATCCGCGAACCGGGCATTGTCGAACGCGTGCTCGGCGAAGTACGCGCGCAGTCCGGCCAGGAAGGCGTCCAGCCCCACATAGGCGACCAGCTGCTTGAGCACGCTGGCGCCCTTGGCGTAGGTGATCCCGTCGAAGTTGACCTCCACGGCGTGCAGGTCGGGGATGTCGGCGGCCACCGGGTGCGTCGAGGGCAATTGGTCCTGACGGTAGGCCCAGGACTTCTCGACGTTGGCGAACGTGGTCCACGCCTGGGTGTACTCGGTGGCGGCGGCCTGGCAGAGCACCGAGGCGAAGGTGGCAAAGGATTCGTTGAGCCACAGGTCGTCCCACCAGGTCATGGTGACCAGGTCGCCGAACCACATGTGCGCCATCTCGTGCAGGACGGTTTCGGCCCGGCGCTCGTAGGAGTAGCGGGTGACCTTGGACCGGAAGACGTAGTCCTCCAGGAAGGTGACCGCGCCGGCGTTCTCCATCGCGCCCGCGTTGAATTCCGGCACGAACAGCTGATCGTACTTGCCGAACGCGTAAGGCACACCGAAGTTTTCGTGATAGAAGCCGAAGCCCTGCTTGGTCTCGGTGAACAGCCGCTCGTGGTCCATGTACTGCGCCAGCGATGCGCGGCAGAAGATGCCCAGCGGAATCTCGCCGTGGGTGTCGGTGTAGATGTCGCGCCACACCGCATACGGACCGGCGATCAGTGCGACCAGATAGGTGCTCATCCTCGGGGTGGTGGCGAAGGTGTGCACCGTGGTGTCGTCCAGGTCGCCGCGTTCGGCGGACACCGGCGCGCCGTTGGAGATCACCTGCCAGTGCGCGGGTGCGGTGACCGTGACGTCGAAGGTGGCCTTGATGTCGGGCTGGTCGAAGCAGGCGAACATCCGCTTGGCGTCGGCGGTCTCGAACTGCGAGTACAGGTAGACCTGCGAGTCGACCGGGTCGACGAATCGGTGCAGGCCCTCGCCGGTGTTGGAGTAGCGGCAGTCGGCCTCGACCACCACGACGTTGTGGGCGGTCAGTCCGCGCACCGGGATCCCGGTCGACTCGTCGTAGCCGGAGACGTCGATTTCGCGGCCGTTGAGGGTGGCCCGACGCACGCGCTCGGCCGCCAGATCCAGATAGGTGTCGGCGCCGGCCAGGGCGTCGAACTCGACGGTGGTGACCGAGGAGAAGGTGCGCTCACCGGGCGCGCCGGCGCCGTCGGTCAGGTCGAGGTCGATGCGGTAGTTCGCGACGGTGACCAGCGCGGCGCGTTCGGCTGCCTGGTCCCGGGTGAGGTTGGGGAGTGCCACAACCACTCACCCTAACCGTGCTGCGGGCTACCCGCCGATAATGCCGGTCAGGCCCTGCAGCCCGGAGAGCTGGTTGATGATGGTGCCGTCGCCGATGGAGGTCATCATCTGCGGGCAGTAGTGCTGAATGGCCAGGCCGGCGAAGAAGCCGGCGAGCTGCGGGGGCACTCCGCCGTTGCGGGCGGTGGCCGCGGCCTCGGCGAACGAGGATCCGGGCTTGACCAGCGCCGGGCAGATCGACTCGCCCAGGGCGGCCGTCATGCCGGGATCGCTGGTCGACATCCCGGCGTTGCTCAGCGCTGAGATGAAGTCGTCGTCGCCGTCGGCCTGGGCCGGGGCGGCGGTCATCAGGACGGCCGCGGTCACCGCGGCGAGCGCGCCGGCGGTTCGCTGCGCAGTACGGGAGAACGTGATGGTCATGTCGTGGGCTCCTGGAATTGGGTCGGGCATTAGGAACGCCCTGCGGGACCACATCTCACTTGGGTAACAGATGTCGCTTTGGTAACAATGGTCGTCGTTGGTAACGATGACGACACGGTTCGGTCAGGACTTGCACACAATGTGTGTCGCAGCCGCGGACCGCTGTGTTAACCACCGTAGCGGCTGCGGTCGGAACACCGCGCGCATCGCGCGGGTTGCACCCGTAGGGGAGTACGCCCGCCATCATCGAGAGGACCGCCGATATGTCCGAGAAGTCCCGCGCCGATTTCTGGTTCGACCCACTGTGTCCCTGGTGCTGGATCACCTCACGCTGGATCCTCGAAGTCGAGCAGGTCCGTGACATCGACGTGGTTTTCCACGTCATGAGCCTCGCCGTCCTCAACGAGGGCCGCGACAACCTCGACGAGCACTACCGCGAGCTGATGACCAGGGCGTGGGGCCCGGTGCGGGTCGCCATCGCCGCCGAGCAGCTGGCCGGCCCGCAGGTGCTGGGCCCGCTGTACAACGCGATGGGCACCCGCGTCCACAACCAGGGCATCAAGGATCCCGACGTCGTCATCGCCGAAGCGCTGGCCGAAGTCGGGCTGCCCGCCTCACTCGCCGAGGCCGCCACCTCCACCGAGTACGACGACGCCCTGCGCGCCAGCCACCACGCCGGGATGGATCCCGTCGGCACCGATGTCGGCACACCCACCATTCACGTCAACGGCGTGGCGTTCTTCGGTCCGGTGCTCTCCCGTATCCCGCGCGGCGAGGAAGCCGGCAAGCTGTGGGACGCGTCGGTGACGTTCGCGTCGTATCCGCACTTCTGGGAGCTCAAGCGCAGCCGGACAGAGTCGCCTGTTTTCGACTGAGCCCCGCGGCCGAAGTATTCTCAGGCGCATGCGCGTCTACCTCGGTGCCGACCACGCCGGCTACGAACTCAAGCAGGCCATCATCGAGCATCTGATCAGCACCGGCCATGAGCCGGTGGACTGCGGGGCCTTCGAATACGACGCCGTCGACGACTACCCGGCGTTCTGCATCGACGCCGCACGTCGCGTCGTCGCCGACCCGGGTAGCCTCGGCATCGTGCTGGGCGGTTCCGGCAACGGCGAGCAGATCGCCGCGAACAAGGTGCCCGGGGCGCGCTGCGCGCTGGCCTGGAGCACCGAGACCGCCGCGCTGGCCCGAGAGCACAACAACGCGCAGCTGATCGGCATCGGCGGCCGGATGCACAGCCGCGAAGAAGCACTGGCCATCGTCGACACCTTCCTGGCCACCCCGTGGTCGGGGGAGGACCGCCACCAGCGCCGCATCGACATCCTCGCCGCCTACGAGGTCGACCACGTCGCACCGCCGGTCCCCGGCGCCCCCGCCTGAGCTGACCCATGCCGGAGGGGCACGTCCTGCACCGCCTCGCGCGGCTGCACCAGCGCCGCTTCGGCGGGCGCCCGGTGGCCGTCGGCAGCCCGCAGGGCCGGTTCGACGACGGCGCCGCCCTGGTACACGGCCGAGTGCTGCGACGGGCGGAGGCCTGGGGCAAGCACCTGTTCCACCACTACGACGGCGGCCGCGTCGTGCACATCCACCTCGGCATCTACGGCGCGTTCTCCGAGTACGCCCTCGACGGCGACGGGCCCCCGGATCCGATCGGGCAGGTGCGGATGCGCATGCTGGGCACCGACTACGGCACCGACCTGCGCGGACCGATGGTCTGCGGGGTGCTCGACGACGGCGGGATCGCCGACGTGCTGGACCGGCTCGGACCCGACCCGCTGCGCGCCGACGCCGAGCCGGACAAAGCCTGGCGGCGGATCTCGAAATCCCGGCGCAGCATCGGTGCCCTGCTGATGGACCAGTCGGTGCTGGCCGGCGTCGGCAACATCTACCGCAGTGAGGTGCTGTTCCGGCACGGGATCGACCCGATGCGGCCCGGCACGTCGATCAGCGCCGAGGAGTTCGACGCCATCTGGGCCGACCTGGTGGCGATGATGAAGGTCGGGCAGCGGCGCGGGCAGATCGTCGTCGTGCGCCCCGAGGACGACCACGGCGCACCGTCGTATCGCACCGGGCGGCCCCGCACCTACGTCTACCGGCGGGCCGGAGAGCCCTGCCGGATCTGCGGTTCGCCGGTGCTCACCACCGAGCTGGAAGGCCGAAACCTGTTCTGGTGCCCCGCCTGCCAGAGCTGAACCGGCACAATGATCCCGTGGAGCTGATACTCGTCGTCGTCGGGGCGATCGTGATCACCGCGATGGCGCACCGCCGCGGCCTGGAACCCGCGCTCGTCATCGTCGTCGTCGGTATCGCCGTGTCGTTCCTGCCGGATTTCGAACCGCCGGAACTGGATTCGCACGTCCTGCTCACCTTGGTGCTGCCACCGCTGCTCTACTCGGCCGCCCTGAACTTCTCCTTCCCGACGTTCCGGCGCAACATCCGCCCGATCCTCGGCCTCGGGGTCGGGCTGGTGCTGGTGACGGCCTTCGCGGTGGCCGGGTTCTCCGCCTGGGCCGACGCCGTTCCGCTGACCTTCGGCATCGCCCTGGTGCTCGGTGCCATCGTGGCGCCACCGGACGCCGTCACCGCGGTGGCGGTGGGCCGCAAGCTCGGCCTGCCGCGGCGGATGATGGCGATCCTGACCGGGGAGAGCCTGATCAACGACGCCGCCGCGCTCACCCTGTTCAGCTTCGCCGTGGCGCATGTGGCCGGCACCAAAACCTTCATCGAGAACCCCGTCGCACTGTTCGGCTACAGCGCCGTCGTCGGGCCTCTGGTCGGTGCGGCGCTCGGCTACATCACACTGTGGATCCGCAACCAGCTGGACAGTCCGGGCCTGGAGACCGCGCAGGGGCTGCTGGTGCCGTTCGCGGCGTTCATCACCGCCGAGGAACTGCACGCCTCCGGTGTGCTCGCGGTGGTGGTCGCCGGGTTCATCGTCGGCAACGGCACGCTGAGCGCTGGCTACCAGACCCGACTGCAGAAACG
>WBZQ01001824.1_pt1 | contig 14251 bp, 13 predicted proteins | sample 5204251 | NCBI WGS metagenome assembly WBZQ01 (sample SAMN12412402, study PRJNA552823) | activated sludge metagenome | isolation source: activated sludge from nitrification reactor of wastewater treatment plant... | place: USA: Virginia | collected 2017-09 | reverse complement strand
CACCTCGCCTTCGTCGCCCAGCAGCGTGGGAATGAGGTCCAGGGCGCGCTTGGGCACGATGAGGCGGACCTCGTCCTTGAGCTTCGTGTCGCAGGGGACCTCGGCCACCGCCAGGCGGAACCCGTCCGTGGAGACCACGCGGACGTGGTGCTTGGACAGGTGGACCAGCACGGCCGACAGGGTGGGCTTCGTGGCGTCCTTGCTGACGGCGATGGAACCCAACTGGATGGCCCGCTTGAAGCGCAGCACCGGGATCTTCACCACCGGCAGCTCTTTGCCGGGGCTTGGGAGTTCGGGGAAGCCCTCGCCGGGCTGGATGTTGTGCTCGGAGTTCATGCCCTTGGCCCGCAGCCAGAGGCGGCCGCCGGCATCGGGACACTCGAGGCTCAGGATGCCTTCAGGGAAGACCCGCACGGTCTCGATGAACTTCTTGCCAGGAACGGCCATGGTCCACTCGCCCTGGCCCTCGCCGGGCACCGTGGCCTCAAAGGCTAGTTCCATGTCCGTGGCCTTCAGGACCACTTCCTTCGGACGGACGTCCACGAGGATGTGCTGAAGGATGGGAAGGGTCACCCGCCGGTCGAGGGCGTGCTTCAGCAGACCCAGTGTCCGGTCCAGACGATCCTTGGAAACCTGTAACTGAAGATTCATGAATCACCCTTGATGATGCTGAGGACCTGGGCAACCTGTGGAAAGGCGAGTCAAAGTCCCATCCTACCGGAGTTTCGCTGCCCGGGACAGGCTGTGGAAAGCCCCCGGAACCCCGTGGAGCGGCGGATCTGGCGAGCCCCACGGACCGGCAGGCGGGGGTGTTGTGGATCCCGTCGGGGTGGAGACTGTGCATAAAAACGCAATACAAATCAAATCAGTGAATGCTATTGAGAAGGGCCTGGACCATCTTGTGGAATTCCGGATCGCGCTTCATGCGGTCCCGGACGGAGTCGATGGCGTTCATCACGGTGGAGTGATGCATGTTGAAGGCCCTTCCGATGTCCGCGAAGGGCAGGGAGGCGATCTCTCGCGCCAGGTACATGGCCACCTGGCGAGGCAGGAGGATGGCCTGTTGGCGGGAGCGCTTCTTCATCAGGTCCACGAAGGAGACGTTGAAGGTCTCAGCCGTCATCCGGTAGATGCGATCGGGATGGACCGGCGCGGTCGGTTCCTCTCCGCTCTGGCCCTGGAAGGCGGCGTGGGCTACCTCCAGTGAGGGGGGCACCCCGATGAGGCTGGCCTGGAAGATCACGCGCGTGAGGAAGCCCTCCAGGTCACGCACGCTGCCCTTGGCTTTGTGGGCGATGAAGGTGAGCACATCCTCGGGGATGGTGGGGACGTGCCGGAAATCCACGTCCTCCAGCTTCTTCTTCAGGATCGCGATCCTGGTTTCGAAGTCCGGGGGCTGGATGTCCGCCGTGAGACCCCACTTGAAGCGCGTGATCAGGCGCTCGTGACAGCCCTCCAGCCGCTGCGGGGGCTTGTCGGAGGTGATGACGATCTGCTTCCCGTGCTGCAGCAGGTGCTCGAGGATGTGGAAGATCTCTTCCTGGGTGCGCTCCATCTTTCCCAGGGTTTGCACATCGTCCAGCAGCAGCACGTCGTTCTGCTGGTACTTCTTGCGCATGGGCTCGGTGTTTTTGGCGCGGATGGCCACCGTGAGCTCGTTGAAGAAGTTGTCCACCTTGAGGTAGACCACGCGCAGCTTGGGATCGCGCTCCAGCAGCCCCTTGCCGATGCCCACCATCAGGTGCGTCTTGCCGAGACCCGCGCCGCCGTAGATGAACAGGGGGTTCATGCTGAGGGGTGTGGCGGCCTTGCCGAAGCTGTCCACCACCGCCTTGGCCGCGGCGAACGCCAGCTGGCTGCCAGGGCCCACCACAAAGCGATCCAGGGTGTAGCGGTTGAAAAGATGGGGAAAGGAGACCGAGGTCTCGACCGGGCCCGTGGAAGCCGCCGCCGCCTTCTTGGGGGCAGCTTTCAGCTCCAGGGCTGGGGTGCCATTGATGTGGAATTCCAAGCGCAGGTCCGCCAGCCCTCCCTGAGCCAGGGCGTCGTTGAACTCCTCCGGCAGCTGCTGCTCGATCCAGAGCTTGGCCGCGGCGCTGGGCACCTGGATCCACAGCGCGCCGTCCGCCACCTTCAGGGGCTCACAGGGCGCGATCCACTCCTTGAAGCTGGCCTCGGGCAGCTGCTTGGAGAGGCCCAGTCGGATGGTGTCCCAGAGGGCTGTGGGATCGGCGGAGCGCATGGTTTCACCAGCAGGGGCGGGGCGGAGTGCGGGCGCACGACAGTGACGGAGAGTGCCGCGCACGCTCCGTCCACGCTGAGCTCGCGGGGGGAACCCAATCTAGCACCCATCGGCTGGTGGAAGAGGGCGGAAATCCTCTTGAGCCCGCCCGTCCTCGCTGATAACCTCTAAGGTTCGTTCTCCTCCCTGGGAGGGAACCCCCGAGGTGGAACCATGAAGCGCACGTTTCAGCCCAACAACCGTCGCCGCGCCAAGACCCACGGCTTCCTGAGCCGCATGAAGACGAAGAACGGCCGTCTGGTGCTCAAGCGCCGTCGCGCCAAGGGCCGCCACGTCCTGGCGCTCTAGTTCCCGTCCGTGATCTACAAAGGCCGCTTCCGCACGGTGCGGCACAAAGACCACGCGGTTCCAGCCCCCCTGCCCCGGCCCTTGCTGGGGCAAGCGTCGTTCCTGGATATCCGGGCCTGGCGCCACGCGGGCACGACCCCGCTGCTGCTGGTCACCTCGCCCCGGAAGGCCGGGGGTGCCGTGCAGCGGAACCGGTTCCGCCGCCAGGTGCGCATGGCCTTCCTTGCGGGCCTGGACGCCTTGCCGAGCCGCCCCTGGGTGGTCTGGGTGCGCCCCGCCCGCATGGCCCCGCCCCTCGACACCATCCGTTTCCAGGACATTGAAAGCCAGCTTCGGCTGGCCCTGCGTCGTCTTCCCGCCTCGGATACCCCATGAACAATCGCAACGTCCTCCTCTTCGTCATCGGCAGCATGGTCTTGCTTGGGGGCCAGTTCTGGCTTTCCTCGCGCTATGCCAAGCCCGCCCCGGTGGTCCAGCCGCAGCAGGCGGCCCCCAAGGCCGCCGAGGCGCCGGCACCGGTGCCGCCCCCGCCGGCGGTCGCCGCCCCCGCCCCCGAAGGCGTGAAGGGTGTAGATCCGACCGCCAGCCACACCCTCGCCACCCAGGAACTCACGCTCACCTGGCAGGTGGCCACAGGCGCGATCAAGCAGGTGATCTGGAATCAGGATGGCACCCGCTTTTTCCCGGCGGGCTTCGCCGGACTCGGCGCCCTGAAGGGCGCGGGGTTCGAAACGGTGCGCGAGGAGCGGGGCGCCCAGGGCACTGCGGTCACGTTTGAGAATGCCGCCGGCGACCGCCTGAGCTACCTGGTTCCGGCCCAGGGGCACGCCCTGAAGCTGGAGGCCAGCACTCCCCGCAACGCGTCCCTGCTGCTCATCGCCAACCCCACCTCCGACGAGCCCGTGAAGAACCTGGGCCGGGTGTTCTCCCTGACAGAGAAGGGCATCGAGGCCGTCACCTGGGGCGAGATGCTCCACGACCCCTTCTTCAGCTTTGTCGGCGCCAAGCGCAAGGTGCTGCCGGCCACGGCGGAGCGCCTGGGCCTGGACGCCGGCCTCGGCAAGGACGACAAGGCCGCCCCCACCAACCACTACTTCGCCGCCCTGTGGAAGCTGCCCCGCCTGGCGGGCCGCGACGCCGCAGGCTATGAGCTGCTGGCCCAGAACGGGCGCCTGGACGCGACCCTCTACCTGGGCCCCAAGCAGGCAGAGCATCTCCTGGCCTTCGAAAAGCCCTTCACCCAGGTCATCGACTACGGCTTCTTCGGCGCCGTGGCCCACCTGCTGTTCTGGATCCTGAAGAAGGTCCACACCCTGGTAGGCAACTGGGGCTGGGCCATCGTGATCTTCACGGTGATCATCCGCGCCGCCACCTGGACCCTCAACACCAAGCAGACCATCTCCATGCTGCGCATGAAGGACTTCGAGCCGCACCAGAAGGCCATCCAGGCCAAGTACGAGAAGTTCGGCAGCGACATGACCAAGAAGGCCGAGATGCAGAAGGAGCTGATGGCCCTCTACAAGAAGAACGGCCACAACCCCATGGGCGGCTGCCTGCCCATGCTGTTGCAGATGCCCATCTTCCTGGCCCTCTGGTCCATGCTCAACGCGGTCTTCGAGCTGCGTCACGCGCCCTTCTTCGGCTGGATCACCGACCTGTCCGCCAAGGATCCCTACTACATCTTCCCCGTGCTGATGGGCGGCTCCATGTTTGCCCAGCAGTATGTGACCCCGGCCGTGGGGGACCCCGCCCAGCGCAAGATGATGCTGGTGCTCATGCCCGCGATGATGACCTTCTTCTTCGCCCAGAGCCCCGCGGGGCTTACGATCTACTACTTCGTGTTCAACATGATCGGCCTCGCCCAGACCTGGTGGATCATGCGGTCCTACCAGCCCCAGCCCATCGAAGTGTAGGAGCCCCCATGCGGAAAAGCGGCGCCTCCCTGGAATCCGTGCCCGAGCTCATCGGCCGCTGGGCGGCCCACCTCGGCCTGACCGTGGAAGCCCGCTTCGCGCCCTCTGGTGACGAGGAGGCCTTCCCCAACCGGGTGGCCGTGTCGGGGCCCGATGCGGCCCTCCTGGGCGCCAATCGGGGGGTGGCCCTGGACGCGCTGCAGTTCCTGGTGCACGAGGCCCAGGGGGAGCGCGAGGATCAGAAGCTGGCCTACCTGGACGTGAAGGGCGCCCGGCTCTTCCGCATGCAGGAAGTCATGGCCATGGGCAAGTTCGCGGCCGAGAAGGCCCGGGAGCTGGGCAGCCACACCCTGGGCGCCCTGAGCGCCCGGGAGCGCCGCTGGGTGCACCTGGTCGTCAGCCGCGAGGCCGGGCTGGGCACCGAGAGTGAGGGCACGGGCACCTTCAAGCCCGTCAAGGTGTTCCGGAAGTAGACTGGGCGGGTGCACCCAGCCTCCGTTCCCATCTGCGCCGCGGCGACCCCCCTGCTGCCTTCGGCCGTGGCGGTCGTGCGGGTGTCCGGGCCCAACCTTTCCGGGGCCCTGGGTCCCCTGCTGACCCTGCCCGAACCCCGGCGGGCCCAGCTTCGCACCCTCACCTGGGATGGCTTTCGCGAGCGGGCCCTGGTGCTGTTCTTCCCTAGGCCCGCCAGCCACACGGGGGAGGATGTGGTGGAGTTCCAGCTCCACGGGAACCCACTCCTGGTGCGGCGCCTGCTAGGCCACCTGGGCGCCCTGGGGATCCGCCTGGCGGAGCCCGGGGAGTTCACCCGGCGGGCGCTCCTGAACGGCAAGCAGGACCTCCTGGCGGTGGAGGCCCTGCGGGACCTGGTCTCCGCCGAGACCGACACCCAGATCCGCCTGGCCCAGGCCCGGGCCGGGGCGGAGCCGGAGTGGATCCGCGACTGCCGCCAAGTGCTGGGGCCCTGGATGGCCCGGGCCGAAGCCGTGGTGGATTACGGTGAAGAAGAAGGAATTTTGTTGAATTTAAAAGACTTGGCCGAAACGTTAGCCCCCCTTCGGGCGCGGTTCCACGTGGAACAAACCAGAGCCCGGGCGGCCCTCCACCTCCGCGAGGGTCTCCGCCTGGCCCTCGTGGGGCGGCCCAACGCCGGCAAGAGCACCCTCTTCAATGCCCTGGCCGGCGAGGACCGGGCCATCGTCACAGAGCTCCCCGGCACCACGCGGGACAGCCTCGAAGTCCGCTGCGAGTGGCGGGGCCTGCCCCTGCGCCTCTACGACACGGCGGGACTCCGGGAATCCCAGGATCCAGTAGAGCGCCTGGGTATGGCCCGGGTGGGGCCCCTCCTCGAGGATGCCGACCTGATCCTCCACCTGGTGCCCGCCGGCGAGGCGGCCTCGGCCCCGGTGGAGGTCGCCCTCGCCCCCTTCTGGGCGAAGGTGCTGGAGGTCCGCACTTTCGCCGACCTGGCGGAGGCGCCCGGGGTGGCCATCTCCGCGCAGCGGGGGGACCTGGATGCCCTGGAGGCGGCGCTCAAGGAGCGTCTCCTGGGCGGCCTCGCGCCCGATGCCTGCCTCGGGGCGCTGGCCACGGACCGGCAGGTGGCGCTGTTGGACGACCTCTCGCGGCAGCTCGACCTGCTGCTGAGCCTGGACGCGGGCTGCCCCCCCGAGCTGCCGGCCTCGCTTCTGCAGGGCGCCTGGGGCCTGCTGGCCCGGCTCACGGGCGAGGATCGGGCCGAGAGTGCCCTGGACGCACTCTTCAGCGGCTTCTGCCTCGGGAAGTAGGCTGGGCCAAAGTAGACTGGGCCCAGGAGTCGCGATGAAAGCTGGCTATGAAGCGGTGATCGGCCTGGAGGTGCACGTCCAGCTGCGGACCCGATCCAAGATGTTCTGCGCCTGCCAGAACCTGACCGGCGCTCCTCCCAACAGCCTCACCTGCCCCGTGTGCCTGGGCCTGCCCGGAGCCCTGCCGGCCCTGAATGCCGAGGCTGTTCGCATGGCGCTGGGCCTCGGCCTGGCGGTGGAGGCCGAGATCCGCCCTTGCAGCGCCTTCTACCGGAAGCAGTACTTCTACCCGGACCTCCCGAAGGGGTACCAGATCACCCAGGGACCCGTGGCCCTGGTGGAAAACGGCCACCTGGACATCCCCGGCGATCCCCGGGTGCGGGGGGCGGAAGCGCCCGTGCGGATCCGGATCGAGCGGGCCCACCTGGAGGAGGATGCGGGGAAGAGCCACCACGATCTGGATGGGGGTGCCAGTCATGTGGACCTGAACCGGGCGGGGGTGCCCTTGTTGGAGGTCGTGGGGGCTCCGGACCTTCGCAGCGCCGCCGAGGCCTCCGACTACCTCAAGACCCTCCACCGCCTGGTGGTGGGCCTGGGCATCTGCGACGGGAACCTCGAGGAGGGCAGCTTCCGCTGCGACGCCAACGTCAGCGTGCGGCCGATCGGATCTGTCGGCTTCGGCACGCGGGTCGAGGTGAAGAACCTGAACTCCTTCCGCTTCGTGCGGCAGGCCCTGGAGTACGAGCTTGCACGGCAGACCACCCTTCTCGAGAGGGGCGCGTCCGTGCAGATGGAGACCCGGGGCTGGGATGCCGCGGCGGGCGAGACCCGGACCCAGCGGACCAAGGAGGCGGCCATGGACTACCGCTACTTCCCGGAGCCCGACCTGCCCCTGCTGACCATTGAACCCGCCGAAATCGAAGCCGCCCGGGCGGCCCTGCCCGAGCTTCCCGAGCAGCGCATCCGCCGCTGGCGCGAGGCCTACGGCCTGGGCCTCGACGAGGCCCAGACCCTGGCCCAGAGCCCGGCCTTCGCCGCCTACTTTGAGGCAGTGGCGAGCCTCGCGGGCTCGGGCCGGGGTGCCGCCGCCTGGATGCTGGGCGAGGTGAGCCGCACCCTCAACGAGTGTGGAGCCCCCATCGAGGCCTTCCCGGTGACACCGGAGGCCCTGGCCGGGCTGGTCCGGCTGGTGGAGGCACGGACGCTGGGTTTCGGCGCCGCCAAGGACCAGGTCTTCCCCGCCCTGCTGGCCGGCGAAGGCACGGCCGATGCCATCGTGGCCGCGCGGGGCTTGGCCCAGGTGAGTGACCGGGGGGCCATCGAAGGCCTCGTGGCCCGGGTGCTGGAGGCGAACCCGGGTCCCGTGGCCCAGATCCGGGGCGGCAAGGAGAGCCTCAAGGGCTTCCTCGTGGGCCAGGTCCTCAAGGCGGGCCAGGGCCGGCTGGACGCGAGGCTCGTGAATGAAGTCCTGGGCGAGGCCCTGGCCAAACCCTGACCCCAGCCCCATGCTGGGCTCATGCCGAACGAGATCCCCGCTGCCCTCGAAGCCTGTCATCCGGGCGTGGTGCATGTCTGCCAGAGTTGCGGAAGCTCCGTGGTGGATGCGGTGGTCACGCCCGGCGAGCCCTTCCGCTGCGTGGACTGCCGCGGGTTGGTGACCCCCCCGGAGGATGAGCTGACGCGGGCGGCCCTGGAGGATCGCGGCCCCTACGACCTGCCCGACGATCGCCCCACCGTATGGCGGCTCATCACCGTCATCGCCTTCGCCGTGATCGCCCTGGCCATCGTGTTCTGGAAGCGGTAGCACCTACGCGCCTATGCTGGGGGTCGGAGCCACGACCATGCCCAAGCCCTGGGGACCCACCACCACCGCCATCCACGCCGGGAAGCGCTTCAACACCACCCGGGCCGTGACCACGCCCATCTTCCAGACCTCGGTGTTCCAGCTCATGGAGAACAGCGAGGGCGCCGAGTTCTCGGCCAGCGTGGAACCGCCGGCCTTCTATACGCGCTGGGGCAACCCCAACACCAGCGAGGTCGAGGCGGTGCTGGCGGAACTCGAGGGCGCCGAGCGCGCCCTGGCGACGGCCTCGGGCATGGCGGCCTTCGCTCTGGTGTTCGAGGCCTTCCTGAAGCCGGGCGATCACCTGGTGGCCCCCGCGGCCATCTACCTGGGCACGGAACAGCTCATCCGCCGCTGGGAGACGGAGCGGGGCCTGAAGGTGACCTGGGTGCAGCGCACCCTGGACCTGGCCGAGTGGGAGGCCGCGATCCGGCCGGAGACGAAGGTGATCTGGGTGGAGACCCCCTCCAATCCCACCCTGGCCCTCACGGACCTGGCGGGGGTCGCGGCCCTCGGCAGGAAGCACGGGGTGCGCACCGTGGCCGACAACACCTTCCCCAGCCCCATCCACACCCGGCCCCTGGCCTTCGGCATCGACCTCAGTGTGGCCTCGGCCACCAAGTACCTGGGGGGGCACTCGGACCTGGTGGCCGGCGTCATCGCCGGATCCGATGCTGACATCGTGGCCTGCTGGCACCTGGCGAAGATCCTGGGCCCGACCCTGGACCCCATGGCCTCCTGGCTGCTGCACCGTGGCCTCAAGACCCTGGCCCTGCGGGTGCGCCGGGCCTCGGACAACGCCCAGGCCCTGGCCCAATGGCTGCTGTGGCAGCCCCACGTGGCCCGGGTGGACTACCCGGGCCTGCCCAGCCACCCGGGCCACGAGATCGCTGTCCGCCAGATGGAGAAGGGCTATGGCGCCATGGTGGGCTTCGAGCTGCGGGCGGGCCTGCTGGCCGGGCAGCGCTTCTGTGAGGCTCTGGAGGTCATCACCCGGGGCGTGAGCCTGGGTGGCGTGGAGAGCCTCATCCAGCACCCCGCCAGCATGAGCCACCTGAAGACGGCCCCAGAGGTGAAGGCCCGCCTGGGCATCACGGACGGCCTGCTGCGCTTCTCGGTGGGCATCGAGGACCAGCCGGACCTCATCGCGGACCTGGAGAAGGGCTTCCAGGCGGCGGCGGTGGCGCGGTGAGGCTGCACCTCAACGGCGAGCTCCGGGAGGCGCCGGATCTGGCCACCCTGGCCGACCTGGCCCGCTGGCTGGAGCTGCCCTCCTTCGGCAGCGCCATCGAGCTGAACGGCGAGGTCATCCGCCGGGCCGACCACCCCGCCACGCCCCTGAAAGAGGGGGACCGGCTGGAGGTGGTGCGGCTGGTCGGTGGAGGTTAATTCACGGAAAGATTGTAGTTGATGGTGCCGTTCGGGTAGGTCACATAGGGATCCACCCGCACCCGGACCACATAGGTTCCGGCCGGCAGGGTGGGCAGGTTGATCACGCCGTTGCCGGAGGACGAAGCCGTCGTCAGGCGCACCAGGCCGACGCTGTCAAAGAGTTCGAGCACTAGGCCCAGGCCCGAGGTGCTCAGCGTCAGCGTGCGCGCCCCGCCGACGTGGCTGAACCGGAAGGCCTGGGCCTGGTTCCGGTCGAAGGACCACCCGGCCGCATAGGTTGGGAAGCTGCCGGAATCCACGAAAGGCATGGCTGGCAGGCGCCAGAGGGTGGTGCTGTTGAGGTAGAGCCCCGAGGTGGGGTCGGTCCCGTCGCCCACGTTCTCCAGGGTCAGTTCATCCAGGATCGCGCTGGACGCCGCCCCGCCGGCCAAGCGGCGCAGGCCCGTCAGGTAGGTGGGGTAGCAGGCGAGGGGCGTGTTGCCGTACTCGTAGCCCTGGGAGGCGGTGGTGGGGATGGTGGCGCTCCACAGGGTGCCGAGACCCGCCGGGCTGCCGTTGAAGACGGCGCCGTTCTTCCAGATGCCCCAGAGGGTGCGGGCCACGGAACCCGGATAGAACTCGCCGCCGCCTGTGGGCGAGAAGCCCGTGTGCTGGTCCAGGCGGAAGACCGTGGGCAGGCCCCCGCCGGCGGGCACCTCGTAGGTGGTCGGGTCGTTCCGGAAGGCGCTGGACAGGAAGCTGCTGAAGCCCCCCACGAAGGCGATGGCGGGTTCGGAGGCGTCCCCCGGGGCCACGAAGCCGTTGTCGTTGTCCCGGCGGACGATCTGGCCGAAGGTGCCGTTGGCGTAGGCGAAGCTGTCGTCGGCGAAGAGGAGGCGGGCGCAGGCCTCCAGGAGGACGCCATCGTTGTAGGCATCGGCGCCCCGATCCGCCGCCGTGGGGCCGGCGTAGCGGACCTCGTGCTGGAAGATGGCCCGCCCGCCCAGGGCGGCGCTCTGCTTCAGGATCGCCGAGCCCCCGGTGGCCAGGGCCACGGAGGGATAGGTGGTGCTGGTCGTGCCCGGGTTCCAGAAGGCGTACAGCTCGGGCAGCTGGAGGGTGGGCTCCAGGGACCGCATGCCCAGGGCGAAGGTGGTGATCTGGTCGGCGATGGCGAAGGCGCCAGCCTCCCCGGTGGTTTCCAGGGCCCGCAGGGTGAGGCTGCCGCTGCTGTTGGCCGCGCTGTCGGCGCTGGTGGTGTACCAGGTGGGGATGAGGTTGAAGGCCTCGGCGCTGGCATAGGTGGCGGCGGGGAGGGCCTTCTTGACGCCCCCGTAGAAATAGAAGCCGCTGCCGGCCCCGCTGGCGGGGACTTCCGTGCTGGCGTATATCGCCACGAAGAAGGTGATGCCCTTGGGTACCGAGAAGGTCCGCGTGCCATCGGCCCCCAGTGTCCCAGCCGCCTCCACCCGGCCCGAGGCGCTGTTCACCACCTGGGCATAGGCATAGCGGGTGGGAAGGGTGCTGAGGGTCGGGCTGAAACCGGCGCTGGAGAGCACCCGCTTCTCGTACTGGCCTTGCACCGTGACGGAGATAGCGCTGGGGCCGTCGCTGGTGCCGCCGCAGCCCGCCAGGAACAGGAGGGTGGCGGCCAGGGATCCAAGAGCGGCGGATGCGTGCTTCATGGGAGACTCCACGGTGGGCTGGGGATGAGGCGTGACATCAAGGGTCATGCCATGAGTACAGGGGAAGCCGGTCAGCGCCAGACCTCCCAGCGCCCCGAAGGCCATGCCCCCGTGGCACGGCAGCGCCAGGATTCCGGCAGAACCAGCGGTACCGGGGTGCCGCCGGCGGGAACGGCGCTCTGGAAGCGGTGGAACTCGTCCACCAGCCCCAGGTCCAGGAAGGCCCCGGCGAGGGTGCCGCCCCCCTCCACCAGGACTCGGCCCACCCCCCGGGCGGCGAGCTCGTGCAACAGGTGCCGCAAACTGCATCCCCGGCCATCCGGGGGCAAGTGGAGGTCCTCCACGCCACGAAGGGGCACGGGGTCCCCGATCACGGCCCGGAAGGCCGGCTGCCCCGCCACGGGGGCCCAGACCCGGGCAGCGGCGGGGAGCTGGCCGCCCTCGTCCATGACCACCCGGGCGAAGCTGCGGTGGGGGGCCGTGGGGGCGGGCCAGCGGTCCGTGAGCTGGGGATCGTCCACCTCGATGGTATGGCGGCCCACCACGATGGCTTCCGAGGCCCGGCGCAGGGCGTGGGCCAGGCGCTGCACCTCGGGCGGGGTCACCGGTGTGGTCTGCCCCGCCGGGCCCAGGGCGCCGTCGGAGCCCAGGGCCAGCTTCAGGGTCACCCAGGGCAGGCCCGTACGGATGAGCTTGAAGAAGGGGGCATGGAAGCGGGCGCAGGCCTCGCCCAGGAGCCCCTCTTCGACCGCGAGCCCCTGAGCCCGCAGGATGGCCAGGCCACCCCCGTCCACCCTCGGATTGGGATCGCGCACGCCCACCACCACTCGGGCCACGCCCGCCTGAATGAGGGCCTGGGTGCAGGGGCCCGTGCGGCCCTGGTGGCAGCAGGGCTCCAGGGTGACGAAGGCCGTGGCGCCCCTCGGATCCTCGCCCCGGGCCTCCGCATCGCGCAAGGCCATGATCTCGCCGTGGGGATCCCCGGCCCGGGTGTGGACGCCGGCCCCGAGGACCCGGCCCCCTTTCACCAGGACGCAGCCCACCGGCGGGTTGGGGCTCGAGAGCCCCACACCCTTGAGGCCCTCCTGCATGGCCAGGGCCATGAAGCGGGCATCGCCCTCCAGGGCCTCCGGCACGGGCCAGGGCCCGCCCGTGGCCAGGGCCCAGGCCAGCTCGCGGGTCAGGGCCGGCTCAGACATCCAGGAGGCCGTCCACGAAGGCTTCCGCGTCGAAGGGGATGAGGTCGTCCACGCCCTCGCCCACGCCCACGAAGGCGATGGGGAGCCGCAGCCGGTCCAGGATGGAGACCACCACGCCGCCCTTGGCGCTGCCATCCAGCTTGGTGAGCACCAGGTCGGTGACCCCTGCCACCTGGGCGAAGGCCTCGGCCTGGACCAGGCCGTTCTGGCCAGTGGTGGCGTCCAGCACCAACAGCACCCGGTGGGGCGCAGCCGGAATCACCTTCTGGAGGCTGCGGTGGATCTTGTCCAGCTCCTTCATGAGGTGGTCCTTGGTGTGGAGCCGCCCCGCCGTGTCGATGAGCACCCAGGGCGTACCCTTGGCCAGGGCGCTGGTGGCCCCGTCGAAGGCGATGGCCGCGGGATCGCCGCCCATCTGATTGCGGATGACGGGCACCCCTGCCCGCTCGCCCCAGCGCTCCAGTTGGTCGATGGCCGCCGCCCGGAAGGTGTCGCCCGCCACCACCAGCACGGCGTCGCCGCGGGCTTTGAGGTGCGCCGCCAGCTTGCCCAGGGTGGTGGTCTTGCCCACGCCGTTGACCCCCACCAGCAGCACCACCTGGGTGCCCGCCGCAGCGAAGGGCCGGGGCGGTCGCTGGCGCAGGAGCCTCAGCAGTTCGTCCTTCAGGACGGCCTTGGGGTCGATGTCCGCTTGGCCCTTCATCTCGTTGCGGAGCCGCGTCATCAGCCGATCCACGGCCTGCACGCCGAGGTCCGCCTGCAGCAGCAGGTCCTCCAGCTCCTCCAGCTGGGCCTCGTCCAGGCGGCGCAGGCCCAGGAGGCGCCCCATGGGCGCCAGCACCAGCTCCTGGGTGCGCTTCAGGCCCTTCTTGAACTGGTTGAACAGGCCACCAAGCAGACCCACGGACACCTCGCGAAGGTCCAGTCTACCGAAGCATTCAGGGTTCCCCGAGGCTGGAATCCGGCTAGTGGTGCCCGCGCGAAATAGCGGGATCATCCATCGCTCCGGTGGGCACCACATGGCGGGGGTTTGGGGGAGGCTCCAGGTCCGCGAGCATTTGCGAGCGGTAGCACGCGCTGTGTGCGATACCCGGAGGGCAGTGCCCCCAGTGGGGTGACAGCCCTGGCGCGTCCGCGCAAGGGCGCCAGAGGGGCCATGCCCCGATGACGCTAGATCCTGGCCAACGCATGCGTTGGCTGGGGGAAATGCACATCGCCAGCACACCATTGATCCTGGTATTTCGCGCGAGGTGCATTAGCATGGGCGGCATCCCAGGTACCACCTCCGGAGTCACCATGCCCCCCCCGCCCATCCCGTCCCCGGACCCGTTGCTGCTGCCGATGCCGCCCGCCGTGCTGAAGGCCCTGTTGCTGGCCACCTTCACCCTCCACCTGATGGCGGTGAACCTGGGGGTTGGCGGCAGCCTAATTGCGGTGGTGCATGCGCTGCGCGGCAGGCCGGAGGACCGCGACCTGGTGCGGCGGCTGGCGCCCATGCTGCCTGGCGCCGTGACCTTCGCCATCACCCTGGGCGTGGCCCCCCTGCTCTTCGTGCAGCTCATCTACGGCCCCTTCTTCTACACGGCCTCCGTGCTGACGGCCATCCCCTGGGCGGCGCTCCTCGCCCTCCTGATGGCGGGCTATGTGCTGCTGTACCGCTTCGTGGGTTCGGTGGCTTCCGAGACTGTGCGGACCGTCACGGGCATCCTGAGCGCCCTCCTCCTGCTGTCTGTGGGTCTGATGCTGGTGAATGTCACGACGCTCTCCCTCCGCCCGGATCTGTGGGCCGCCCACGCGGCCGCCTCGCCCCATGGCCTCCGCATGAACACGGCGGATCCCACCCTCTGGCCCCGTTACCTCCAC
>WBZQ01001823.1_pt1 | contig 14259 bp, 9 predicted proteins | sample 5204251 | NCBI WGS metagenome assembly WBZQ01 (sample SAMN12412402, study PRJNA552823) | activated sludge metagenome | isolation source: activated sludge from nitrification reactor of wastewater treatment plant... | place: USA: Virginia | collected 2017-09 | reverse complement strand
GAACGGTCGGCTCGCGTTCCCGATGCGTGGAGTGTGTTGGGAGGGCCGCGGGCGCGTCGGCCCGGACGCACTCGCGCCGCTCGTCGAGTTGCACGTCGACTGGATCTCGCAGACGCCCTTCGGCTGGAGCCGCGCGCTCGACGATCCGGAAGTGCGCCTGGCCACCGGGCGCCACGGGCTGTGGGGCGAGAGCGACGAAGGGCTGGTCGAGACCGCGCGCTTGGCGCGCGCGCGCGGCATCCGCACGCTGCTCAAGCCGCACCTGTGGGTGCACGGCGGTGCCTGGGTGGGCGAGTTGCGCATGCGTGACGAAGCCGACTGGCAGGCCTTCTTCCGCTCCTACGAAGCCTTCATCCTGCACTACGCCGCCCTGGCGCAGCGCGAGCGCTTCGAGGCGCTGGCGGTGGGCACGGAGCTGACCCGCAGCAGCGCGCGCGAAGCCGACTGGCGGCGCGTGATCGCGCGCGTGCGAGAGGTCTACGACGGGCCGCTCACGTACTGCGCGGCCTGGAACGAGGCCGCCCGGGTGCCCTTCTGGGACGCGCTCGACTTCGCGGGCGTGCAGGCCTACTACCCGCTGCGCGGCGACCCGCACGGCGACGAGGCCGCGCTGCGCGCCTCATGGGCCGAACTGGCGCGTGGTCTCGCAGCGCTTTCGCGCCGCGTGAGCCGGCCGGTCGTGCTGACCGAGGTCGGCTACAAGAGCCTGTCCGGCAGCCTGGCGCGGCCCTGGGAGTGGGACACGCGCGGCGAGGTCGACTACGCGCTGCAGGCCGCGGCCTTCCGCGCCATGTTCGAGGCGCTCGCGCGGCGCGACTGGTTCGGCGGCACGTTCGTGTGGAAATGGCACCCTGGGCTGCCCGCGCGCGGCGCGCCGCCGGCGCGTTACGCGCGCGACTTCACGCCGCAGGGCAAGCCGGCGCTCGACGTGATCGCGCGGGCGTACGCGCGCGCAAGGCCGCGCTGAGCTATCATTCGACCACCGGCGCGCGTCGCATCCGGCGCGCCGCCTGAGGGAGGTCTTCGGAGCATGGGTGACGCTGGGGAAGGGTTGGTCGATGCGGAGAGCCGTTTCGCGGAGCGCCTCGCCGAGCGCGAGGAAGAGCGACGCCGGAAGGGTGCCCCTCCGCCGATCGACCCCGAGCGCAAGCGGCGGCAGGAGAACCTGCGCCTGGCGCGCGCCGAGCTGGTGAGGCAGGAGCACGCGACGCAGCATCCCGTGCGGCAGGAGCAGATCCGCCGCGCGCTTGCAGACGTCGATCGTCGGCTGAGCGAACTGAACTGACGTGGTTCCGGCTCGGGCCACCCGCGTGGTGGTCCGCTGCCGGTGCCTGACGCCGGACGCGCGCGGGCAGGCCCCTTTTCGACGCGCGCGTCCGGTCCCTCCGCATGAACCCCATCTATCGCAGCGCCGTCAATCGCGACGTTCCCGTCGCGCGGCCGGGCGAGTTCGCGCCGCTGGCGCTCGGGCCGCTGCGCGTCTGGCCGCCCGTGGTGCTCGCGCCCATGGCGGGCGTCACCAATCCGCCCTTCCGCACCTTGTGCCGGCGCTTCTTCGTCGAGCAGCCCGCAGCGTCGCAGGCCGAGCGCGCCTCGATCGCGCGCTGCGGCCTGTACGTGAGCGAGATGATCACCGCCCGCGCGCTGGTCGAGGGCAACCGCAAGACCCTGCTGCTGGCCGGCTTCGGCGCCGAGGAGAGCACCCGCAGCCTGCAGCTCTACGGCAGCGATCCGCGCTACGTGGGCGAAGCGGTGCGCATCCTGGTGGGCGAGGGGCGCGTCGACCACGTCGACATGAACTTCGGCTGTCCGGTGCGCAAGGTCACGAGCAAGGGCGGCGGCGCCGCCGTGCCGCTCAAGCCGCGTCTGCTGCGCGCCATCGTGCGCGCGGCCGTGCAGGCGGCCGGGGCCGTGCCGGTGACGATCAAGTTCCGCAAGGGCATCGACGAGCAGCACCTGACCTACCTCGAGTCGGGCCGCGTGGCCCAGGAAGAGGGCTGCACGGCCGTCGGTCTGCACGCGCGCACGGCGGCGCAGCTCTACGACGGGCAGGCCGACTGGGACGCCGTCGCGCGTCTCAAGCAGGCCGTGACGCGCATTCCCGTGCTGGGCAACGGCGACGTGTGGGAGGCCGAGGACGCGTTGCGCCTGCTGCGCCTGAGCGGCTGCGACGGCGTGATCGTCGGCCGCGGTTGTCTCGGACGGCCCTGGCTGTTCCGCGACCTGCGCGACGTCTTCGAGGGCCGCGAGCCGCGCGATCCACCCGACTTCGGCGGCGTGCTCGACGTGATGCTCGAGCACGCCCGGCTGTTGACCGAGTGGCTGGGCGAGGCGGCCGCCATGCGCTCGTTCCGCAAGCATAGCTCCTGGTATACCAAGAGCTTTCCCGGCAGCTCCGCGTTGCGCCAGGCCTTGATGCAGGTGACCAGCCTGGGGCAGCTTGCGGCCCTGGCCGCCGGGGCCGACCGCTCGCTGCCCTTTCCGCCCGAGGCCATGCGCGTGCAGCGCGGCAAGAGCGGCGGCACGCAGAAGGTCGCGCTGCCGGCCGGCTATCTCGAGCAGCTCGACGACGACACGCCGCCCGAGGTCGAGGCCGGCGGCGAGGGCGGCGGCGGCTGAGGGACGCCCCGCCGCGACAGCGGGGCGCCCGCGTCTGGCGTCAGTAGCAGACGTTGTACGGGTAGAGGAACGGGTAGAAGCACGTGGCGTAGGTCGGGTGATTGCAGTAGGCGTAGGCGTAGCTCACGCTGATGGGCTCGACCGTCACGGTGCCGTTGCAGTACTCCGTGTGCCGATAGGTCGTGATCTTGTAGGTGAGCTGCAGGCCCTGGTACCACTCGCCGTAGATCGAGTTCGGGTCCCACCAGGTCTTGAAGCAGTCGTAGTAGGCGGTCGCGACGCCGATCAGCTCGCTGGTCGTGGACGTCGTCACGCTCTTGGGGTCGGTGCAGGGCGGCGGCGTGCAGTTCGCGATGCAGTTGTTGTACTGCGTGGTGCAGAACGAACAACCGGGCAGGCGTTGGGCGCCGGCATCGGGCGTGGTGATGGGGCAGGGCAGCGCGATACAGCCGCCACCGCAGTAGGTGTTCTGGCAGTCGAAGTAGTCCGCGTCGCACTGGTCCTGACAAGGGCCGTCAGGGGCCGGCGCCGCTCGCACCGGGGCGGCGACCGGCAGATCAGGCCCGTAGACCGACAGCACCGACGTGCCGACCGTCGGTCGGAACTCGGCCGCCTTGATGTCGCGGTTGTAAGAGACGAACGCCGAAAACGGCATGACCTGCTCGCGGCGGCCATCGACGAAGACGTGCACCTCGACCGCTGCCTTGTCGCGCGCGGCCAGGTCGTACAGGCGATCGAGTTGCGCGCGATCGCGGGCCAGGAACTCGACGGACGGCTTGACCACGTCCGACTTGCCGACGGTGACGGTCTCCTGGAGGAAGGGGCGACCGGCCACCGTCACGCCAAAGATGACCTCCTTGGCGGAGCCGTCTTCCAGGCGGAAGAACAGCGGCCGCGAGTCCAGTGCCTCGGCAATGCGCGGGTTCTTGGCCTCACCGATCAGTTGGTCGAGGTCCGGCAGCGGGCCGTGGTCGATGCCGTTGCGTCCGGCAGCGGCAGCGCTCAGTGACGCGAGCAGGCATGGCACAATCAGGATCTGACGCATCGCTTGTCTCCTTGACGCCAGGCCCGATGTCGAAGCGATCAGGCGTGCGCAACCTGATCGCCGGGCATCGATCGCGTGAGGGGCAAATAAGCTGTTTATGCGAACGAGTATCGTACCTGTCGTCTGACGTAATGGTACTTTGATGCTCGCTCGCTCGCAAAAGCAGCTTCAGCAGGTCGTCGACGTGCCTGTTTCTGACGAGCGCGAGGGCGGCGGCGGCTGATGCGCGCTCAGACCTGCCAGGCGTAGGAGAGCTTGACGAACATCTGGCGCGCCGAGCGTTCCAGACGGGTCTCGTCGCGCAGCGCGCGCTCGTCGCCGTAGCCCACGAACAGCACGGTCTGCCAGTCGAGCTTGTAGGCGAACAGCAGCGAGCCGGAGAAGCCGGCGCTGCGGCGCGCCACCGGCGAGGCGTAGAGCGCCGGATCGCGGCGCGTCTCGACGTACTGCCCGACGGCCCGCAGGAAGGCGCGCGGCGTGAAGGTGTAGGTCGCGCGCAGGCGTTCGACGCGCGCGGTGAACAGGCGCGCGTCGCTGCCGGCTGACGTGGGGACGTCGAGCCAGCGGCGCGTGCCGTCCAGGCGCAGCTCCAGGTGGTCCGTCGGGCGCACGGTGGCGCGCAGCGTGAGGTCAGCGCCGTGTCCGCGGCGGGCCTCGACGAAGTCGACCTCCTCGCCCAGCGTGCCGCGCAGGACCAGGCCCGTCAGACGACGGAAGGGGTTGGCCTCGAGCGAGAACAGGAGCTGGCGGCGCGGCAGCACGCGGTCGAGCGCGCGCACGCGATCGGCCACCGCGTGCAGGCGCAGGAAGGAGTTGAAGCGCCCGTTCATGCCGGCGCCGGCCGAGATGCGCTGGAAGACGAGCCCGTCGCCTGCGTCCTGGACCCGATCGAGGATCGTGAAAGTACGCAGCCGTCTCAGGAAGCCGCTCGGCCTGAAGGTCCAGCCGCTCTCGAGATAACCCTCGCGGAAGCCGACCTGCGGCACGAAGCCGTTGTCGGCGCGGAAGCCGCGGCCGTAGTCGCGGGCCTGCGTCGTGAGGTCGAAGTGCCGGCGGTTGTGGCTCCACGACAGCTCGACGGCGTGGCCATGCAGACGGCGGCCGTCCCACTCGTCGGCCAGGTCGGGGCGCGTGGGCGTGCGCGTGTCGCTCCACAGCGCCTGGCCGGTGAGCACGTCGCCGTCGCCGTGCCGCCACTGGAAGTCGGGGCCGAGCACGCGATTGTGGGCCGCGCCCTGTTCGTGCTCGCGGGCCGTCGTGAGCAGACTGACGAACGAACGTCCGAGATCGCGCCGCAGGCGTGCGACGCCGGCCAGCGAGCGGAAGTCCTGGGGCGCGAAGGTGGAGCCGTTGGGGCCGGGCAGGATCACGCTGCCGCCGCCCTCGTCGCGCGCGACGAGGGCCGTGTAGGCCGTCGCGCCCAGCTTGCCCGTGGCGCGCGCGCCCCACTGCGGCGAGGTCAGCGTGCGCGTGTAGACGGCCTGGGCCGGGGTCGAGAGCAGCTCGACGCCTTCGAGGAAGAAGGGTCGCTTCTCCGAGAAGAACAGCGCGAAGCGCTCGTTGACGCCGATCTGGGCGACGTCCGACTCGATCTGCGAGAAGTCGGGTTCGAGCGTGGCGTCGACGGCATGATCGACGCTCGGCAGCCACTTGGCGTCGAGGCCGAACGTGCCGCGCAGCGCACCAGCGGCCAGGGGCGAACCCAGCCCGTCGCGCGGACGATCGCTGCGCCGCCCGCTGGCGTACGGCGCGAGCACCAGCCCACCGGCCCGTGGCAGCCCGCTGAGCCCGGCCAGCGGGTTGGCCCGGCACACGAAGCACGAGCCGCCGCGCGGATGCGTCGTGCTGAACATCTGGTAGCGATAATCGCGCGGGTAGTTGCGGTAGAGCATGATGCCCCAGGTGCGCGGGTCGCCGGCCGGATAGCGCAGCGAGGAGAACGGCACGCGCAGCTCCAGGCGCCAGCCGTCGCGCGTGATGCTCCCGGCGGCGTTCCAGAAGACGTCCGGGGCCGAGTCCTCGTTGCCCGTGACGTCGTCGTTGACCGCGTCGTATTGCACGCCGCGGGCGTTGGCGAGCAGCAGCAGGCCAGTGCGGCCGTCGTGGCGCGGGTCGAGGATCAGGCCGCCGTAGTCGGTGTCCTGACCCAGCACGTCGCGGTCGCTGTAGGGCGCACGGATGCTCTCGGGGCGCGGGTCGCCGAACTCGAAGGCCGCGTAGAGGTAGCTGTCGTCGTAGGCCAGCAGACCGACGTTCGGCACCGGCGGGGCGGCGTTGTCGCCCACGTTGGTCTCGTACCAGGTCTCGACGCGCACGGCGTCGCGCCAACCGGGGTCGTCGAGCTGCCCGTCGACGGTGATGGCGCCCAGAGCCCTGCGGATTTGGAGCTCGGGCGGCTCCGGCGGCGTGCCCCAGGCCGACAGCGCGGCCACGAGCCACAACAGCAGCGCCACGGCGTAGCGCACGGTCATCGGGTCTCCTCTCCGCAGCGGCTCTTGCTCTTAGAAGACGCCGAGGACCCGCGAGTGGTTGCGTGAAAGGCCGTCAAAAGCGGACAGAAATGCGGTTGGCTTGAACGCGACGCCCCTCAGTCGCGCAGCGCCTGCCACAGGAACGCGGCGGCGGCGTGTTCGAAGGCCGGCGTCCACTCGTGCCCGCCTTCGAATTCCAGGGTACCTGCGCCGACGCCGCGCGCCGCCAGCCGACGCAGGTCGTCGTCCAGCTTGGCGCGCGTGAACCACGTGTCGCCCAGCCCGCGCGCCACCAGCACCGGCGGCAGCCGCACGCGCTCGTCGTCGGCCACGTCCGGCGGCAGGTCGCCGCCCAGCGCGACGACGGCGTGACAGGCGTGCCCGGCCGCGGCCGCGGCGCGGTAGGCCATGGAGGCGCCCTGCGAGAAGCCCAGATAGCCGAGGCGGGCCGCTGACGGGCACTCGGCGCGCACGCGGGCCACGACCGCAGCGACGTAGAGCACGTTGTCGGCGATCGCCAGCTCGCGCTCCTGGCGCGTCATCCAGGAGCCCACGACGCGCTGGGCACGGTCGTAGAACACGTGCAGGGACTGCACGGCGACCAGCACGCAGTCCTGCGCGCCGGGCAGGCGTCGCAGGTCGGCCAGGTGTTGCTCGGCGCTCTGGCCGTAGCCGTGGAAGCCGACCAGCAGCGGGTGCGGTCCGGCCCCCTCGGGAGCAGCCAGGAGATAGCGGCCGTGGAGCGTGGCGGGCAGCGTGCGTGCTTCGAAGTCGGGCATGTGCGATTGTCGCTCGCGCGGGCCTGCGGGCGAAGCCCTCATCCACGAGCGGGTCGGCCCGCGTAGCCGTCACAGGAAGACCGGAGGAGTCATGTCCGAACACCCCCATGCCGAGATCATGCGCCGCGCGCTACGCGCCTTCCAGACGGGCGACGTCGCCACGCTCGAAGAGCTGTTCGACGCCGACCTGCGTTGGCACGTCCCAGGGCACTCGCCGGTCTCCGGCGTGCACGTCGGGCGGGCGGCCTTCTTCGCCTTTCTCGGCCGGCTGATGGAGTTGAGCGGCGGCACGTTCGCCATTGACAACCGCAGCATCCTGGCGGACGACGAGGGCGGCGTGTTCGTCGACCGCGTGCGCGCCACGCGCGACGGGCGCCAGCTCGACCAGAGCCTCTTGCTGCGCGTGAGCGTGCGCGATGGCCGCATCGTGGAGGGCGTCGACCACTTCTACGACACGGCCGCCTGGGACGCCTTCTGGTCGTAACCACGCCGCGCCCGCTCGACGGCCGGACCCTGTCGAAAAAGTCAGCATGTCGGCGCGCAACGACTGCGGAGTATTCCGCAGCGCGTGTGGAATAGTCCGCAGCGCGCTCGACTGGACTGACATGCCCGAGCGTAGTCGCGCCGCTCGGGCGCTTGGCTCGGGTCTTGCTACCGTTCCCGCCATTGCCGAGCCGGCAAGGGGGATGAGATGCGCAAAGTTGGGGCAGTCGTCTGCCTGACGATCTGGAGCAGCAGCGTGGCCGCGCAGCAACCGGCCGAAGTCGGGGAGCTGATGCGGCGCCTCGCCGCGCTCGAGCAGCTCGTGGCCCAACAGGCGCGACGCATCGACGAGCTGAGCGCGGCTCGCGCCGCATCGGCGGTGCCGCCGGCGGCGCCCCACGCGCCCGTCGACTCGCCCGTCGTCGAGCCGGCAGCGAGCGCCACGGCCCCGGCCGGGTTCACGGTCGACTACCTGCCCTCGCGCGCACGCGCCGGTGGCCGGCTGCACTACGGCGGCGACGAGCTGCGCGTGGTGCCGCACGGCTTCATCGATCTCGACTACCAGGACGCGCAGGCCGCGGGCAGCCGCGCGGGCGTGTCGACCTTCGACAGCCATCACGCCAACCTGTTCCTGACCACGCAGGTGCGTTCGAACCTGCGCGCGCATCTCGAACTCGAGTTCGAGCACTCGGGCACCACCGTCGAGACCGACCAGGCCTTCGTGGCCTGGCGCCCGCACGAGGCCCTCGAGCTGACCGCCGGCCGCTTCTATACACCCTTCGGCATCGAGCGCTTCGTCTGGTACTCGCCCACGAACGGCTTGGTCTCGCGCCCCGAGGTCATGCGCCAGATCGTTCCGGGCAACTTCTACGCCAACGGGCTCAAGCTCTCCGGCGTGCTGCGCCACGCGGGCCACGCGCGCCTGACGTATGAGGCGGCGCTGACCGATGGGCTCGGCGAACGCGCCCTGTCGGCACGCCGCGACAGCCGTCAGGATCGCGACAACAACTCGAACCGCGCGCTCAGTGGGCGCGCCGCGCTGGTCTTCTGGCCCGGCCTGGAGGTGGGCGCCTCCTGGCACGGGCAGCGCTATGCCACCAGCGCGGACCTGGGTCTGCGCTTCGTCGGCTTCGACCTGGCCGCGCGTCATCACGGCCTCGAGCTGCGCTCCGAGTTCGTGCAGGCACGCGTCGAGCGCGCCGCGGCCGCGGCGCTGCGCCAGGACGGTTTCTACGCCGAGCTGGGCTACACCTTCGTGTGGGACCGCGAGTTCCTGCCCTCGCTGGCCCTGCTGGCGCGACGCGAAGGCCTCGACCTCGACACGGCCGTGAGCGGCGCCAACGACACCAGCCGCACGGCCTTCGGACTGAACGCCGCGCTCTACGAGCATCTGCGCGCCAAGCTCGAGTTCCAGCGCAACGGCGAGCGCGGGCCGCGGCGCCGCGACGACGCGTTCCTGGGCCAGATCGTCGTCGATTTCTGAGCGCGCGCCGGCCGTCTCGGGCGTCGCGATGCGGCATGGTATCGTCGCCTGGGTCGTGGTATCCAGCGCGGTGAAGACCATGATGAAGCGCTCGCGCCGCTCGCTCGGCGCCGTGTTGTGCCTGACGGTCTGCGCGGCGGCGGCGCGCCCGGCCGCGGACCCGCCGGGCGGTTCGGGCGCCGCGGCGCGTGACGAGGCGCAGCGCGCCAACAACCTGGGCGTGGCCTGGCTCGAACAGTACCGCTACGACGACGCCGTGCGCGCCTTCGGCCAGGCCCTCGCGCACGATCCGAACCTGACGCTGGCGCGCCTGAACCTGGCGATCGCGCTCGTCAACGTGCCGGACATGGCGGGCGCCGAACGCGAAGCGCGCGCCGCGCTGCGCGAGGTCCCCGACGCCCCGCAGGGGCACTACGTCCTGGGCTTGGCCGCGCGTGGCCAGGGGCGTGCCGAGGAGGCGCAGGCCGCCTTTCGCAAGGTGCTGGAGCGCGACCCGCGCGACGTGGGCGCGCACGTCAACCTGGGGCAGCTCCTGATGCAGGAGCGTCGCTACGAAGAGGCCGCCGCGGAGTTCCGCGCCGCGTCCGATGCGGAGCCGACCAGCGGCACGGCGCTCTACAACCTGAGCCTGGCGTTGAATCGCGCCGGGCAGCGCGAAGCGGCCCAGGAACCGCTGAAGCGCTTCGAGGCCCTGCGCGACAGCGGCGCAGCCAAGCTGATCGGCACGAACTACCCCGAGCAGGGCCGCTACGCCGAGGCCCTGCAGGCCACCGGCGTGGAGCCGGGCGCGGTCGCGCTCGGTCTGCCGGCGGCGCACTTCGTCGAGGCGCGCGAGGCGCTGCCCGAACCGGCCCGGCCGCTCGCGGCCGGCGCGCGTGCCGGCGTCGCGCTCTTCGATTTCGACGCCGACGGCGCGCTCGACGTGCTCGACGTGCGGCCGGACGGCCTGCGCCTGCTGCGCGCGACTGGCGCGCGCTTCGAGGACGTGAGCGCGGCCGTGGGCCTGTCGACTGCGCGCGGCGGCCTGGGCGCCGTGGCCGGCGACTGCAACGGCGACGGCGCGCTCGACCTCGTGGTGCTGCGTGAGGATGGCGTGACGCTCTTCACGCAGGCCAGCGGCCGCTTCACCGACACGACCGCGACGGCTGGTCTGGGCGCGCCCGCCGCTCCGTCGCGCTTCACCACGGCGGCGTTCGCCGACGTCGATCACGACGGCGACCTCGACCTGTTCGTGGCCGGCGTGGACGCCGCGTCCGAGTCCGCGCCGGCGCCGCCGCGCCTGTACCGCAACGACGGGGCCTGCGCCTTCGCCGACGCGGCCGAGACGGCCGGCCTGCGCGTGGCGCCCCTGGCCGCCGTGGCGGTCGCGCCCACCGACTACGACAACGGTCGCGACGTCGACCTGTTCGTGCTGGGCCGCGACGCGCCGCCCAGGCTGTACCACAACCGGCGCGACCTCACTTTCCGTGACGTGGCCGCGGAGCAGGGCCTGACGCGCGTGGCCCGCTACGCGTCGCTGGCCGCGGGCGATTTCGACAAAGACGGCTTCGTCGACCTGTTCTGGGGCGTGGCCGACGGCCCGGACGCGCTGGCGCGGCGCGACGCGCGCGGCCAGTGGCGCGTCGAGGACGGACCCGCCGGCTCGTCGCGCAGCGCCGCCGCGGCCTTCGTCGACTACGACGGCGACGGCCTGCTCGACCTGCTCACCCTGGGCCCCGTCGGACTGCGCGTGCTGCGCAACCTGGGCGAGCGCTTCGTCGACGTGAGCGACACGGCGCTCGCGGGCCTCACGCCCGCCGCACGTGGCGTGGGGCCGGCCGGTGCGCGCGCGTTGGCCAGCGGCGACCTCGACGGCGACGGCGCGCCCGATCTCGTGTTGCGCGCGTCGGACGGCAGCCTGCGCCTGCTGCGCAACGTCGCTGGGCCGGCGCGGGCGACGGTGCTCGTGCGGCTCGACGGGCTCGTCAGCAATCGCGCCGGCGTGGGCGTCAAGGTCGAGCTGCGCGCCGCCGGTCTGTGGCAGAAGCTCGAGACGGCCTCGGCCACGCCCGCCGTCACGCCCGCCGACGTGCTGTTCGGCCTGGGAAGCCGTGGGCACGCCGATGCCGTGCGGGTGCTGTGGCCTTCGGGCATCCTGCAGACGGAGATCCTGGGGCCGTCCGGGGCCACGCGCCGCACGTTGGCCGTCAAAGAGCTCGACCGCAAGCCCTCCTCGTGCCCGTTCCTCTACGCCTGGGACGGGCGGCGTTTCAGCTTCGTGACCGACTTCATGGGCGGCGGTGAGATGGGCTACCTGGTGGCGCCCGGGGTCTTCAACACGCCCGACCCGCTCGAGCACGTGCGTCTGTCGGGCGACCAACTGCAGGCCCGCGACGGTCGCTACGAGCTGCGCGTGACGAACGAGCTCGAAGAGGTGCTGTTCGTCGACCGCCTGGCGCTGCTGGCCGTGACGCACCCCACGGACGTCCAGGTCTTCCCCAACGAGGGCATGACGGCGCCGCCCAAGCCCGAGCGGCTGTGGGCGGTGCGCGACCTGCGCCCGCCGCTGCGCGCCCGCGACCATGCCGGGCGCGACGTGCTCGACCGACTGGCCGGCGTGGATCGGCGTTTCGTCGACGATCTGCCGCGACTGCGCGTGCGCGGCTACGCGCGTCCCCACACGCTCACGCTCGAGCTCGGCGCGCTCGGTCCGCGGCCCCTGCTGCTGCTCACGGGTTTCACCGACTACGCCTTCTCGAGCGACAACCGGGCCGCTTCGCAGGCCGGCTTCGAAATGCACCCGCCGGCGTTGCAGGTGCGTGACGAGCACGGCGAGTGGCGCACCGTCGTGGAGCAGATCGGCATCCCCGTGGGCCGGCCCCAGACCGTCGCCGTCGACCTGCGCGACGTGTGGCGCGGCCCCAGCCGCGAGGTGCGCCTCGTCACGAGCATGCGCGTGTACTGGGATCAGGCGCTGGTGGGCGAAGTCGTGGACGACGCGCTCGACACGACGCCGCTGCCGTTGTCGTCGGCCGTGCTGCGCGCGCGGGGTTTCTCGGCCGAGGTGTCGCCCGACGGCCGCGAGCCGTTCGGGTACGACTACGAGCGCGTCACGCGCAGCTCGCCCTGGAAGGTCTTCCCGGGCCGCTACACGGGCACGGGCGACGTGCGCGAGCTGCTCGAGGCCGGCGACGACGCCTTCGTCATCGCACAGCCCGGCGACGAGCTGGCGCTGTCGTTCCCGGCCCTCGACCCGCCGCCGCCTGGTTTCGCGCGCACGTTCCTGTTCGTGGCCGACGGCTACAGCAAGGAGATGGACGTCAACTCGGCCCTGCCGCACGCCGTCGAACCGCTGCCGTTCCACGGCATGACGAGCTACCCCTACGGCCCGCACGAGCGCTTCCCCTGGACGCCGGCGCTGCGCGAGCTGATGGACCGCACACGCACGCGCCTCGTGCGGCAGCCGATGGCGCCGCTCTCCGACGAGCCATGAGCGGCTCGGCCTGACGGTCTCGCCAGCGCGATGGGGTCGGCGAGTGGTCGCGTTCGAAACGGGCTGGGAGTGCTGGGACGGGCCCTGCGCTCGCCCCTGGCCTCGGCGGCCCGCGTGCGCCGCGCCGCGCGCGGGCTGGCGACGCGCCTGCTCCGGAGACCCTACGACGCCGGGGCGACGACGACGCCTGCCGACCCGGCCAGGTCGTCCGAGCAGCGTGTCGCGCAGCTCGCGCTGTTCCATCACTACCGTGCCCTGGTCGCTTCCGGCGCGCCGCTACCGTCGCTGCACGACGTCGGCTTCCGCGTCTTCTCGCAGAACGACGAAGACGGACTGCTGCTGTACGTCTTCGCGCTGGTCGGCTTCCGCACGCGCGTCGTGCTGGAGCTGTGCGCGGGCGACGGGCTCGAATGCAACGCGGCCAACCTGATCGTCAACCATGGCTGCGCCGGGCTGCTGTTCGACGGCAACGACGCGCTGCTCGAGCGCGGGCGCCGGTTCTATGCGGCACATCCCACGACGCGCTCGTTCCAGCCGCTGCTGCGCCGCGCCTGGATCACGCGCGACAACGTCGACGCGCTCGTCGAGCGGCACATGTTCCCCGGCGTGCTGCGCGGCGAGCGCGAGATCGACCTGCTGAGCCTGGACCTCGACGGCAACGACTACTGGGTGCTCGAGCGGCTCACCTGCGTGCGGCCGCGCGTGATCGTCGTGGAGTTCAACGCCATCTGGGGCGCGCGGCGCGCCGTGAGCATCCCGTACGACCCGGAGTTCCGCTGCGTGCTGGAGCCGGTGCCGTACTCGGGAGCCTCGTTGCCGGCCTTCGTCAAGCTGCTGCGGCCGCGCGGCTACCGGCTGGTGGCCGTGGAGCGACTGGGCTTCAACGCCGTGTTCGTGCGCGACGACCTGGCCGTCGCCACGCTGCCCGAGGTCAGCGCGCAGGAAGGCCTACGCGGGCCGATCGTCGGCATCTGCCAGGCCGGCCTCGAGCGCGACCCGCGTCTCGCCGCGTACGCCTTGTCGCAGCCCTGGGTGGAGGTGTGAGCGTGTCCTTGATCCGTTACGCAGCGGCGGCCTGCCAGACCGACCTGCCGAACCCCATCGAGCGCCGCCAGATGCGCGCCAACACGGAGCGCATGGCCGCGCTGATCGACTCGGCGGTGGCCGGCGCGCTGCCGTTTCTGCCCGTGCGTCTCGTCGTGTTCCCCGAGTTCGCGCACGCGGCGCCGGTCTTCGCCACGCGCGAGGAGTTGTACGAGAAGCTGGCCGTCGAGATCCCCAACGAACACACCGAGCGGTTGCAGGCCAAGGCGCGCGAGCACGGCGTCTACATCCAGTCGGGTTCGATGCTGGAGCGCGACCCGAAGTGGCCGGGCCTGGTCTTCAACGCCACCTGCCTGATCGGCCCCGAGGGGCTGCTCTCCAAGTACCGCAAGGTCAACCCCTGGATTCCCTACGAGGTGCACGCCAGCCCGCACGACCTGCCGGGCTACGACGAGCCGCTCTTCCCGGTGGTCGACACGCCGATCGGACGCCTGGGCTGCGCGATCTGCTACGACTGGCTGTTCCCCGAAGCGTTGCGTCAGCTCGCCGCCAACGGCGCCGAGGTGCTGATCCGCGTCTCGGCCTACATGGACCCCTGGGGCGCCACCGAGCCGATGGACTGGTGGACGCTCGTCAACCGCTGTCGAGCGCTCGAGAACACGGCCTTCGTCGTGGCCGCCAACCAGGGCGCGAGCCTCAAACACTATCCGCCGTACTCGTGGCCGGGCGGCAGCATGCTGGTCGATTTCGACGGCCGCATCCTGGCCCAGGCATCGCCCGGACCGGGCGAGCGCATCGTGGTCGCGCCCATCGACCTGAGCGCGCTGCGTCACGAGCGCGCCGCGCGCAGCGGTCACCAGATG
>WBZQ01000862.1_pt1 | contig 14268 bp, 12 predicted proteins | sample 5204251 | NCBI WGS metagenome assembly WBZQ01 (sample SAMN12412402, study PRJNA552823) | activated sludge metagenome | isolation source: activated sludge from nitrification reactor of wastewater treatment plant... | place: USA: Virginia | collected 2017-09 | reverse complement strand
TCTGACGGCCGAATAATCGCAGGAGGCAACCCTCGCCTTTACGCTGCACGAAGAAACTATAGTCGGCGCCGGATGGCGACGAGACACCGAAAGGACGGGGGCCCAACGAACCGGTCGCCAACACCACGGTGGTATTCACGGCCAGGCGATTCGCGACATCGCCTGGCTCACCTTCCTCCGTAAGGATCGATTGCAGCTGGTCTCTGACCTTTTGCCGACAGGCTTCATCCGACCACGTCGTGACCTGAGCGACGCTCGTACAGCCGGCAAAGAAGAGGAGGCCCAGCGCCAACCGCCCGGCCCCGACAGTCCTTCGATCTTCGCCGGACATCCGGAGCCTCCGCAGCGATGGGGCTAGCCCATCACCGGCGAGCCATGGTGATGAATCATCAACCACTCGTCGCCGATACGCTCAAAGAGATTGGTCGCGAGGACACGCGTTTCGACCGGCTGGTCGTCTTGACGGCTGGTGAGATGTTCGGTGCAGATGACCCACCCCAGGTCCCCTGCGACCTGAACCTGCACGTCCGACAGCTCGAATTTCATCGAGAAGGTGTTGTTGAAGATGAGCACCCAAGAATCGCGCACCGCCGGCCATTCGCTGCGGAGGCTCCACCCGGGATGAATGCAGGTGACGTATTCGAGATGCGCCCACACTTTGTCCATCTGGAGCATGTCCAGACTTTCAAAGGCGGCATAAAAGGCGAGATTGGCGCGGGTGATTTCTTCGATACGCTGTTCGACCACGGCTCGCTCCTGCAACGGTGCGGCATTCTACTGCAAACACCCTCGCCGGCGCGAGCCTCATTTCTACTATGAGGGGGCGGATTCGCGGGGAGCTGCTGCGTCGCCGGGAGTGGGACTTCCCCCGAGAACGCAGGCCGCCGCGAACCCCTTCAGCCCGCATGGGTGGCGAGCAGCCCCTCTTCCAGCGCGGTCTTCAAGAGTTGCGCAATGTTGGAGACACGCAATTTCTTCATCATATTGGCGCGGTGAGCCTCCGCGGTCTTGATGCTGATATGCAGCTGTTCCGCAATCGTGCGATTCGTCAGGCCGGCCCAAACCAACTGCAAGATTTCCTGTTCGCGAGGAGTCAACTCTTCAGGCCGCCGCTTGGTCGGCAGGCCGCCGCCCAACGCCTGCGCGATCCCCGGTGTTGAGCCCTGCGCGTTCGCGTCACGTTCAACCTGCACAACATTCTGCTGTTCACTCCACATGGTGCGCTCCTTGGTTCTAGTTCAGGCCCTTCATTCCTTCACGAGTCGCGATCGGAAATCCCGATGAGATCGGCGACAACCCTTGCAGATAGGTCAGCACCGCTCCGACTGCCCGTGTTCGATCCGTCCAGGTTCGGTGCGGCACTCGCGACATATCGATCCAATATCCGTCAATCTGTTCTTTCACATCAGGCTGATCGAAGGGACCGAGGGACGAGGGCTGAATCGTCACCAACACTTCCTGATCCGTATCGTATGAGAGTAAAAATCCTGCGACATCCATAGGGGTCCCCTCTTTGGCCTCTCCCCGCCGTTCGACTCGTTAGGTCCGGTAGCAACTCGTTCGCATGCCTCTTCTCATATCAAAGATCGTGCCATCAGAGATGGCGGGTGAAGGATCAAGCAATACTAGGCACTTGCGCTGATCGATCGACAATCCATCCATTTCGCGCGTCAAGGACATGGCGCAATGCGTTGTGCCAGACCTGTGCCATGTTGCCTCGCCACACAGTCTCAATACCTGCGCACGCGGGAGTGCCCAAGCTGAATCTGAGGCGCGCGAAATGGCCCGTCAGGCGAAAAAAGTAAGAACGGTAGATCGGAAAAACGATTTATTTGACACGGAGGTGCGGGACCTCGCTTCTAGATGGCAATCGAGACGAATTTACTGAAGGGGAGCATCCCCCCCATCACCCAATGCGGACACATCGTATTCAGCCAGGCGGCGGTAGAAAGTTCGCCGGCTCATCCCTAACAACCGTGCGGCTTCCGAGCGGTTACCACCCGTTTGCTGCAGCGCTCCGACCATGCGAGTCCGTTCGTCCTGGCGCTGAAGCGGCACATACGTCGCCGCTGGCTCCGGATTCCGGACCTCCGGCGGAAGATCCTCCACCCGTACGACAGTCCCCTTGCAATGAATCAGGGCCGACTCCACCGCACTCTTGAGTTCTCGCACATTGCCGGGCCACGAATGCCTGGTGAGGACCTGCAGTGCTTCCAGACTCACTTGCAGGACAGGCTTTTCCATCACGGATCGGAACTGTCCGAGGAAGGCATGGACCAGCAGCGGGATATCGGTCGGCCGTTCACGAAGCGGGGCGAGCTGAACTCGCGCCACCTTGATACGATACAGCAGGTCCCGTCTGAAGGTACCTTTTTCCACATCTTCTGCGAGGTTGTGGTGTGTCGCCACCACCACCCGCACATCCACCTTGCGTGGCTTGGATTCTCCCAACCGGGTCACTTCACGTTCTTGCAGCACACGCAGGAGGCTGGTCTGCACGGCGGGAGAAATATCGCCGATCTCATCCAGAAATATGGTCCCCCCCTGCGCGGCCTCGAACACACCCTCCTGATTATCGATCGCGCCGGTGAAGGCCCCCTTCTTATGACCGAAGAGCTGGCTGCCCAGAATGGAGTCGGTGAACCCGGCGCAATTGACGGCGAGAAAGGTATGAGGTGCGCGGCGGCTGGAGAGATGAATGGCGCGGGCCACCAATTCTTTTCCAGTGCCGGTTTCGCCTTCGATCAACACCGTCGCATCGACGGCCGCGATCTTCTGGATCTCTTCGTAGAGCACCACCATCGCGGGACTCCGGCCGATCAGGTCATGGAACTTGCCGTGATCGGCCAACTGCGACTGCAAGGCCTGCGCTTGATCTTCCGCCGCGAAGCGCCGTCGCACGCTCTCCACCCACTGCTCCGCAATCGTCAGCCGCAGCTTCAAGAACTCGACACCGACGGGCTTCACCAGGTAGTCGTTGACTCCCGCCTGGAGTGCCGTACGCAAGGATTCCGGAGAGTCATGCCCGGTGATCATGACAATGACGCAGCGATCGCCGCCGGGACTCGATCGGATGGTCCGACAGACCTGCAATCCGTCCATTCCGTCCCCCCGCAACTCCCAATCGAGCAGCACGAGTTCATAGGGCCGCCGACTGTAGGCCTCCCAGGCCGACTCACCATCCGCACAGGCCGTGACGTCATGTCCCCGCGCCTCAATGACCTGTTCGAACAGGCGCCGGATATCGATGTGGTCTTCCACCAGCAAGACACGCATGGCTTGGGGACTCCTTACACATAGACCAGTTGCAGCCGCTCCAGAAAACGGGTCAGCCTGTGGAGCGTCTCGCGAACGCACGCGCCGTCCTTCTCACCCGCCGCCGTTTCCAACGCCCGCCCATACGCGCTGATTGCTTCGAGACCATAGGTCCCCCCGGCCCCCTTGAGCCCATGTCCGATCTCGCGAATCGTCTCAAAATCTCCTCGATCGAATGCGTCTGCAAGCTGGACAAGTTCCTGTCGTCGATGCTCCAGGAACCCCGGCATCAGGGATTCAAACTCTCCGCTGACCTGCAACACGACGGATTCGGACGACGCATCCGATGACGGCGGCGCGACCGGATCGGAAGTTTGAAAATACAGTTGCATGGCTTCCAGCAGGCGAGCCTTACGGATAGGTTTCGTCAAATGCGCCGTACACCCCGCCTCCAGACTCCGTTGGACTTCGCTCTGTAACGCGTTGGCCGTCAGCGCCAAAATCGGTACCGGACTCCGGCCCTGCGCCTGCTCCCACGACCGAATCGCCCTCGTCGCCGCATACCCATCCAGCACGGGCATTTGAATATCCATCAGCACCAGATCGTACGAGCTTCTCTGGAACATCTCGACGGCCAGTTGGCCGTTGGCCGCCGTCTCAACCCGATGCGGGGTGGATTTGAAATAAAACTCCATCATACGGCGGTTGTCGACAAAATCTTCGGCCAGAAGAATCTTCAGCCCCGGCATGTCCCCGGTCGACTCCGGCGGCTGAGGCAACAGCGCATGGCTCTCGGCCAACGCCACCTTGCCGATCACCGCCATCATGCCGTTGAACAAATCCGATCGTCGAAACGGTTTCGTGAGATAGCGCACCACTCCGCACTCGCGGGCTCGCGCCTGGTCACCGGCGCGCCGCTCGGAGGTCAGCATGATCATGGATACCCCCGCCAACCCCGGGGTACGGGCAATCGTCTCCGCGATCTGCCACCCGCTGAGTTTCGGCATCCGCACATCCAGGATCACCAACCGGTACGGCACACCGGCCTTCAACGCGCGACGCAGCTCGAACAGCGCCTCCTCGCCACCAGGGACCTCGGCCGCGGGAATGCCCCATCCCGCCAGCGTTTCCCGCACAATCAGGCGGTTAGTCGCATTGTCGTCCACGATCAAGGTCCGCAAGCTCGCCAATTGCTCCCACTGCGCCGGCGGCACCGCCGAAGCCGGCTGCACATGCACGGCAAACTTGGCCGTGAAACTGAACGTACTCCCCCTGCCCAGTTCGCTGTCCACCCACATCTTGCCGCCCATCCGCTCAACCAGTCGCCGGGAAATCGTCAACCCGAGCCCGGTGCCGCTGTACGGCCGGGTCGTCGAGGAATCCACCTGGGTAAATCGTTCGAAGATGGCGGCCAGCTTGTCTGTGGGAATTCCAATGCCGGTATCCCGCACCGTAAACAGGATGGTCCCGGGGCCGTCCGCCTGCGGGTCCCGTTCCACACGCAACACCACTTCGCCTTCATCGGTGAACTTGATGGCATTGCCCAACAGGTTGAGCAGCACTTGCCGGAGACGATTCGGATCCCCCACCAGCGATGTCGGCACATCCGGCTGAATCTGATAGGCCAACTCCAAGTTTTTCTCGCTGGCACGCACGGCAACCAGCTCAGCCGCCCGTTGCACCAGGTCGTTGAGATCGAAGTCCACCAAATCCAGATCCAAGTGGCCGGCTTCGATTTTTGACAGATCCAGCACATCGTTGATCAGGCTGAGCAGGTTGCTCCCGGCATCGCGAAAAATCTGCACATACTCCCGCTGATCCTCGTTCAAGGGTGTTTCCGACAACAAATCCGCCATGCCGACGATCGCGTTCATCGGAGTCCGGATCTCGTGGCTCATGGTCGCCAGGAAGTCGCTCTTGGCCCGGTTTGCGAACTCGGCCGCCTCCTTCGCCGTCATCAACGCAGTTTCAGCCTCGAGCCGTTGTTTCGCTTCGTAGGCCAGGGTCACCAGATTCCCGACGGACGTGGCGAACTGTACTTCTTCTCGCGTCCACTCACGGGGCAGGCCGACCCGCTCATGACAGACCACGCCGGCCAATCGGCCGCCGAAGAAAATGGGCACGTCCAACAATGAGGCGATCCCGAGAGCCCCGAGATAGGGCTGCACCAATTCGCTCGCACGCGAATCAGCGGCGACATCATACGCGTCGACCACTTGCTCCTGGAGCAATTCGGCGAAGTACCGAGGGTACTCGGCCACATTCAATCGCTGCCCCCGTGAATGCCTCGCCTGACCTTGCTCATACAGCTCCACACAATCCAGTATCGTTCCGGTTCGATCCAGCAACCAGACACTCGCCCGATCCACGGCCAGCACCAGCGCCGAGGTCTGCATGAGTTCTTCCAGCGCCGACTGCCAGTCCCCCGATCCGATATGCTGGCTTTTTGTGAGCCGCATCAAGGCATGTTGGTGCGCCTGCAGCACCGATTGACTGCGACGCAACGCCGCCTCCGCTTCCGTGCGTCTCGTGATGTCCAGCACGAGGGTGAGCACGCAGGTCTCCCGGCCGATGCACACCGGCTCGACATTGAACAGCCCGTGCCGCACTTCGCCGGATTTCGTGCGGAACTCCTTTTCCAGATGTCGCAGAAAGCCGTCGCGCGTCAAGATTTCAGCCAAGTGCCGGCGATCCTCCGGATTCACCCAGATTCCGACATCGAGCGAGGACATGCCGATCAGCTCTTCGCGGGAAAATCCGGACACCCGTACGAACGCCTCATTCACGTCCAGCACCCGACCGTCCTCAAGCCGGCTGATCGCCATCCCCGCCGGACTGCTATGAAACGCCTTGGAAAAGCGCTCCTCGCTTTCGCGCAACGCCTGCTCGACACCCTTCCGTTCGGTGATATCCCTGGCCACCACCTGAAAGCCGCTGACGACGCCCCCCTCCAGTAACAGCTGCGTATGCTGCCCCAACCACACTTCCCGGCCGTCCTTGGTGGCCACCGGTACCTCATAGACGGTACGAGGCGTTTTACGGACAAACTGTCGGCCATAGAACCGCTCGGCTTGCGAACGGCACTGCGGCAGGACGATCTCTAAGTAGTGCCGACCCAGCAACTCCTCCGGGAGATAGCCCAGGACTCGAAGCGAGGTTGGGTTGCAGTAGATGAACCTCCCGGCGGCATCGGTCCGATAGATGATATCGCCGGCCTGTTCCACCAATGTGCGGTATCGGTCTTCGCTTTCCCGTCTCGCCTCCTCAGCCTGCGTCCTCGCGGTGACATCGAGGTGGATACCGGTCATCCGGATCATCCGCCCCTGCTCATCAAACACTCCCGCGCCCAGCGAGGAGATCCAGCGATAGGACCCGTCGTGATGACGGAGGCGATGGTCCAAGCGATACTGTTTGGTATACCCTTCCTGAAACAGCGTGACTGTCGCCAGCGCCCGCGCGCGATCGTCAGGATGAAGACGCGTCTCCCAGTCGGCGATCGTCCCCCCGATTTCCGATTCGGCACATCCAAGCTGGCTTTTCCAGCGTGACGAATAGTAGGCGGTGTGTTCCTGCAGATCCCACTCCCACACCCCAACATCCGCACCTTCCGCGGCCAATTCGAACCGCTCCCGACTCTCGCGCAGCTCGGCTTCGATCCGCCGCTGCTCAACCAATTGAGCCGTTAGCCGGTCGTTGGCAGAAACCAGATTCTTCGTCTGCTCCGCCACTCGCAACTCCAGGCGACTATTGGCGGCACGAAGTGCGTCCTCGGCTTCACGCCGCTGCGACAGCAGGTAGGCGGCTCCCCAAATCATGACCGTACCTATGGCACGGCTGAACATCACCGCCGTCACGTCGACACCGGGAGGCGCAAGCCACAATCCTCCGGCAAGTAAGACCGTGCATACCGAGGCATATCGCAGGGGAGCCGCGGGCGGAGCCAGCCGCGAACTCAGCCAGAGCGGCAACAGGTACAAAAGCCAAATCCCATGCCCCAGCGGAACCGCCGCATCCAACACGAAGATTCCCGCAGTCACTAGGCAAATCGCAGCCAGCATCCTTAGAATCCTCTCCCCAGAACTCCGCACGAATACCCGATTCGCAAGTGGGTCTCCCCTAAATCCTCCGTAAGATACGCCCCTGATTCACTGAGGTAAACCCCGGCAATCGGCCCTAGTACGGCCCTATTCCGTGGAGCAATGAGCAGAAGAAGTTGAAAGAGAACCCGTCACGTTCACGGCAGACAGGCACACGATCACATCATGTGAGACAAGGAGAAAGGACGGGGGCGATGAGTCGGTCGGCTCCTGCATGCGGCCCCGAACTACGGAGGGGGCTTGCCTGACAGACCGATGTGGCGGGACAGTACTACGATTTGAGGAGATAGGGCTCCCAAAAGGCACGATCGTACCGCGGCCAGGCATGGCAGCCGAAAGGGAGTCGCCGATTGTTGAGTTCAAAACAATGCCCGGGAACAACCTCGAAGGCGAACCGAAGTCCCATGTCGAACGAGGCGACCTTGAACTGATCGTCATAGCGCACCGCCTCGTCGGACCAGAAATGATCTTCATTTTTGGTTCCATCGGGACGTAGATGCCATTGCGCGACTTGTCGCTTTACCCCATTAAATCGTTTGATATATTTGAACCACTTCCTCGGGAGATACACCCCTCGCACGTACCAGGGTGTCCCCGAAACGACTCGCTGCCAATACACGTCAGGATGGATCCAATACTGTTCCGACGAGAGCACGCGCAGAAAACTCGAGACTTTTCGGAGAGACAACCCGCCGTTTCCGACACGCGGCGTCCCCACCCAGGGGCTGTCGGCACATTGCACCCACGGTGCGCCGATATAATCGACATCCGTGGCGCACCATTCCAACAACTGATCTGAAAACACCAGGGCATCGAGCTGATAAATGAGAATATAGCGATACTTCCGGAAGGACTCGTAAAAGGCAGGCGACAGCATCAGTTTCCCGTTTGCAATCGCACTCCCGAAATAGCCGTCGTCGAACCGTTGAATCTGATAGCCCGGCCGCTCAATCTCCAGACTCCGCGGCACCACCAGAAATTTGTCGTACCGGCCGAGAAAATGTTCCAGATGGCGAAACGACAGTTCTTCATCCCGGGTAAAGTGTGCTCTGTTGTATGCAGGCACCACCACCGCGACGCTTCCCCTATCGAGCACACCGTCCTGCGGTATCATCATCCGGCCCCACCTCGCATGCTCGCTAGGATCAGCATCACCCGCTCCGATCATACTGTGCAGTTCCACCGTGGTCTTGCTCCGCCCCTCCCAGGACCGCGGGGCGACTGATGCATGCGCAGTGACAGGCAGCACCCTGTCCGAGCCAGGCCGCGCGAAGGCCCGCACCACATGAATGATCGATCAGGTTATGCCACTCCGCCGAAGGCCGTGGAATCGAAATCGGCGTCCAGGGAGATCGCAGCGGGTTCGGCTGAGGATTGTCGCACCGCATCCATGGCACGCTGCACGGCGAGTCCGTCATGAAAGGACGCGTCGACCTCCCCATTCAACCTTCCGCGATGACAGGCATCGACAAAACTGTGCATCATGCGGGAAAGACAATGAGGCTGGCCATCCGAGGCCTGGACCGGCAACGGCACGACTTCCCAGGTCGGCTGCGACGGGCGTGAGATCGTCAGGACATCCACCGACCCACGGCTCAATGAAGCCTTCAGGGCCCCCTGTCGCCCGACCAGCTCGATGTACGCCTTGTCCCCGGAATTCGGGGTCGCGCGACTCGCAAACAACTGCCCCTGAATCCCGCCGCTACAGGTAAACGCCGCCGATGCGATGTCGTCGGTTTCCACATGAGCGAGCGCGCCGGTTCTCGCATCGATCCGTTTCCGTGGAACCAGAATGGTATTTCCTGAGACGGCCTCGATCGGCCCGAGCACAAATCCGACAAGGTCAAAGAGGTGGGACCCGACGTCGTACAACACCCCGGCTCCGGCGGAATCGAGGTGTTCGCGAAAACCAATCTTCGAACCAGGTCTCAGGCCGTCCCAGGAATCATAATGCACCGCCACATAATACGGTTCGCCGATCTCCCCGTTCAACAGTCGGCGCTTCAGTTCCTGCACCCCGTACAAGTAGCGATACGTGAACGCGATCTGGTGAATCTTTCGGCTCTGCTCCGCGGCCCGAAGCATGTCAGCCGCTTCCTCCGTGTTCATCCCGAGGGGTTTTTCACAGAACACGTGCTTCCCGGCAGCAAACGCGGCCTGGGCCTGACGGGCGTGCACTACATTCGGAGTTGCAATCGTGACCGCATCGATGTCAGTCCGTGCGCAGACCTCCTCATAGTCGAGCGATACTTCCGGCACACCCAACCGCTGCGCCGCCGCACGGGTCCGTGCCGAGTCTCTCCCGCAGAGGACCACAACCTCCGCTTCCGGATGCGACTGCACGCCGGGCACATGACAGCTTTCGGCAAACGCTCCGGCCCCGATGACGCCCACTCTTAATTTGGTCATTCCGTCACCTTGCAAAAAATGTCGTGTCTGACGCGACGGAATCAGACCCCTTCGCGACAAGTCGCCGACAACCGTGTACGGTATGCTCACACAGGATGAGAGCCATGGCAGGCATGTGGGCTCACTGGTTCACTCTAGCGGATTACAGGAGGTGTGTCGAGACTGCTGCTTTATGGGAGTGAGAACTGCGTAGTTAAACCGATGACACCGCAAACACATGCTGTGCAGATCTGTGAGGCGGGAAGAAACTCCATGTGAAGAATGGACGCTGCATCAGCCGGCGCGTGTGAGTCGGGCCGATTGCCAACCGACCAACCAGACGCCGGCAAGGATGAGCGCAATGCCCACGATCTCGCGGATGCCGATCGCCTCACCCAACACGAGCGCAGACAGAAGCAGCGCCGATACCGGGATGAGATTCACGAACACGCCGGCCCGCGAAGGACCCACCCCTTGCACCCCGTACAACCAGGCCTGCTGCCCCAATGCCGTGGCGAACACGATCAGATACACTAAGGCCACCCACCCGGAGATCGGAACCGCAGTCGCTCCGGTCAGCAGCAGCTTCTGATCGGTCCACAGCAGAGGAATCTGCAACAACAGGGACAGCAGCAGCGTTGTCCAGTTGACGGTGAGCGGAGAGAGCCGCTCCATCACCTGGCGACCACCGATGGAATACAGCGCCCAACTGACCAATCCCAACAACACCAATGTGCCGCCCAACCAGGGACTATCCCCGCTCGGCGCCCCCCCTCCGACACCGGACACGAGTGCGACTCCGGCAAAGGAGACCGCACAACCGGCCGCCACCGTTTTGAATGGAATGTCGCGCACGAGCAGAGACGACAGCAACGCCGTAATGGCCGGGCTGGCGCCGATAATGACGCCGGCGGTCGCAGCGCCGATATAACGCAGGCCGAAGAGGGTCAGAAGATGATTGCCCAACACCCCGAGCCCCAGCAGCGACAACAGCTTGAGATCGCGAGCCGTCCATGTCGTGCGACCGCCTTCGCGCCACCACCAGAGCGGAATCAGGATCACCAGCGCGCCGAAGCCGCGCAGCAGGGACGTCTCCACTGCCGAAAATGCGCCAAGCGCCAGCTTCTGTCCCACAATGGACCCGCCCCAAACCAGCGCCGAGGTGGTCAACGCGGCATAGGCGGCGAATACCGATGGTTTCTGCATGGACGGAATTCCTCAATCGACGACACACGTGGCCTGCCACGGGCCGCGAGCACCGGATGCTAGGCGAACGGTGTCGGGGTGATGATCCAAATCCCGTCCCGGATGGTCGCCAACACAGCGGACACCCGCGCGTCCGCCCTGACGACCCGGTTGAGTTCCTGAATCGCCGCCGTACGCTCGTCCGGAGGCGGCTCCAATAGCACATCGCCGTCCCACAGGACATTGTCGATGAGAATGACTCCGCGCGGGGACAGCAACTCCATCGAGCGGCGGTAGTAATTCACATAGTTTTGCTTGTCGGCGTCGATAAAAATGAGATCGAATGGAGCGGTGAGTCCTGTCATCGTCTCCAAGGCCGGCCCCATGCGAATGTCGACTTTGCGACCATGGGGGGATTGCGCAAAAAATCGCCGGGCAACCGCCGCGGACGCGTCATCGATTTCACACGTCGTGACCCGCCCGTGATCCGGCAAGGCCTCGGCAAAACACAGTGCGCTATAGCCCGTGAACATGCCGATTTCCAGCACTCGCGTGGCCTGCACCAGGCGGGTCATCATATGCAAGAACGCCCCTTCGAGGGGCCCCACCAACATACGCGCAAACTCCATCGTCCGTTCCGTCTCCTCGCGAAGCGCGCGGCGGATGGGAGTTTCGGGCATTGAATAGGCAGCCGCGTAGGCATCAATTTTCGGCAACACGAGAGCGGTCATCGGTTTCACTCCGGCAGAGAGTTGTGCGACAATTCGCACCGGCCGCGGGATCATATCATGGACGTGCCCGTAGAAGGAGCCTAAGGAGCCTGATGGTGAAGACACTGACGACATTGGAACCGCTGACGACACGGTTGCTGGAAATCCGGCGCATCCAGAGCGCGGCCGCAGTGCTCTCGTGGGACCAGGAAACGTATATGCCCGCCGGCGGCGGGGCGGCACGCGCGGAGCAGATCGCGACGCTCGAAGGCCTTGCCCATCAAAGACTCGTGTCCGCTGAACTCGAAACGCTGCTCACCGAATGGGTCGACCCCGTGACCGGACAGGCCGCGGACAGTTGGGATGAACCTTCCCGGTCGCTGCTGCGCGAAACCTGGCGCGATTTCAGCCGCGCCAAGAAACTTCCATCCGACTTTGTGATTCGCCTCAGCCGCGAGTGTTCCCTGGCGCAGCAGGCCTGGGTGACGGCACGGGAAGAAAGCCGGTTTTCAAAATTTCTTCCTTCACTGAAGACCATCCTCGGCCTCAAACGTGATGAGGCTCGGTACTTGGGATATCGGAACTCGCCCTACGATGCGCTCTTAGATACGTATGAGCCAGGATCCACCATCGCCCAACTCGCGCCGCTGTTCACACAATTGCGGGAACGCCTTGTCCCCCTCCTACGGCGCGTTCAGGGCAGTACCGTCACCATCGACGACCGTTGCCTGCACCAGAGCTTCGATCAGTCCAAGCAGGTGGAATTCGGTCGGCTTGTGCTGACCGCCATGGGCTACGACTTCGAGCGCGGGCGCCTCGACCTCTCGGCCCATCCCTTCACGACCTCTTTTCATCCGACCGATGTCCGGGTGACGACACGGGTCTTTGAGAACGATCTGCCGTCGTGCCTGTTTAGTTGCATCCATGAAGGGGGCCATGGCCTGTACGATCAAGGCTTGGACCCTCGCTATTATGGCTCACCCCTTGGCGAATCCGTGTCGCTCGGCTTTCACGAAAGCCAGTCCCGCCTTTGGGAAAATTGTGTCGGCCGGTCCCGTGCGTTCTGGCACTGCTTCTACCCGCTGCTGCAGCACACGTTCCCGCAACAGTTGGCCGACGTGCCGCTCGAGCGGTTCTACGCAGCCATCAACCGGGCCGCGCCCTCGCTGATCCGCGTCGAAGCCGATGAGTTGACCTACAACCTGCACATCATGTTACGCGTCGAAATCGAACAGGCCCTTATTGAAGGCCGAGCCGAACCGGATGACCTCCCCGGCCTCTGGAACGAGAAAATGCAGTCGTATTTGGGTATTGTGCCGGAACGGGATGCCGAGGGCGTTCTACAGGACGTGCATTGGTCGATGGGTGCCTTCGGATATTTCCCGACGTACACCTTGGGCAACCTGTATTCCGTACAATTCTTCGAACAAGCCGCACTCGAACTCCCTCAGCTGGAAGAGGAGATGAGGGCAGGTCACCTCTTGCCGCTTCGGCGATGGCTGGAGCAGAAAATCCACCGCTGGGGACGGATGTTCACGCCCGACCATCTGGCCCGACGGGTGACGGGAAGCGGAGTGAACCCCGAGCCGTTTCTCCGTTACCTCGAAACGAAGTACGGGGAATTATACCGCCTGTGACCTAGGAGGCGGCCTCTCGCCACCCTCCATTAGACTACGGTCCCCCGGCCTCTTACCCTGAAGCCTTCCCGCTCAATCAACGATGGCGACCGTTTAGGCATCGCTCTAGGGCCACAACAGGGCCCTTTAGCTCTACTCGACCAATCGGCGTTCATGGTAGTTCTCCAACCTACATGAATTAGGAATTTCCTCTTAGTTTGTTACCCTGCTCCAGGGGATGAATCGGCTGAGCACGTGGGATTAGGAATCGACAGAGAAGTCCTCGAAGGTTCCCGTCGGCCCGAATGGGATCCGGCAAAACGAGGTCGTCAACGTCGATGTCCGAATCAGTGGCTGCCACGACTAGACGACATACAGGAGCCCATCGAGTGTTCTCTGCGCGTACGCCCCAGACATTGACGGCCCCCCATGACGACGCCGACTCGAAGGCGGATTGGTTCATTCCCTCCGCTCGGCCCGAAACGGGTAGAGTTGAATTCCGGGGTGCTCCATGAGTGGAACGCTGGCCATGGATGCATGCCAAGACTTGCCCCCGGCGAAAGCCGATGTCCGGATTCTGCTCGCGGACGACCACGCCTTACTCCGTCGCGGCCTGCGAGAGTTCCTGCGGGACTTCCTCGTTGAGGACGGATTGACGCCCGACATTGTCGAAACAACCTCTGCCCGCCATGCAATCGATCACATCCGCACAGGCGCCTGGGATTTAGTCATTCTGGACCTGAATCTACCCGATATGCCGGGGCTCGAAGTCCTGCGTATTCTCAAATCGTTGCGGCCGGCCCTGCCTGTCCTGGTTGTCAGCATTTATGCTGAAGAACATTACTCGGCTCGTGCCATTCGAGCCGGCGCACTCGGATACCTGACAAAAGAGCGGGGGCCACAGGAGCTTCGACTGGCGGTCTCACGCATTCTTCAGGGCGGACACTACCTGCCGTCTCCCGAAACCGAACACAGCCTGGACGAAGGACCGCACCGAAATGGTTCCTCCCCCGACAC
>WBZQ01000535.1_pt1 | contig 14268 bp, 16 predicted proteins | sample 5204251 | NCBI WGS metagenome assembly WBZQ01 (sample SAMN12412402, study PRJNA552823) | activated sludge metagenome | isolation source: activated sludge from nitrification reactor of wastewater treatment plant... | place: USA: Virginia | collected 2017-09 | reverse complement strand
CCTGGCGCCTGGGTCTGACGGGAAATTGGTATTGGATGCTGTTGCAAAAACGTTTCGTTATCTGGATGAAGAAGAAATAGCAAAGCAAGCTGGAGGAAAATGAATTATGATTAAGCGGTTATTCCTACTAGTACTACTTATTATTTCTTTGATAATGATAACGGCTTGTAGTCAGAATGATTATAGTGATCTGGAAGCATTTATTCATGATTCCGGGAATGGTCTACATGGACAGATTGATCCGATACCGGACGTTAAATCCTATAGGCATTTTACTTATCAAGCTTTTGATATACCTAACCCATTTTTGCCACGTAAGAGTGATCAAGCGCAAAGCACGATAAATGGCATTCAACCAGACTTAAATCGCAGCAAGGAAGTATTGGAATCTTATCCGTTGGAGAGTTTGCTCATGGTGGGCTCACTGCAACGGGAAGGTTCAATTTATGCTTTGATAAAGTCACCCGATGGTACATTGTATCGTGTTAAAGAAGGTAATTATTTGGGGCAGAATTTTGGGAAAATCGATCAGATCTCTGAGACAGAAGTTAAGCTGGTAGAAATTGTACAGGGGGGCGTGAATGAATGGACTGAGCGGGTTAGTGCACTCATGCTGAAAAATTAGAAGTACAACCATGTTAGCTATCGACAATGAGAAAAAAGATTCTAGGTTTGGGAATAGTAGCACCGTTGTTTTTTATTGTTACTGCAGTTTTTGCTGAAGAGAATTCTTCAGAGATGGTGCAGAATACTGCGAATAGCAATAGTATTCGATCGATTGATATTTCTAATATTCAGAATGGCGAAGTCGTTGCAAAATTAACCTTAGATCGTCCACTTCAAACATTGCCAACGGGTGTTTCATTAAGCAATCCTCATCGTATTTATTTTGATTTCTATGACGTTACAAATGGCATGGGCAAGAATGTCCAAGAAGCACCAGAAAGTGACTTACACAGCATTAATATCGTTCAAGTTGGAAATCGAACACGGGTAGTATTGAATTTATCTAAATTGATGAAACACAATATTCGTGCGATTGATAATACGCTTTTCATCAGGTTGGTTGCGGTAACTGAAAATCAGGTGGTGAGTGCGCCTGTACGATTTGCTGAAGCAACGCCAAATAAACACATAAATAGTTTGCGTGATATCGATTTTCGGCGTGGCACAAGTGGCGAAGGCCGTATTATTGTCGATATGACGAAAGCAAATACCGGCGTTGACGTTCAACGGCAAGGTAATGATATTTTTGTCGAATTTGTTGATACTTTTCTTCCCGATAGCTTGAGAAGGCGTTTGGATGTTGTAGATTTTGCCACGCCAGTAAATACCATTGAGACTTCAAAGAAGGGTGATAATGTTCGTATCATTGTGAAATCCGGCGGCAAGTGGGAACATTCGGCTCGTCAATCGGGTACGCAATTTATTCTCGAAGTTCGAGCATTGACGGACGATGAAGAAGAGCAGGCGAAAAGGAAGCGAGTCGATGGCGGTTATACGGGTGAACGGTTATCGCTAAATTTTCAAGATGTAGAAGTAAGAGCAATATTGCAAGTTATTGCAGACTTTACCAATTTAAATATTATTGCCAGCGATTCTGTGAGTGGAAATCTGACCTTGCGCTTAAAGGACGTTCCGTGGGATCAAGCGCTGGATATCGTGTTGCAGGTGCATGGATTGGATAAACGCAAAACTGGCAACGTTATTTTTGTGGCACCCGGTAAGGAAATGGCGGATAGGGAATTGCTTGATTTGGAAGCGAAATTGCAAATTACTGAAATGGAGCCCTTGCAAACTGAAATTCTTCATCTCAATCATCGCAGAGTCAATTCATTAATGTTCGAAGGAATGCTCAGCAAGCGCGGAACAATTAATTTGGATGAAATCAGTAACACCATCACGGTTACCGACATTCCGGTCAGGTTAAACGAAATTAAGAAACGTATTCAAAAACTGGATGTTTTTGAACGGCAAGTTATGATTGAAGCACGCATAGTTGAAGCGACAGATACATTCAGCCGTAATTTGGGTGCACGTTTTGGTATACAAAATGCCACGGGTGTCGGAGACCAAAATTTAGGGATATCAGGAAATTTGACCGGCTCAAGCGCGTTAGCTGCGGGTGGTTCAGCCAGTGGCGCCAATAATCTGAACGTGAATTTACCTGCTGCAGCGGCTACCGGGTTACTAGGCGGGCCGGCTGCTTTAGGACTCAGTTTGATGAAAATAAACAATAACCGCATTATCAATCTCGAGTTGTCGGCTTTGGAAACAGACCAACGAGGCAGAATTATCGCTAGCCCGCGTGTTGTGACTGCGCATGGGGTAGAAGCAACAATCGAACAAGGCGATCGAGTTCCGTATCAACAGGCAACCAGCAGCGGTGCTACCAGCATACGTTTTATGGATGCAACACTCAGATTAAGGGTTAAGCCATTGATTACTTACAATGGGCAAATTGATATGGAGTTAAATGTCAATCAAGACAAAATCGGTACGCCGCTCAATGCGTTCCTGCCGCCTCCGATCAATACCAAGCAGGTAACGACGAAAGTGTTGGTGGAAAATGGCGGAACAGTGGTGATCGGTGGAATTTTTGACCGCACTGAGAACGAAGTGGTTAACAAAATTCCTTTGCTAGGGGATATTCCAGTACTGGGCAATGTTTTTCGCAATACCGCCAAAGTGGATAATAAGCGTGAACTGCTGATTTTCGTTACACCGCGTATTTTAAGCGAGAATCTTAATATTCAATAACTGCCGATTATTGCCCTGACGGGAAACCGATCTGACGCCAGGCTTCATACGCAACAATCGCTACGGCATTGGATAAATTCAGGCTGCGGCTGGTTTTTATCATCGGTACCCGGATACGCTCAGCTTCCTGGAAGGTTTCCATAATGTGAACAGGCAAACCGCAACTTTCCGCGCCAAATAAAAAAGCATCTCCTGCCCTATACTGAACTTTGTCATAGCGTTGTGTGCCTTTGGTTGTGATTGCAAAAATGCGGTGACTCTGCAAGCTTTTGCGGCACTCCATCCAATTTTCATGTACGATCATTCGAGCAAATTCATGATAGTCCAGACCAGCACGCAATAATTGCTTGTCTTGCAGTGGAAATCCTAGTGGCTTGACAAGGTGCAATTGCATGCCGGTATTAGCGCAGAGACGGATGATATTTCCTGTATTCGGAGGAATTTCAGGTTGATGCAGGACAATGTTAAACATGTAGGTGGACTATTTACGATGTGTAAGGATCGATTGGATTAATTTCTCTGATTGTTCTGGCGATGATCCAATTACTGATTTCAGCCGCACCTTGCCGGCGAAGAATTTTAGCCAATTCATTCAGTGTAGCGCCTGTTGTCATGACATCGTCGACGATTGCAATATGTTTTCCCGAGAGGTCAATTTTACAGTCAAAAGCTTTACGGATATTTTTCTGCCGATCTTTCCAAGGTAGTCCCGTTTGCGGCGGAGTATGCTTGATACGATTGCAACTATCAGGTAGCAACGCAATATGCAATTGCTTGGAAAGATAACGGCTGATTTCCAATGCTTGATTAAAACCGCGCTCACGCAATCTGATGGGGTGTAAGGGCATAGGAATAATAACATCCGGCATGGTGATTGTTGTTTTTAATTGCGCTATAAGCAGATTCGCCAAAATGGGGGCAATCGCCAAATTGGCTTGATATTTAAAGGAATGTATCAACGCATCTACCGGAAAGACATAGCGGACAGCGGCAATGGAACGCGTGAAAGCTGGCGGTTTGGTCAAGCAAGTTCCACATATTTCTGCCGCTGGCACTGGCCACAAACATACGGGACAATGCGCTGCTGGCAATTGTGGCAAATGATCAGCGCACGGCGCGCACAAGTCGTGCTGGGCGCCGATGCCGCACAGCACGCAGTTTTTCTCATTGAATATTGACATCATGAATACTTAATCGCCAGGTAATGAATGGTAGAAAAATTGACAGCGTTGATTGAATCCTTGATCATCCGAACTAATTGGCATTTAAAATGTTTATTGCCCTTTCAACAGTTAACAGGTAAATCGGCATGAATTACAACTCATTTACAACTTACGAAACACACGACAGTTTAGTCAATAACACTGCAAAATCAGAAGACGCGGCGCAATGGAGCGTGGCTGAAGTTCAGTCATTACTGGATATGCCCTTTAACGATCTGATTTACCGTGCGCAATGTGTGCATCGGCAATACCACGATGCCAACGGCGTGCAATTATCTACGCTTATTTCTGTAAAAACAGGCGGCTGTCCGGAGGATTGCGGTTATTGCCCGCAAGCGGCGCGTTATCACACCAGTGTTGACAATCAGGACATGCTCTCGCTGGATGAAGTGGTCACCGCGGCAGCGGCGGCAAAGGCCAAAGGTGCTTCGCGGTTTTGCATGGGCGCTGCATGGCGTGGACCAAAGCAACGCGATATCGAAAAAATGACTGAAATGGTGCGTGCAGTCAAAGCGCTCGGCATGGAAACCTGTGCCACGCTGGGCTTGCTAAAACCTGGTCAGGCTCATCAATTAAGCAAAGCAGGTTTGGATTACTACAATCACAATCTCGATACCGCGCCGGAATATTATGAAGAAGTTATTACCACACGGCAGTATCAGGATCGTTTGAATACTTTGCGGGAAGTGCGTGATGCAGGCATTAACGTGTGTTGCGGCGGTATCGTCGGCATGGGCGAAACACGAGAAACCCGCGCCGGATTGATCGCGCAATTGGCCAATTTGAATCCCTATCCAGAATCGGTACCGATTAATCAATTGGTGCAAGTTAAAGGAACGCCGCTTTATGGCACGGCTACACTCGACTCGTTCGAATTCGTGCGTACCATTGCCGCGGCGCGGATTACCATGCCAAAAGCGATGGTGCGGCTATCCGCCGGCCGGCAGGAAATGTCCGAGGCTATTCAGGCATTGTGTTTTTTAGCGGGCGCCAATTCCATTTTTTATGGCGCCAAATTGTTGACGACGGGAAATCCGGAAGTGGATCGCGATCAAGCGCTATTGGATAAATTGGGGTTGCACGCGTTATCATAGATGATTCCAGGTCTGGCTGAGCAGCTTCGAATTCGCGAGCAGCAAGGGTTGCGGCGTGTTCGGCAAGTTATCGAAAGCCCGCAAGCAAGCCGCATCGCCATTGATGGTCGGGATTATCTCGCCTTTTGCAGTAACGATTATTTGGGGCTTGCCAATCATCCACGCTTAATCGAAGCGGCTTGCGAAGGCGCGCAGCGCTATGGTGTTGGCGCAGGCGCATCGCATCTCATCAATGGCCATTTCTCGGCACATCATGACTTAGAGCAGGCGTTGGCAGAATTCAGCGGTTTTCCGCAAGCCTTGCTGTTTTCCACTGGTTATATGGCCAATATCGGTGCAGTCACGGCGCTGGTCGGGCGCGAAGATGCCATTTTTGCCGACAAACTTAATCATGCGTCGCTGAATGACGCAGCGTTATTATCGCGGGCGCAATTCATCCGTTATCCGCATTTGGATTTGGCAGCATTGGAGAAGCGGTTGGCAGCGGCCGATTCGCGGCGTAAGCTGGTTATTTCCGATGCAGTGTTCAGCATGGAAGGCGATATCGCACCGATCCAACAGTTGGTAGCATTGTGCGAGCGTTATCGGGCGTTATTATTATTAGACGATGCGCATGGTTTTGGCGTGCTGGGGCAGCAGGGGCGGGGTAGTTTATTCATGGTGAATCAAATCAATAACCATTCTCCAAATATCGTGTACATGGCAACGCTGGGTAAAGCGGCTGGTGTGTTTGGCGCATTTGTCGCGGCACAAGACGAGGTCATCGAAACCCTCATTCAATCGGCGCGTAGTTATATTTATACCACGGCTACGCCACCCCTGTTGTCGCATGCGTTGTTGGCGAGTCTCAAATTGATCGAACAAGACGAGTGGCGGCGGGAAGCTTTGGCGAGAAGCATTGCGCAACTCAAAGCAGAATTGTTGTCGTTACCCTGGAAATTGTTGCCGTCGATTACTCCGATTCAGCCTCTATTGATTGGTGACAGTAATGAAGCGGTACGAATTAGCCAGCATCTGCGTGAGCAAGGATTGCTGGTTCCGGCCATTCGCCCACCCACTGTACCGCAGGGCACGGCACGGCTGCGTATTTCGCTCTCGGCTGCGCACCAGCCGCAAGATATCACGCGCCTGTCACAAGCATTGCAGGAATTGGCAGCATCATGACGCAATTGCATGTTGAATCCGTCGGTGCGGGGCCGGATCTTGTGCTATTGCACGGCTGGGCGATGCACAGCGGTATTTGGGGCAGTGTGCGGGAGTCGCTGGCGCAGCGGTTTCGTCTGCATTTGGTCGATTTGCCGGGACATGGTTTAAGTTCTCTCAGTGAACCCGGAACGCTCGATCATTGGGTTGAGACCGTCAGCGCAATGCTCCCGCAACGCTGCATGCTGGGCGGTTGGTCGTTGGGCGGGCAGATTGCGATGGAATTGGCAGTACGGAAGCCGCAATGCATCGACAAACTGGTATTGATTTCCACCACGCCGAGCTTTGTCAAACGCGATGATTGGCAAGCGGGGATGGAGCATAAATTACTGCAATTGTTTTTGGAAAACCTGAAACTCAATTATGCCGCCACGATCAATCGCTTTCTGACGCTGCAAATGAGCGGGGATCGCGATGCCAGTCAAATTTTGTCGCAATTGCGCAAAAACTTCTTTCAACGTGCCGAACCCGATCCCGATGCTTTGCAAAAAGGCTTGAAAATTTTGCAATATAGCGACTTGCGCAATCGTATCGAAAATATTCAACAGCCGGTTTTAATCGTACATGGCGAAAATGATGTGATCACGCATCCAGCATCGGCCGATTGGATGCATCGGCAGTTGCCGCAATCTCAGTGCGTGAAGTTCGCGCACTGCGGCCATGCGCCATTTTTATCGTATCCTGAACAATTTGTAGCTTACCTTAATGAATTCCAGACAAGTTCTTGATAAAAAACTATTGCGTGCTTCATTTGAACGCGCTGCGGACAGTTATGATCAGGCAGCGGTGCTACAGCGTGAGATCAGCAATCGTATGCTGTCGCGTCTCGAATACATCAAATACCAACCGGATGTAATTATCGATGCCGGTAGTGGCACGGGCTACGGCATGCAACAACTTGCCAAACGCTATCCAAAAAGCCGGCTGATTGCAATGGATATAGCCTGGGCGATGTTGTCGCATGCCCGGCCAAATACCGCTTGGTGGCAACGCATCGTGCCGTTACAACAGCAGCATACGCACTATGTGTGCGCCGATATTGAGCAATTCCCCATTCAAAACGACAGTGTCGGCATGATTTGGTCGAACCTTGCCTTGCAATGGTGCAATGATCTGCAGCACACTTTCGCCGAAATGCACCGTATATTGCGCGCAGATGGTTTGTTGATGTTCAGCACTTTTGGCCCGGATACCTTGAAAGAATTGCGCCAGTCGTTCGCGAAAGCCGATTCGTATGATCACGTCAACCGTTTTGTCGACATGCACGACATCGGCGATCTATTATTGAACAACCGTTTTTCTACCCCGGTTATGGATATGGAATATATCACGCTGACGTATGATGACGTAATCAGTGTGATGCGCGATTTGAAAGCGATCGGCGCGCATAACGTCGTGCAAGGCCGGCGCCAGGGGCTGATGGGTAAAAAACACTGGCAGCAAGCCATCGATGCTTATGAAACGCTGCGCCGTGCCGGCAAACTGCCAGCCACTTTTGAAGTGGTGTACGGCCATGCTTGGAAACCGCGCGATCCCCGTTCGATACTGACGCCGGAAACGCGCCGGCAATTGGGTTTGCCACCTTAAACATGGGACGTGGCTACTTCGTGACCGGCACCGACACCGGAATTGGCAAAACCGCCATCAGTTGCGCCTTGCTGCGTGCTTTTGCGGCGCAAGGATTGCATGCTGTTGGCATGAAACCCATTGCGGCAGGCAGCGACAACGGTCAATGGCTGGATGTCGAACAATTGTTTGCGGCTGGCAATGTCCAGGTGACACGGAAACAGATCAATCCGTATGCCTTCGATCCGCCGGTATCCCCGCATATCGCCGCGCACCAAGCCGGAATAGAAATCGATCTGAGCGTAATTCGGCAAGCATATCAGCAACTCAGCGATAAGGCGGATATTGTCATCGTCGAAGGCGTCGGCGGTTTTCTGGTACCGCTCAATGCACGGCAAACCGGCGCGGACTTGGCGCGCGCGTTAAACCTTCCGGTCATCCTGGTGGTCGGCATGCGTCTTGGTTGTTTGAATCACGCGTTGCTGACGGCGCAAGTAATTCATGCGAGCTGCTTGCCGTTGGCGGGCTGGGTGGCCAATTGCATCGATCCGCAGATGCAGGTGCTGGAAGAAAATATAGCGACGTTGGAGCAGCGGCTGGAGGGTCCGTTGCTGGGGGTGATGCCGTTTGATTTGAATATGGATGTGAAAAAGTACGTTGAACTAATGAGTGTTGCAATATCGGAGATGTGATGAAATCACTTGTAAATTGGTTAAGAAGACTGGCATTGATTACTGGTGAAACTGGCCCAAAACTTGATTACTTTCGTGTTTTTGTTTCCGGTAAGGAAGCATTGAATATCGATAGTTGGTTTTTTACCATTGATCCACAGTATTCTGTGTCATTTACTCAATCTTCTGGGCACGAGACTTGGTCAGTGCTACGTTTACCTGATATACCGGAAATGGAAGTCAATATTAAAAATCGCCATCGTTTTGCTGTCGATTTGGCTTGTGTACTTTCGCTTGCATTAGAGCGAAGAGTGATTGTGCCGATTGATTTACCTGTGCCATCCAGTGCGCAAACGATAACATTTCTCTCTTTAGCAGAGATAGTAGATCAAAGTATTCAAGCCCCGATCCCAGTGAATGCTAAAAGTCGGGTGATTGATTATGTGACTGCGATTGCTGGTCTATCTTCTGAAGATCAAGATATCATTGGTGCTGCAAGTACTGCTTACTATGGAGCGCTTCTGCTTTTTGATCGAGAACCACGTGCAGCATATACACTACTGATAACCGGTATTGAATTATTGTCCAGGGAGTACGGTAAGCCACCAACTAATTGGCACGAGTGGGATTTATCGAAAGAATGGGATGTACTTTTCGATGCCCAAGGCTTGTCATCTGAGCAAAAGGCTATTTTTCGTACTAAATTATTAGATGACAAACACTTGCGTCTGGGTATGACTTTCCGGAATTATGCGTCAAACAGGATACCCGATTCTTTTTGGGATAAACCGTTGGATCAATGGATTAATGGAATTGATGCTTCTACCGGCGAACGATTGCCGGGGAGATTAATGAAAGATAGGAAGGTTTCAGATTTTATTCAGAAGGATCGCGTTGTGCTCAAGAATCGACTTAAAAAGAGTTACAACCTTAGATCTTCTGTGGTGCATGAATCTTTTTGGCTAGATTTGATAGAGCTTGGTCAACCTATCCCTAATGCTGACCAACATTCATCGCTGCCACTTTCATTTCCTATACTTCGCATTCTATTAGCCGAGCTGATTTCGATTGAGATATCAGAGCGATCAATTCCTATCGAATTACCTGATTTTCAACTGTTCCGTGATGTTAAGTGTGATACATAATCAATACATTTTTGTAGACTATTGCATCATGCTTTGCAATTGAAAGACAAATAAATCCAATGTCTCCAGATCTCCCACAAAACTGGTCCCACCACGTTACCGAAACCAGCAACGCCCTGGATCTCGAACCGGGTCTGTTTACCTGGAATGATCCGCATAAAATCGCATTGTCGTTGAAACATTCGGCAGATAGTAGTCAGCGGCGTAAGGCGGAGCCGTTTGCTTCGGCAATGTCGATGCTGAATTTTTACATCAACCGGGCGGGGAAACATTTATCTGCGCAGCAGCGCGAAGTGTTGGAAAAAGCCAAAGATGAGCTGCGGGAATTGTATGGAAAAGCGCGGGTCAATATTCGTTAGGGATTCGTTGAGCAACCTGCATTTGTCATTGCGGATGAAGTGAGGGATCTTCGTGAACCCACAATATGGATTTCTTGCTACGCCTGAAATGGCAGGAATGCAGGGTTTTTGCTAGCATGTGATATCTTGTTTGTCAGCTATTATGAGTAGATTCGCCATGTCATGAGTTATATCGATTTAACCCCTCATCAATTCAATCCAGAAAGCCATTGGGATCAGCCGCTAAACAGTTTAGATGTGCCGCCAGCACGCGAGCTGGCGTTGTTTGACCAGAACGGCTACGATCTGACCGACTTGGAACAGCGTTACGCTGAGGCCAATCTGATGTCAGCGCATGCTCACCGGGAGCACCGGCGTGCACTGAAGATGCCGTGGTTTATACAACCGGAGCGGGTCGAAGGCGCGGTATTGAATCACAGTCTGTTGTTTGAGCGCAAAGGCTATGCCGGAGAAGCATTGCAGCAATTGCAACGCTGGGCCAAAGTAAACCCATTGATTTACAAAATCATCTGCATTCGTCCGAAATGGGGGCTCGATTTCAGCATGGACTATGCCGATCGCGATGGCAATGTGTTCGAAGTATTGCATTGGGAATACGACGGTTTTGATTTTGCTGAGGTCGAAGCCCGCAAACAGCAGCTCGAAACCAAATTTGCCGCCATCGACTGGGACGATGCCGCTAGCCGCATCTTGAAACAGAAAGATCAATGGCATCACCTCGATTTTTTCGCGCAAAGCGACTGGAAGTGCAATTACTTCGGCATCGTCAAGGAACGCTTCAAGATGGTGATTTGGGAGTAAGCGAGCAATTGATAAAGGAATTTGCAGGCACTGCGGATTGAGCCGGATTAGCTGTAAATTTTAAAATGATTTGTGCACGAGCAATTAATCTGTTTCCTTAAGCGACCATATCGACCTTGCCGGTTTTCAGATTATATACGCCGCCCACCACAAGCAGCTTTTTTTCCGCGACCAATCGATTAAGAATGGGTGTCTGCTTCTTCAATTCTTGCACATTTTGCATGACATTCATTTTAACGACATCATCGATACGATTTTTCGACTGCTTATCAATGGCTCTTACTGCCGGTGCCAACGCACTGGCGATAGATTGAATATGCCCGGGAAATTGCGTACTGTTATCTACGGCATCGATAGCCGCCTGGATTGCGCCGCAGCTTTCATGGCCCAGGACCATGATCAGGGGCGTATGCAACACAACCGCGGCATACTCGAGCGTGGCTACAAAATCCGTAGTTAAATAATTGCCGGCTACGCGCGCGACAAATAAATCCCCTCGTTGCTCATCAAAGCAGAACTCCGGACTTATTCTGGAATCGGCGCAGCTTAATATACTGGCATAAGGATTCTGGCCTTTAACCAAAGCTGCGCGTTCATGTTCAAAATTCAGCGGAGTGGAGAGACCGGCAACGTAACGATCGTTACCTGCCATTAACCTTTCTAAGGCTGCTTCCGGTGTGAGTACATTTTCAGGCTGCGGCGGTTCTTTAATCACGCCCGATGTGGCCATGACCTGATTGGTTGCTGCGATTCCCAGACCCAGTACGGATGCCGCAGTGAGTTTTAGAAATGAGCGTCTGTGCTGATTTTGTTGCAGGTCTTTGTTTTCTTGTTTGTTGGGTAACTTGCACATTTTTTGTTCTATTCCCTAAAATAATGGATGAATGAATTGCCTCTATTGTATAAGAACATACAACACTTGCGAATAAATGAGGCGATAATAAGCCTACAAAGCTATACAATACGTTTTCATTTTCCTTCCGCACTGCGTCAAGAGAATAGGCCCAGCCTGATTATCCATCCTTAAATCCGTAAAGAAATTATGCGCTTGACTGTCGTCACCTATGGAACAACTGGAGATACCCTTCCGTTGATTGGATTATGTCGTGGTTTGTTGGATGCGGATCATGAAGTTCATTTTTTTGCGGATCGGTCCGCTCTGGCGGCTGCGCAAGCACATGGAATTTCTTTTCATGCGCTGAGTGGCGACATGAAGGCAGCGGTTGGGGATGATGGTGCATTCTCTAAGCTGATGCGGGAAGGAAGCGATGTGACGCAAATGGCCAAGGCGGTTGCGCATATTGCCGACGAAAATACGGTTTCGTGGATGAGAGAGATTGCCGATCACGCTCAATTTTCCGATGCAATTCTGTTTTCAGGCATTGCGAGTTACGTCGGTTTGTCTGTGGCGGAGTATTTGCATATGCCGGCTATCGGCCTGGGGCTTTGGCCGATGTCGCCGACCCGGGCGTTTGCTTCGCCGCTGTTGCCCCCTTGGCGGATGCCAGGCTGGTTGAATCTGATCAGTCATCGTGCGGTTAACGCATTGTTGTGGCAGTCATTCCGCAAGCGCATCAATGAAGCACGCCGTGAAGTGTTGGGGCAAGCGCCACGCAATCGGATGTGGTGCGATTACCCGATTCTGTATGGCATGTCGCGCCATCTAGTGCCACAACCGGAAGATTGGCCTGAGATCTGGAAAATATGCGGCACATGGTATGTCGATTCCGGCACCTGGGAACCGCCAGCCGTTTTGGCGGAATTCCTTTCTTCCGGCGCGCCGCCGATTTATGTGGGGTTTGGCAGCATGGCTGGGTTTGACCGGAAAAAACTCTTAACCATCGTCGTCGATGCCATCGCCGGGCGTCGAGCCCTTTTTTATCCGGGATGGAGCGGCATTGATCCTACTGTACTGCCGGAAAATTTTTTTGTCATTGGCGATACGCCGCATCACTGGCTGTTTCCCCGTACTGCAATGGTGATTCACCATGGTGGCGCTGGGACGTCGCATGCCGCATGCCGAGCGGGTGTGCCGTCGATTGTGATTCCATTTGCCGGCGATCAATTTTTCTGGGCAGGCCGATTGGCAGCAGCACGTGTCGCACCGAATTATATTCACCATACCCAAATCAATGCAAAAAGCTTATCTGACATGATCGCTTTCGCTGAAATGCCAGAAGTTGTCCGGTGTGCAAATGCTTTGGGTGAAGTGATGGCGCAAGAAGATGGTGTGTCGCGTGCAGTGGAACAAATTGAAAAGCTCATGGCACAATCGCCATCATCGAGGAAAAACCGCAGTTTGTAGCTTTAGTCTTTCCGAATATAGTGAGATATCACTGATTATTGACCAAAAAGTGATAGTGGTTAGGGTACTTATAAGAAAAAATCAGGGCGGCATGTTTTATTACAAAGAAATAATTAGCGCGATTGCCATCGTGTTGACACTGACAGCCTTCATTCCCTATATCCGCGCAATCTTTAACGGTACCATTACGCCGCACGTGTTTTCCTGGATCATCTGGGGCGTCACAACATTTTTTGCTTTTCTGGCGCAACTTGAGGATAAAGGAGGCATAGGAGCTTGGCCGATCGGCGTTTCCGGCAGCATTACAATTTTCATTGCTTGCTTGGCTTATTTAAAACGTGCGGATGTGACGATTACAAAAACTGATTGGATATTTTTTATTTCGGCGTTGTCGTCGTTGCCGCTGTGGTATATGACTTCGGATCCGTTATGGGCGGTAGTCACCTTGACCATCGTCGATGTACTCGGATTTGGGCCGACTATCAGGAAAGCTTATTATTTCCCCTATTCAGAATCATTGTTGTTTTTTGGTTTGTTCACGGTTCGCAATTTGCTGGTGATGATGGCGATGGAAAATTTTTCCGCTACGACGCTATTATTTCCAGCCTCCATTGCAGCAGTATGTGTGGTTCTGATGTGCTTAATTGCCTATCGCAGGCGGGTTGTTGTTGCAAATCGAATTGAATCCAATTGATTGCGCTAACATCAAATTAACGTTTGTTTGTTTCGCATTTGAAGGCGGATTAAGGTCTAAAAGAATGGCTATGATATGATGGCAGTCGATTTAGTCATTGTTTTAAAAAGTAACATCGTTTTAAAAAAGACAATCTTATCTACTTGCCGGAGGTTTCATGATGGCTGATATTTTCTTTGACGTGGGCGGCAATATCCGGGCGGTTGGTTCTATCCGCCGCGGAACAGATGGTCAGCCGCAATCACTCGATTCATCGATTGCAGACGGCGATACCATTGGTTTTCATCTCAGCGGAAACGGATCGTTGCGTTTTCTCGGCGTGGATACCCCGGAAAAAAACTTTCAACTTCCCGGGTCACAAGCTTCGCGCCGCCTTGATTCAGCGGAATGGGAAGCGTATCTCACCGATCCTTTTTTGCCCGGGTTGGGTTCGTATCATCTCGATGC
>WBZQ01001820.1_pt1 | contig 14269 bp, 10 predicted proteins | sample 5204251 | NCBI WGS metagenome assembly WBZQ01 (sample SAMN12412402, study PRJNA552823) | activated sludge metagenome | isolation source: activated sludge from nitrification reactor of wastewater treatment plant... | place: USA: Virginia | collected 2017-09 | reverse complement strand
CGACCAGTTGTTGGGCCAGTTCCAGGAACGACAGGCCGCGTTCGCCCGCCGGCGCCAGCAGGCGCGCCACCTCGAGGTGGGAGCCGGCCCGGATGCGGGTCGGCGCATCGTCGGGGCCGACGTCGGAGAACAGGAAAAGCATCAGCAGGGCCCGGCCTTTGGAATGTACATTGATGCGCCACTCCAGGTAGTTGTCCGGCTGGTCGCCCGGAAAACTGGCGTCCACGTGCCAGCCGGTGTCGCCGGGGTCGCGGTCGCCGGGGAAGCGGACGGGAAAAGAGCCCAGGGTGTTGCGGGGCAGCCAGTGGCCCGCTCCGGCCAGTTGGTCGTAGGCGGCGCGCAGCCGGGGTGTGTTGGCGGCCTGCCGGAAAGGCTCCTGCCCCATTTCGCCGAGGCGGATCACTGGCCGGGTCCAGGTGGACGGGTCCTGCGGGTCGCAGCCGGTGGCTGGCCAGAGCAGGTCGCGGCATTCGGCGGCCAGTTCGGGGGGGAAGGCATGGTCCAGGCGGAGGAAGCCCTCCCGGATGAACTGGTCGACAGCCTTTTGATCGAAAACCTGCATGGGAAGAAAACGCCCGAAAACGGGTCACTCATCTGGTTGCTGGTGAAAAATGAGGAACAGCAGGAAACAGCCCGTCAAAAAAAAGGCATTTCCCTGGGCGTTCCATTTTTCGGATTGCCACATCAGGTACCACTCGCCACCGACCGTGATGAAGATAAAAAACCAGAGGAATACGCCCAGGGCAAGGCCGGTGGAGGTGTCCCGCTTGGCCTGCCGGAAACTTTCGGCATCGCCGTGCAGGCTGTTTTTCATGCGCCAGGCGCCCCGGAGCAGCAGCACTGCGATGGCGAGTTCCAGCAGAATGATCGAGAGATAGAAGGCATGGTGAACGATTGCCGAATCGACCTGCCGCCAGTTGTTCCGGGGCGCGGAGAATACATCGCTCATTTGGGCGACCATGCTGACAAACCGGAAGTTGGAATCGTAGTCGCTGAGGTTGTTGAAAACGACCATCCCCAGGTACAGCCCGACGATCAGGCTGAACAGTATTTTTAGGTGCCGGTTATTCATGTTTGGCTGTTTTTTGACCGGCCATGTATTGCAGGTAGCGGACCACCCGGTCGATCTGGGCATCGCTTAGCCCGGTTACCGGCGGCATTTTGCTGTTCAACCGGAAGGAAGCCGGGTTTTTGATAAAAAGTTTGATCTGGCCGGGCTGCCAGTATTCGGTGATGCTTTTTGGAAAGTTCAGTTCGGGGCCCATGACCCCGCCGTCCCCGTTGATGGTGTGGCACTTGATGCATTTATCCCGGAAGATAGCAAAGCCTTCCAGGGGTTCTTTGGCTGTGGTATTGGGTTTGGCCAGGGCATATTCCATACTTTTCTCCACAAACTGAATTTGCACGACGCCGTAGGGGAAGGCATGCCGGTGGTCGTTTTCCGGGATGTCCCAGACGAGGTAGGCCGGTGAAAACTTCGATTTGATTTCTTCGTCCCATCCGTCTTTGGCCTGGAGGTCTTTGGTCACGATGTACCCGTTCCCTTCCAGCAATTGCAGCAGGGAAACGGAGGGGCTGTAACCGTCTTTGCAAAAGAAAGTGACGTCATAGCCCGTGGAGTCGATCTGAAACTCCCGGACCAAAAATGAAAAGATCTTCCGGGTGTTGACGCCCGAATAGTTTTTTTCCCTGCCCACCTCGACGTCGTACCGGATGTGGACCTCCTCCGGGTCGAATTGCCGCAAGAGGGTGTCGAGGTCAATTTTTGAGGTCAGGTTGAAGGCGGGTTTATCGGATCCTTTGGGGAGGGTCTTATTGCCCGGCGGAGGATTGTCGTGGCACTGAAAAGCCAGAATACCGAGCAGCGCTAAAAGGATCGCCGGTTGGATTGCGTGCATGATTGTTGTTTGCAGGATGGGAAGCGGGGGAAAGGTAACACGGCTGCTACATCCGGCAAAATATTCCTGAGTGCCGGGTTGAAGCGACGCAGGGGTTGTGTCAAAAGCCGTTGCAGGAAATAGGTGACCAATGATTATTTTTTCTCCCGCAGATTTCACGGATTTCCGCAGATTTTTCTTCGGCAAACCTTCAAATTTCATCAGCGAAAAAAGGGTTGATAAGGGTTGATAAGAGTTGATAAGGGTTGATAAGGGTTGATAAGGGTTGATAAGGGTTGATAAAGTTGATAAGGGTTGATAAAGTTGATAAGGGTTGATAAAGTTGATAAGGGTTGATATTTTGACCCGAACAAAGGATAAAAACTACCTTTCTTCGGATCGATTTCAACCTTCATCAACTTGAATCAACCCTTATCAACCTTTTGAGACAGCCTCTTCGACTACCCCGCCCTACCCTTCCCTGCTCAACAGCCGACCCAACTGCCGCGCACTTTTCAAACCCACTTGTTGGGCGATCTGGGGCCTCGACAGGTCCGGCTTTTTCAATAGTTCCGCGATTTTTTCCCTGCGCAGCAGGGTCAGGTAATCGCCGATGGTCACGCCGGTTTCCTTCCGGAAGGTGCGGGTAAAGTTGCGGGTACTCATGTGGGCCATTTCCGCCAGTTCCGGCAGGGTGGCCTTCCGGTCCAGGTTGTCCAGCAGCCAGTCCTGCACGGCGTGGATGCCGGCGTGCAGGTGGTTGCGGTGACTCAAAAAGACGCTTTCCTGGGCCTGACCGCCGTTGCGCCGGATGTAGACCACGATCTCGCGCGCCACCTTGTGGGCGAAGTGTGCACCCATTTCCTTTTCCACAATGTGCAGCGCCATGTCCACCCCGGAGGCAATGCCCGCGCTGGTGAAAATGCCGTCTTTTTCGGTGAACAGCACGTTTTCCTGCACTTTCAGGCGGGGGTGCCGGGCTTGCAGTTTGCGGGTGTATTTCCAGTGCGTCGTGCAGATTTTGCCGTCGAGCAGTCCGCCGGCCGCCAGCAGAAAGGCTCCGGTGCAGATGGAACAAAGGTTGGCGCCCTGCGCATAGGCCTCGCGCAACCACCGGAAGAGACCCTGCATGGCGCCGCCGGGCGCGTTGTCGATCACGTCGACGTCCATACCGGGGATGACGATGTAGTCGCCTTTTTTCGGCTCCAGTTCGCTGTAGGGCCGCAGGCCGGCAAAACGCAATCCCGCCGAAGTGCCGGCCTCCTCTGGCGCGAACGAGCAGTATTCGATCACGAAAGGCGCCTTGAAAAAAATGGCCTCGAAAAACACCTGGTCGGGACCGGCAAGGTCGAGCAGGTGGGTACGGGGAGAAATCACGAAGATGAACCGGATGGGCATGGGAAAAGAAGAATTACAGTTCAAAGTTATTGGTTTTCAATTATTTCACAGCCTCGGCCAACTGACTTTCATACCCCTCCACCGCCTTCAGGGCATTGGCGTCGGCCCGGTATTTTTCTTTCAGCACGGGGAAAATCGCGAGTGCCCGGGCGTCGCCGAGGGTGACCAGCAGCAGCACGTTGCTGAAAATGTCGTTCACGTCGTTTTCAGCCAGCGACTGCATCAGCCGCGGATAGACGAGGTCGTAGCCCTGGCGGCCCTGGCCCAGCGCGACCAGCGTTTCGGCGGCGGCCAGGCGAAAATCCCAGACCGGCGTGGCCAGCGTCCAACGGGGAGCCGCGGCGCTGTCGGCCAGGGCGGCGAGGGCCAGGGCCGTGCCGCGGGGGTCGCCGAGTTCCCGCAGGCCGTTGAGGGCGGCGATCAGGCTCTGGTTTTTCCAGGATGGTTTATCTTTCAGGTTCATCAGGGCATCGAAAGCCAGGGGGCTGCCGGTTTTGCCCAGCGCATTGGCCGCCGCATTGACCACCCGGTCGCTTTCGTCGTTGAAATGGCGGATGTAGAGGCCGGCGTATTGCGGGTCTTTGGTCAGGCCCAGGAAGGTGATGGCCGCCGCCCGGTTCCACGATTTTTCGTTTCGGATGACCGACAACAACAGGGAAACCGTGGCTTCGTCCAGGGGTTGGGCGGCGACCAGCCCCTGCAGGGTCAGCAGCGCCGAGTAGCGCAAACGCCAGTAGGACTGGCCGGAGATCAGGGTACGGAAAGCGGCCAGGATGTTGGTCTTATCGGCCGCCGGCGTGGTTTCCTGCCGGTAAGTGGCGGCCAGTTCGAGCAGCGCCGCGCGCCGGGCGACAATGTCCCGGCTGTTTTGCAACTGGTACAGCAGTTCGCCGGTCGACTTTTCATAGCGTAATTCTTTAATCCACGTGTTTTCAACGTCAAAATTGACCAGTTTCGGCGCGGCGGCCGCCGCAAATACGAAGCGGTTTTCGGCTTTCGCTTCCAGCCGGACCGGCTCGATCCGGCCGTCTATTTCCACCTCTATTTTTCCCCGGAAAAAACCGGCCTGCGCGTAGGGGTTGTCCGGGTCGGGTTGCTGGACCTGGCGGACGATCAGCAGCAGTTGTTTTTTACCGGCATCGTACTGTTTGGATACCTCGAACACCGGATGCCCGCTCCGGTAGAGCCACTGTTCAAAAAACCAGTCCATCGGTTCTCCGGCGGCGGACTCGACGGCCCGGCGGAAATCGTCGGTCGTGACCGCTTTGCCGGCGTTGTTTTTTACGTACATCCGGATGGCTTTCCGCCATTTTTCTGCGCCCAGGTGTTTGCGCAGCAGGTGCAGCACCATGGCGCCGCGGAGCGCGAAATTGTCGAAACACATGGTGGCCGGGTCGTCGTAATGGCGGGTGACGATGGGCCGCCGGAGGCCCGCCTGCCAGTCGGCCATGACCGTGCTGTGCTGGAAATTGCGGTTCCAGAGCAGCATTTCGTCGTGCCCGTTCTTGTATTCGGTGTACAGGCAGTCGAAATACAGGGCGAAGGATTTGGAGAGCCACACCTCCGACCAGTCGGCGGGGGTGAGCAGGTTGCCGAACCATTGCGCGGCGAGGTCCTGGGCCTCCACGCCGTCCCAGAGGTAGAAAAAGTCGGCGTGGGTGCCGGCGTCGTCGACCATGTTTTCAGAGACGGTGGAACTGCCCGTGTTGTGGCCGCCGCCCCAGGGAAAGTCCTGCACAAACACCTGGTTGTAAGCGGGATAAGGGTACTTTGTGCCGATGATGTCCGAAAAAAAGCGCAGCATGTCGGGCAGCCGGACTACGCTGGCCCGGGTGGCTTCCGTTTCGTCGGGGTAGCCGAAACTGTGGAGATCGATGCCGTTCCAGTGCTGCGTGACAGCCACGTAATCGCCCACTATGAGCGCGGTCTGGTGGTTGGCGTAGGGCGTATCCATTTTCCAGTAAAATGTGCGGCTGCCGTCGGCGTTCTCCCGGTTGGAAACGAGATTGCCGTTGGAAATGACCTGGAGGCCTTTGTCGACGGTGGCCCGGAGTTCGGTGGTCCGGAAATCGCCCGGCGCATCCCGGCCGGGAAACCAGTACCGGTTGCCCTGCGGCTCGCCCATCGACCAGATCTGCCGCCGCTTGCGGGGTTCGGTGCTGGTCGGTGCGAAAAAGCGCAGGCCCTTGCCGTAACTGCCCCAGAGGTTGTTGGGGTCGCTTTCGTTGACATAATTGGTGTGGTAATCTACGGTGAGGCGAATGATTTCGCCGGCGGTGTAGGCGCGGTCGAGCCGGATTTGCAGGGCGTCGTCCCGGTCGCTGCCGTCGTAGTCGAAGGCCAGGGGCGTGCCGGCGGCCGTGTGGACGGACCGGATGGTCAGGAAACCGGCGTCGAGGGCGATCTTATCCAGGGTGGCCAGGGGCGAGAGGGTGAGGGTCGCCGTGCCCGCGGCCTGTTTTTGATCCAGGGAGAAGCGCAGGTCGAGGGCGATGTGCTGCACGTCGTACGTACGGGTACGCGGCGCCTGGGCCGGTGGCAGGGGGCGGGGGCTGCCGGCCGGCTGGGCTCCGGTGGGAACCGGTATGGTCAGGAACAGGAGGAGGGCCGTCAGCCAGGCGGTCCGGGGGAAGAATCGGGACAAAAGCAGGAGGCAGCCCGGCCCTCCGGGATCTGGTACAAAGCAGTGGATTTGCATTGCGGAAACAGGATTTTCCGGCAAAATTCGGGAGGAGCGGACGGCGGAACGGGCCAGATTGCGGACATTTCGGGCCAAAAGGCCGGGAGCGGCAGCAAGCGATACCGCCGGAAGCAGAAAGGCCTTTCTTCAGATGGTTTTTATGCGCCGCAAAAGTTCTTCTTTGTACGGCTTGCTCATGGACAGGGTCTTTTGGCCGACCTTGACGGCGACGTCTTCTACTTCTTCCACGTGCAAAAGGTTGACAATATGCGAGCGGTGGACGCGCTGAAAATGGGCGGGGAGTTTGTCTTCCAGGCTTTTCATGGGCATGGTAAGCAGGTATTCTTTGGTTTTTGTGACGATCCGGCAATAATTTCGCTCCGCTTCGAGGTACAAAATGGCCTCGAAGAGGATTTTCACCATGCGGTCCTTGTTGCGCACAAAAATCCGGTCGCTCAGAATACAGGATAAATCCTCCCTGGTTTTCGGGGTGCTGTCCGGCTCCGGTGTATCGCCCGCCATCAGGGCAACGGCCAACTCCAGCGCCCGTTGCAGGTCCGATTTTTTGAAAGGTTTGACCAAAAAAGCATAAGGCCTGGCCGTCCTGGCGCGGGCGAAGGTGGCGTCGTCACTGTTGGCGGTGAGGAATATAACCGGAATATTGTGCCCGCCGCGCAGCAGGTGAGCCAGGGCAATTCCGTCCATGTTGCCTTTCAGACGAATATCGAGCAGGGCGATATCGGGAGGGTTTTCCTCCACGCTGAACAAGGCTTCTTCGGCGCGGGGGAGTATGCCCGTCACCTCGTATCCCAGTTCGGTGAGGAACATGGAGGTCTTGGCGGCGATGAGCATTTCGTCTTCGACGATTAAAATTTTGATGGCCTGGTCGCTCATGCGGCTTTTTTCAAATTAAAATCAAAGCAGACGGTTACGCCGTTTTTCAGCTCCTCGCGCATGGAACCGTTCAACTGTCGGGTTAAAAGGGACACCAGTTGTCCGCCGAAACCCGTGCCGCGCGGCTGGCCGGTTTTGCCTACGCCGTTGTCGGCAACTTCGAGGTGCAGGGTACCGTCGCTTCGTTTGGCCAGTTGGATGCGTACCTGGCCGGTGCGCCGGTCCGGAAAGGCATACTTCAGGGTATTCACCAGCAATTCGTTGACGATCAATCCCAGGGGCACCGCGGTGTCCACATCAAGTTCCAGTTCTTCCATGAGGCATTCGATGCGCACGCGGTCTTCCGCCCCGAAGCTGTCCAGTACACTTTCGCTGAGATTGAGGAAATAATCGCGCATTTCGATGGCCGCCAGGTTGTCGCGCTGGTAGAGTTTCTGGTGGACGATGCCGATGGACTGTACGCGGTTCCGGCTTTCCTGCATGGCATCTTTCACGTTGGGGTCATCTATTTGAGCCGACTGAAGGGCCAGCAAACTGGATACTACTTCGAGGTTATTCTTTACGCGGTGGTGGATCTCTTTCAGGAGCAGTTCATTCTCGGCGTTTTTGGCGGCCAGCAGGGCATTGGCTTTTTTTCGGGCAATGCCATTGCGCCAGAAATTGAACGCCAATAGAGCCAGCAAGGCGGCTACGCCGAAGCCGAACCATTGCAAGGTGCGCTGCTGGGATAAACGGGCGGCTTGCGCCGCGATGGTAGCCTCTTTCTTTTCCGTTTCGTACAAAGTACGCAGTTCCAACATTTTGGCGTCGCTCCGGGCGTTCAGGGTACTGTCGTTCAGCTGCCGCGACTTGCGCTCAAAGGAAAGGGCCAACGGGTAATTGCCCAAATGTTCGTACGTTCTACTGATGTGCCCGTAATTTTCGACCAGGTTAAACAAGTCGCCGTTGCGCTCCTGTAGTTCAATGGCTTGTAACTGATAAGGCAACGCTTCCGCATACCGGCCCATTTTGAAGTACACCTCGCCCATATTCCCCCAAATCGCTGATTTGGCCATATCTACCTGGAGTTTTTCAGCAATTTGCAGGCATTCCCCGTAACTTGAAAGGGCTTCGGGGTAGCGCCCCAGATGTTTGAGCGCGTTGCTCCGGTCATTCAGCAGCCTGGCCAAATCGATCGGCATAAGATCCAGCGTTTTTGCCTTGGCGATCGCCTGGTCGAAATAACGGAGCGCCTGCTCCGGCTGTTTGAGTTTGAACTGGGTAAAACCGGCCGTGCGCATGGAATACACCCATTGTTTTTGCAAGCCGTTCTTTTCGGCGATTTCGATGGATCGCAGCGCGTACTGCAGGCCTTCTTCCGGCCTTTCCTGGAGGTACAGGTCTTCGGCCACCTGCGCCAGGCCTTCGGCAATGCCTTCCTGATCCCGGAGATTTTCCATCAGGCGCAGGGCTTGCAGGTCGGCCTCCGTGGCTTGGGGCAGTTCGTTGCGTTTTTTATGCACCCAGGCCCGCTTGAATGAGGTAGTGGCTTGTCCTTTTTGATCGCCAATGGCCGTATAACCGCTCATGGCACGGTCGAAGAACAGCATAGCCGAGTCGAATTGGAGCAGGTTGGCGTGGATGCGGCCCTGTTTTTCGCAGAATTTGGGTTGCCAGGTTTTGTCTCCGCTGGTTTCGGCCAGGTGGAGGCCGCGTTTGGCATAATCAAGCGCCGTTTTGAAATCGGATCGAAAGGCAAGGTCGGTCATTTGTTCCAGCCATTGGAGCCGTTGCAGGTCGCTGGGTGCGGTCGGGAGCAAGCGCTCGAGGCTGTCGAGGGTTGGGTGCTGAGCAATGCCTGGTACGGTAAAAAGACAAAGGCAAAGTGAAAGGAAAGTTTTCTGCATAGCCGGTTTCTGTTTTGCCGCTCGGCAAAGATAGCAGGTATGTTCGGTCAGTGAAAGCGCATTTTCGGTCAAGGATTACCCGGTTTGGGACAAAGGCAGGCAGCGATGCCTGGCGCACTGCGCATTTTTGAGGCATCACATCACCAACCCAACCTGCTTTTCTATGAAAAATACATTTCGCTCCTCCCTAATATTGGCAATAGCCTTTTTCACCTTCACGGCAACGAGCGCGCAACTGGTCTATACGGATCAATTTGGAAACATCGTCACCATCTCCTCCGATAAAGGCGGCGTATGCGACGCGCCGACGGGCATCTTTGCGGGTCCGTTTATTTACGACAATCCCGGCATCCAGAATGCCTTCGACCAGGTGCCGCCCGGGCAATATTTCAAGGCAAAATACGGAGAACCAGTGACTATCACCGTGGAAGTGCGTAAGCCCAACGGTGGCCTATATGGCCAAACGCCATTCAAGGCGTTAATCGGTACCGATTCGCCGCCTTATCTGTATGACCTGGACAACGTGGTGGGAACAAACCTGGAAGAGGAATTCAACCAATTTAACCAACTGGTGGCCTACCGGTACAGTCAGACTTTTTCATTTGGCCGCGCTGACACCAAAGCCTGGATCATTATCAGAGATGTAGCTTCTGACCTTTGGGGCCGGGCCTTTATCCTGCCCTTTGTGGTGGAAGGCACACTTACCAGCGAGGTTCCCATCCTCGGCACCACTACGCAGCCGCAATTGCCCTATTTTATCCTGCACGCACCGCCGGGCGACGGCAGCACCGCCGAATTTCAGGAAACCAAAACGGTGTGTCGTGAAATCGTACAATCTGCCGCTACGGACAACTCCAACTCCGGCTACGTGGATGTAAAAGTCGGTATTGCCGGCTCTGTGGGTTTCATCGCGACGGTGAATTATGAGTTTTCCGTCACGGTGGGCGCGAGCGCGGGCGGCGGCGAGATGGAACTTAATTCTCAGGGAAACCAAACCTGCCTGACGGTCACCGAAGGATTTCAGACTCCGCCCGGCGGCGAAGATGTTTTTGTAGGCTACGGAATAGACCTGGCCTACGGCGTAACCAGCGAGGTAGCCATCGACTCGAATACCTGTTCGGCTTACCTCCATCCAATAGGCCTGGCGTACATGCCGGTTGGGCAGCCCCGGCAATTTTATTACACTAAATCAGAGATTTCAGACCAGATCGCCCAGCAACAAACTTTTGCGGATGACACCACGCTGTCCGTGCGGGCGCGCAATACCGCTCAAAACCAGGTAGATGTATGGAACAAAGTGCTGGCCTTAAACGAAGCCAACATCAACAACCCCGGCAACGTACAAATTGGCGCGGTGTCCTACGGCACGGTGCCCAGCTCGCAGGAGTCCGGCATCACCGTGACGGAAACCGCTTCGATTGAATACGAGCAATACGTCGATTATTCCGCCAGCCTCGATGTGGTGGTGGAAGTGGGCGGTTCGGGCGTATCGGGCGGTTATGAATACCGGGGCTCCCAGCGCTATGGCACAATCCAGAACCAGTCGCAGGAACTGACCAAGATCGTCCGCTATTCCCTTTCCGACGACGACAGCGGCGACTTTTTCAACGTGGATATCTTTCGTGACCCGATGTTCGGAACCCCTGTATTCCGCACCGCTGCCGGCAGCAAAAGCTCCTGCCCGTATCAAGGCGGCTACCAACGCGACCAGCCGAAACTGAAACACGATGGCACAACCGACGCTCATATCACCCTCCTGGGCAACCCCGTGGGTTCTTCGGCCACATTCAAACTCGATCTGTGCAATGAAAGCAACGAAGCGCGTACCTACAATCTGAAATTAAATGCCCAATCCAACCTCAACGGCGCTGTGGTATCGGCCGCGGGCGTTCCGCTCAACGGCAACGACCTGGGGCAATCCTTCACTGTGCCGGCCAATAGCTGCGTGCAAGACCTGGTGGTGGAAGTGAAACAGTCGTCCGTCAACAGCCCGCTGGCCTACCCCGACCTGGAATTGTTCCTGTATGCACCCTGCGAGGAGGACATCCAGTCCAGTGTTTTTGCATCGGTATATTTCGGTAACGCTACCGGAACCGGCGAATCGCAGGGCCCGTGGTCGAAAGTGTCCGTTTCCCCCAACCCGGCCTCTGATGCGCTGCAAGTAGCCTTCGAACTGGCCGAATCCGCCCCCGTCCGCCTCGAAGTGCGCGACCTGTCGGGCCGCCTGCTCCTGACCGGCCCGGATGAAAACCGCCCGGCCGGAGCACAACAAACCCGGCTGGACGTCAGCCGCCTGCCCGCCGGTATGTATCTGCTGGCGATGCGGAGCGGCGCGGCGCAACTGGTGCGAAAACTGGTAGTGGAACGGTAAAGGAGGTGGGTCAAGAGAAGACAGGGCGATCGGGGCGTCCCTTCCAATTTGGTCGCGGACGCCCGGATTGCCCGCTCGCGCGAGCGGAGTGCGGATTTTTCCGCGGTTAAAACATCCTTAGGGCTTTGGCAGAGCCGGGTTTCAGGCCTTTGCTTTCCATTCTTCCCAGTAATTCGAACAGGTTCATTCTTTCCGGGTCTTCCTGGAACGGCTGCATATTGGCGTTTAATATTTGCCCGCCCAAACGCTTCTGACAATACTTGACCGCCTGTAACATGATGTCCAGGGTATGCTGAGGGTCGGCGCTTCTGGGAATAGAAAAGCCAAAAACCAGATCCTGCGGGTTCATGTGCCCGGCCTGAATTTCTTCGGGCAAAAAATATCCGGGCTCGGTGGTGGTCCAAACGCTAAAATGCTGGTCGTGCCCATAATCCTTCGCGTTGTCCCAGTGAAACAAGTCTCCATCCCCCCAAGTCAAACCCAGGCTTTGCAAAGCATCCCACATCTCCAGGCCTTTAAAAGGGGTATCCCCGTGCAGCACAATTATGGCGTCGCGGTTGAATTCCTGGTGGAGCCGTATCAGTTTCTGGGCTTTCGCGATGGCGGACTCAACGGTTTCCGCCGGCTCGACCTTCACTGGAGAGGGGTACTTTTTTAGGCGCTTTTCCAGTTCCCCGACATAACGTTGCAGTTTTTGCGGGTTATAATCCGGGGTCTTCTCATTGAAAACGCCCTGGACATCGATGGCCACCTGAATTTTGCTGTAAACATCGGGAGTGCCGCCGGCATCGGCATAGGTCCAGCGGTTCTCTTCCTCCGAAAAACCATAGATATTGGACGGATAGTTACTTCTCCATGGATAGTCGAACATTTTTGTAAAATCTTCCTTCCTGAAAACGTCGCCCTGTACCGGTATCAAATTCAGGATCCACTCTCTTTCCGGGTCGGCTTTATACTCGGCTTTTCCCGGTTTTACCGCGACGTCCGGAAACGAAAGTTTGCCGGCATCCAAAATATAAGAAGCGTCTTCAGAAGCCCGGTGGAGGTTTAAGTTCTTCACCCTTTCGTTGCTTTGGGATTGGGTGGCGACAAAATACGCATCCGGATCGGGTTTGGACGGACGGCTGAAAACAAGGTAGGCTATGGCAGCCAAAAGCAGAATAGCGGCAAGGATATACATCGTTATTTTACGCATTTTCCGTTTCCTGATTTCTCAACTTTATATAAGCGGGCAAAAGCGTCACTACTATCAGGCCGGTGCAAATGATTGGCGGTAGAAACGCCAGGAGGCATATTGAAATGAAGCAAATCAAGTAAGTAACAAGATTAATCAAAACCACCCCTTTCATGGTCCGGGCGGGTAAATCACTCCGGAGGAGGAATAAGTTCAGTGCTCCGGAAAAAAAGAGCAGCAACGAAAAGGCGATGCTGAAGGTATTCATCAGATCCTCCATCGAGCGGTAAAAACCGGCACCCAGGTTGAACTTATAATGGGTCATCAGATCGAACAACTGCCTTTCGCGGTCATTTTCCGGCTCCCGCGTATTCAGGAAACTAAGAGCGTGTTCGGGATTTTAAATTCGGGCTGCAAGCGGCAAATTTTCTTTCACTGTTCGTTAAAATTTTCGCCGTAGACACCCGGCTACGGCTGCAAATTTTGCCTTCATTGAAAGAAAATTTGCTCGCTTTCGCCACGAACCCAAATCCCGAACACGCTCTAAGCAGGTGAAAAAAGCCGGTTAACAATTGCAAACCGATGGCGGCTTTCAGCCAAAATGAATGGGTTCTGGTCATGTTGTTTTGGTTCATTTAATTGGCTTCGTTGTGCGTATTTTCAGGTCAAGGTATCACGATTTTCCGTTTATTGTCCCGAAGAAAAGATCAGGATGCCGACCCTGGTCCAGAGCCTTTTCAAAAGCCGGGCAACTATTGATCTTTCTCAAAAATCAACCCGGACGGAACATAAACAGGCCCTTTTACGTATGGATTGACATAAATTTTAAACGTATCCTTTTCATTTTCGGACGCCAGTACATAAACGTCCAGTATCGGTCCGCTTCCCGCATTCATAGGCCTGCCCGTATTTCTATTGGTAAGTTGTATTGCCGGTTCGGTATAATTGGGATTGTTAATCGAGCGGCGGGAAACAAATATTAGTTTGTTGCCTTCAGCTGTTCTTAAGCGGGATAAAAAGTAATACGTTGAACCTATGCTGTTATCCAGGTTTCCATTTTTTAAAGTTATTGGATGGTTAATTGAATAACCGTAGTTTTTATCTTCAGTTGGCTGTACGCCAGCAAAGAATTTCGGGTTGCTTGCAATACATCCGCAGAGAAAGGTGAAAAGAAATAATAAGTTCTTCACATTTTTAAATTTGTTGCATCAGACTGATTTTCCCGATTACCCCGGTGGTGCGAAACCTGTCCGTAATCAGGTCGCTTCGGGTATCGTTGAACACGAGATAAAGAAACGACAAAGGACGGTATTCCCAACTTATCCTTGCATTCCAGCGACCTGTTTTATTCAAAGAATTGTACTGGTAAAACACCGTGCCTTGCAATTTCGGACCGGCAGCCAGCCGCAAGCCGCCGGAGTAGAGGTGAACGTCCTTGTCCGTGTCGTTTGCGCCGAGCGACCTTGCGCTGTTCAGTTCGTAGTCGAGCGTGAGGGCAGCGCGGGGTGTGGGTGCGAAGCGCAGACTGGTGTAGAGCGAGAGCAACCTGCCGTCGAAGAACCGGCCAAATTTTGCGCTCGAAGTAGCCGATATTTTGCGGCTCTGGTCGGTGTTGTATTGGATGAAATACTGGGTGTAAAAATACCGCCCCTGCGGGATGACGATATCCAAAGGCGCAAAGGTGAAATCAATGTTTTGCCAGGTGGGAAACAGCGAAACCTCCAGAAAGGAATTGTCCCGAAAGAATAGGTAAACCGGGAAAATATAGAGGTCGGCTTGCTGAAATTTTCCATCGGAAGCATTGTGGTAATAATTGACGAAAAAGCCGGGGTCGGCCCGCCGGATGAACGCTTTTTCCTTCCCGGGTCGCCAGATATAATACCCGCCAGGGTTGTGGTGAATGACATTGTTCCCAAAAACGAAGCCCATGCCCGGCAGGTAATCCTGCGACACCCATTTCGTCACCCAACCGGCGTACCAGTCGTTGCG
>WBZQ01001819.1_pt1 | contig 14277 bp, 14 predicted proteins | sample 5204251 | NCBI WGS metagenome assembly WBZQ01 (sample SAMN12412402, study PRJNA552823) | activated sludge metagenome | isolation source: activated sludge from nitrification reactor of wastewater treatment plant... | place: USA: Virginia | collected 2017-09 | reverse complement strand
AAAAACAATTACTAGACTGTCCTGTCGACGAGTGTGGTGATGCCGTTGATATCCGTGGCGTTATGGAAGGTCTATGCGCACCTTGGGTGGACACATTTGTCCACTCATCCGGGTCGGACGGTCCTCACAATGATCGGCGTGGCCCTGGGGGTTGCCGCCACCATTGCCGTTCAGACGGCAAACGTGGAAGTGCTTCGTTCCTTTGAAGAATCGGTGCTGACGGTTGCCGGTCCGGTCACCCTGGAAGTCTCGGCCGGGGAAGCCGGTTTGGATGAACGCGTGATTCGCGCAGTGCGAGAGGTTGATGGCGTCGAATCTGCCAGGCCTGTCGTCGAAGTCGGGGTTGCTGTCGCAGGGGGGCGCCGGCAGTCATTCACCGTACTGGGGCTCGACCTGTTGGACGAACTGAATCGGGCCGACGGAAGAATTCCTGCCGCATTCAACATGCGGGAGCGGCCCGGTGAAGGCGTCGCGATGGACGGGCTTCTGCGTGACAACGCGGTATTGGTAGGTGAGGCGCTCGCCAAGGATTTGGGGGTTGCGCCTGGAGCGCAGGTCTCCCTTGAAGCCAATGATCGGGCGGTATCCGTTTCTATTCTGGCAGTGTTGGGCCGGAGGCCCGGTGTCCCGTCTCCATGGGACCACTGGGCCGTAATGGATATTGCCGCTGCGCAACGAACCTTTGGCCTGATCGGTCGATTGGATCGCGTCGATGTGGTGACCGGGCCCTCTGTCTCTGTTGAGGCGGTCGCCAAGGCCATCGGGCAGGTGCTTCCTCCGGCCGTGACGGTTCGTCGGCCGATTCAACGGAGTCAGCAGGTTGAGTCGATGGTGAGAGCGTTTCAATTGAACCTCTCCGTACTGAGTATGGTCGGTCTGCTGGTCGGGATCTTTCTGATCTACAACACGGTGTCCTTCATGGTGGCGCAGCGACGAAGGGAGGTCGGGATCCTTCGCGCGATCGGCCTGTCTGAGCCGATGGTCATCGGGGTGTTTCTGGCGGAGGCTGCGGTGTTCGGTATCGGCGGTGGAGTGGTGGGCGGTGTGCTCGGGTTGATACTAGGAAATGTGCTGGTCAGCATGGTCGGACGGACCATTCACGACCTGTATACGCCTTTGGCCGAGACGACTGGTGCGATCGCGTTCGCCCCGGGGGCGGTTCGGTTGCTGTGCGAATCGGTTGTCATTGGAACCGTGGTGTCCGTGCTGGGCGCGTTGGGTCCCAGTCTGGATGCCGGGCGAACGGTCATTGTCGCGGCCCTGGCGCCAGGAGAATACGATGTCGCGCAACGCGTTCGCGCAGGCTCACTAGGCGTGACCGGAATACTCCTGTTGCTGGTCGCCTTGGGCTGTGTATTCGCAGGACCGGTCGCCGGGATGCCCATCTTCGGGTATGTAGCGACGTTCTGTCTGCTCGCGGGATTGTCGTGCCTCGTGCCGATGCTGGTGCAGGTCACGTGTCGCACACGTGAGCTGGGCCTGTTGTCCCCGGTGCCTTCGTTAGGCGGGGCTGTTCGCCACATCGCTCGTGAACAGACCACCAGGGGAATGGGGCGAAACGCAGTGACGGTGTCGGCCTTTCTGGTCGGGGTCGCCATTATGGTCGGGGTGATGGTGATGATCAGAAGCTTCCGCGAAACGGTGGAAATCTGGATTGATCAGACCGTGATGGCGGATTTTATCGTGGCCCCTGCCGGGTGGCCGAATGTGGCCCGACATGGGTCGTCGTCGGCCGTGCTCCCGGGGGGCTGGCGGGAGCAGTTGGCGGGTTCACGAGTGGTGTCAGCGGTTGATGCCTATCGGGATGTACGAATTGAGGTGCAGGGACAACCCTTGGCGCTGGTCTCCAGGGATCTCGCGCTCCATGCGGCACGAAGCCGGTATCTCTTTCTTGCGGGGGATTCCGCGCGCATTCTGACCCGTGCCGCGGCCGGAGAGGGGGCGATTCTCTCGGAAGTGCTGGCGAATCGTCTGCACCTCACGGAGGGCAGCCATGTATCCATTGCGACACCCGTTGGTGAGCGGTCGCTGGTGGTCCTGGGAGTGTTTTACGACTACGCGACCGACGGAGGGAAACTCGTCGTTGATAGAACCCTCTATCAACAATGGTGGAAGGACGACGGCGTGACGGTATTCCCCGTCTATATTCACGAGGGGGTCGATCTGGAGCAGGCACGGTCGGCTATTGCTGAGGTCTTCTCGCCGGGAACCAATGGGAGCCTGATGCCGACGGTGCTCAGCAATGCAGAATTGCGGCGGGAAATTCTTCGCATATTCGACCGCACATTCACGTTGACGTATGTCCTCGAGGCGATAGCCATCATTATCGCCATGCTGGGCATCATCAATACGCTCGTGACCTCTGTGGTGGAGCGGCGTCGTGAATTGGCGACGCTGCAAGCCTTGGGCGGCAGTCGGGGGCAAGTGACGGCGTTGATTCTATGGGAGGCCGGCTACCTGGGGTTGCTGGGGACGGCCATGGGTCTCATCGGAGGGCTGACCCTCGCGCTGATTTTGATCAAGGTCATCAACCGGCAGTCGTTCGGTTGGACGATCCAGATGGCATGGCCTATGGGTCTCTTGGCGGAAGTTGCCGTCCTCGCCTTGATCGCCTCACTCCTAGCCGGATTGTGGCCGGCCCGCTGGGCCGCCAGGCAACCGTTGGTGGAGGGATTGCGCTACGAGTGACGGCCCGCGACTGATTCAGCGGCTTGATTGGCGCCTTCTGTCAGAGGAAGCGCATCCACCTGGATTTCGAATCCCAGGTCTTCGATCATGCGCCAGACTTCTGCCGCTGGTTGGCCGGGTGTCGTCAGATAGCCGTTCACGAAGACCGAATCTGCCGGGTAAAGAGCCAACGGCTGGAGGCTTCGCAGGTTGTGCTCGCGTCCGCCGGCGATCCGAATCTCCGTACGAGGGTGGAGAAAGCGGAAGAGGCAAAGCGCCTTGAGGCATCGTTGTGGGGTAAGAGGCGCGCAATCTTCCATTGGCGTGCCGCTCGCAGGATGGAGAGTGTTGATCGGAATCGAATCCGGTTTGACTTCACGCAGTGCCATGGCCAGATCGATCAAATCCTCGTCGCGCTCGCCCATGCCGACGATGCCGCCGGAACAGATTTCCAATCCGGCCGTTCGTGCGTGCCGAATGGTGGCCAGCCGGTCCTGAAAGGTATGCGTGGTGCAAATTTCAGGGTGGTAGGCTTCGCTGGTGTTCAGGTTGTGATTGATGCGGTCGACGCCTGCGGCTTTCAGGTCTTTGGCCTGGTGTTCGTTGAGCAATCCCAACGAGCAGCAGATCTGAATCGGGACTTCCTGCTTGATCGACCGGACGGCAGAGGCAATCTCGGCAATGTCGCGATCCAGCGGGCTCCGTCCGCTGATGACGATGCAATACCGCTGGGCCTTGGCGGCTGCCGCGCGTCGGGCACCGGTGATCATTTGGTCCTGCGGGAGCAGCCCGTATCGCTCGATCGGTGCCTTTGAGACGGCTGACTGCGAACAGTACCCACAGTCTTCCTGGCAGGCGCCGCTCTTGGCGTTCAGCAGCATTTGCAGGCGAACGGTTTTGCCGAAGTAGCGTTCACGCACCGTGAAGGCTGCTTGCAACAGCTCCAGCAGTCGCGAGTCCGGCGTCTGCAATACGGCCAGCGATTCGTCGTGGGTCAGCGGTTCGTCTCGTAAGGCCTTCTCGGCCAGCCTGGTCAGGTCAGTCATGCACGCTACTCCTGGAAAAAACAGATCGAACCTTGATTCCCGATCGGTGCGTCCGTGGGCGGAGGCCGCCTCTTTGAAGTGAAAAAAGTGCGCTCGAAACCCTACACGGTTTCAAAGGGAGATGCAATGCCTTGGTAGGGCACGGCGGGAAGACGTGAACTGTGCTGGCCTTGGTCAGTTTCAGCCTTCGACGTATCGCGCCAGGGCAGCGCCACATAGGTATTCCAGCGTCCGCAGCGACGGCACCGGCCCGACCACTCCGCCAGTTCGTGGTGGCATTGGGAACATTGATAGGGGACCACGACCCGCTTCTTGAAGCCCAGGGCCTTCTTGAGTTCTCCCACGGCTTCGTCCATGTGTTGCTTGCGGAGATACAGGTTCGCCATGATCTTGTGATAATCCACGAGCTGTTCCTGCGTGCCGTCCAGCGTCGACAGGACGTCGTAGGCTTCGTCCACCATTTCGAGCCGGTAATACAGCTTGCCCAGATAGAACTGGACGACGGTGTTATGCGGGTCCTGCTGCAGGGCTTCCTGATACACGCGGATGATCTCGTCCGGCTCCCCAAGTTCCAGGAAGAGTTCCTCCAGGCGGTGGAGAATAATGACGCTGCGGGTCTTCGCATAGATCTTCTTCAGAATTTCGACGGCGTTCTTGGTTTTTCCCTCGCGGACCAGGATTTCACCGATGCCGATATAGGCCGGGAGGAAGGTGCGATCCTTTTTGATTGCACCACGGAAATACCGTCGAGCCTTGTCGGGGTGCCCGCGTTCCAGAAGTTGCCGGCCGACTTCATACATGCAACCAAGCAGGAGGTTGGCTTCAGCCCGGCGCTCACTCTCCGCTAGGTTGGCTTTCACGAGCCGATGTTGGATTTCGAGCGCATCACTCCATTTTTCAAGGCGGATGTGCAGATCGCGTTTGCGGATCAAGGCCATCAAGTTGTCGGGCTCGAGACGAAGGATGGTCTGGAGCGTTTGGAGTGCGTCTTCGTACCGGCGGGCGCCCTCCAGATCCTTGGCCAGTTCCAGGAGGACTTCCACATTGCGTTCTTCGATGCGGTGGGCCTGCTGATGGAGCCGGATCGCTTCGGCGAAGTTGCTCTCGGATCGATAAATATTGCCGAGCCACAGCAGTGAGTCGGTCCGGTTAGGGTCGATCACCAGCGCGCGTTCGAACAAGCTGACGGCATCGGCCGTTCGTTTGGACATGAAGGCATGCGTGCCGTCGCGATGGAGGGCATCGACCTTTTCCTTCCGACGCACGAGGCGGTTGGTGCGCCAGTTCATGAAAACGTGGGAGGTTTCCTTGACTGTGACGATCAGGGCCACCAGGGTAGCCCCAAGAGCCATTGAGAACAGAACTAACGAGACAGGGCTCAGCTCAAACAGGGCGTCGGGGCTGGTTCTGACTGTAATCGTGCCGGGGTTGAGTTCGCGAAAGTAGCTGTAGAGAAAGATGCCGACACTAGCGAGGAAGATGGTGGAGAGGAGCCGAAACATGCTAGACCCGTTTCCGGGTGCGAGCTGGGCGTGTCGTCGTTCGTGCCGGTTTCGCTGCTTTTACAGCTCGCTCCTCCGGTACCCGGACCTGCCCTGCATCGCCCCACAGTCGCTCGAGTGCGTAGTGTTCGCGAATATCCTTCTGGAAAATGTGGACGATGACGTCACCAAAGTCGAGAACGACCCACTTGGCCGACGACGTCCCTTCGACGCTGAGCGGCGCGTGACCTTCGGCCTTGAGCACGTCGCTCACATGGTCTGCGATCGCTCGCGCCTGTCGCTCCGATTCTCCGGAGCCGATGACCAAGTAATCGGCGATGGAGGTCAGTTTGGCGATATGCAGGATGAGAACGTCGGTGGCCTTTTTGTCCAGGATGGCACTTGCCACCGCCAGCGCTTTGGCTTTTGATTCAGAAACGCTCACCGTCCTCCCTGTATAACCCCTCGCGAAGTATATAGGATTCAACCAGGGGGGGCAACAGATTTGCCAGAGGATGGCCGGCCTGAATGCGGGCCCTGATCTCGGACGCGGAGCTTTCACAGGGGGGGAGTCTGAGGAAGGTGAGGGTTCGGCCGTTGGCGAGGGAGACGTCGGCCCGGTCCTGCGTGGCGGCGTCCAGTGCCTCCAGTATGGTTCGGGGGATTTCGTGGAAGAATGGAAGTGAGGCCAGGGCGACAAACCTGGTGGAAGGCCTTGAAATCACGATAAAGTTGCACGTGGCGAGCAGCTGGTCGGCCTCCTTCCAGGACGGAAGGTCCAGGAACGCATCCAGCCCAATGATGAAAAATAATGCGGCGTCCGGGCCGTACTCCGCTTGAATCGCCCGAATGGTATCGATCGAGTAGGACTTGCCGGTGCGGCGGATTTCGATATCCGTAAGGGCAAACTCGGGAACATCCTGGATCGCCAGCTCGACCATGCAGTACCGGTGGCGGGCGTCGGCGAGCGTCTTGGACTGTTTGTGCGGAGGGTCGCCGGTGGGGATGAACAGTACGCGGTTCAGCTGTAGAAGCTGCTGGGCCGACTGGGCGATCGAGAGATGACAGCGGTGGATGGGATTAAAACTTCCACCAAAGAGTCCCAGCCGCACACGTCCTCCTGTTACTCGAGCCCCTGCGTCTATGAGTCGACCGCTCACTGAGTGAGGAATGCCGACGTCGAGCAGGCGGTGCCCCCGGCCCGCTAGAGAATCACCAAATTGTCGCGGTGGATGACTTCCTCGTATTCCTGCAGGCCGGGGATTTTCTGGATATCGGCCGTCTTCAGGCCTTTGATGCGGACGAGGATGGCAGATGAGAAGTTCACCAGGCCTTTGGCGCATTCCTTCCCATCCGGGCCTGTGCAGGTGACCGGGTCGCCGGCTTCGAACTGGCCCGTGATATCGAGAATGCCCGAGGCCAGCAGACTCTTGCCATTACGTACCAGTGCGTCGACCGCCCCCTGATCCAATTGGACGTGACCCCGGGGGCGTAAGGTATACGCGATCCAATGTTTCCGGCTGTTCATGCGCCGCTCGCGGCCAAGAAACAGGCTGCCGCCTGGCTGTCCGGACAGCACCTCAGGGAGCAATCGCTGGTGGGTACCATTTAGAATTAGCGTGGGGACTCCGTATTCGCCCACTTTTTTGGCCGCCCGTACTTTGGTGGCCATCCCTCCGGTGCCCTCAAATGTGGAGGATAAGCCCGCACGTTGTTCGATGTCTTCGGTGATGTCGTGAATCACCGGAATCAAGGTCGCGTCGGGATCTTTGCGGGGGTCGGCCGTGAACAGTCCATCCACATCCGACAGGATGACGAGCAAGTCTGCATCGACGAGGTGCGCCACCTGGGCGGCCAGCGTATCGTTGTCTCCAACCCGGATCTCTTCAACGGCGACCGTATCGTTTTCGTTGATGATGGGGATAACCCCGAATTCAATCAGGGTGGTTAGGGTGTGCCTGGCGTTCAGAAATCGTCGGCGATCCGCCAGATCTGCATGTGTCAGGAGGACTTGCGCCACCCGGAGGTGGAGACGCTCAAACGCCTTTTCATAGGCCCACATCAGCTGGCTCTGGCCGACGGCTGCGGCGGCCTGCTTCACCGGTAGGCTTTTGGGATACTCGCGCAGGCCGAGCTTTTTGATGCCCGACACCACCGCGCCGGAGGAGACCACGAGCACTTCCCGTCCCTGGCCGCGTACCTCGGCAATCTCTGTGGCGAGCCGCTCCAGGCGTTCGGCGCTCAGCCCCGTTTCGCGCGAGGCGATGAGGCTGCTTCCGATCTTCACGACGACACGCTTGGCGTGTTTTACGACTTCGTCTCGCACGGGATTGTTCGTAACGCCTCCACCTGCTGCCCCATGTAGCGCAGGCACTCATCCAATCCTTCACGCGTGGCGGCAGAAATGGCAAAGAAGGGGATCTTGCGACGTTGGCAGTATTTCTTCAGCTGTCCGAGCCGCTCTCCCTCGCCTTTGATGTCGAGCTTTGTGCCCACCACCGCGTAGGGGCGATCGGCAAGCGCCCGATCATATGCCGCCAGCTCGTGCCGCATGACTTTCAGGCTGGCAACCGGGTCCTCCGTCGCCCACTCCGAAATGTCGACCGTATGAATCAGCAGACTGGTGCGCTCAATGTGGCGGAGGAACTGAAAACCAAGGCCTTTCCCCTCATGCGCCCCCTCGATCAAGCCGGGTATGTCCGCAATGACGAAGGTATGCTCGTCGCGTGTGCGAACCACGCCAAGGTTTGGCGTCAGGGTGGTGAAGGGATAGTCCGCGATCTTGGGTCGTGCGGCGGAGACGGCGGCGATGAATGTGGATTTCCCGGCGTTCGGGTATCCGACTAATCCGACATCCGCCAGGAGTTTGAGATCGAGTCGAAGCAGGCGCTCTTCGCCGGGCGTGCCTGGCTCAAATTGAGTCGGGACACGATTGGTGGAGCTGGCAAATCGGGAATTGCCGCGTCCCCCGTGGCCGCCCTTCGCGACGATGTGGCTGTTGCCGTCTGCCGTAAGGTCGGCAAGCAGTTCTTGCGTATTCGCGTCGAAGACCATTGTGCCGACTGGAACCGGGATGGTGACGTCGGTTCCGCGCCGACCCTGGCAGTTGCTGCCGCCTCCACCCTCGCCCTTCTCGGCCTCGTAATGCTTCTGGTAGCGAAGATCCAGCAGGGTTGCGAGGCGAGTCGTGGCCAGGACGAGCACGCTGCCGCCGTCTCCGCCGTCTCCACCGTCGGGGCCACCACGGGGCACGAATTTTTCGCGGCGAAAGCTGCAGGCGCCGTTACCGCCGTCCCCGGCTTTCACCAGGATCTGGGCTTGATCGACAAATGTGGACATCGCAACGCCCCCTCAGCCGGCGCAGTTATTCAAAGCTAGGAGTATAACGTATCCGCCGGGACATGGGAGCGTTGCGTGAAGACGGGTGTCAGTTCCGTGGGAATCGTGGTTGGGACTGAAGAGTGCTTACGCCTTCGTGGTCACCGGGTAGACGCTGACCTTTTGACGGCCTCGGCCACCTTCAAATTTCACGACGCCAGAGACATAGGCATAGAGGGTATGGTCACGCCCTAACCCGACGTTCATCCCGGGGAAAAACTTCGTGCCGCGCTGGCGCACGATAATGGATCCCGCCTTAATGGTCTCTCCTCCGTAGGCTTTCACCCCGAGGTACTGCGGATTGCTGTCGCGGCCGTTCCGTGTGGAACCGCCGCCTTTATTTGTTGCCATGGCAAACTCTCCTTACGAGCCGTTACTTCGTTTCAATTCCGGTGACCCGCAGCTGCGTGAAGCCTTGCCGGTGGCCCCTGGTTCGCCGGTAATTCTTGCGACGTTGTTTCTTGAAGACTGTAATGGAGCGGGTGCGTCCCTGGCGAACAATTTCCGCAGTCACCTTTGCCCCGGCGACCACCGGTTGCCCCACCACCAGGCCGCCATCTCCGTGCAGCAGCCGAACTTTGTCGATCTGCACTGAATGCCCGACCTCGCCGGGAAGTGACTCCACTTGGAGCACGGTCCCTGCTTCCACTCGATACTGCTTTCCGCCTGTCTCAATAATAGCGTACATGATCGTTCTTTCTCCTCGTCAGCAGAACGTGGGTGTTTATCATAGGCATCGAGAGGGTGTCAAGGATAAGTGCGAGTGCAGAAGCTCAACGGCTTCTGTTCAACGCTTCAGATCGCTTCGCTGAGGGGTGACGCTGCTGCCTTGACGCTCATTGCGAGGCGCTGGTATTATCCGGCGCATGTTACAAACTAGCGAAAAAATATGGATGGACGGCAAATTTGTCGCATGGGCCGATGCGCAGGTCCATGTGCTCACACATTCGCTGCACTACGGTCTCGCGGCTTTCGAAGGCATCCGGTGCTACAAGGGGCAGAATGGTTCAGCCATTTTCAGGCTACCCGAGCATGTAGATCGACTGTTCGAATCGGCACATATCGGCCTGATGGAGATTCCCTACGACCGAAAGCAAATCACCGAAGCCATCGTGGAAACCGTCAGGGTCAACAAGCTGGAAGCCTGCTACATCCGGCCGCTCGTGTACATCGGCTATGGAGCCATGGGTCTCTATCCTGGCGAGAATCCGATCAGCGTGAGCATTGCCGCGTGGAAGTGGGGGACCTATCTTGGCGATGAGGCGCTCGCGAAGGGGATTCGTGCCCGAGTGTCTTCGTTTACGCGCCACCATGTGAATGTCTCCATGACCCGGGGAAAGATTTCCGGCTACTATGTGAATTCGATTCTCGCCAAGCGGGAAGTCAAGGCGGATGGGTATGATGAGGCCATTATGCTGGATCCCGAGGGATATGTGGCAGAAGGCACGGGCGAGAATGTGTTCATCGTGCGCCGTGGGGTGTTGAAAACTACGCCGCTCACCTCGATTCTAGAGGGGATCACGCGGAATTCTATTCTTCAACTGGCCAAAGAACGCCAGATCCCGGTGGTTGAGGAGCGGTTCACTCGTGACGAAATGTATGTGGCCGAGGAAGTGTTTGTGACCGGTACCGCGGCCGAGTTAACTCCGGTAACGGAAATCGATCAACGGCGCATCGGTACCGGAGCCCCTGGTCCTATCACCAAGGCCTTGCAAAAGGCATTTTTTGATGTGGTGGGCGGAGCAGATCCTGCGCACCGGCATTGGCTGACCCCGGTCTAGCGCTCCCTCAAAATGTACTTCCTCGTCGTACGTCAGCGGCTCCCCATCTCGGCAATCCCGTCAGTTTCATCTTAGTCTTGCTGCACGCGGGGTTCGACTGAACTCTAGCGTGCGCGCTCCCGCTCCTGCATCAGAGCAGGCGTAGTTCTCATCAATGGCGATCCGCAGGCGGTATTTCAAACATGCACCGCTTCGTTTGACTGCGTAAAAGTCAACCGAGCCGATGCTTTCCAGCTATCCGGCGTTTTTATGCCAAGGTGGAGAACCAATGTTCAATGTGGTGGTCTGCAGCGATCACTGATGACGGCATGCGAGATCACGAACCCACTCGTGCATGAATGATGGGATGGATGAAGCGAGAAGAACGCAGAAACTTAGTGAGAGCCTTCGCTGGAGGAATGCGATTCCTTCGCCGGGGCAGAAGTGCTGTCAGTGGAGGTCGAGCTGGGAGCCGTCGCGGCCGGCTTCTTATTGAGATCAATGACAGTCGAGGAGAAGGTGCGATCTTTTGCCAGGATGGCCAGAGACAACGAGGTGAACATGAACACGAACGCGGTGATCACCGTAAACTTGCTCAGAAAGTTCGCCGGTCCCCGGCTTCCGAAGACGGTTTGGCTGGAGCCGCCGAATGCCGCACCAATTTCCGCGCCCTTTCCGGATTGCAGCAAGATCGCTCCAATCATGAGCAAGCAGACGATGACGTGAACAATGATGAGCAAGGTATACATTGTGTTTATGAGGCCGTGGTGGGATGAGACCCGATAGCGACTTTGATGATTGTAGCAAAAGACAGGGGATCTAAACAAGCCCCGCCGACCAATGCCCCATCGATTTCTTCACAGGAGAGAAAATCAGCGACGTTCTGGGGCGTGACGCTGCCGCCATATAGGATTCTTAACCGCCGGGCGGCTTCCGGTCCTCCCAGCTCGCCGACGATGCGACGGATCTCGCCGTGGACCGGCACGGCCTGTTGTGGCGTTGCAGCGCGTCCTGTTCCAATTGCCCATACGGGCTCATACGCGATTGTGATGGCAGCGAACCCCGGAGCATCGACTCCTGCGAGTCCGGCACGGAGCTGTCGTTCAATGACGAGGTCAGTCTGTTCGCTGTCCCGCTCCTGGAGCGTTTCCCCCACGCAGAGAATCGGCTTGAGTCCATGCCGGAGGGCTGCCAGCACTTTCTTGTTCGTCCAAGTATCCTGATCTCCAAAGTACTGGCGACGTTCAGAATGACCTACCAGGACGAACTCGCACCCAAGATCTTTCAGCATCGGAGCGGACACTTCGCCGGTAAAGGCACCCTTCTCTTCCCAATGCAAATTTTGCGCGCCCAGGAGAAACCCTGGGTTGGACGCGAGCGCGTCACGGGTGGCGTGCAACGCGGTGAACGGCGGGGTGAAGCCCACCTGGACTCCCTCGACCTTGGGCACCTCTTGCTTGAGGCGATGCACAAAGGCCACAGCTTCGGTGGCCGTTTTGTTCATTTTCCAGTTGCCGACAATGAAGCGCGTTCTCACGAAACCTCGATCAGGAAGAGCGGGTGAAAGAGATCGTTATGACGGACGATTAGGCAGTGCGGCTAGCCCGGGGAGAGTCTTCCCTTCGAGCAGCTCGAGCGCAGCGCCACCGCCGGTTGAGATAAACGAGATGCTTTCGGATTCTCCCGCGCGGTGGATGGCTAACGCGGTTTCGCCTCCGCCGACAATGGTGAGCGCATAGGCATTTGCGACTGAATGGGCCATGGCCAGGGTTCCTCGCGCAAAGGCATCCACCTCAAACATTCCCATAGGGCCGTTCCAGAGAATGGTCTTGGCATCCTGGACGGCTTCCGAGAAGAGCTTGACGGAGGCCGGACCGATATCCAGTCCATACCAGCCTTTGGGAATTTCTTGCACCGGGACAATCTTTGTTTCAGCGCCAGGCTCGCGGCTCGCGGCAACCACACAGTCCACCGGCAGGTAAAATTTGACGCCGCTGGAAAAAGCGTGGTCCTGTACCCCTTTGGCGAAATCAAGCATGTCGTTTTCAACGAGCGATTGCCCGATCTCCAGCCCCATCGCCTTCAAAAAGGTAAACGCCATACCGCCGCCGATAATGACCTTGTCGACTTTCTTGCCAAGATTTTCGATGACGCCGATTTTGCCTGATACCTTGGCTCCTCCGAGAATGGCGACAAAGGGCCGCACCGGATTTTCCACGGCTCCTTCGAGATACTCAATCTCTTTCTTGAGGAGGTACCCGGCCGCTGCCTCGGGAATGTATTTCGTGATGCCGACTGTGGAGGCATGAGCCCGGTGCGCCGCTCCGAAGGCGTCGTTGATGTAGACATCGGCGAGTGAGGCGAGGGCTTTAGAAAAGGCGTCGTCGTTTTTTTCCTCCTCGGGGTGGAAGCGGAGGTTTTCCAACAACATGACATCGCCGGGCTGCATCTTGGCGACGAGACCCTCGACCGCGGCGCCGATGCAGTCCGGGGCAAAGGTCACTTCCTTGCCCAGCAAGCGCTGGAGCCGCTTCGCAACAGGGGCCAAGCTATATTTAGGGTCGAATTTCCCCTTCGGTCTGCCAAGGTGAGAACACAGAATGACTTTCGCGCCCTCGTCAACGGCTCGGTTGATCGTGGGGAGCGTTGATCGGATCCTAGTGTCGTCCGTAATCTGCAAGGAATCATCGAGCGGGACATTGTAGTCGGCGCGAATAATGACACGCTTCCCGCGAAGTTGAAGATCTTCGATAATTCGTTTGCGAATATTCATGGCAGAGCATCACTCCTTTTCCGGCTGTTCCGCACCGGTGGCTGGCAGCTCCGGCCCGTGCTGCACGTCAGAAAAGCGCAATCTGTGGAAGTCAGGTTACGACGCTTTGGCGACGATGTACTTGATCAGGTCCCGCACGCGGCAGGAATAGCCCCATTCGTTGTCGTACCAGGCGGTGACTTTGACGAGTCGCTTGTCGATGACGGCGGTCAGAGGGGCGTCGACGATAGCGGAGTGCGCATCATCCTTCAGATCGATCGACACAATCGGGGCTTCAGAATAGGCGAGCACATTTTTCATCGGGCCCTCGGCGGCTTTTTTGAATGCCGCATTCACCCCGGCCACATCACAGTCCTTTTCCGTTTCCACGGTGAGGTCCACCAGGGAGACGTTCGGGGTGGGAACGCGAATGGCCAGTCCATCCAGTTTTCCCTTCAATTCCGGAATCACCAGGTGCAGCGCTTTGGCCGCGCCGGTGCTCGTGGGGATCATTGACATGCCGGCCGCGCGTGCCCGCCGCAGATCCTTGTGGGGCAGGTCGAGCAGCTGCTGGTCGTTCGTATAGGAGTGGATCGTGGTCATGACGCCGTGTTTGATGCCAAAATTTTCGAGTAAGACTTTTGCGACCGGGGCGAGGCAGTTGGTCGTGCACGAGGCGTTGGAGACAATGTGATGTGCTTTGGCGTCAAATACCTGTTCATTCACGCCGAGGACCACGGTGGCATCAGGGTCTTTTGCCGGAGCAGAGATGATCACGGTTTTGGCACCGGCCGAGAGGTGTTTCCCTGCGCCTTCGCGATCGGTAAAGCGTCCGGTGGATTCGATGACGATATCCACGTTGAGCGCTTTCCAGGGGAGTTCTTTCGGATCCTTCACCGCCAAGACTTTGATCGCTTTGCCGTCCACGATCAGGTGGTCATCCTTGGCTTCCACGGAGGCGTCCAGCGTGCCGTGAACCGAATCATACTTGAGCAAATAGGCCAATGTTTTGGCATCGGTCAGATCGTTGATCGCGACAAATTCCAGGCTGGGATCTCCCAGGGAAGCGCGGAGAACATTGCGGCCGATGCGTCCGAATCCATTGATGCCGATGCGTGTGGTCATGGGGCTAAATCCTCAAGAATTAAACGGGTTGAACTGAGTGAATCTGGGGCGATAGTACTGACCGACTT
>WBZQ01001817.1_pt1 | contig 14279 bp, 11 predicted proteins | sample 5204251 | NCBI WGS metagenome assembly WBZQ01 (sample SAMN12412402, study PRJNA552823) | activated sludge metagenome | isolation source: activated sludge from nitrification reactor of wastewater treatment plant... | place: USA: Virginia | collected 2017-09 | reverse complement strand
TCAACAATCATGAACAACAGCTCTATGGCCTTCGTTATGCGACCGTGGCCTGGCGGTTGAGCGATGGGGCGCCGTTTCATGAAGAAACCGGCTACTGGCTGTGGGATGCGGCGGCGAAGCAGGTGCTGCGCTGTTTCATCGTGCCGCGCGGTGTGACGGTGCTGGCCGGAGGAACCGTGGAGCCGGACGCCACGTCGTTTCAGATTTCGGCGGATGCCGGATCGGATACGTATGGCATCTGTTCGAATAAGTTTCTGGATCGGGAGTTCAAAACGGTCCGGTATGAACTCACGATCACGGTGCACGGCCCGGACAGTTTCAGCTACCACGAGGACACGCAGCTGAAGATGAAGGGCCGGAGCGATCTCTTTCACCACACCGACACGAATCGAGTGACGCGGGTTGGATGAGCGCATGATCGCCGTCAAAAACTACTGAGGCGGCATTGGCACCCGGCATCTCGCACCTGGTATAGTGCGGCGCGTAGACTCCAAAGAGTGGGAAACGGGAGCGGCGGCGTACAGCTTTTCGCCCAGATCCCGGGAGTCCTTCGTTGCCATCACGTTTTGCAGGAATGAGGAAATCTGTCAAGAACACGTTGTTTGGGAGAGAAGGGTGCGTCTGGCCATGGGTTGTGCCCGCTTACCGGAGATGACCAGAACGATGGTGATGACGTCCGATTTTGTGAACCAGCGGATGCCCACCAGATTCCCCTGGTGACCGGCCGAGAAACAGATTGCTCAGCGCCACTCGAATGAAGCAGACCTTCCCTAACGTAAGTTGATGTAATTCTACGATCTGCTAGACCTCAGGCACGTTGCATTGACGCTACGAGCTAAGTATCATGCAGTATGCTGTGCTGAGGGCGAGACAAAAATTCTTCATTGAAGGAGGTTCCATATGATCTGCAGGAAAAGTCTCTGGGCTCTGGCGGTCGTGTTCGCAATAGGCATAGGACAGTATGGCTGCACGAGCTTGCCCCCCAGCAGTCGAACGGCGGCGGTCCATGACGTCAAGATTGAGGAAGCGCTCTCGACAGAAAATCTTCTGATCCAACCGGGAGATGAAATCCGATGGATCAATTTGCGGAAACAGGAGGCGCAAATCGAAATTCCGAACCTGAAAGCCGAGGATCTGGCGTGCGAGAGAGAATTTAGTAACTGGATGGGCTCGGTTCGCGAAGTCGTTGTGTTGAAGTCCAATGAATCGGCATCGCTCTGCTTCAAGAAAGCCGCCGTCGTGAACTACAACGTACGTGTGGATACGGCGCTTGCCGGCACCAAGAAAATTTTGCCGGGTGCTATCAAGGTCGGGAACCCCATGCCTCAGTAATGCATGGCAAGCCACTTCCTCGACCGGATGATCGCCGGAAACGTTATGTCGCTATTGTCCTAGCCCCTCATCCATCCCTCGCTTGACCCGGAACCGCACGAATGGTTTCGGGTCAAGGGTTCCGACTCGCTGAGGCAGCATTGAGCCGACCCTTCTAGGAACCCAATCTTCTTGCCGGCAGTCACTGAGAATGCTGTGAGGTGACCGGAGCCGCCAGGGCTCGTCCCGCAACTTCTCTGCGAGAGACCCGCGCGACCGTTCCGCCCAGGTGTGTACGATGCCTACCAGCGGTTTCATTTACGCGGGCTTGCCGAGAACAGCCTCGCTTACATCAACGTGACAGGCAGGCGCTGATCGAGTCCTGCGACCGATGACATCGCCCCGATGCGCAAGACTGGAACCACCGCATCAGGGCAGGGCTAGAGCACCGTCGTCCAGGAGGGACTCACGGCGAAGGCGGCGTTGATCAGGCCGACATGGGAGTAGGCTTGGGGGAAATTGCCGAGCTGTGTGCGGGTCTCCGGCACGAAATGTTCGGAGAAGAGCCCGAGATGATTCGCGCCGGTGAGGACCTGCGCCATGATCTGCTGCGCTTCCGCCATCCGTCCGAGCCGAGCCAGGCCCTGAACCACCCAGAAGGAGCAGATGACGAAGCTGGATCGCGGACGTCCGAAATCATCGGTGCGGAGGTACCGGAAATAAAACCCCGTCTCCTTTCCACCGGTCTGGACGGCCAGCGCGCGCGCAATGCTCTGCATCGTGGATTCGCACACGTCCCGGTTCGGAAATCCGAGGATCGCCGCTTGCGCCAGCGAGGCATCGTAGGTGTCGTCTTTGGGGCCGTTGCGGAGGGAGCCGTCTTTGGTCGCGTTCAGCAGCGCCTGCGCCGCGCGCGCGCGGGCTGCATCGATATCGAGGGTCAAGGACGGTAAAAATCCGGCCTTGTGCATACGGTGCGCCCGGTCGAGCCCGGCCCAGCACATCAAATTCGAAAATGAATGTTCCTGCCAGCCGTTCCGGATTTCCCATAGCCCCGCGTCCGGTTGCGCGATGGTGCGATCGCAGAGTCGGGCCAGATTGGCCACGAGCTGCTCCTGATCTTTCGTCCGCAAGTCGTAGAAGCGGTTGTCGGTAAAAATGGGCGTCAGGGCCAGCACCAGCTCGCCGTAGACATCGTTTTGGATATGTTCGGCGGCTTGATTGTGGTTACGCACCGGCGCGCTGCCCGAGAAGCCGGCCCAATTGGCATGTTCGGTTTCGGGCAACGGAAGATCCTGGCTCAATGTATAGACCGGGGCGAGCCGTTCCCGGGAATGTTCATGCGTGTAGGCGATGTTGAGCAGGAACTTGAGAAACCCTTCCATCTCCTCGAAGTGCCCGAGATTGTGAAAGGCGGTGAGCGAAAAATAGGCGTCGCGCAACCAGCAGTAGCGATAGTCCCAGTTCCGCGGGCCACCCGGCTCTTCGGGGAGGCTGGTGGTCAAGGCGGCCAAAATGGCGCCGGTATCTTCATAACAGTGAAGTTTGAGCGCCAGGGCGGAACGAATCACTTCTTCCTGGTGCAATACGGGAATCGAACAATGCTTCACCCACATCCGCCAGTAGCGGGTGGTCTGATCCAAAAATTCATGGCTGACCTTGGCGAGGTCGTCCTCGATGCCCAGGCCCCAGGTCAGGGCGAAATAGGTTTTTTCGGTCAAGGCAAACGGGCGTTCTTCATACAGATACGTCAGGGGCATGTTGGTCAACAGCCGGAGGTATTCTCCGCGGATGTCGAATCGCACGTGGCTGTTGCCGCGCATGCCGCGGGCATACTCTTTCCCCCACCCTGCGACCGGGCGGCAGCTGACGCGGATGGAGGGCGTGCCCGCCAGCGGTTCGACGATGCGAAAGAGCGCGGCTGGCCGGTACACGCGGCCATATTGTTCGAATCTGGGACAGAAATCGGTGATTCTGAAGGTATCGCCGTTGGACGTGGACACCTCTGTGACCAGGATATTTGTATTGGGCAGGTAGCGCTGCGTTGTCTTGACTTGAGCCGAGCTGGTAGGGCTTGATATGGAAAAATGCCCTCCTTCCGGATCGAGGATTCGTCCGAAGACCGGATCGCTGTCCGGTCTGGGCAGGCAGAGCCAGTCTACTGACCCGCTTTCATGGATGTGCGCGGAGACGTGGCAGTTGCCGATGAGTCCGTAGGGGTACATGCCCCAGACCATAAGAGATTTTGATCTCAAAGTAAACTGCGGGAGCACACATGCGACTGTCCCTCCGGTTTATCCTTCCTCTGTTGCTGGTCCTTGGCGTCGTAGCCTACAGCGTGGTGCCCTTAGTGGATTCGCTTACGCTGAAGTGGTTCACGCGCGACCTTGAAAGCCGGTCCAAGTTGCTGGCCAGCACGATGGAAGTGCCGCTGGCGGATCTCGTGGTCTCCCGCTCGCGCACGAAGATTTTTTCCTACTTCCATAAAGTGATTCAGGATGAACGGTTGTATGCGCTGGGTTTCTGCGATACGCAGCAGCGCCTGCTCTACCAGACCCTGACCTATCCCGATCAATTGTCCTGCGAAAGCCTGGCGCACCTGGCCCCCGGTTCGTCGGAAGTGGTGGACTTTGCTCAGGGGCCGCTGCATGTGGTGGTCGCGACGATTCAGTCGGCCGGAAAGGTCCAGGGCCGGTTGATGTTGGTCCACGATATGAGTTTCGTGCACCAGCGCAGCACGGACACCAAGTGGTACATCTTCTATTTGTTCGTCGGCCTTGCCGGACTGATTTCCGCGGTGACGGTGCTCGTGGCGCAACTCAGTTGGCGGGGCTGGGTGGCCGGGGTGCGGGCGATGTTGACCAGCAAGGGACTGCCGGCTGAAGCCAGTCAGGCGCATTCGTCCGAACTGCACCCGGTGGCGCAGGATCTCCATGCGCTGGTGCGGGAATTGGAAGCCGATCGACGAATGCGCGATGAAAGCCAGATCACCTGGAGCCCGGCTAGCCTCAAAACCATTCTGCATGAGCATCTCTCGGGCGACGAGATTCTGATTGTCTCCAATCGCCAGCCCTACATCCACAATCGACGGGGACAGAAGATCGAGGTACAACTGCCGGCCAGCGGGCTGGTGTCCGCCCTCGAGCCGGTGATGCGGGCCTGCTCAGGTGTGTGGATCGCCCACGGTAATGGCTCGGCCGACAGGGAAGTCGTGGATAGTCGCGACCACGTGCGCGTGCCGCCGGACCATCCCTCGTACGATATTCGACGGATTTGGTTGTCGCCCGATGAGGAGTCCGGGTTTTACTACGGCTTTTCCAACGAGGGCCTCTGGCCGCTCTGCCACAACGCGCATGTCCGTCCGACGTTCAGGACCTCGGACTGGGAGCAGTATGTGGCCGTGAACGCACGATTCGCCCAGGCGGTGGTGGAAGAGGCGAAGACGGATGATCCGGTCGTCCTCGTGCAGGATTACCACTTTGCCTTGCTCCCGAAGATGGTGCGCGAGAAGCTGCCGAACGCCACCATCATCATGTTCTGGCATATTCCCTGGCCCAACTCCGAGAGCTACGGCATCTGCCCGTGGAGGCAGGAGATTCTGGAAGGCTTGCTCGGCAGCAGCATCGTCGGATTCCACACCCGCGAGCATGGCAACCATTTCCTCTCCTGCATCGATCGCATCCTGGAAGCGCGCATCGATCGCGACAGCTCCACGGTGTCCTACGGCGGGCGCCTCACGGCGGTGAACCCCTACCCGATTTCCATCGAATGGCCTTCGCGCTGGCTGGAGAATCAACGGCCGGTGCCGGACTGCCGGGTGCATATCCGCGAGCGTCATGCGATGGGACCGGATCGGCTGGTCGGGATCGGCGTCGACCGCTTGGACTACACCAAAGGCATCATCGAGCGATTTCTCGCCGTGGAACGATTGTTCGAGCTGCAGCCCGAGTGGGTCGGCAAGTTTTCCTTCATTCAGATCGCGGCGCCGAGCCGGACGATCATCGACCAGTACCAGCATTTCCACGACCAGGTCTATGCGCTGGCTGAGCGCATCAATAAGCGGTTCGGGCGCGAAGGGTATGAGCCGATCGTGCTGAAGGTGAAGCATCACGAGCCGCCGGATGTGTACGAGTACTACCGGGCCTCCGAGCTCTGCTTCGTCACGAGCCTGCATGACGGCATGAATCTGGTGGCCAAGGAATTCATCGCGGCGCGCGACGACGAACAAGGTGTGCTGATCCTCAGCCAGTTCACCGGGGCGGCGCAGGAGCTGCCGGAAGCATTGGTGGTGAATCCCTACGATATCGACCAGTGTGCGGCGGCGTTGCACATGGCGCTCTCCATGCCCCCGAAGGAACAGCGCGCCCGTATGCGGAGCATGCGCGGGCTGATTCAGGAGTTCAATGTGTACCGGTGGGCCGGTCGTATGCTGATGGATGCGGCCCGGATGCGCCGCCGTATCCGCGTGATGAAGCAAGTGGGACAGGCTTCGGGACGGGGGCGGTAATCGCACCGATGCAGGACGTGCTCAGCACCGCAGGCAAGCGTGTCCTCGATCGGCTGGCCGGTCAAGCCGAAGCGTTGTTTGCTTTCGATTTCGACGGCACGCTGGCGCGAATCGTTCAGGACCGGCATGCCGCCATTCTCACTCACCCCATTCGCGATGCCTTGCACGCCCTGGCAGTGACGGCGCCGACGGCGGTCATTTCGGGACGCTCACTTGCCGACCTCAGCCCGCGGGTGGACGGCATTCCCGCCCATCTCATCGGTAACCATGGGCTCGAAGGGTTGCATACGTCGGAGCGCGTCATGCACCAGGCTCAGGATTGCTGCCGCGCCTGGTTGAAGACGATCTCCAAGGACGAGCGGAATCTGACGCGAGCGGGGGTGGTGGTGGAGGACAAAACCTATTCGGTCACCTTTCACTATCGACAGGCTTGCTCACCGCAGGTTGCGCGTGAGGCGATCTTTCATACCGTGTCGATGTTGGCGCCTGCGCCCAGGCTCGTGTTGGGCAAAGCCGTGGTGAATGCCATCCCCTCCGGCAATCTCCATAAGGGGTCTGCGATGTTGGAGCTGATGCACCAGTTGAAGACGTCGGGCGCCTTATATGTCGGCGATGACGATACCGATGAGGACGTGTTTTCGCTGCCGGACGAGCGCATTGCCTCCGTGCGTGTGGGGAAGAAGGCTGCGTCTGCCGCACAATGGTATCTTGCGCGGCAGTCGCAGATCGGGCAGTTGCTACAGTATCTGACAGAGGCGCGTGCCAGGGCCGTCTCAGCCTAGCAGGATGCGCAAAGAGCCGTCCAGCGGCGTTCTCGCATCACGACGAGACTCACCGTACGGCAGGAGTACGATTCGCCTCTGGGACACTGGGCGCTCACTGACTCGCGCCCCTCCGCAGACGTGACGCTCATTCTTCTTCGCGTCGCGGACCTCGCTGCGGCCTTGCTGGACGACCTTTCTGAACAGCCTGCAGGGCGTCCAGATCCGATCAGTCACCTTACGCACCAATCCTTTTCTGGGGGCGGCGTAGGGTTTGTCAACACGCTGCTAGGCCTCCTGCGCCGCCACCCCTTTTTTGTACAGTCCGTAGACATAAACGGGAATGTTCAGCTCTTTCAGAGCCTGTTGGAGCAAGGGGTAGACCTTCTCCCATTCCAAGCCGCCCACTCCTGTGGCTAAACGCGGCAGGGCCAGACTTTTCACCTGATGTTCCTGAAGTTCATTTTTCAGGGCCTGGAGCGCATGGTTGACGTTGGGCAAGGTGGCTTTGCCCGGCCGATCCTGATCGCTGGCCGGCGGCTCTTGTGTAAACAAGTTGATAATGACGGGAGAGTTCGGACCCTTCCACGCCCAGGCGCCGCCCGGTTTGGGATTGTAGGTCTGACAATAATGGCGAAAATCTTTGTACATCCCCGGCCACTGCTCACGAAGCGCCAACGCCAAGCCCTGCTTGAAATTATCATGGGGGGCAATGCCGTGCGCGATCGCCTCGGCGGTGGATAAGAGAATGTCTCCGGTCACTTCCTTGAGCATGACGGACGCCTCCTTGATTGAACAGTGAGTCGTGTGTTTATCACATAAGGCCGCGTCGGGTTCAATCAATGGATAGGCCGTAAGAAATTTTTCGCCTGTCCTGGAAGGCGATTCATTTCATCGCCGATGGAGCCGCTCGTCATCACCGTCCGCCTGGAGTGATGCGGCTGGTCGTCTATCGGGGTATGGTCCCTCCGCTCCCTTGGTTTCTCCGTCCTGTCGGCGTATCGTCTGAGGAGTGGGCTTCTCTAAATGAACTGAATAGTGTGTGCCTGTCCGGTCGTCCTCGGGAGACATCATTGTGGGAGGGACGAGATGAATGCCTATCGCATCAAGCCTGAGTGTCGGCTCACACTCACGCGGTTCGATCCCGATGACACCGGGGCATACAAGAAGAATGAAGATGGAAAGGCGAAGGCCAAGGCGGCAGCGGACGAACTCATTGCGACACTCGATCAATTGCAGGAGCGGCTCTATGCCAACGGCACGCACGCCCTCTTGATCGTGCTGCAGGGCATGGACACCAGCGGCAAGGACGGCACGATTCGAAGCGTGATGTCCGGGGTGAATCCGCAGGGCTGTCGAGTGGTGTCTTTTAAATCGCCGTCTTCCGAAGAGCTCTCGCACGATTTCCTTTGGCGCGTGCATCACAAGGCGCCTGCCAAGGGAGAGATTGGAATCTTTAACCGGTCGCACTATGAAGATGTGTTGGTGACGCGTGTGCATGGGTGGATCTCGGATAAGGTCGCGAAGCGCCGTTTCAACCAGATCAAGGAATTTGAGGAGCTGCTGACCGAGAATGACACCGCGATTCTGAAGTGTTTTCTTCACATCTCGAAAGACGAACAGAAGGCGCGACTGGAGGCCCGTATTCGCGATCCCGAAAAACGCTGGAAGTGGAATTCCGGGGATCTGGAAGAACGTACGTTGTGGGACCAGTATATGACGGCCTTCGAGGAGGTCATTGCGGCGACCAGCACCGCTCAGGCTCCCTGGTACGTGGTGCCCGCGAATCGAAAATGGTATCGAAATCTGGTAGTGGCCGAGCTGGTGGTGCAGGTGCTTGAGGAAATGAAGCTCTCTACCCCGCCGGCTCCTAAAGGCGTGCACTTCGACCAGCTCACCATCGACTGACGGTCGTGCCGGTCGGAGTCATCTGGCTTCGTCCGCCGGGCTCGACTACGCTGGCGAGCCGGCGTCGTGTGTCTACCTGAACGAGGAGCGTCGAGTATGCAAATCAAACGGGCTCTATTCATCGGTCTCGTCCTGAGCCTGACGGCCCTTCCGGCCTACGCGGGAGATTTTGAAGGCGTGATCCGGATGAACAGCAGTCATGTGGATACCGGCACATCGGGCACCATGACATGGTATCTCAAAGGCGATCGGGGCCGTATGGAAATGTCCCGGATGGATGGCCAGGCGCAAGTCATGCTGTTTGACGGCAAAACCCGGATGATGCAGATGGGCCTGCCGGGACAGAAGTCGTACATGGAGATCAGTCTGGAGGGGGATCGCGGTGACCATCTGAAGGAGTTGCTCGACACGCAGAGTGTTGAGCGTATCGGCAAGACCGAGAAGATTGCCGGATATTCCTGCGAGGTGTGGCGGATCACCGACAAGGAGCACCATCGGGCCAAGAGTGAACTGTGTGTGGCAAAAGGTTTCGGAAAGGCCGCGACGTTCTGGATCGATCCCAAGGAAGCTCGACGCTCCTCTCAGCCATCGTGGGTCAAGCAATTGGTGGAAGAAGGAGGCTTCGGCCTTCGGAGCATCCAATATGATGAGGCGGGTAAGGAATCGGTCCGTATGGAAGTCGCCAGTATCGAGAAGAAAACTTTGGACGCGAGCCTGTTTGCGTTTCCCGCCGACTGGGCGAAGCACGACATGTCGGGCTTTCAAGAACGGATGAAGGCCATGCGCGAGCAGAAGACAGAAGGCGGGGCGAATGTCTCGAAGATGATCGAGGAGATGAAGAAGCGAAAGGCTGCGCGTGGCAAAACCGGCGAGACTCCAGGAGGAGACGAGCAGCCGGCAGAGATGAAAGAGTTGATGAAGCAGCTGGGCGAGGCGATGAAGAAACAGCAGTCGCAACCACAGGGCGGACAATAATCCGGCGCGTCTGCGTCGAAAGGCGCGGGCCATGCGGGGTGCGGCCATGGCGGTGGTGTTCGGCAGCATCCTGCTGGCGGGTCGTGCGGCGGCAGACGAGTTTAGAAAATCGGGGACCTGGGCATTCCCCCTGTTGACAAGATTTTTTGAGGGGCGTAGATAGGATGGGCGGCCCGAATGTCCCTTGTCCCACGTGGAAGACCGGACAGACCGCGCGGCTGCCATCTAGATCTTCCACACATTCCCGGAACAGAGAGGAGGGTAGACGATGACCGATACCACTCCACCTAGCCTGTACGGCCTGTCGAGTTGAAGTCAGCCTTCTCGGCGGCTTTTGCCAGCCAGTTCTCCGCCGCACATGCCACAAGGCATTCCACGATGCGCCAAGGCGCGTCTCGGCGTCATGCCACCGAGTGGAGGGCGTGGTTGACGATCTTAAAGCGGTCACCGAGGCCGGTCGCGACCGCGAATCCTCCGGCGAGAGGCGTCTGTTCTGCTCAACTCGGCGGGTCTTGTGCGGGCCGCATACATACACAAAGCGATCGGCGTCCTAAGCGCCACACGCGGGCTCCCGTCAGGCACGGGAGCCCGTGTTGTATGGGGCCCGCACAGAAGACGGCAATCATGAGGAAAAGTGCCTAGGGCCGATTTTCTTGTTGACAGAGTTTTCTAACGAGCGTAAGAGGGAAATTGTAAGCTTCACGATCTGTGTTAACCGTGACGAGGCGATGGACAGAGCGCGCCTGTTCGGGAGACCTCGCCACTCCTCAACCGGGGAGGTTCACGCATGGAAGAACTTACGCCGCCGGACTACAGCGGCCCGCAGAGTTGAGGGCGGGCTGATCGTCGGTCGTGCTGACCGATCCTTCCCTGGCTTGTGTCTCATGACACTATCCGATTAAGGATACAGAGCCACTGCAGAACGAAGGATTGAAGCGAGGCACGAGGCACACCAGAATCCTGGGAATAACTTCCCCCGACGACCATCCTGATCATCCATCTGCTCGAACGGGTCCTGTCTGACGGACAACCTATGTGACATTAGGCGTCCCAAGCGCCAACCACGGGCGACCTCCCACCGCAGTGTAGGGTCGCCCGTGGCATTTTTAGCCAAGATCGTAGTTGACCGTATTGCTCTCTTCTTGCCTCGGCCTCACGCCTGATCTCATCCTTTCATCTGTGACGAGGCTACGGAACGTGTGCTGGTTCACCATGTAGTTCCAGGCGGCGCCTGGTGCGGCTGTCGTCGGGGCGATCCAGTCGCAAATTCGAAAAACCGGGGATGCGCCGTGTGTCACCAGTCTGCTGATGGTCGAGACGCGCGGTGCTGGTTTGTGGGAGCCCGTCGGCGTACCGATCAGATGCGATCCGGATAGTCTGACACAATGCCGTCCACGCCCAATTCCCGCATACGCCGGATGTCTGTCCAATCGTTGACGGTGTAGACGAACACGTGCCGTCCCAAGTCGTGGTAGGTCTGGAGCAACGCGGGCGTAACAGTCGAATAGTGCAAGCCGACATGAGAGGCGTTGAGGGTGAGCACATCCGCAACAGGGTCTCGCGGGAGATGGCGATGCAGCAACACCATGATCTGCGCGGCGGGATCCGCCTGCTGCACGCGATAGAGTTCGTCGATCAGAAATGAGGCATAGATGAGCGAATTGGAAAACCCGACGCGTTTGACGATCGCGCAGGCCTCGTTGCCGATGCCTTCGACCTTCAATTCGAGAATGACCCCGATGGCCTTTCCGGAGATATCCAGCGCTTCTTCGAGTGTCGGGATGCGTTGCCAATTGCCCGCGTCCAATCGTTGAACCTGCTCCAACGACATTTCGGCGAGGTTGCCTGATTTGTTGGTGGTGCGATCAATGGTTTCGTCATGCAGCAACACGAGATGTCCGTCGCTGGTTTCGCGCAGGTCGATCTCCACAAAATCTGCGTGAAAGGATCGAGCTTTCCAAATCGCGGCGAGAGTATTTTCGGGAGCGTGGCCGGCGGCTCCGCGATGACCGATGCGTAGGACGGAATCGATAGCGACCTCGCGTGAGAAGGTCTGAAGGGTTCTCCCCGCTCAGCCGTGACAAGGCCGCGAGGGGGTTTCTTTTCTACCCGCACTTCCCTACCATATTTTGCATATCTCTGCAAAGGCGGTTACAGCGATCGGGATGTGTGGATGTCTGCACGATCCGTACTCATCAGGCGAGGAGCGACACCTGCGCGCCGAAGACGGCGCCTGGATTTTCTGTCGGTGATGTATTCACGAGTCACCCTGCTGAAAAAAGGAGGCTACCATGCTTGTTCAAGAAGTCATGTCTACCGGTGTGGTGACGGCCAAGCGCAATGAATCCGTCCGTTCCGTGGTGACGAAGATGCTCAGCCGCCATTGCGGCGCCATTCCCGTCGTGGAGGACGGCGATGTGTTGATCGGCATGGTGACCTTGCGCGATGTGTTGATTCCCCTCTATCCCAACTATGGCGAGTACATTCACGACAACGTGCACAGCCGTGATTTCGTGGAGATGGAGGAAGGGTATGCCGATGTGCTCACGCAGCGCGTCGAAGAGGTGATGAGCTTAAATCCGCTGACGGTGTCCCCGCGTACCCCGGTGCTGGAGGCCGCCTCCTATATGGGCGTCAAGAATTTCCGACGGATCCCGGTCGTCGACAAAGGCGCGTTGGTGGGCATGGTCAGCGTTGGGGATATCAATCGCGGCCTCTTTTTTGAGCGAGGCCATGCGGAGACAAGCCCGTATCGTGTTGCGCAACCCTCCGGCCGGTGAGGCGGTTGCGGGACACAACGAGCGGCCCGTAGAATAGCCGTTCTTGCAGAAACTGAAGCCGAGTTTCGCTGAGAAGGAGCTGCTATGAGTTTAGCTGACAATAAATGTATTCCCTGCCGGGGTGAGGTTCCTCCCCTCCCCGCCGATCGCATAGAAACCCTGTTGACGGAGCTTGGCCGTGGGTGGGCCTTGAGTCAGGAAGGGCATCTCGAACGACTCTTCACGTTCAAGGATTTTGCGCAATCTCTCGCCTTCGCCAGCAAAGTGGGCGCGGTGGCGGAGGCCGAAGGGCATCACCCGGATCTCTACGTGGCCTGGGGAAAATGCAAAGTGGAAATCTGGACGCACAAGATCAACGGGCTCACCGAGAGCGATTTTTATTTGGCTGCCAAGGCCGATCGTGAGTTCGAACTCTTTCGGGCCGTTGCCGGTTGATCATGGTGAGGCACGACGCGAAGATCGTCGAGGTGGCTCATGAGTGACAAGGTCCGGGTGGCGCTCGTCAACATGCCCTTCAGTTTTTCGAAATACCCGTCCATTCAACTGGGGACGCTGTCTGCGCTCTTAAAAGCCAAGGGCGTCGCCGTCGATTGTCATCATTTGAATGTGCAGTTCGCCCACAAGATCGGGATCCCTCTCTACGAATCGATTTGTGAAAAACGGGCGTTGTTCGGCGAATGGCTCTTCTCCTACCTGCTGTTTCGTGGCAATCCCAAGCGGGCGGAGTATCCGCGCGTGTTTAAGCCGGTGTTCGAGCAGATTGCCCGGGAAAGCGGTCAACCGGTATCGTTTTTTGAAGACATGGCGACGCGCACGGCGCCGCAATTCCTGACCGCCGCGATGACCGGGATCGATTGGGGCCAATACACGCTCGTCGGGTTTACGTCTACCTTTGATCAAAATGTCGCCAGCCTGACGATGGCCAAGCTGATCAAGGATCTGTATCCGGACGTAAAGATCGTGTTCGGTGGCGCCAACTTTGATGGCGAGATGGGGCTGGAATATTTTCGAGCGTTTCCGTTCATTGACTATGTGGTCGTCGGCGAGGGAGAGGTCACGTTCCCGGCCCTGGTCGATTACGTATTGCATGGCTCGAGCGGGCCTTGCCCGAAAGGTGTCATCTATCGAGAACATGGCGAGGCCAGGCTTGAGCCGAATACGGCCCTGTTCACCGACTTTGCCCAGACCGGACCACCCGACTACGACGACTACTATCACCTGCTGGCGGAACTTGGCACTGAAGCCTCTCGCGGCCTGGATCGTATTCTCCTTTATGAAGGCTCTCGCGGTTGCTGGTGGGGCGAGAAACACCATTGCACGTTTTGCGGGCTGAATGCGCAAAGCATGAAGTTTCGGGCGAAATCACCGGAGCAGGTCGCGCAAGAGATGGCGTATTTGTCGAGCCGCTACGATACGACCCGCTTTCGCCTCGTGGATAACATCATCGACATGAAATATGTCGACAACCTGTTCGGACGGTTCGCTGCCGAGCATTGCGACCTGGATGTGTTCATCGAGACCAAGAGCAATTTGCAGAAGAGTCAGATCCGTACCCTGGCCGTGGGGGGCGTGAAGTGCATGCAGCCAGGACTGGAAAGCCTCAGTCTCTCGCAGCTGAAAGCGATGGACAAGGGCGTCACGCCCATGCAGAACATCATCTGCCTCAAGTGGAGTTGTTATTACCGCGTGGCGATCTCCTGGAACATTCTGCTGGGGTTTCCCGGTGAAACGAACGAAGACTATCGCCGGCAGATCGATCTCCTGCCGTCCCTCTTTCATTTGCAAGCGCCGGAGGCGACCGGGAAGTTCTGGTTGCAGCGGTTCAGTCCCTACTTTACGCGACCGCATGAGTATGGCGTGCGTATCACTGGTCCTGGGACAGCCTATGAATATGTGTATGATGCGACGTGCGTCGATCTGGGGAAGATCGCCTACGATTTCGAATACGAACTCGACGACTGGCCGGTGGATCCGCAGGTCTATCAGGAATTGATCGGCTTGGTGGAGGAATGGCAGCGGCGGGCGCGCAGCAACGAC
>WBZQ01001816.1_pt1 | contig 14281 bp, 15 predicted proteins | sample 5204251 | NCBI WGS metagenome assembly WBZQ01 (sample SAMN12412402, study PRJNA552823) | activated sludge metagenome | isolation source: activated sludge from nitrification reactor of wastewater treatment plant... | place: USA: Virginia | collected 2017-09 | reverse complement strand
GATGGCAATGAAGCCGCACAAGAGCGAGGCGAGTCCCGTCCAGCCGAGATAGAGTGGCCCGACCTGCGCGTCGCCGATCTTTCCGAGCCAGTAATAGAAGCGTCCCGAACCCAGGCGAACGAAGGGTCCCGGCTCGATCGGCACGCCCATGTAAGGTTTGCCGCCGTGGACCTCAATTTGCGTGAAGATATTTTGATATGCGGCCATCGTTCCCCCCGGGCTTAGCGCCAGATTGGCAAGTCGAGCCACCAGGTCCACCATTCCGGCCAACCCCGCGTCCAGAACGGTCCACTGATGACGATGCAGATCGCACTCCAGAATGCGGCGCTCAGTGCCAGGAACAAACCGAGGCGGTGAATGCCGAGCGTGCCGATCGACCAGCCGAGCACATCACGGAAGAAGGTGTTCTCATGCTCCGCGGTTTTGACCGGCTCGCCCTTTTTCGGATTGGTGGCGGAGAGGACCAAGCCTCCGTGAAGTGCGAGCGCGAAAGCGTTCGTGAAGAAGAAGCTCACCGCGATCATGTGCGCCGGATTGTAGTGAAAGTGCAGGTACTGGTAGCCGACGTTCGACACCCAATCGAGATGGCTCATGATGCCGTAGGGGAAGCCATGTCCCCAAGCGCCAAGCAGCACCGGCCGGATCACAACCAGGGTGAAATAGGCGAAGATGGCGAAGCCGAAGGCGACGGGCACGTGTAGCCCCATGCCGAGCTTGCGCGCGATCTCGGCTTGCCGGAGCGCCCAAGACACGAAGGCGCCGAGTGCGCAGACGGTGATCAGCTGCCATAGTCCGCCCTCGAGCAGCGGCGCAAGCGCCAAGCCGTATTTGAGATCCGGCGGCGCGATGTTGATCTGCCATAGATTCCAGGTCGGCCCTTGTGATGCGCCCCAAATGATGAGCGCTGTGCCGAGCGTGGCGAAGAAGATAGTGGTGACCCCGAAGAAGCCGACATAGAACGGCCCCACCAAGAAATCGAAGAGATCACCGCCAATCAGAGTCCCGCCGCGCACGCGGTATTTTTTCTCGAAACTGAGCATCGCCATCGTCGGACCCTCCCAGCCACGGAGCGGACCACCGCTCCCGACGGCTCTAATGTTGGTGGGCAGTGGCGAGCTTTGGCTTTGTTGCCGGCGCTCGCCACCAGCCCCCGATCTCCGCCGCCCTTATTGAAGCGGCGCGGCTTGCGGCGCCGAAGCCGTTACTCGCGGGCCTTCCAGCCAGTTGAACCGGTCGGTGCTGAGCAGAATGAAATGGATCAGCAAGGCCAGCGCGAACAGGAAGGTGAACAGCGCGATCAACGTTCGCCGCGGATCGAAAAGTAGCCACATTCTCCACATGTCTGTTCCCTCCCTATGCCACCAGCGAGACGAGGCTGCCCGCTGCGTGCATGACGCCGTCCAAAGCGGCGTAGCCCTTTGGACCAGGCAGCCACGGACGCCACATCCAGACCAGGATGTGCGCGATGATCGCGATCACCGTGAATATGACGAAACTCGTCATGAAGATTCCGTGGAACTCTTTGGCTTCTCTCTCGGTCAAGCCGGAGAGCGAGCCGGTTCTATCCTCAGTTGCCATATGGTTTCTCCCTATGCTGCCCTTTCAGTCGTTTGCCGCGCCGAACCCCCGCGCGGCTGGGATAACCGTGAACACGTTCGTCACGGTCCACTCCACCCGGCGTGGCCGAGCGAAAGATTGCGCCTAGCTCATGAAGGCGTAAGTCGTGCATGTGCCTGCAGCCTCTCTGGCCTGTTCCAGAATCGATTGACGCCGCTCCGTCTTGGGTCGTGAGCCATGCCAGGTCCACGGCATGGCACGCTCGATGATCGCAGCGGCGAGAAACACCGCGAAGCAGACCACGTAGATGACGCGATACTGAACGGCGTCCGCCACATCCAAACGCTTGGCAACCGAGCCGCTCCGTTTGGGCAAGTCCACACTCATGGCTGCCTCCCTGCTCCCCTGACTTTTCTCGAGTGATGGGGTGAAGCGTGTGCTCGACACGAAGCCGGACGCCACCGGCGGCGGAGCAAATGACGGGGAGAGCGGTGAGGGCCGGGGGTAGATCATGCCGCTTGGCCCTCCGTGACCGTCGCACGTGCCTGGCCGACGCGCGCTACGGTCACCCGCTCCTCTCCGGCGCGGCGAGCGTCACGCTCGGCCGCGTCTCGCAGACGCTTGGCCGCTGAGATGCGCACAAGCACCGGGTGAGACTCCAGAATTTCGTCGAGCACTGCCTTGGCGGCATCGTCCCAAGGCATCTCCTCATGCGGCCGGGCCAACGTCGCCTCGACTTTGTCGAGTTCGGTGCCCAGCGGCAGGATGTTGAACAGCGCATCGAACAGCGCATTGCATACCTCCTGGAGGAGATAGCTGGCGCCGGCATAACCCATGAAGGGCGTGCCAGTATGGCGGCGGATGATCGAGCCTGGGAAGGATGCGGGAATGTAGATCGCGCGCGAGCCGCTCTCCGCCAGATACATGCGCTCGTTGTAGCTACCGAACATGATAAGCGGCGTCTTCTCAGTCACCGACTTGCGGATCGTCTCGTTGTCGGGCTTCACGCCGGCACGTCGCGCAAAGGCGAACGTGCAGGGAAGCCCGAGTTCGTTTTCGAGGAAATTGCGTACTCCCCGCGCATAGGTCTCGTTGGCGACGATGGCGAAGCTCGCCGTACCGAAAAAGTCCTGGGTCACCGAGCGCCACAGATCCCACAGCGGCTTAATGGTGGTGTGCTTCTCCTTCTCGATGAAGGGCTCGGGGTCGATGCCGACGAGTTCGCCCAGCGTGCGCAGGAACTTGGTAGTGGAATGGAGGCCTATTGGCGCCTGCAAGTATGGGCGCTCCAGCGCTTCGCACAACATGCGGCCGAATTCGCGGTAGAGACAGATATTGACGTCGGCGTCGACGAGCTTAGCTACGTCGGCGAGGTGGCTCCCGAGTGGGAACACCATGTTCACTTCGCAGCCGATCCCCTCCACCAAGCGCCTGATCTCGGCGAGGTCAGACGGCATGTTGAACGTGCCGTAAATCGGTCCGATGATATTGACTCGAGGTTTCTCGCCTTCGGCGCGAGGCTTCCGCTCAGGAATCTTCTTGCGCCCGTACTGAGTCCACAGCCAACAGAGAGCACGGTCAGCACTCTGCCACTGATCCTCATCGATAGTGCGCGGCAGGAAGCGCTGAATGTTGGTGCCTTCGGGCGTTACGCCGCCGCCGATCATTTCGGCGATAGAGCCCGTCACGACCACCGCTGGCAGATCAGGATCGAGCGTCTTGTGCGCCCGGCGCATCGCCTGCTCGGTGCCGGTCTGGCCGAGCTCCGCTTCCGAGAGACCGGTGACGACGATCGGCAGTTCGTGCGGTGGCAGCGCGTCGGTGTAATGCAGCACAGAGGTGACGGGGAGATTCTCGCATCCCACCGGCCCGTCGATGATGACCTGCAGGCCCTTGATTGCGGTGAAGACGTAAACCGAGCCCCAATAGCCACCGGCGCGATCATGGTCGAGGACGAGCATCTAGACCATCTCCTCGGCCTTGCGCTTCTTCGCCTCTTTGTCGAGGCGGCGCTTGCGTTCGCTGCGGAACTCGGGACGATCCTTTGGCACGTCCTCCCAGATGCCGGCGGCATGACCAATGCCAACGCCCTCGAAGAACTCTTGCATGCGGTCGAAGCGGGGCTTGGCGGCAAGTGCGGCGTTGACAACCTGCGCGAGCGATCCGGCGCCGGCAGGTCCCATCAGCGGCCGCGCCGAGATGAGGTTGGTGAAGTAGAGCGCCGGAATTGCCATCTGCTTTGCCTTCTGCACCACCGGCGTCGTGCCGATGGCGAGGTCCGGCCGGAACTCTTCGAGCGCCGCGAGGTCTTGCTCGAGCGAGGCGCGATAAGTGACGCGCACGCCTTTTGCCTCGAGCCATTCGCGGTCACACTCCGACCAACGCGTGCGCGGGCAGGCAGTGCCGACATAGGGAAGCTCGGCGCCGCTTTCGATCAGAAGCCGCGCCACGAGAAGCTCGGACCCCTCATAACCGGAGAGCGTGATACGGCCGCAGATCGGCAGCTTGGCGAGAGCGCCTGATATTGCCGGCAGGAACCGGTTCTTTGCAGCATCGACGGCCTCACGCGCCACACCGCAAACCTCACCGATTGCCTCGAGCCAGGCTGCCGTTCCGTCCCGGCCGACCGGCGCCGAGCCGACGATCGGCCTGCCGGCGGCTTCGAACTCGCGGAACGACGCGGTATAGAAGGGATGGATTGCAGCCACCACGGCTCCGTCAAGCGCGGCGTAAAGCTCCCGCCATTCCCGCGTCGGGACGACCGGGCCTGCGGCAAGCCCAAGCGGTTCGAGCAAAGCGCCGATGCCGATCGGATCGGCTGGAAACATCTCGCCGACCAGCGTCACCGTGGGCCTTGAGTTCTTGCCACCGCGCGGTGCTTGCACTGGACCGTGCTCGGCTTCTGTGCGCGCGTATTTCAGCATGGCGCCCGCTAGCACGTCCTTCGCCTCGGCGTGGGTGGGGACGCCGAAGCCCGGCACGTCGATCCCGATAATGCGGACGCCGTTGATCTCGTCCGGCAGAAGCTGGAGGGGCACTCCGGACGCCGTCGGCACGCAGAGATTGATGATCACCACCGCGTCGTAGAGTGCCGGGTCGGCGAGCTTGTGCACGGCCTCGCGGATATCCTCGAACAGCTTGCCGGTGACGAGCGTCTCTGAATTGAACGGCACGTAGCCAACCGAGCGGCGCGCGCCGTAGAAATGCGAGGTGAAGGTCAGGCCGTAGACGCAGCAGGCCGAGCCCGAGAGCACCGTCGCCGTGCGCCGCATGCGCAAGCCGACGCGCAGCGAACCAAAGGCAGGGCACATGCTCTGCGGCTGATCGTGCGGTCCGACAGGGTAGTCTGCGGCGTAGCGCTCAAGCGTCTCGCTTTTACCCGCGGAAGCCGCGGCACGGCGCATCTCGTCGCCACCGCTGTGACAGCCCAATCCGTCGGACTTGGTTGCTTCGACCTTGTTCTTTGCGGCCGGCGCGGGCGCATCGTCGGTCAACAGGGGCGCTGAGCCCGCCGAGTCGTAGAGGACTTCGGCGCTGCTGCTAGAGCCGCAGACGGCCTCTTCGCTTTTTGTCTCCCACGCGCTCATGCGCTGCTATCCTGCCTCAAACCGTGTCGTAGACGACTTCTAGCGACGGCCTCTCGACTACCAGGCCGCCGCGCATATCTTCTTGTGTCGCGGGATCGAGCACCACGCCGCGCCCGACCGCATCGCCCTTGAACAGGCCGAGCAGCCCGTCCTGGGTGAGCGGCTTAGGCCTGACCGGAGCAGACTCGCCGACATTGGTCGCGAGCTCTTCAAACAGCGGACCCCACTGATTGCCGGGACGGCCAATGATCTCGTAGTTGGCGCTCTTGCGCCTGATGTCCTCATGCGCTGGGATCGCCGCGAGCACTGGGATGCCGGCTGCTTCGGAGAACGCGGCGGCCTCGCCGGTGCCGTCGTCCTTGTTGATCACCATGCCAGCGACGCCGACATTTCCGCCAAGTTTGCGAAAGTACTCGACCGCCGAGCACACATTGTTGGCGACGTAGAGGGATTGGAGGTCGTTCGAGCCGACCACGATGACTTTCTGGCACATGTCGCGGGCGATCGGCAGGCCAAAGCCGCCACACACCACGTCGCCGAGAAAATCAAGCAGGACGAAGTCGAAGCCCCACTCGTGGAAACCGAGTTTCTCGAGCAGTTCGAAGCCGTGGATGATACCGCGGCCGCCGCAGCCGCGGCCGACTTCGGGCCCGCCAAGCTCCATGGCGAAAACGCCGTCGCGCTTGAAGCAGACGTCGCCGATCTTCACCTCTTCGCCGGCGAGTTTCTTCTTCGACGACGTCTCGATGATGGTGGGGCAAGCGCGACCGCCGAACAGCAGCGACGTAGTGTCACTCTTGGGATCGCAGCCGATCAGCAGCACGCGCTTGCCTTGCTGCGCCATCATGTAGGAGAGGTTGGCGAGCGTGAAACTCTTGCCGATGCCGCCCTTGCCGTAAATGGCGATGATCTGCGTTTCCTTGGTGGGTTCCGCTATCGACACCGGATCCGGCTCGACTGCGGCCTCCGCCCGCAGGAAGTCCTGCATTGAGAGCGGCCTCTTCGTCCGCGCTTCCGTCTCGTAGGTCGTGCTCATGCGCGCGGTCTCCACTCGAGGATCATCTTGAGACAGGACGGATCGTTGAACGCGGTGCGGTAGGCTTGCTCCGCGGCCTCTGCCGGCTGACGATGCGTGATGAGGCCGGCGAGTGACAGACGCCCATTCTCGATCAGCGTTTTCACTGCAACGAGGTCTGCGGATTGCCACTCCGCAGCGATGCGGAGGCGCGCTTCCTTGATGAAGGCCGGCGGGAAGGCGAAGGCGAGCGGTTCGGAATAAAAGCCGGCCAAGACGATCTCGCCACGCGGTGCGAGCCTCCCGACGAGCGTATCCAGCAGCTTCGGATCGCCGCTCACATCGCAGATGACGGTATAGTCGCGGCGGTCATCATCGTCGGGCGCGACGACGGCATAGCCTTCGGCGCCATGGGTACGCTCGGCATTCCGTTCCCACACCACCGGCGGCTCAGCGCCAAGTGCGACGGTCAGCCGCGCGAGCAAGCGGCCAAGCACACCATGACCGACGATCAGGCCGGGCGGCGCAGAGCCGATTGCGTGATAGGCGGTGGCGGCAAGCGCAAGCAAGACGCCCTGCTCGCCAAGGTCCTCGCCGATCGGAACGATTTTGCTGCCAGGAACCACCAAACGCGATGCGGCGCCGCCGAACAGGCCTCGCACGGATCCGAAGCAGCGCGCGCCCGGCACGAATACGCGATCGCCGATGCGCCCGCCCGATTCCGCTCCGGCTGAGGTCACGCGGCCAACAGATTCATAACCAGGAACGAGGGGATAACCCATGCCGGGAAATGGCGGCATCGTGCCCGACCACAGCAGCCGCTCGGTTCCGGTGCTGATGCCGCTCCATTCGACGTCGACCACGACATCGTCTTCACCGGGAGCGGTGAGATCGAGCCGGCTGAGCACGAGGCGCTCCGGCTCTTCAAGAACGACGGCGACAGTGTTCATCCGCCAGACCCGCGGGTTCGAGGCGCGAGGATGCCGTTTTTCAGGCCTCCCGCTTCACTGTCAGTCTACGCTGACTGTTTCTTATGTCAAGCTAACTTAACACTCGCAAGCGTCAGGGGCGAGCGACAACGATGCCAGTGCGCAACAGGCGTCGTCCGTGGCGGAAGGAAACTCGGCTGAATCCAGCCGTTTGCAGCAGGGCGGCGACCTGATCACGAGTACGCGGCCGTCCACCACCCATGGCCAGAAGGTAGAAGCCGAAATAGGCGCCCCCCATGGCCTCGGCGCCGGTGGTGTCGACCAGTGGCTCGGCGATGACGAGCGTACCTTTTTGGTCCAAGGCCGCCCGCGTCGCCTTCAGGATCTTCAGGGCATGCGCGTCGTCATGATCGAGAATGACGCGGACGAGCGTGATGAGGTCTGCGCCCTTGGGAAGCGAATCAGAAAGAAAATCGCCGCCGAAAACTTGCGACCTCGCCGCGAGCCCTTCCCTTGCCAGCCGTGACCTTGCTCGCTCCGCTACCGCCGGAACGTCGAAAAGCATCAGAGCGAGCCTCGGCGTGCGCGACGCGGCAGCGGCCAGAAACACTCCTTCACCACCGCCGACATCGAGCAGTACGCGGTGCCGGCCGACAGGATAGGCGTCAAGCACCTCTTCAGCGACGAGCGGCATCGATAACGCCATGAGCGCGCTATAGGGGGCGACCTGTTCGTCCTTCAGCGCTTCGGGCACATCGGTGTTGGCATAGGTCCAATAGCGGCCGAGCTCTGTATCGGCCGTCTCGCCGCGAAGCAGCGCGACCGGATCCCTGAGGTCCGCGTAGAGATGCCTGTGATGCTCAACCATGGCCGCAATTCCTGGATTTCCCGCAACCGCTGCGCCAAGAGGTCCTAGGCCATAGCGACCAGCAGCACGTTTCTCTACCAGCCGCAAAGCCACCGCCGCCGAGAGCAACCGCGCGGCCGCCTCCTGCGGCAATCCAAGTCGGGCAGCCAGGACACCGAGATCTTGCGGCTCCTCACGCAGCAGGTCGAACAGCCGCAACTTCACGCAGGCGAACAATATTTGCGAATAGACGAAGCCCGCGCAAAGATCGAACAGCGCCCGCGCCCGCGCTCGCGCCACCATGCGGGTAGGCGGAAAGGCCGCGGCCCACTTCAGGAAGCGTGGGTTAGTGAGGAGCTTGTCTCTGATCGCGCCGAAGCGCTCTCGCCGCCATATCGGCATGGGCAAAGCCGGAAAGCGATGGGCCAATGGCTTGCGCCTCCGGCGTAACACTCATGCTGCGCGCCGCGCGAACCCCTTGGGCAGGAACGGACGCGACTCGATAGCGATGGCGAGGCGAAGCTGATGCTGACCGGGACACTCGGGAACGGATGCGGCCGCTTGGGCGAGCAAAGACTCAAGATGCGCCGCAGCGCCTTCAAGTCCAAGCTCGAGGACGGCGTTCGGCCGGCCGTGCGCCTGATCCTGCTTGCCTGGCTTGCCTCGATCCTCGGGATCGGCCGTCATGTCGCAAATGTCGTCAGCAACCTGGAAAGCTTCGCCGAGACATTCGCCTAACCTTTGCCATTCGTCGGGCGCAGCGCCCGCGGCAAGGGCTCCGGCGGCGGTCGCCGCAGCGAACAGAGAGCCAGTCTTCGCCCGGTGATAATCGGAGAGAACCACGCCCGGCTCGCATTCCCAGGCCTGCCCGGCAACAATGCCCGCCGGCGCTCCGACGGCGCTGGACACGACCATTAGGAGCTGCGCCAAGCGATCTGGCGCTTCAGCGGCACCGCTGGCTATGGTTTGGAAGGCGCCAATGATCAGGGCATCGCCGACCAGCACCGCCAGCGGCTCGCCGAAAGCTCGATGCACTGAAGGCTTGCCCCGCCTGTATTCGGCGTCGTCGAAGCAGGGAAGGTCGTCATGAACAAGCGAGGCGCAATGCAGAAGCTCGATTGAGGCTGCCGCCGCGTCGGCGATCTTGGGAAACCCATCGCCGCAGGCCTTCGCTACCGCAAGAGAAAGCCGCGGACGCACCCGGGCGCCGCCTGGAAAGACGGCGTATCGGAGCGCCGCGGCAAGTTGGGGTGGAATGCCTGGACCACCCATGCTGGAGATCGTGTCCTGTAAGGCCCTCTCGATCCGTTGAGCCGAGTCCATCGAGGCCCCCGAAGCCGATTGTCAAGCTAGACTGTCAGCATATATTGACAGTTAGTATAGACAGCGCCGCGGCGAAATCAACGCTGAAATTCCCGGAGTGCGGATTTGCGAGGACAAACGCGAGCAGTGGTGGTGGGCGCCGGCATTGGCGGTCTTGTGGCAGCGCTCGAGCTCGCGACGCAGGGAACTGACGTAACCGTGCTGGAGCGTGGACCAGGTCCAGGCGGCAAGATGCGCGCGATCGAGATCGACGGCCACCGTATCGATGCGGGGCCAACGGTATTCACCATGCGCTGGGTCTTCGAGGAAATTTTCGCCCGCGCCGGCTCGGCTCTTGCCGAGCATGTCACGATTGTGCCGGCGGAGGTTCTCGCCCGCCATGCCTGGAGCGAAGACGAACGGCTCGATCTGTTTGCTGACCAGGAACGGTCAGTGGAGGCCATCGGCGATTTTGCCGGCGCGGCCGAGGCAAAGCGCTACCGCGACTTTTGCGAACGCGCGCGCGCAACCTACGCGACATTGGAGCAGCCGTTCATCAGATCGGCGGAGCCAACACCGCTCTCGCTCACCTTCGGCGCCGGGCTGAAGGGCTTAAGCGCTCTCTGGCGCATCTCGCCCTTCACTACGCTGTGGAGCGCGCTCGGCACCTATTTCCACGATCCACGCCTTAGGCAGTTGTTTGCCCGCTACGCGACCTATTGCGGCTCATCGCCTTTCGCCGCTCCGGCCACGCTGATGCTGATCGCCCATGTGGAGCAGACTGGCGTTTGGCTGATCGAAGGCGGCATGCACCGGCTTGCCGCGGCGCTCGCCGATCTTGCCGCCGAGCGCGGGGTACGCTTCCGCTACTGTAGCGAAGTCACGCGTGTCTTTGTCGACGGCCAAGGCGTTACCGGCATCGAGCTTGCTAGCTGCGAACGGATCGAGGCCGATGCCGTCATCGTCAACGCCGATGTCGGGGCAATTGCCAGCGGGCGGTTCGGAGCAACCGTTGCCTGCGCCGTTCCGCCGAGCCCTCTCGCAACGCGGTCGCTGTCAGCCGTCACCTGGGCCCTTCTTGCAAAAGCGGACGGCTTCCCCCTCATCCGCCACAACGTGTTCTTCTCCAATGACTACGTCGCGGAGTTCGACACTCTCTTTCACGGACGCCAACTACCCGAAAACCCAACCGTCTATGTTTGCGCACAAGACCGTGCCGCGTCCAATGGCCCCGCGCCCCTAGGGCCCGAGAGGCTCTTCTGTCTCGTCAATGCGCCCCCGACCGGGGATAGCCACACCCTCAGCCAGGAGGAGATCAGGCGATGCGAAGAGCAAGCCTTTGGACAGCTCGACCGCTGCGGACTGAAGATCGAAGCGTCCCCGGAGCGGGCGATGGTGACGACTCCGGCGGACTTCGAAAGGCTTTATCCGGCGACCGGGGGAGCGCTCTACGGCCACGCCTCCCACGGCTGGACCGCCTCTTTCACCAGGCCTCGAGCACGGACACGCCTTCCGGGTCTCTATCTCGCAGGGGGGAGCACCCATCCGGGACCGGGGGTGCCGATGGCGGCATTGTCGGGGCGGCTCGCGGCAGCGAGACTCTTATCGGACCTCGCTTCGCGCGCACCGTCCCGCAAGGCGGTTATGTCTGGTGGTACATCGATGGCCTGAGCGATGACGGCGAGCATGCCATCACGATCATCGCCTTCATCGGCAGCGTGTTCTCGCCCTACTACGCGCTCGCCCGCGGTCTGGGTCGTGGCGACCCGCTCAATCACTGCGCGCTGAACGTCGCACTGTACGGAGCACGAAAGCGCTGGGCCCTGACCGAGCGCACGCGCGCGGACCTCGTCAGGGACGATACTTCGCTCGCCATCGGTCCGAGTAAACTTGATTGGGACGGCACGGCCCTCACCATCGAGATTGACGAAGTAACGGTGCCGTTGCCAACGCGGATCAGAGGCAGCGTACGCGTATGGCCGACCGCCACTGTCGAACGCAGCTTCCGTCTGGACGCAAACGGTAGCCACTGCTGGCAACCCATCGCTCCATGTACCCGCATCGAAGTGAACATGCAGGCGCCAACGTTAAACTGGTATGGCGCCGGCTATCTCGACTGCAATTTCGGTGACGAGCCGCTTGAGGCTTCCTTCACCCGTTGGGATTGGGCAAGAGCGCCGGTAGAAGGCGGGACTGCGGTGCTTTACGATATCGAACGCCGCGACAACAGCGATCTTAGCCTGGCTTTGCGTCTCGGCGCGGACGGCAGCGTGGACAATTTCGAGATCCCACCACGAGCCGACCTACCCCACACCTTTTGGAGGGTGCAGAGGCAGGCACGCTCAGAGGGCATGGCGGTCGTGGTCAGGACGCTCGAGGACACGCCCTTCTACGCACGCTCGCTTGTCGGCACGACGCTGTTCGGCGAACATACCATCGGCGTGCATGAAAGCCTGTCGCTCGATCGCGTCGCACACCCCATCGTGCGCGCCATGCTGCCCTTCCGCATGCCGCGTTGGCGTGCGCGGGCCCGCTAGTCTTTATCGCCTTCCTTCTCCGCGTCCTCCCGTGCACGCCGCTTGTCGAGGCGTCGCGTGACGACTTCGAGGATCGCCCAGCCGATGGCGAAGGCGAGCACAACGAACAGCTCCATGAAGGCGAGCGGCGTGAATTCCATTTCGGTCTGCGCCCAAAACTACCCGGTAGGCGGCTCTGGCTTAGGCTGCGGCTTAGGCTTGGCACGTGGTTTCCCGTTGGCGCGCTTAGGCCTGATTTGACTCTTGGCTGGCGGCTTCATCACCGGCTCCGCTGGCGGCTCAGCTTCGAGCGCGCGCCTTGTTGCCATCAGGTCCCAGATCGCCAGTGCCAGCACCGCTGCAAAGACGAGAATTAGCTCGATCAGCCCGGCATGGCTGCCCATCGCGCTCAGCCCCGCGCCGCCACCGACCGGACCAAGCCGGGCCTTCCGAACGTGGAAACGGCCATGGCCACGATCCCGGACGCATCGAGGCCGGCCCTGGCGTACATCGCCTCAGGCTTGTCGTGGTCGAGGAACACATCCGGCAGCACCATCGACCTGAATTTAACTTGGCCGTCGAGCACTCCCTCGAGGCTCAGATGCTGCATCACCTGCGAGCCGAAGCCGCCGATTGCGCCTTCCTCGACGGTGATCAGCACCTCGTGATGCTCGGCGAGCTGAAGGATCAATTCGCGATCGAGCGGCTTGGCGAAGCGGGCGTCGGCAACTGTAGCCGAAATCCCGAAGCTCGCGAGTTGGTCGGCGGCCTTTAGGCATTCCTGGAGGCGTCCGCCGAGGGAGAGCAACGCGACGGCCGAACCTTCCCTCACCACGCGGCCTTTGCCGATCTCGAGCGGCACGCCCACAGCAGGACATGGCACCCCTGCACCTTCGCCGCGCGGATAGCGGAAGGCAGACGGTCCGTCGTCGATGGCGGCTGCCGTCGCCACCATATGCATCAGTTCCGCTTCGTCAGCTGCCGCCATCAGCGTGAACCCCGGCAGGCAACCGAGATAGGCGAGATCGAAAGACCCCGCATGGGTCGGTCCGTCTGCGCCGACGAGCCCCGCGCGGTCGATAGCAAATCGCACAGGCAGCCTCTGGATGGCGACGTCATGCACCACTTGGTCATAAGCGCGTTGCAGAAATGTCGAGTAGATGGCTGCGAAGGGTTTCATGCCTTCGGCGGCGAGCCCTGCGGCGAAAGTCACCGCGTGCTGCTCGGCGATGCCCACATCGAAGGCGCGATCAGGAAATGCCGCGGCGAAAAGATCCATGCCGGTGCCGTCAGGCATCGCAGCGGTGATGCCGACGATGCGTTGATCCTTGCGCGCCTCGGCAATCAGACTCTCGGCGAAGACGCGGGTATAAGACGGCGCCTTCGGCTTCCCCTTGTCTTGCGCGCCCGTGACGATATTGAACTTGGTCACGCCGTGATATTTGTCTGCCGAGGCTTCGGCCGGCGCATAGCCTTTGCCTTTCTTGGTGACGACATGCACAAGGATCGGCCCCTGCTTGGTGTCGCGCACATTCTTGAGCACGGGCAGGAGTTGAGCGAAGTCGTGACCGTCGATCGGACCGACATAGTAGAAGCCCAGCTCCTCGAACAGCCCGCCGCCTGACCAATAGGTGCGTGACAGCTCTTCCATGCGCGCCGCCCGGCGCTCCCACTGCTTCGGCAGTTTCCTGGCGAGCTGCTTGGCTATGTCGCGCAGATGCAAGTAAGTGCCGCTCGAGGTGACGCGGGCGAGATAGCGCGACAACGCGCCCTGCGGCGGTCCGATCGACATGTCATTGTCGTTGAGCACGACGATCAGCCGCGCGTCGCGCGCGCCGGCATTGTTCATGGCCTCGTAGGCCATGCCGGCGCTCATGGCTCCATCGCCGATCACCGCGATGACGTTGTGGTTACCGCCTTTAAGATCGCGGGCGACCACCATCCCGAGCCCAGCCGAGATCGAGGTCGACGAGTGAGCCGCGCCGAACGGGTCGTATTCGCTCTCGGACCGCTTGGTGAAGCCCGACAGACCACCGCCTTGACGCAGGGTGCGAATGCGGGGGCGCCTGCCCGTCAGTATCTTGTGTGGATAGGCCTGATGGCCGACGTCCCAGATGAGCCGGTCCTCGGGCGTGTCGAACACGTAGTGTAGCGCCACCGTCAGCTCGACCACGCCGAGGCCCGCGCCCAGATGCCCTCCGGTCACCGACACCGCGCTGATCATCTCCTGGCGGAGCTCGTCAGCAAGCTGCGGCAGAGCGTCTTCTGCAAGCGTCCGGAGATCGGCAGGCGTCGAGACTTGATCGAGAAGCGGCGATTTTGGCCGTAAAGACGACGTGTCGATCGCATTCATATCGCGTCCCCCAATACCCTCGCCTATGCCGTCACCCGTTGCGACATCTCGGCCTCGTCACCGACCCGGTTTCGCCGCTCGAGACGGTCGAACAGCTCGATCACCCAAAGCGCTCGTTCGCGGAGATTCCACCAGCGCACGCTTGAAGGCTGTGACCGAGCGTGCGGCGTTGCCA
>WBZQ01000814.1_pt1 | contig 14283 bp, 12 predicted proteins | sample 5204251 | NCBI WGS metagenome assembly WBZQ01 (sample SAMN12412402, study PRJNA552823) | activated sludge metagenome | isolation source: activated sludge from nitrification reactor of wastewater treatment plant... | place: USA: Virginia | collected 2017-09 | reverse complement strand
CCTTGTCCATACTTTACAGACCCTCGTATATCACTATGATGAGCCATTCGGCGATGCCGCGGGTTTTCCGGTCTATTTGCTTAGTCGCTTCGCCCGAGAATATGTCAAAGTCGTCCTTGCAGGAGATGGAGCAGACGAGTTGTTCGGTGGATATCGTCGTTATGCATACGATCGGTTGGCCCCTTATTACTCCAGACTTCCGCAAGTTGTCACGAGTCAGTGGATTCCGAGGATGCTTGAACATTTGCCTCGTTTTCGACGAATCAAACGAACCCTCACAACATTGCCGCTGAAAGATCCAGCGCGGCGATATGCATCGTGGTTGATGCTATTTTCACCCGACCTGCAAAGGGAACTGCTACAGCCAACAGTGGTGAGTGGATTGATGGAGCACGATCCACAGCGGCCCTACTCGCATTATTACGGAGAACTTAATCCGGCAACGGCTGCCGATCATGCCAATCGTCTCATGTACATCGATCTTAAGACGTTATTGCCCGATGCATATATGGAGAAAGTAGATAAAGCTGCGATGGCCTGTGGGCTTGAGACACGCTTGCCATTCCTCGATCATAGACTGGTGGAGTTAGCGTTTCAGATCCCAGGCCGGTACAAGGTAAGGGGGCTTTCGACGAAGCTGATTTTAAAACAGGCGGTTCGTGAATTAGTTCCTGAAGCCGTCCTACGAAAACCTAAACATGGCTTTGCTGTGCCCACTGACCAGTGGTTTCAGGGACACTTGCGCGACTTTTTGTACGAGATCCTTCTTGACGAGCGGACGAGATCCAGAGGGTATTTCAATATGTCGTTCATTGAGCGACTGTGGCGGGAACATCACGAAGGCCAGCATGTATGGAATGTTCACTTGTGGTTGCTTATGAATTTTGAGCTTTGGCATCGCACGTACCTCGACAACGCAACCACGTCCCATCTTTCTGCTGCTTACGCAGGCATAGCAGCCGATACGCGAATCAGCCACCAGTAAGACTTGAGAACATAGACAATCTTGGTGCGATATGTGCCAGGTTCTGAGCGCGTGTGCGATCGGGTGATGAGGAATTCGTCGGAGGCACAGAGCAGTGAACAAAATTAAGATTGTGCATGTCACGACTGTCGCTCAGTCGCTTCAGGGGCTGTTGTTGAATCAGATGAAGACCCTCCAATCAGCGGGCTATGATGTGAGTGGTATCTCCTCACCTGGTGCCAAGGCGTCGTCGCTTGAACAAGCCGGAATTCGTCACATCGCGGTTCCAATGAGTCGTCAGGTGACTCCTATACTTGATACGGTGGCACTGGCACGACTATACGGTGTGATGCGTCGAGAACGGTTTACGATTGTCCATACACACACACCTAAGGCAGGGTTGTTGGGGCAGATTGCCGCTCGTCTTGCCCGGGTACCCATCGTCATCAATACCGTACATGGCTATTACATGCACGATCGGATGCACCCGTTGGCGCGTCGGTTCTATATTGCTCTTGAAAAGATGGCGGCACGTTGCTCGGACATGATCTTGTCCCAAAATCGTGAAGATATCGACATCGCTGTCTCGCAAGGAATTTGTTCGCGACGAAAGCTCGCACACTTAGGAAATGGCATTGATTTGTCGCTGTTCGACTTGAATCGAACCGGGGCTGATGTCGTGCGCAATACACGGGAGCAATTGGGGATTCCGTGTGATGTTAAGGTCGTGGGGTTTGTAGGACGTTTGGCCGGGAAGAGAAAAGGTTTTACAGATTTTCTTGCGGCGTGTCGGGGAGTCGCAGATGAGTATCCGGGGGTCCGCTTCCTGATCGTTGGAGATGCGGATGTCGGGAAGGATGACGCCGTGGGGCCTGCTGCAGCGCAGGATTATGGAATTGACGAGCTGTGTATCTTTCTCGGATCACGTCCCAATGCGGACCTGCCCGCATTGTACTCGGTCATGGATCTGCTCGTGCTGCCCTCCCTGTTCGAAGGGATCCCGCGCGTGGTGATGGAAGCGGCTGCTATGGGAATTCCCGCTGTAGTCACCGATGTCAAAGGCAATCGCGAAGCTGTTGAGCATGGTCTCAACGGATTACTCGTGCCATTGGGGGATGTTAAGGCCTTGACGCAAGCCATTCTGCAGATCCTGAAGAATACGGAGGAGGCAAGGCGGCTGGGAATTGAAGGACACCACCTTGCGCAGGATCGATTTGACGAACGTAAGGTCTTTGCGCGAGTACTTGAACAGTATGCGCGATTGCTCCAAGAAAAGAACCTGCACGTTTCTACGCTGTGTAATTGACGCAGATGAGAACCAGGATAAGCGCCGAGAGCGCATCTGATGATGTAGCGTTAGGGAGGACGACGACATGGGGCAGGCTGAAGAGGAGGGGCTGTTGTCTTCTGGGGACATGCCGTCCGAGCCGAGAGCTGGAGATTTTGCGGACACCCCCAGAAGCATGCCTGCTTCGCGTCGATCGTTTCCCAGGCTCGTGAAACGAATTTTCGATGTAACCATAGTTTTGACACTGCTGCCGGTCGTTGCACCACTCGGCCTCATGGTGGCATTGGCCATCGTGGTTGTGTTGGGTCGGCCAATTCTGTTTCTCCAACAACGGCCAGGTTTCGATGGAAAGCCGTTTATCTTGATCAAATTTCGGACCATGACCAATGACCGCGACGAATCGGGACAACTATTGTCGAACGCACAGCGATTGACAAGATTTGGAACGTTTCTTCGATCCACGAGCCTGGACGAATTACCAGAATTGCTGAATGTCCTAAAAGGGGAGATGAGCCTGGTGGGTCCACGACCGCTTCTTATGGAGTACCTTCCCCACTATACCCCGGACTTACACCGGCGCCATCATGTGCTGCCTGGAATCACCGGATGGGCTCAAGTGAACGGTCGCAATACCACCAGTTGGGAAAGACGGTTCGCGATGGACTTGTGGTACGTAGATCACCGATCGATTTGGCTAGACATAAAGATTCTCTATTTGACGTTCTGGAAGGTTCTCAGGAGAGAAGGGGTTGTCCCACCAGGGCATCCCCTTGCTACCAAGAAGTTTAGAGGTCTGCCCTAGCCACTCCATTCTTTCCAAGAATCGCCAACTCTTCGATCCCGTAGTTGCTCGAGCTAACCGGTTGTACATCCAGTTCAACCGACTAAGCGTTCGCGTGCTCGAGATAATAGTGACGTCAGTGCCACTATTTTTGAAACGTGAATAGTCAAGACCGACAGCTAGTCTCCTCTCGCCGGCACGTTTCCAGGCGGGCGCTGGTCGTGGGGTTGTTGTTGAGCGCACTGGTGGGGGCCGCGTTGCTCGAAATCGTGTCATCTCTCTATCTGCGCATGGTGGAGGGCTACGACGGCGAGCATCTGATGATCCACCAGTTCGACGATTACAAGAATATTCACCCTACGCCGCACTATCAGGACACGCGGGGCGTGATGCACAACGCACAGGGTTTTCGCCGGGCCGAGGACGTGCCAATGCAGAAACCGGCTGGCACGTACCGCATTTTTTTGATGGGCGGATCGACCGCCTATGGCCTCGGGTCCTTGTCCCCGCAAGGGCATCAAAAGTATCCCGTGCTTAAGAACAGCGAAACGATCGATCACTATCTGGAGAGCTACCTGAAGGACCTGCTGCCCTCTCGTCGGATCGAGGTGATCAATGCGGCTATTCCCAGTCACTCAAGCCATCATCATCTCATCTATCTGAATCAGACGATTCTGAAATACCATCCGGACATGGTGGTGTTCATCGACGGTTATAACGACTATTACCCGTGGGAACGCGGGTACGATCAATTCCGCGACTATCCCTATCGGCAATGGTCCCACCTCTATCTCGATGAACCCTCCCTCAAGGCCTGGGCCGGCTATACGGGATTTTGGTTCTATCGGAAGAGCCACTTCGTCTACCTGGCCGCGAAAAAACTGCGTCCGCTCTGGTGGGCTATTCAAAACCTGTGTTCGCAACCAAGGCGCGAGCTCAACGTGGACGAGGCACTGCGGAACCTCGAGTTCAATGCGGAAGGCAACTTTCTTCGCATGGTAGAACGGGACGCCCTCATCCTCAACCATGAGGGCATTGTTCCAGTCTTTACATTGCAGCCAGATCTCTTGTTCGAACAGCGAAAAGTACTGACGGATTTCGAGCAGCGATTGTCGACGGAAGTTGATCAGGCCCAGCCGATCAACTACCGGCAATTCAAGAATCGGGCGCGCCCCTTCGTGACCGCCAAGCTGCAGCAGGTTACAGCGGCACAGGGTGCGCCGTTCATCGATATGACGGACATCCTCGGCGAGATCAAGGACGATGCTTTCACGGACGATTGTCATTTGACGCCGCCGGCGAACGACACGGTAGCGCGGTACATCGGGCATCGTATCGCACCGCTCATTACGCAATCCGTGGAGGATAGAGGCAGAAGGTCTCGCGGGTGATATCGGTCGTGGCCTACACCCGGGTGGCTCAAAGAACTATGGCGGTGCAGTGAGTGTCTAGCCGCACGCATCTCCTTTGTACCAGGTTGAACAGAGGGAAATTATGCTCAAACCATACAATGCTTGCATCGCTGGTGCAGGTCCTCAGCGTCCCATAGTCTCTGAGGAGCAGTCGTCATCGGCCGAGTCCATGCTTCGACACCAGCAAATCGATCTGCAGGTTACCGAATCGAGGCGTCGGAATAGAGACGCTGGTGGAGTGCCTCCAGAAAAGTCAATTAAACGCGCAGATTTTCTTGTCCTTGATGCCGCAATTCCTGAGGAGCGAGAGCGATGGCTTGCTCTCTGGCAGAGCTGGCCAAATCGTGACGTTCTCGCCCATCCAGGATACGCTCAGCGTTTTGCCCGGCCCGAGGATCGAACGGTGTGTGCCTGCCAGATTGGACCTGACGGCGGGATTTTGTTCCCCCTGATTGTTCGTCCAATTAGTGTTGAAGGTTGGGCGGGAGAGATTACAGGTTGTGATCTCGTGTCACCCTATGGCTATGGTGGACCCTTTGGCTGGGGATCCTATGCAACGAATGCATTCTGGACGGGATTCGACGTATGGAGCAGTTCCATCGGTGCAGTGTCATTATTTGCCAGACTGGCCTTGTTTCGCGACAGCCTCATTCCCTTCTGTGGCGATGTGTCGGAGAAAGGCCCGGCGATCATTGTGTCACTGGAGCCGGCAGCCGATTCGCTCTTGGCGAGTTACGATCAGGAGGCGCGTCGGAACGTTCGCCAGGCCGAGCGGGCTGGTGTCACCGTTGAAATTGATCGAGATTGCACTCGATTGGAACAGTTCCTCACCATTTACCATTCAACGATGGATAGGCGTGGGGCTCGCTCCATTTACTACTTCACACAGCAATTTTTTGAAGACTTAATAGCGGGTCTTCCTGGGCAGGTCACCCTATTTCATGCTTGGCATGAAGGCAAGGTTGTCTCGAGCCAACTGCTCGTCGTATCCGAGACGTACCTTTACTCATTTCTGAATGGAACGGTTGAAGAGGGAATGCGTGTACGCGCCAATCCACTCTTACGGCACGCAGTCAATCTGTGGGGGAAAAGCACGGGAAAGCACCATGTTGTTCTAGGTGGCGGCTACAATTCCGCCGAAGATTCGTTATTTAAATATAAGCAGCGCTATGCTCCAAACACACAGGTGCCTTTTTGTGTCGGTACGAGAATCTTTGATCAAGGGGTATACCAGTCCCTCATTGATCGACGAACGACCTGGTGCGATGCGCGGAGCATAAAGTGGACACCGGCAGAGGGGTTTTTTCCCTTGTATCGGGGTTAGTGCTTTCCTGGCACCATCCTCTTCGCATCTGGTTCCGATTGCATTGTTTGGTCGATCTTGGCTGATGAAGTGATGATTGGTCTGCCGTCGTATGTTTCGAATAAGTGGTGCTTGTGATGCATGCAGAGTTTATTTCGCCCGATGATTCACGGTGGAAGCGGTATCTCGAATCTAATTGGCATGACTTCTACCATCTCCCTGATTATGTGAGTGCGTGCGCGAAGCATGAGGGTGGGGTTCCCATGGCCTTCTTCGCCCAATATCAAGGCGCGTCGTTTTTAGCCCCCCTGATCCTTCGCCCCTTGCCGGAGTCGCTGAATGCTTTTCCCGATTGGTGCGACTGCGTCTCTCCCTATGGGTATTCGACACCCCTGCTGGCTCCAACACAGGAACAATTGCCAACTTTTATTGAGGCGTTTGTCGACCTGGCAAAGGAACGGAACGTGGTGGCGGCCTTCTTCCGTCTCCATCCATTCTCGGAGCTCAACAAAGACGACCTGTGCCGATTCGGGCAGCTGGTGCACCATGGCCAGACCATTTATCTTGATCTGTCTATCACGCAGGATGAGTTTTGGAAGCAGGTGCGACGGAATCATAAACAGAACTACCAGCGGTTGGTTCAGGATGGCTTTGAGGTATCGGTCGACGACTGGGCGCACTTGGGGGAATTTGCGGCGCTTTATCGTGAGACGATGCAGCGAGTGGGGGCGGTGAGCTGCCTGTATTCGGAGCAATACTTCATCGATCTGCAATCGATTCTTGGCCCGGCCATGCATCTTTGCTGCGTGCGCGCCAGGACCGGATCGGTCGTGGCGGGCGGTGTGTTTGTCGAGATGGGAGGCGTGGTGCATTATCACCTCTCAGCGACGGCTACAGACTGTCTGCGCCTGGGGCCGAATAAGCTCATCATTCCGGTCATGCGCGCCTGGTCGCAGGGGCGCATGAACCGAGTGTTGCATCTGGGAGGCGGCGTCGGAGGCGCGTACGATTCGTTGTTTCACTTCAAGGCGGGATTTTCAGGTGCCCGGGCGGATTTCTACTCCTACCGCGTGATCGTGGATCAAATTAAGTATGAAAGCCTGTCCGGTATTGTGGCCACACAAGCCGAGGGAGTCCCCTCGATCCCGACGAATTTTTTCCCAGCCTATCGGCGGGCCGTTTCCCATGCACCGCATTTGCCGCCAGTCGCGGTAGACACGATGGTCGCCCATGACCCCGGGGATGGAAGACTGACTCCGACTGCCCTCATTTCTGAGCTCCAGTAGCAAACCGCTATATTTTATACGCCATCCCCCTCGACCGTGTGGTGCATCGATGGCCATGGCCGCACCTCCCATCATCAGGCCGGCGTTGCCGGATGACAGTACAGCCATGGCGGCGGTCGTTCGCGCAGCGTTGAGCCCGCTCATGCGCGAGACGACGATTTTGGGAGGCATTGGACTCGATGGTTTTCTTCGCGATCAGATGACATCCGAGTCGGCGAACCGGTTTCTGGTGGCTGAGGTTGGCGGGCACGTGGTCGGGATGTCGGCCTGGCGTTACGAGGGCGAAGACTTATTCCTCAACTACTTGTTCGTGCACCCGTCAGCACAGGGATGTCGAGTGGGTACGGTGTTATGGGCACGAGGGATGGCTGTCATGCAACGCCCCGGGATCCACAGTCTCTCAATAGATGTGTATGAGGACAATGTCCGTGCCCTGGCCTGGTATCGCTCGCTCGACTTGGAGCCGATCGCAACACGTTTGTTGATGGCGGTGCCTCTGATAGAGGCGACAGATGGAGAGGATGAGTGGACGTCGACCTATCTTGGTGAGGCGGACGCAGTCTATACCCGCTACGGGTTTTCCCAGTTTACGCTGACAACGCACCGCGCCGCCTACACGATCGGGCGCCTGGGTCATAAGTATTTCCGTGGCCCGGCGGCGCTGATGGAGGATGAGGCGGCCCTCGCTGCTCTGTGCCGATTGGACCTCCACCGTCGTGTGCTTTGTATCGATGGATTGGAATGGTGGCAGAAGGCGTCAAAACGCGGAGCCACCCTCCTGGGGCGGACGGTCCGGCTTAGGGCGCCCCTCGAGCAGGTGGTTGCCCGTCTGGAGGGGGTGTTGTCTGCCCCTGGTTCTGAGTCGCTCGAGTAGATGTCTGCCTAGGTCGATCGAAGGCGATCGCGTGATCTGCCGCATCTATGGAAGTTCCCACATGGCAGCCGATCGCCATGTGGAGAGAAGATTCTGCATCTGTTCCCCCCTGCGTACTGCCAGCAGTGTCTGATAGTTGCGCATATTTCGAATCCCGGGCCTCAAAGATACTGACATTGTCTCGATTTGTTATTTCGGATCTCCAGTTCACCAACATTACGGAGGACATCGTGATCACCATGCCGATCATCAGACCCACGCTCCCTTCTTTGGAAGACATTCTCGCCATCATGCACGATGGGTGGGAAACGGGAATCGTGACCGTCGGTCCGGTTGTGCGCAGTTTGGAGGAACAGGCGTGCCGCGTGACCGGCGCGCGCCATGCCATCGCGCTGTCGTCTTGCACGGCGGGCCTGATGCTTGTCCCGCAGGCGCTCGGGCTGAAGCCGGGCACCGAGGTCATCGTTCCGTCGTTCACTTTTGCCGCCACTGCCCAGGCACTGCTCTGGAATCGGCTCGTGCCGGTCTTCTGCGACTGCTTGCCTGGGACCTGCACCATCGATCCTGAGGATGTGGAACGGAATATCACCCCGCAGACGGGCGCAATTTGTGGTGTCTCGGTCTATGGGCTGCCGCCGGACGTCGATGCGTTGTTGGACATCGGTCGTAGGAAGGGCATTCCCGTCTATTTCGACAGTGCGCAGGGGTTGGGAGCTACCTATAAAGGGCAGCCGCTGGGGCAATTCGGTGTGTGCGAGGTCTTCTCGCTCAGCCCCACAAAGGTGGTGACCGCGATTGAGGCCGGGTTGCTGACGACCAATGACTCGGCGATCGCCGATCGGATCCGCTCCATGCGCGATTACGGCAAAGACCTGGTGAAGGGAGAAGAGATGGTCCATTTGGGCCTGTCGGCGAGAATGAGCGAACTCCATGCGGCCATCGGCCTGTTGGGGCTTCAACGGGTGCAGGACCTGGTCAAGGCGAGGACCGAACGGATCGCACTCTATCGTGATCGCTTGGGCTCGCTGCCCGGCTGTCGGGTTCAGGACTATCCCTACGATCGCAGCACCAGTGGCAATTACTTCGTCCTCTTTATCGGCGAGAAAGCCAAACGCAGCCGCGATCAGGTCTACGACGATCTCAAACAGGCCGGAATCCAGACGAAACGCTACTTTTATCCGCCGGTTCATGCACAGGCCATTTTTCAACAGCATCCCATGAGGCTGAGCGCCCAATTGACCCAGACGCAGAAGGCGAGCCGGGAAGGGCTGGCCCTTCCGTTGTATTCGCACATGACGGAATCTGAAATCGATACCGTATGCTCAGAAGTAACTCGGCTCTTAGCCTAAAAATGTAACGGTCCGTATCTTTGGTGACGGGCATTTTCGATGAATCTGCGTCAGTCTCATTCTCTAGGGCGTGTCCTCACGTATTGCGTCAGCTTCCTATCGTTGATCCTGGTTTTATTGTGGTGTGGGCTCATGCAGGTCATGCTCCATTCCGACCGACCGGTTCCACAGCATTTTATCCCCGCCGATGTGGTTGTTTCCCTTGCAGGCAGTTCCGAACGAATGGCTTACGCGACCGCGTTGGTTGAGCAGGGCATTGCCCGCGAGAAGATATCTACCCTGGTCGATCCATTCTGTTTCCGGACGCAAGGGCCAGGATCTGGATGTGCGACGCATGTGCGCAATACGGTTGATGAAGCCGTGGCTCTTCGCCGCATTTTCGATCGGGAAGGCTTCACACGCGTGATCGTAGTGACGTCATCGTATCACTTGGCCAGGGCAGCGGCGGTTTTCGCAATCGTATTTGCCGACAGCAATACTGCCATTCATTTCCTTGCACCGCCAGCAAGCGAGACCAGGATCAGTCTGGTCAACCGAGAAGTTGCCTCATATCTCCCCAGTCTCCTGGCTGCGTTCGTGGCTCGCTCTGCCCCAGCATTGTACGAATGGATTCTCCAAAGACGGGCAATTCGTCAGGATTGGCGATCGCTCTTCAGTCACTAGTCGAACCTGTGAATTGGGCCGAATCGGCTTTCTACTTTCTTCGCTACCCCTTTGGGTGGTTCAGCGAACAGCTAACTTTTAATCGATCGGTGCACTATCTATGTGGATACTGAAACGAGTTTCCAGTCCTAAATCTGTGCTCATGCTCGTCTTGCATGTCACGCTTTTTTGTCTTGCCAATTATTCTGCATTTTGGCTCAGGTTTGACGGAGACATTCCCGATTGGGCCATGGACCTTTTCCTGGCGGCTTTGCCGGTTCTTATTTGTGTTCGACTGGTGATGTTTCTGCTCTTCAGGCTCTATGGTGCGGTGTGGCAATACACGAGTCTGTGGGATATCAAAAACATTGTTGGTGCGACTCTGAGCGGAACAGTGGTCTTCGGCCTGATTATTCGCTATGGCGTGGGCCTCCTCAGTTACCCACGGTCTGTCTATCTTGTCGACGCGTTGGTATTGATTATGCTGACCGCCGGATTTCGCATTACCAGGCGACTGGTAACTCCCTCCGAAACCATTGGAGAAGCGAAGCGTGTGTTGATTTATGGAGCCGGCGATGCGGGCGAACGGTTGGTGCGTGAATTGCGACAGAAACGCTCCTTTGGGTATGACCCCGTTGGTTTCATCGACGACAATAGACGGAAGAGTGGCCAGCGCATCCATGGCGTCAAGGTGTTGGGCACGCGGGCGCAATTGCCTAGCATCATGGAACGAGTCAAGCCCGATGCTATTCTGATCGCCATGCCCAGCATCGGCGCCATCGCCATCAGGGAAATCGCCAAAGCGTTGCTGGCGTACAACGTGTCGATAAAGATTCTGCCGGACCTCAGCGTGCTGTTGGACGGCAAGTCTGAGGTGAATCAGCTGCGTAATCTTTCGGTGGAGGACTTGCTGCATCGGCCTCGCGTCGATTTGGATCGTTCCCTGACGGCGGCATTGCTCAAGGGCAAACGCGTGCTGGTGACGGGAGCGGGTGGGTCCATCGGATCGGAACTCTGCCGACAGATAGCCTCGTATGAACCTGAATGCCTGGTGCTTTTTGAAAGATACGAGAATGGTCTCTACGCAATCCACAGCGAACTAAGTCCACGCACGGTGCCGCCGGATATTTATCCAGTGATCGGCGATGTGACGGATGCGGATCGTCTCCGATCGACCATGGAAGCCTACCGGCCTCAAATTGTGTTCCATGCCGCCGCCCATAAGCATGTGCCGTTGATGGAATACAATCCGTGTGAGGCGGTGAAGAATAATGTGATCGGTACCCGTACGGTCGCCGCGCTGTCCGAGGAGTTCGGAGTCGAGCGCTTCATCATGATCTCGACTGACAAGGCTGTGCGTCCATCCAGCGTGATGGGGGCGACGAAGCGCGTGGCGGAGTTGATTATTCAAGACCTCGCTCGGAGTAGTAAGACGAATTTCATCACTGTGCGGTTTGGCAATGTGTTGGGCAGTAATGGTAGCGTCGTCCCGCATTTTCTGCAGCAGATCAAACGGGGAGGGCCGGTAACGGTCACGCACCCGGACGTGCAGCGGTATTTCATGTTGATCCCGGAAGCGGTCGAGTTAGTGCTGCAAGCCGGGGCGTTGGCCGATCCCGGTGCCGTCTATGTCCTGGAGATGGGTGAACAGGTCAGGCTGCAGGACCTCGCGCGGCACTTGATCCGACTGTCGGGATTTGTCCCTGACCAGGAAATTCCCATCTGTTTTACCGGCCTCCGTCCTGGCGAAAAACTCTCCGAAGAGCTGGTGGGGCCTGATGAGACGGTTATGGCATCACCGCTCAAGGAAATTTTGGCGGTTCGGCTAAACGAGGTTCCCACGCGCGAGGCGCTGCTCAGCGCGATCAACGGATTGGAGGAAATGGCCTATCTCCAGAATGCGAGTGAGGTCCTGGCCAGGATCGGTTTGCTGGTGCCTGCGTTCCAACCCGCCCAGCGTGATGCGGTGCTGGCGGTTGAACGCGATTGGTTCGGCATCGAAGGCGAGCATCAATCCGCGAACCACGAAACACGAGGTGGGGTAGATGGTCAGAATTATTCTTCAGGGACTGTTCGGTTTTTTGCTCGTCGTCGCGTCCGGCGTGATATCGGAAGTGAGGTCGGTGCCTCTCCAGCCGGAACCTTATCAGATGGGCCCGAATGATGTTGTCCGCATCCAAGTCTATGGAGAAGACGATCTGACGGTCGAACGGAAGGTGGGTGGTGACGGCAGGATAGACTATCCGCTGCTCGGCTTGATTTCCGTCACGGGACAGACGACGGAAGAATTACAGGCCACGCTGAAGGCACGGTTGGGCGCGGGGTATTTGAAGCAACCGCGGGTGAACGTGTCGATTGCCCGGCATCGGAATTTCTATGTCAGTGGCGAGGTGAAGACAGCGGGTGGGTATCCCTATGAGCAAGGTCTCACGGTTCAGAAGGCGATCAGCATGGCCGGGGGCCTCACAGATCGTGCCAGCAAGGCAGAGATCCAGGTGCAGCGGCATGGGGAAACCGGTCTGGAACTCCTCGACGCCGGAGTGAGCACTGCGATCCTCCCGGATGATCTCATCCTCGTCGCGCCGGCCCGGAGATTTTACGTGAATGGGGAAGTGCATAAGCCTGGAGATTACGGCTATGAACGTGGGTTGACGGTCCATATGGCCATTACCATGGCAGGAGGCTTTACCGACAAAGCATCAAAAAAACCTAAGGTTCTTCGCATCGTCGATGGACAGGAACAGGCGATCGAACTCTCACTGAGCGCGCCCGTTCTTCCGGACGATATCATTGTGGTGTCGCAACGGTTTTTCTAGCGCGGCCAATTCGGGGGGCCGTGTGGCTGGAACGACCGCAGAAGCCAGGTTCCCTTCACAGAGCAGTAGGTATTCGACATCATTCTGGCTACATGACTCTGGGACTCTCGTTATGATGATCGCAGTATTTGCCTGAGTAGGACCACGTTTCGTTTCCCTGAATGCGGGGGCCATGGGCATTTTATGGATACACGAGTGATCTCATGCTGGCTGATCCTTCTGCTGACGGTGGTGATGGTGTTCCCTTCTGCTTCTGCGGAGCCGCAGGCTTTGCCGTCCGGATACCGTATCGGGCCTAACGATGTGATTCGGATTCAGGTCTTTGGCGAGGATGATCTGACGATCGAGAGTCGGGTGGGTGGGGACGGCAGGCTGAATTACCCACTCCTTGGCGTGTTAGAGGTCGGCGGTCAGACCACGGAGGATCTGCAGGCGATCCTGACGAAACGCCTGGCGGCGGGCTATGTGCGCTCACCAAAGGTGAGCGTCTCCATCGTCCGGCACCGAAATGTGTATGTCAGTGGTGAGGTCAAAGCACCGGGAGGGTTTGCGTTCGAGGACGGGCTGACCGCACAGAAGGCCGTCACCATGGCCGGTGGGTTCACGGATAAAGCCGCACGCGACACTCTCATGGTCACGCGTCGTGTGGATGGTCATGAATGGACTTTCGATGCTCAGTTGACGACGCCGTTGCTGCCGGACGATATGATCGTCGCCGTTCAACTGCAGAAGTTCTATCTGATGGGTGAGGTCACACGTCCTGGGCCATATCCTTTTGAAGAGCAAGTGACAGCAAAGAAAGCTATCTCGTTAGGCGGAGGCTTTACAGAAAAAGCTGATCAGAGGGCGTTGAGCGTGACGCGTGTGACGGAGCGCGGCGCACAAACGACCGGAATCGAGCTGGATGAGCTGATTCTGCCCAACGATATTGTGCTCGTCGGTAGCCACCATCATAAGGTTTATATCAGCGGCGAGGTGAAGGCACCCGGTGCCTATCCTTACAGCGACAACATCAGCCTGCAAAAAGCACTGACTCTGGCCGGTGGAGTCACGGAAAAAGCCGATCGGCAGGCGTTGACGGTTCGGCGCGTGGTGGATGGACAGGAGCAGAGCCTGGTTCTTCCGCTGGAGGCTGCCGTGCAGCCCGAAGACCTGATTGTGGTGCGGGAAGGACAGAAAGTGTACGTGACTGGCGAGGTGAAGACGCCGGGGCGGTATCCGTACGAGGCGGGAGCGACGATTCAACGGGTTCTGACGTTGGCCGGGGGCGTGACCGACAAGGCGGAAGCCGGCGTTGCCAAATTGACGCGGTCGACGGAGCAGGGGGTGAAGACCAGTGTGGTGCCGCAGGATGCTGTGGTCGTGCCAGACGACATCATCCTGGTTGTGCCGAAAAGCGACCAATTCTATATCAGTGGCGAAGTCAAGATTCCCGGCAGCTATATCCGCAAGGAGGGGTTGAGCCTACAGAAGGCGCTGGCGATGGCGGGGGGAGCGACGGAGAAGGCCGACCGGCAGGCGTTGACAGTTCGGCGCGTGGTGGAGGGACAGGAGCAGACGCTAGTGTT
>WBZQ01001815.1_pt1 | contig 14288 bp, 11 predicted proteins | sample 5204251 | NCBI WGS metagenome assembly WBZQ01 (sample SAMN12412402, study PRJNA552823) | activated sludge metagenome | isolation source: activated sludge from nitrification reactor of wastewater treatment plant... | place: USA: Virginia | collected 2017-09 | reverse complement strand
GAGATCTGCAACTACCTGGACATTCCGCTCCAGCACGCCAGCGACAACGTGCTGAACCTCATGCGCCGGCAGATCACCCGCGCCGAGACGGAAGACCTTCTGGGCAGGATCCGCGAAAAAGTACCCGGCATTGCCCTGCGCACTACCTTTCTCGTCGGGCACCCGGGTGAAGGCGAAGACGACTTCGACCAGCTGCTGGATTTTGTGCAACAGCAGCAGTTCGAGCGCGTCGGGGTTTTTCAGTACTCCCACGAAGAGAGTACCCGCGCCTTCGAAATGCCCGACGACGTGCCGGCCGAAATCAAGGAAGAGCGCGCCGGCCGACTGATGGAAACGCAGCAGGAAATATCCTTCGAAAAAAACCGGGCGAAAGTGGGGCGGGTTTTCAAAACCCTGTTCGACCGCAAGGAAGGCCGGTACTTCATCGGCCGGACCGAGGCCGACTCCCCGGAAGTGGACAACGAGGTGCTGGTGCCGGCCAAAGGCAACTACCTGCGCCTGGGCGATTTCGCGCAGATCCGGATCACCGGGGCGGAAGAGTACGACCTGTACGGCGAGCCGGCCTGATCCCGGATTTTTCGGAACGAGCCGAATTACTTATTTTTGTAAACGCGATGCTTTTTTCCATTCTTCCCCACGAAAGAAAAATTTTTGACCTCGTCGGTGCCTGCGCCCGCGAACTCGGCGCGCCCGCCTACGTAGTGGGCGGCTACGTGCGCGACCGCCTGCTGGGCCGCCCCACCAAGGACATCGACATCGTGTGCGTAGGCAGCGGTATCAAACTGGCGGAAAAAGTAGCCTCCCGCCTGTATCCGGTGCCCAAAGTCGCTTTTTACAGCCGTTTCGGTACGGCCATGCTGCGTTACGACGGTATCGAGATCGAATTCGTCGGAGCCCGGCGCGAGAGTTACCGCGACGACAGCCGCAAGCCCGACGTGGAACAGGGTACGCTCGAAGACGATCAGAACCGGCGCGATTTTACCATCAATGCCCTGGCGGTCAGCCTGAACGAGGACAGTTTCGGCCAGATCGTCGATCCTTTCGGCGGACTGGAACACCTGGAGAAAAAGATCATCAAAACGCCGCTCGAACCCGGCAAAACCTTCTCCGACGACCCCCTGCGCATGATGCGCGCCATTCGTTTCGCCACCCAGCTCGGGTTCGAGATCGAACCGAACACCTTCGAAGGCATCAGCCGCTACCGCAGCCGCATCCACATTATTTCAAAAGAGCGCATCGCGGCCGAACTCGATAAGATACTGATGACCCATCAGCCTTCGGTGGGCTTTAAACTGTTGTTCGACTGCGGCCTGCTCAAGATCATCATGCCCGAAGTGGCCGCCCTGCAAGGCGTGGAAGACCGCAACGGCCGCGGGCACAAGGACAATTTCTACCATACCCTCGAAGTGCTGGACAACCTGTGCCGGCGCAGCCGCAACATCTGGCTGCGCTGGTCGGCCCTGCTGCACGACATCGCCAAACCCGCGACCAAGCGCTTCGACAAGGAAACCGGCTGGACCTTCCACGGCCACGAATGGGTCGGGGCCAACATGGTGCCCAAAATTTTCCGCAACCTGCGCCTCCCGTTGGGCGCCGAACTGGAATACGTACAGAAAATGGTGCGGCTGCACCTGCGTCCGATCTCGCTGACCAAGGAGGAAGTCACCGACAGCGCCGTCCGCCGCCTGCTCTTCGACGCCGGCCCCGACATCGAGGATCTGATGAAACTCTGCGAGTCGGACATCACCACCAAAAATCCGCGCAAAATGGCCCGCTACCTGGAAGGCTACGAATACCTGAAGGAGCGCATGGCCGAAGTGAGCGATGCCGACCGCCTGCGGCTGTGGCAGCCACCCATCACCGGCGAGGTCATCATGCAAACCTTCGGCATTCCGCCGTCGCGGGAAGTGGGTATGATCAAAACCGCCGTGCGCGAGGCCATTCTCGACGGGGAGATTCCCAACGAATTCGAGGCGGCCTTCGGGCGGATGCTGGAAGAAGGCGGAAAGATCGGACTGAAGGCGGGTAAAAACGCGGCCGATTTCAGCGCAGGCTGAGCATTTTACCAGCTCAGTTCCACCCGCCGGTTCCGGCTGCGGTTCTCCTCGGTGTCGTTGGGCGCTTCCGGATGGGCCTCGCCGAAACTCCGGATGGAAATACTGGTTACCGACACACCTTTTTGCTTCAGGTACCGGCGCACACTGGCGGCGCGGCGTTTGGAAAGTTGCAGGTTGTAGGCTTCGCTGCCTTCGCTGCTGGCAAATCCTTTCAGGGTGAGTTTCGCCGACCTGTCCGGTCCTACCCGCGCGGCAAAGTTGTCGAGCACGGACGCCGCTTCGGCGGTGATCACATCGGAATCGAAGTCGAAAAAGATCTTGCTGGCCTCTTCCGGAGCTGCTGCAGTAAGTTCTCCCGGCAGCACCTTGAATTTTTCGGCGTTGCCGGCCCATTTTTTCTCGTCCGTTTGGGAGACCAGTTGAGGTAACCCCGGTTGGTCGGGTGCTTCCACCACCATGATGTCGTCGATATAGGCAAAATGGTGGCTGAATCCGTTGTCTTCGATCTCGGTCAGGCTGTCCGGGAAAAAATTGCCGATGATAAAGTTCTGGTACGGCATGACGGCGTAAAACGAATCGCGCACCAGAGTCCAGGTATTGCGGTTGTAGGGCGTTACTTTCATTTGATGGGAAACGGGCTGGAATTCCAGCAGCCCGCTGCCCGGCGCATTGACCTTGCCCGGCAGGAAGGCAATGCCGATGTTGTTGGCCCCCTCGCAGTGGTAATGCACCCAGAATTCGAACAGGTATTTCTTGCCTTTGGTCAGCGGACGGGTCAGCGTTCCCTGGATGTACTCCCGGCTCGGCTCTTCGTCGGTGCCGCCATACACGTTCATGCCGGCTACGTTTTTCCCCGTGCGGGCCCGGAAAGGCCAGGCGCCTCCGTGCGGATCGTAGATGTGCTCGCCGCGGGTGGTGTAAAGCAGGGATTCGCCCTTGTTGGGTGCGCTCCAGCCGACCGCCACGTCGATACTGCTGTTCTGGTCCACCGTTTTGTTGGTGACAATCTCTTCGAAACTGGAGTTCTGGACCAGGTTCTCGCCCCGCATTTTCTTTTGGGCGGAAAGAACGGCCGGGAAGGTCAGCAACCAAAGCCAGACCATCGGGCTACGGGGCAATAAAGGAGAGAAGGGGGATTTCATGGAAATTCTATTTTGATGAAAAAAATTGCCGCAGGCAACAATCCCCGACAAAGATGTGGCAATCGCTGCCGAAACTAAAACCTTAACCGGAAAATAAAATACCGGTAAAATTTTTTACAGTAAATATGCCGTTTAATCAGGTTTACAAACCGGATGTACCTTTGCCGCCGTGCACCTTGCTTCGCTCAAACTCACCAACTTCAAGAACTACGACCAGCAGTCGTTCGACTTCTCGCCGCGCCTGAACTGCCTGGCCGGCCTCAACGGCATGGGGAAAACCAATGTGCTCGATGCCGTTCATCTGCTTTGCCTGTGCCGGAGCCACAGCGGCCTGAACGACCGGCACCTCGTGCGCCACGGCGAAGCGTTTTTCCGGCTGGAAGGGGTGTTCCGCGTGGAGAATGCCAGTACCAGGGTGGCGGCAAAATTCCAGACCGGACAGCGTAAGGAATTCGAGCGCGATGGTGTGGCCTTTTCCCGCCTCGCCGACTACGTGGGCCAGTTCCCCGTAGTGATGATCGCCCCCGACGACGTAGCGCTGGTGCAGGACGGCAGTGAAGACCGCCGGCGTTTCCTCGATGCTACCTTGTCGCAAATCTCCCCGGATTACCTGCAAAACCTGCTGGTATACAACGCCCTGCTGAAACAGCGGAACGCCCTGCTGAAAAAATTTGCCGAAGACAGGTTCTTCGACCCGACCCTGCTGGAAAGCATCGACCGCCAGATGCCCGCCCCGACCCGGGTACTGTTCAGCCAAAGACAGCGGTTTTCGGCCGAATTCCTGCCGCTTTTCTGTGACCTCTACGCCGCCATCTCCGGCGGCCGCGAGACGGTGGACGTTCGCTATGAATCGGACCTGGAAGGGAACGACCTCCCTGCACTGTTGGAGAAAAACCTCGAAAAAGACCGGCTGCTGCAACGGACCACAGCCGGCCCCCACCGCGACGACCTGGTTCTGTTCATGGACGAACAGCCGGTCAAAAAATTCGCCTCCCAGGGACAACTCAAGTCCTTCCTCCTGGCGCTGCGCCTGGCCCAGTACGAAGTGCTGCGCGCCGAAAAAGGCTTTGCCCCGGTTCTCTTGCTCGACGATATTTTTGACAAACTTGACGCGCAGCGGGTTCGCCACCTCGTCGGATTGCTCATCGGCCGCGACTACGGACAAATTTTCATTACCGATACCCAGCGCCACCGCGTGGAAGAGATCGTCCGCTCCTTTACCGGCGAATACCGGATCTTCGACATTGAGAATGGACGCGTCACTTCACCTCCCCCCTGATCCACAGGATTTCCGCTTTTTTCTGCTTGTCGAAGAAGACCCGGATCTTTTTGCTGAAGGCGCCACCCTGGTAGGCATCGTACTCCACGTCGATTTCGCCCGTGTCGCCGGGCGCGATGGGTTCTTCGGTGTATTTGGCCGCGGTGCAGCCGCAGGTCGTACGCACGGTTTGCAGGAGGATCGTGTCGGCGGATATGTTTTTGAAGCGGAACAGGAAAGAGCGGGGCCGGCCCTGCGGGATCTCACCGAAATCGTGGTCCTGTCCGTTGAGCCAGGCGACGACGGGCGCCGGTGTTAAACCGGCTTCGGCAGCCTGTAGAAAAGCCTGGCCGGCCGCATCGATATTCCCGGTGAAGAAAGAAAAAACAGGAGAGAAGGTAAAAACCCGGAGTGCGAACAACAACCACATAGTACGGTCAAATAGTTACGGAATAATTGTAACCTTGCCGGCCGGCATGCTGTCGAACCGTTATTGCCGGCAAATATTACGGCGTAAAAATCTCAAAAAACCGTGATTCTCTTCCAAACAAAAACATTCTATTCATGCGCTATCTGCTGTTATTCATGTTGCTGGTCGGCCTGTTTGTGGTCGGCGAGCGCTCCTGTCATTCCAACGGTCTGGTTTTCGGGTTTGGCAAACGGGGAGAAGGCCCGACCAAAAGCGAAACCCGCAGCATCACCGGTTTCCACGCCGTAGAACTCGAGGTCGCGGGCGACGTGGAAGTAAGCGTCTCCGACAACTACTCCGTGGAAGTGCAGGCCCAGGAGAACCTGCTCCCGATCCTGAAAACGGAAGTGGAGGACGGGGTGCTGAAAATTTACTTCAGCGAAAATGTATCGCACTCCGACGAACTGAAAATCCGGATCAGCGGCCCGGCGTTCGACGCCTTTTCGATCGGCGGCAGCGGTACCATCCGCACCCTCACCCCCCTGCGCGCTGAAAAAATGGAACTCAGCATTGGCGGCTCCGGCGACGTATTTATCGACCGGGGAGAGTTCGGTACGCTGAATATTTCCATATCGGGCAGCGGCGGCGTCGAGTTGGGCGGCACTGCCGGCCGGATGGAATCCAGTATCGACGGCAGCGGCGACGTAAAAGCCAAAAACTTCCTGGCCAATGAACTGGAAGTTTCCATTTCCGGCTCGGGTACCGTTACCTGCGACGTAAAAGATCGGCTCAAAGCCTCCATCTCCGGTTCCGGCGACGTATTCTATTCCGGTCAGCCGGTAGTAGATGCCAGCGTCAGCGGGTCCGGCTCGGTGCAAAAAGTCTCCGAAATGTAAATCCGTTTAGATCTGTTCAATCCGTGTCATCCGTGTATCCATCCTGCTTATTCGGCCCTCGCAGGAGGATGGGAACACGGATGACACGGTTGGGGCGGATTTATACGGGTTTTTGCCGGCGGGAAAAAATGAGCGCGTGATCCGCTCCAAGGGACAACTGCTCCCGCAAAACCGCATCGGCGGGTATGGACGGGGCCGGAATGCCGCTTTGTAAAGGCCGGGTGTTTTCAAGCACCCGGATCTCGTTCCAAGTGCCGGCTTGCAGAAAATCGTACAGCACGGCCGCGCCTCCTTCCACCAGTAAAATGGCGCGCTGGGCCTCATATAGTCTTTCCAGAATAAAAGGGACCGGGCTTCCGGCATTTTCCAGCGGAAAAAAAGCCGTTTTTTCAAAATTCCCTTCCCGGCTTTTTCCAAATATCCACGTTTCGATATGGTCGTCGAGCAGGTGATGTTCGGGCGGGATCATGCCCTGCCGGTCCACAGTGATCCGCAACGGATCCCTCCCCGGGTAAAGCCGGGTATCCAGCCGGGGATTATCAGTCAGCGCCGTGTTCGTTCCCACCAGGATCGCGTCTGCTTCGCCACGCCAGCGGTGTACCAGGCGCAGGGCTGGCGCCCCCGAAATGGCGGTCCGCTCACCGGGCTTGCCGATGTAGCCATTCGCACTTTGCGCCCATTTCAGGATGACGTACGGCCGTTTTTGTTCGATCCAGTGAAAGAAGGCCCGGTTCAGCCAGCGCCCTTCGGCTTCGAGGACGCAGGTTTCCACCGTCACGCCGGCCTCGCGGAGTTTGGCCAGGCTTTGCCCGGCCACTTTGGGGTTCGGGTCGGTATTCGATACCACCACCCGGGCGATCTTTTCCCGCAGGATCAGGTCGACACAAGGCGGCGTTTTCCCGTAGTGGAAACAGGGCTCCAGCGAACAATACAGGGTGGCCTGAGGGATCAGGTGCCGGTCTTCGGCTGCTACGGAGCGCAGGCAGTTAACCTCGGCATGCGCCTCGCCGTACTTCCGGTGCCAACCCTCACCGATGATCCGGCCTTCATGCACCAACACCGCCCCGACCATGGGGTTGGGCGATACCGCCCCGGCGCCCTGGCGGGCCAAGTCGAAGCAGCGACGCAGGTATGGTGCGGAGGGTTGCAATGTTGAAAGGGTTGGGATGTTTCGGGGTTACAGGGCTTCAGGGTTACAGGGTTTCAGGGTTAAAGGGGGAGGAGGATTGGGGTTGTGGCGTCAGACATTTTTGAATTCCTGCAAGGCAGCATCCATTGATATCTGCATTTTTTGGGCTTCTTCGCGGGCTTTTTCCGCAAAATCACGGCCTGACGACGCGTACAAAATGCTGCGCGACGCATTGACCAGCAGGCCGCAGTCTTCGTTGAGCCCGTGCCGGCAGATAGCGGCCAGGTCGCCGCCCTGGGCCCCCACGCCGGGCACGAGCAGAAAATGCCGGGGGGCGATCTCACGCACGCGGGCGAATGCTTCGGGGTGGGTAGCGCCAACCACGAACATCATATTTTCCGGGGTGCCCCATCCACAGGCCGTGCGCATCACTTTTTCCCACAGCGGCTCGTCGTTTTCCAGTAGCCGGTTTTGCTGAAAGTCCGCACTTCCGCGGTTGGAGGTCAGGGCGAGAAGAATGACCCATTTCCCCGTAAAACCAAGGAACGGCGTTACGCTGTCTTCGCCCATATACGGCGCCACGGTGACGGCGCCGACCTTTATGCGGCTGAAAAATGCTTCGGCGTACATGCGGCTGGTATTGCCGATGTCGCCGCGTTTGGCGTCGGCAATGACGAGGTGTTCGTCGCCGATATATTCTACCGTGCGAGCGAGGGTTTGCCAGCCGTCCGGGCCGAGACTTTCATAAAAGGCCAGATTGGGCTTGTAGGCCACACACAGGTCGCGGGTCGCGTCGATGATGTGCCGGTTGAATTCAAAAACCGGATCTTCAGCCGATTGCAGGTGCGGCGGAATGCGGCTGAGTTCGGTGTCCAGGCCCACGCACAGGAAAGAACGTTTTTCAAAAATTGCGGATACAAGAGCGTCGCGGTTCATGAAGGCGAAGGTAGAGTGGGTCGCGGTAATTTTTATGTTCCGGCCGCTGTGGAAATCCTGCTACAGTTGCGGGAGCGAAATGCCCAGGTTGGCGTACCTGCCCGCAGCGAGCCGCAGGTCTGGCGCCATGAATTTTAATGTTATGAAAGCCGGCTTTTGACCGAACCATGCTCTGCCGGGTGGCATGGCGTTTTCGCCTGTACCGGTAACAGTGTCGAACTTTTCACTAAAAATTTTCGAACATGAAAAACGAGAAAGGTCAGAAAGACCAAAAAGGCAGTCGCTCCACCACCAAATCCGGCAATCAGGACGGAAACAAAAGCGGAAGCCAATCCAATGAAGGGAATCGTCGCACCACCGAGGAACGCGATGAACAAAATTCCCGGAGCGGCAGCCAGGGAGGAAACCGAGGCGGTGGCGGTAATCGTTAATCGCATTTCCCTCCTGCTCTATGTCTGACGAATTTCTTTCCAAAAACTGTATGCGTCAAACATAGAAGGCTATGAAAACATCATGTTTTTATACTTTGTTCTTCATAGAACAATCTATAAATTAACATGAGGTGGCCGGCAACATAGGCAACTATGTCTGCCGGCTTTTTTATTATCCCATTATCCCATTATCCCATTATCCCATTATCCCATTATCCCATTACCCCATTACCCCGGCAACGACACTTTCCCCATTCCCACCAGCGGCACGCCTCCCAGTACGGTTCCTTCGTGTGGTACGGCCCCCGCTACCGTTTCATTGGCCAGAGCGGCGAACAATACCGCTTCCTTGGCGTCGCCGTCGATGCCCAGTGTTTTCATGGGGCGGATTTTCCACTGCGGTAATTTCTCTTTCAAATGATGGACGATCAGGGGATTGTGCGCGCCGCCGCCGCTGAGGTAGAGGGCCGGCCGGCTTTCCCCGGCCGCGGTGCGCAGCAGGGCGTCGGCCACCGTATCGGCGGTCAGGCGGGTGAGCGTGGCCATCAGGTCGTAGGGATTGGGGTTGCCTTTGGGCAGTTGCCGGTAAGCCGCCTGTACCCAGTCGGTTGAAAACAGTTCCGGGCCAATGGTTTTGGGAAAAGGCCGCCCGAAAAACGGTTCGGCTTTCAGCAGTTCCAGCAGCCGCTCGTCCACCCGGCCAGCCTTGGCCAGCAGGGCATCTTCGTCATAGGGCACGCCGAACAGGGCCCGGGCAAAAGCGTCGAGCAGGGTATTGCCGGGGCCGGTATCGGTGGCGAAAGCCCGGGCCGGATCCCCGTCGGCGGGCAGGAAGGTAAAATTGGCGATGCCGCCGATGTTGAGCAGGAAACGGTTTTCACCCTGCTTGGAAAACAGGAAATAATCGCCGTACAGAGCCAGCGGCGCGCCTTCTCCGCCGGCCGCCACGTGTTTCTGCCGGAAATCGCTGAGGGTGATGATCCCCGTGCGGCGGGCCAGGTGGTCGCCATCGCCGATCTGCAGCGTAGCGTTGGGGTAGGCCTCCAGCCCGTGAAAAATGCGCGGCGCATGGAAAACGGTCTGGCCGTGGCTGGCCAGCAGGTCCACTTCCTCCGGCCGGACGCCCCAGCGGGTCAGACATTGTTGGACGATGGCGGCGTGGCGTTCCGCAATGACCGCGTTCAGCAGCACCAGATGCTGGAAATCGATCTCCCGGCGGGCAAAAACCCGCCGGATCTCCGCTTTAAAGGCCTCGTCGTAAGGGACGGTGGCAAATTCCCGCACCCGCACCCGTGTGCGCAGGCCGGCGCCGCGGAAAGCACACAGCGCCACGTCCAGCCCGTCCAGCGAAGTGCCCGACATCAGGCCGATGATCGCGCGTTCCCGCTTGCGGGCAATAGCAGCAAGATGAAGTATATGTTGTTTCAAAATAAAATGATGAACTTCCAACCATCCAACCATCCAACCATCCAACCATCCGACCATCCAACCATCCAACCATCCAACCATCCAACCATCCGACCATCCAACCATCCAACCATCCAACCTTCCAACCATCCAACCTTCCAACCATCCAACCTTCTATTCGACGCGGAAAAAAGCCGGGCTGCCGCTCAGCCGGACCTGCCCTGCCGGCACCCTCCGGCTGGTGAGCGTGCGGCTGTAGTCCCAGTCCCGCTGCACCAGGGTTTTCAGGTTCCATTCTTTGGGGAAGGCATAGGCTGTGTCGGCGGCTTCGTTGTTGTCCCGACTGGTTTTAGCCCACAACACCCAGGTATACCGGCCGTTTTTGTCCCGGAACGCCGCCCCCCGCACAGTGGCGGGCAGTCGCAGGCGGCCGGTCTGTACCGAATCGTACTGCGACGCGCCGAGCAGGGTTTGGGTAGTTTTCATGGCCCAGGCTGCCGCGTTGGGTTCTCCGGCGTAGGGCTTTACCTGGTTCAGATTTTTGAACAGGCCCATGTACGAAAACTCGTTGCTGGCTTCCTGCTCCGGTTTTTCGTCGGCCAGACTGTAGATGTGCATCTGCGCCATTCCTTTCATTTGAGCGGTGACCAGGCTTTTGATCAGAAAATTCACCTGCGCGGTATCCGAACCGATGAACTCTCCGAAGGCTTTGCGGGGAATGTTGTATTCCGAGCAGATCCAGATCTTTTCCGGGTAGATGCGGTGGTCGAAGCCCCGTTTTTTCAGCACCGCGTCGAACTTGTCGCGTAGCCGCCACAGCCCGTCCACCGCCGCGTCGGAGTGGCGAAAGTAGCGGAATCCGTTGATCCCGTTGCTCCATTCGCGCAGGGAATTGTCGAGGTGGGGATAGGAGTGGAAACTCATGCAGTCGAAATAAGCGCCGCCGGTATGCGGGTATTTTCCGTCGACCACCGCGCCCTGCTCCGGCTCGTCGGTGTAGCGGCAAACGGCGTCGAGATAAGCCGGCCAGCCCAGCCCGCCGACCGCGACGTAGGAGGAGGGATCGATGGTTTTAACCACCTCGTAGGTAATGCGCAGGGTACGGATGTAGTAGAAAATGGGCGATTTGAGTTTGGTTTCGCAGGGCCCCGGGGCATTTTCCCACCAGTTGCCGGACATGCCCGGCGATTTCCAGGCATTGCCGGTGTCGGCATCGGGTTCGTTCCAGACTTCCCAGATCTTTATCAGGCCCTTGTAGACCCTGGCCGCCTTCCAGACGTACAGGGCGTAGTTGTTCTTTTCGTTGATGGGGGTGCCGTTCTCCCCGTTGTCCCAGATCGGTTCGTACAGGTTTTTGAACATTTCGCTGCGGATGCCCGGGCAGTGCTCCGCCTGCTCGCGGTTGCGTTCGGCCGGGAAGCCGATGATGACCACGGTGTTGCGCAGCCCGATGCTGTCGTAGTACTGAAAATGCTGCTTGCGCGCCCCGAAACCGAACTGGTCAAGGAAATAGTCGAACAGGCCGGGCCGGATCGCTGTAATGCCGAACCCGGGCGCCCGGCCGTCCGGGGTGCCGTGGGCCAGGGCCGCCAGTTCCTTGTCGTAGTAGTGCGGCGGGAAGTAGCCCATGTTGGTACCGTAACCGAAACCGCCGGTAAAAGGCGGCACCGTGTCTTTGGCGGTGAATTGCGGCTGGGAACAAGCCAGGAAGGGCAACAGCAGTGCCGGAAGCCAGCCGGCCGGAATAGCGGGTTTCATAAGTTCTCCGATGTTGGACGTTTGCAAAAACGAGTGTACATCCATCCAAAAAAACGGGCCGTCCGTGCCGGCGGATGCAACCGCCGGCACGGACGTATTGAATTCTGGTCCCGGTCTTTACACACCGTGGATCCAACCTTCAACCGGGCACAGGCCTGGCTTTACCGGACCAGGGACAGCGACCCGACCTTCACGCCTTTTTCATGCCGGAAAACCAGCCGGTAAATTCCGCCGCTCCAGTTGCCGGAAGGCAGATCCAGGCTGATCTGGGTGTGGCCCAGCCACTGCTCCGTTTCCCATACCAGGCGGCCGGCCGCATCGTACACCTGGCAGCGGGCGGTGTTGTCGAGCCAGGTTTCCGGAATGCGCAGGGTGACCGGTTGTTCCGGCGCCAGCAGGGTGGGGTAGTACTGCCAGCCGTCGGCGTCGGGGCTGGAAGTCGAGGTGGCGGTGGTTGCTTTGAAAGTAGCCGAGGGAGTGAAGCCGGCGCAGGTCGTCCAGTAGTTGAAGGGCCGGACCCGCCAGTAGAAGGTCTGGTTGTTCAGCAGCGGGCCATTCAGCACGGCGCTGGTATCCGTGGTTACCAGATCGATCTCCTTGACGATATAAGTGGCGAAACGCGAGGCTTGAACCAGGTAATGCGTAGCATTCGGCACACTGCTCCAGGTCAATTGCGTGCCGACGCTGGGCGACAACTGGCCTCCCATCGGCGACAGCAGTTGCGGCGCTTGCGTGATGTTGCCCTGGGGCGGGCCGGGACTCAGCCACTCGATCTTTTCGCTTTGCAGATTGGCGCGCATGATGCTGATCTGTTCGTCGCTGAAGCGGTTCTGACAGTTGTCGGCGGCATAGGACATGTACAGGGTGCCGTCGGAGAAAAAGCCGGCGCCGTTGGGGTCGAACTGCTGGGCCAGGCTCTGGCTCTGACCGTTACAGTCCCAGCGGTAACTCAGGTAATCGGCTTTGGTGTCGCAGACCCGGTCGGCAGCGATGCTGCAGTTGCTGCCGTTGAGGTATTCCACCAGCGCGGTATCGAGCGGGGCGGGGATCTGGGTTTCCAGCGAGTCGTGGAAGTAGGTGTAGTCGTAGGTGAGCGTATCAGGGGTCGGGTTCACGGTGCTGTAGGTTTTACCTTCCCAGCCGATGAAGGGGTGGGGCAGCGACAGGGCATGGCCTACCTCGTGGGCCCAGGTATGGTCGCTGGCGTTGGCGCAGGAATGCGCGACTGCCACCCCGCCGTAGGGCAGGTTGTAGCCGCAGTTGCCGGCCACGTCGGAAGCGAAATAGGAGTTCAGCGCCCCCGGTACGTTGTTGGCCAGCATCATGTCGATACCCTGCGGGATGTCCGGGTGCTGCCACCAGCCGGTGCTGTCGATCAGGTTCCAGTCGTTTTTGAAGTAGAACCGGATCCGGGACGGTCCAAAATCGGAGTTCAGGCGACAAAAGGCGTCGAGCAGGCGTTCGGCCGAAAAGCGCCCGGTTCCGTTGTCGCGGGCCAGCAAATGGACCTGCATGGCGGCGTACAGGGTATCCTGCGAGCGCTCGGCCGCGGCGAAATCCTGCGGGCGGTCCTGGTAGGCCCGCAGCCAGGGCGTAAGGGCCGGCGGCGCGCCGCAGGGGGCGAGGTCGGATTTGGCGGGATCCTGGGCAGTGGCGGTAAGGCTGGTCAGCAGCAGGGAAAAAAGGGTAAAAAGACGCATGTTGAGCGATGAACGGTGAACAATGAACGATCAGCGGCCGGATGCCGCCCGCTTTTCCGCGCAAACTTACTTTTTCGCCGCCACATTCCAACCGGCCGGACCGGAGATGCCCGCAACTGGCCAAAAATCCGGGTCGGAACGTACCGCCGAACCCCGTTCGGCGAGTCCGCGTAATTGTTTTGTGGAAGAGTAATAGTCTCACTCCAAGTGAGACTATTACTGTTTCAACTTCTGTCTGGAGCATGGCTGGAAGCGCAGAAATCCGCTTAACTCCTTGTTTTTCAGATTGCAGGATTATAAAAATCCCCGCGTCGCGGCAAGAAAAATATCGAATAAGTTGAATTCCTTTTCAGGAAGTGAAATATGCCTCGGCAAATGCCGCCGAATTGCCACTTCCCTTACGTCATATCATGCAGACAATCAGCAGTTTAACCGGTTTTTAGCGGCCTTTTGTCCAAAAAGGCACGCGCGAAAGGCTCTTTTTTTCAACTTATATATTTCATTTTAACTAAACCATCAAACCATCAAACCATCAGACCATCAAACCATCAAACCATCAAACCATCAAACCATCAGACCATCAAACCATCAAACCATCAAACCATCAAACCATCAAACCATCAAACCATCAAACCATCAAACCTTAAACATCGTAGTTCAACACCGGCGCCAGCCAGCGTTCCGCTTCGGGGGTGCTCATGCCTTTGCGGCGGGCGTAGTCTTCCACCTGGTCTTTGCCGATCTGGCCCAGGCCAAAGTACTTCGATTCCGGGTGGCTGAAATACCAGCCGCTGACCGCGGCAGTGGGGTACATGGCACAACTCTCGGTGAGCCGGATGCCGGCGTTGTTTTCCGGGTCGAGCAACTGCCAGAGGATGCGCTTTTCGGTGTGTTCCGGGCAGGCCGGGTAGCCCGGCGCCGGCCGGATGCCCCGGTATTTTTCGGCGATCAGGTCGTCGTTGCCGAGGTGCTCGTCGTCGGCGTAACCCCAGAACTCCCGGCGCACCCGTTCGTGCAGGCGCTCGGCGAAGGCCTCGGCCAGGCGGTCGGCCAGGGCCTTGAGCAGGATGGCCGAATAGTCGTCGTGTTCCGCCTCGAAGCGGGCCACGTGCTCCTCGATCCCGATGCCGGCGGTGACGGCGAAGGCGCCGATGAAGTCGGGGGT
>WBZQ01001814.1_pt1 | contig 14288 bp, 10 predicted proteins | sample 5204251 | NCBI WGS metagenome assembly WBZQ01 (sample SAMN12412402, study PRJNA552823) | activated sludge metagenome | isolation source: activated sludge from nitrification reactor of wastewater treatment plant... | place: USA: Virginia | collected 2017-09 | reverse complement strand
ATTACTACATAGCCAAAAACTTCTTAACGGATGATGCATTACATTATGACGGCAATAAGTATAACAAGCGAGTGTAAAAAGTTATCCAACGTGGTTGTTATATCCTCCCATTAACATCTGTATCTGTAATACGCGTTATCTATCGGCCTAGAATCACGCGTATTACAATTTAAGAAAAAACTTTTTAATCAGAAAAACCGATTTTTTTTGTGCGATTAATACGAAACAGCAGGTCCTTCAACCCAGTAGCAATCTGAAATAAGACACATACCGCCTAAGCCTTTCATTGCTGGTCTTAATTCGTTAAGAACCTTCTGTGCTTGATCATCCTTACAGGCAAGAACAACAACAACATTTTCTTGTTCCATCAAAACATCATCGGGATTACGCGCTCCCCTTGAACCATAACCACCAGCATTTTTAATTACGGTATAGCCACGTACAGAACATTTTTCTAGCATATCCATCAATTGTTCGAGTTGCTCTATACCAATAACAATCTCGAATCGTTTCATGGCAATTGTATTATTCATATTAGTTTTCCTTTCGTATTATTAAACAGTTAATTGTTGAACCCGTTGGCAATCCGAGATAATACACATTCCGCTTAGAGTTTTCCTCGCGGGTATAATTTCACTCAGTAATTTATGGACGTGATCTTCTTTGCAAGCAAGAATAACCAAAATGTTTTCCTCTGTGATAAGAACATCATCGGGATTTCGTACGCCTCGTGATCCATATCCGCCTATATTCTTGATAAGCGTGTAGTCTCGAACCCCGCATCTTTTTAACAACTCCATTAATTGATCGAGTTGTTCGACACCAACCACAATTTCAAATCGCTTCATTCCAATTATGTCATTCATAAGCTTTGCCAAAGGGTTTGTAAATTATTCAATAAGCTTTATTGTTTTTAAATTTTTAAACTGCAATGCCATGAAACCAATGAGCCATTTCCCAATAAATTGGTACCCCTATGAATATGTTAAAGGGGAAGGTTACACCTAGAGAGGCTCCAATTGAAACTGCCGGATCAGCATCGGGTACGGCAATACGCATAGCTGCAGGAGCAGCGATATACGAACAGCTTGCATATAGCACAGCCAGCAACGTTGTGCCACCTTCCGACAAGCCAAATATCCAACCTAAGTAGGCGCCAAACAATCCAGCCGTTAGTGGAAAGAGAATACCAAAACTAATTATGAATACACCTTTTTGCATAACTGCTTTCAATCTTGACGCTGCCAACAAGCCCATTTCCAGCAGGAAGAAAGCCAGTACACCCATAAACAAATCCATGAACATTTTATCCAGCGGTGACACCAAATCCATCACACCAGCGTAATAACCAATAATCACACCTGCTATCAACAGATAAAGGCTGGTGCCGGTTAGAATTTCATGCATCAATTTGCCCCATTGGGTTTTTTCGCCGCCCGCGCCAGCGCGTGCCAGGATTGTACCGGTTACCAATGCAGGTATTTCCATCAGCGCCATAATCAACACCATATAGCCTTCCGAAGTCTCTCCCTTTGCGGACAGAAAGGCCACCCCCACTGCAAAAGTCACCGCGCTTACTGAGCCATAGTGCGCAGAAATAGCACCTGCATCGGCCTGAGTGAATTTACCAATGAACCGCAAAATTGGGTAAGCGGTCAGCGGAATTAATGCTGCTAGGACGACCATAGAGAGAGCAATGGGCAGTACTTCCATAATCTCGTACTTGGCCATCGATACACCACCTTTAAAACCAATGGCTATCAACAGAAAAAGACTTAAACTTTTATATAAAGCTTCGGGTATTTTAAGGTCAGATTTTATTACACCTGCCAAAACCCCGAATACAAAAAACAATACAACTGGTTGTATGGTTGCCATGCAAAACTCCCTCTTACTTAGTTATTTTATAATTGATTTATTAACATTCTTACCACGGTATATCCTCAGGGTTTCATAAACTCAGAACACAAATAATCTCAATATCCAATAAAAAAGAAATCGGATCAGTTTGTTAACTAAAATTCCAGAAACGCAATAATCTATACGAAGTACGCGATGATAAGAAATACTTTTCTTAGATCTGAAAATCCGTGATTTAACTGCCCCTCACAACGAAACGTTAACACAAGAAATGTGAATAATTCGTGAAGTGAAAATTCAGCGCTATCCCTTAAAATTTTCAGGGAAAGTAATATGAAACGTGGTGCCTTTGCCAGGAGTACTATCGACTTCGATAAGCCAATCATAGTAATTGCAGATACGCTTGACGATAGCAAGTCCAATGCCTAGACCTTCGCCTTGTGTAGAGCCGCGGAAAAAACGCTCATACAACAGAGGCAAATAAGCGGGTTCGATACCTATACCAGAATCGGAAATTGATAGTCGCCGATGGTAGAATTCAACTCGGATAAATCCCTGTTCGGTATATTGCACAGCATTTCTAAGTAAGTTCATCAAGGCGGTATACAGGGCTTGACGATTGAGTGTAACCGTAATGGAAGGTGCGATGTTGACTTCAAAATTCAGTCGTTTGCGGTAAATTTCTGTACAGATGGGTTCTACTGCATCAAAAACACATTCGGCAATGGCCACAGGTTCAGCAACTCCCAACGATTGTTCACGCGCAAGGAATAACAAGGCTTGTAATTGCTCGCCCATGCGGGTAGCTGCGGACTCGACCATTTTTATACGATGATAAGCCCGGGTTGGTAAATCGGGTATCGCAGTCAACAATTCGCAACTGGTCAAAATTGTTGTAATTGGCGTTCTGAGCTCATGGCTGATATTGGCTGTAAATTCCTGTTCGCGTTGCAGCATGCGCCTAATACGGTTTTGATAATCATCCAGTGCTCGTGCAAGCTGAGCTACTTCTTCATCCATTTCGGGTTGTGTGAGTAATCCGACTTGAAGATCTCCAGGAGCGAGCAAGCTTACACGATCAGCGAGATCAGTCACTTGTTTGACAAGAATTCCTGCGAGTAAATACCCGACAATAAATGCGATGGCCACGACCACTACCCAGGATAATAGAATAAGTAATCTGAGCTTACTTAAACGCTGTTGATGAAGTGTGATTCGATAAGCGACCAGGAATTTCACTTCATCTATCGTGCGCACCAATACATGAAAATCCTCTATGCCATAGTAAGTACGATGATAACCACTATTCATTCCGCGTAAATAAGCGGGAATCTGTAATTCATCATCGATATTATGAATGACATAGCTTTTAAGGTGCGAACCCACCTGAGAAATGAAATCAGAGTGTTTTTGATAGCGTTGAACAAGGTGATCCATTTCCATTTCTATCACCTGTTCGATATGTGCTTCCTCGATGTTATCTGAAGCGAAATAGAGAATAATGCACAGTGTCCCGACAATAAAAATGCTGAAAGTTGCAAGTGCTACTGCAACGCGGTAGCGCAGGCTATGTTCAATCGGAAACTTGAGCACGAGTAGTCAAACAATAACCAAGACCATGGACTGTTTCGATGGGGTCATAACCTCCTGCTTTCATGAGTGCCCGACGCAAAATATGCATATGACTGCGCAATGTATCGCTGGTCTCCTGAACATCTTCCCAGGCTTCCAATTCGAGTTCTTCACGACTGAATACCCGGCCTGGCTCACTCATCATGAGCGCTAATAAACGTATGCACTTAGGAGGAAGTTTAACGTTTTGATTTTCGAAACGAATAGAAAGGGTTTTGGGATCGAAAGAAAGTTTGTCAAATTCTAGCTTACGATTAGCAACTTTACCGACATGTCTTTTATGCATTGCCAGCAGGCGGGCTTCGACTTCTTTTAAGGCAAATGGCTTAATGAGATAGTCATCTGCACCATATTCGAAACCTGTCAATTTGTCCTCTAACGTATCGCGTGCTGTCAACATCAGAATTGGTGTGTCAATTTGCGATTCTTGCCGTAATTTCCGGCATAGCGTCATGCCATTCATTCCCGGCAAGCCTAGATCAAGTAAAATTGCATCAAATCGTTGGGTTACAGCCAGATGAAGTCCAGCAATACCATTTGCTGCTGCGTCAACACTATGTCCTCGGGATTCTAGAAAATCATAAAGATTGGCAGCGATCGCAAGGTCATCTTCTATAATTAATATATGCATATCACTTACCTGCAAATTAAAGTTTTTTAAGTACTCCTCGAATGGAATTCACGGCTTAAGGTGTGTACGGCTTCAACTAAAGCCGCTGCATTTTCAGGTGGAGTAAACTGCGAAATACCATGCCCTAGATTAAATACATGACCACTACCATTGCCGTAGCTAGTAAGAATCTTTTTTACCTCGGCAGTGATTACTTCAGGTGATGCGAAAAGTACCGATGGGTCAAGATTACCTTGTAAAGCAACTTTCGTTCCTACACGTTGACGTGCCTCGCCAATATCGATTGTCCAATCCAATCCAACAGCATTACAACCAATATCAGCAATAGCTTCCAGCCATAAACCGCCACCTTTGGTAAAAACTATACTGGGAATTGGCATTCCATCATGCTCACGTTTTAAGCCAGCAATAATTTGTTGCATGTATTGTAATGAAAATTCCCGATAGGCAGCATGTGATAAAGCGCCTCCCCATGTGTCAAAAATCATCACAATCTGAGCACCAGATTCTATTTGGGAATTAAGATAAGTTGTTACTGCTTTTGCATTGATATCAAGAATATGATGCAATAGTTCAGGACGCTGATAAAGCATTGTTTTGATTTCACGAAATTCGGTACCGCCCCGACCTTCAACCATATAACAGGCAAGTGTAAAAGGACTGCCCGAAAAACCAATCAAGGGCACACGACTATCCAGAGCCTTGCGGATTTCGGAGACTGCATCCATTACATAGCGCAATTGTGTATCAGGATCAGGAATCGTTAGCGCATGAATATCGTTTTCAGTGCGCAAAGGGCGTTCAAACATTGGTCCTTCACCTTGTGAAAAATACAACCCTAAGCCCATGGCATCAGGAATTGTTAGGATGTCAGAAAATAGAATTGCAGCATCTAGTGGAAATCGTGCCAGTGGTTGTAATGTTACTTCAGTGGCAAAAGCCGGACTCTTGCATAGCGACAGGAAATCTCCGGCACGCGCCCGTGTGGCGTTGTATTCTGCTAAGTATCTACCGGCTTGACGCATCAACCATACGGGTGTGTATTCAACCGGTTGTTTCAGTAGTGCGCGCAGTAACGTATCGTTTTTAAGTATTGTCATCAAAAAGCCTCTGTCTTATTGTTTTTTTAAAAGGCTACTCTCCAATTTAAGCCCATTTAACTTTGTTCTATATTACCAGCGAATAGCTATTACGTACATTGTCGGCTTTGTATAAGAAAGTTTCTTTGATTAAATAAGCTTGATTCAGATTGATCATCCATTTAATTTTCTGCAATTGTAAATAAACGTTGATATTCTTTGATGGCATACCGGTCTGTCATACCTGCAATATAATCTGCAATGACTTGATGGCCTTCGTGTTCAAATTTTTTCTGATACTCGGTTGGCAGTAATCGTATTTCTGAACTGAAAGCTGTGAACAATCTTTCTATGATGTGGCTTGCTTTGTTGTTCATTCGCACGACACGAAAATGCCGATAAAGGTTGTTATATAAAAAACTCTTTAATTGTTGTTGCTCTTTTTTAATTTTCTCACTAAAACCGATGAGTGGTGGTGATTCGTGGACCGCAACCAAACTATCCACATGAGCGTTTTCGACGTTAATAATGCTTTGCTGGATTAAGTCAGTTACTAAGGTATTAATCATGCCGCGAATTGTTTCGTAAACCATACGACGTTCTGCGATTGCTGGATATTTTCTTTTTACTTGCAGCAAATGGCGTGAAAAAATAGAGACTTCTTGCAATTGATCCAGTGTAATCAAACCTGAACGTAATCCGTCATCTACATCATGGTTGTTATAGGCGATTTCATCCGAGAAATTTGCCAATTGCGCTTCTAAAGAAGGACTTTTGTTTTGTACAAACCGAATGCCAAGCTCACCCAGTTTTTCGACATTTTTTTTGGCAATATGCTTAAGTATACCCTCGCGCGTTTCATAACAAAGATTAAGGCCGTTAAAAGCCGCATATCGTTCTTCCAGAACATCAACAACCCTTAAGGATTGGAGATTATGTTCAAAACCACCGTAATCTCTCATGCAATGATTCAATGCATTTTGACCGGCGTGCCCAAAAGGAGTGTGCCCCAAGTCATGCGCCAATGAAATTGTCTCAACCAGATCTTCATTGAGATGCAAGTTTCTTGCAATGGAGCGGCCTATTTGCGCGACCTCCAAGCTGTGTGTCAGACGCGTGCGAAACAAATCACCAACGTGATTGACAAAAACCTGGGTTTTGTATTCCAGCCGGCGGAAGGCAGAGGAATGTATGATTCGATCCCGGTCACGCTGAAAGTCACTTCGCCCTGTAGGAGGGGCTTCGTGCATTACACGTCCTCTGGAATTATCGGCCGATACTGCATATACCGCTAATTTAGTCATTGTTCATGCATGACAAAATTGTTTTACTCAGAAGCGCAGGTGGAATATCCGCTCGCATTACCGCTTCGCCAATCCGATTCAAGAGAATAAAACGCGTTTTTCCAGCCTCTACTTTTTTGTCCAGCGTCATCAATTGTAAATATTTTTCCACCGGCATCTTTGGAACCATGACAGGTAATTTTGCATGGATAAAAATTTTACGGATACGATGCACATCAGTTTCATTGATCAGCTTCATTTGCTGGGATAATTCGGCTGCTAGTACAGTACCTGCCGCAACTGCTTCGCCATGTAACCAGATACCATAGCCCATACCATTTTCAATCGCATGTCCAAATGTATGGCCGAGATTCAGCAAAGCTCGTATACCTTTCTCCTTCTCATCGGCAGCAACGATTTCAGCTTTGTTTTCACAACTGCGCTGAATGGCTTCATTTAACGTTACCGCATCACGTGCCAACAAGCGGTGCATATTTTGTTCTAACCAATCAAAAAAAGCAGGATCGCGAATGAGCCCGTACTTAATGATTTCGGCAAGACCGGCACACAATTCTCTATCGGGTAGCGTATTTAGAGTTGCGCTGTCGGCTAATACCATGCGGGGTTGATAAAAGGCACCAATCATATTTTTTCCTAGCGGATGATTGATACCGGTTTTACCGCCTACTGAGGAATCTACTTGCGCCAGCAGCGTTGTGGGTATTTGAATAAATGGTACGCCACGTAAATAAGTGGCCGCTGCAAATCCGCTCATATCACCCACAACGCCGCCACCCAGGGCTAATATGGTGGTATTTCTTTCACAATGATTTTTAAGCAATGCATCAAAAATGAGATTTAAAGTTTCCCAATTTTTATGCGCTTCACCATCTGGAATAATGATAGGCACAGACGTTACCGCGTGTTTCTCCAAAGCTTGGCGTAATTTTTCCAAATACAGCGGTGCAACGGTTGTATTGCTGACGATCGCTACTCTTTTTTGAGGTAAACACGATAAGATCAAATCAATTTGATCCAGGATTCCATAGCCGATATGTATCGGATAGCTGCGCTTGTCTGATGAAGTAGTGAAATCAACTGAAATGGTTTGCATGATATTTGAATGATTAGCGTGTTTGATGGAATCGGCATTAATCGAATTTAGCTTATTAATCAGTTTTTGTATCAATTGACGTACACCTTGCTTTCCGCTATCGATGATGATGTGGGCAGTTTCACGATAATAGGCATCACGTTGGATATAAAGCTCATTTAATCGGGCATATAAATTTTGTGATTTTAGTAATGGTCTGTTTTTATCGTGACGAGTGCGCCGATAAAGATCGCTGATCGAAGCACGCAAATAAATGACGATACCACTTTCTCTAAGTAGTTGACGATTTTCCTGACTCAAAACGGCCCCGCCACCGGTAGCCAGAACAATATTATTCTTTTTGACGAGTTCTATCAGTACCTCAGATTCGCGTTTACGAAAACCTGCTTCTCCTTCGATCTCAAAAATTACCGGAATCTTGACTCCTGTGCGTTCCTGAATTTCATGATCGGAATCGACAAATTCCTTAGCTAACATTTGTGCCAAGCTTTTGCCAATGGTTGTTTTTCCTGGACGGGCTGAAGTACTTTCGTTTTACTTAAATTCATAAGCGTAATTGTAGCCGAATTCTTTCACTGATTAACGGATTAAGCCTCGAGTATTAGCTGATTTAATGCGCTATTAGCCGCTCAAGGCGGCGATAGGGTTGACTGTGCAGAAGCTTACTTATTCCGGGTTAAGAATGAAGCGTGTTTTTTGACGAACCAGGAGAAAAACAAGGGTACAAAAATTGTTGCAATTGCCGTTGCCATGATCATACCGCCAAAAACACCCGTTCCCATTGATTGTCGAGCTGCGGAACCGGCGCCAGTGGCCAGTACCAGTGGAACAACACCTAAAATAAATGCCATCGAAGTCATCACGATAGGCCGGAAACGCAATTGCGCAGATTGAATGGCCGCTTGCGTAACTCCGACACCCTCTTTCATTTTTTGATTGGCAAATTCAACCAGCAAAATTGCATTCTTTGCAGTCAATCCAATGAGTGTCACCATACCAATTTGAAAATAAACATCATTGGGCATATCGCGTAGCAGAATTGCAATTAATGCGCCTAGCATTGCGAAAGGAATCGCCATAATAACTGCCAGTGGTAATGCCCAAGTTTCAAATTGTGCCGCCAGAATTAAAAAAACCATTACAACAGCCAGACTGAATGCAAAAATCGCCGCTGAACCCATTTTCTTTTCTTGGTATGCAGTACCAGTCCAAGCAATTTGATAGCCTTCCGGTAACAATCTAGCTGCAATGCTTTCAACCAATGCAATGGCTTGCCCGGAACTGACACCGCTAGCACTGCTGCCAACGATTTTTGCCGACAACAAGCCATTGAATCTCTCCAATTGCTCAGCACCTACAATATGTTTTACCTTACTCAAAGCGGATAATGGGATCATTAAGCCGGACTCTGAGCGAACGTAAACTTTTCCCAAATCATCCGCCCTCATTCGATAGGCGGCGTCGGCTTGTAGCTGTACCCGATAAGTCCGGCCGAAACGGTTGAAATCATTAACATATAGCGATCCCATGGTGCTTTGCAATGTAGTGTAAATATCAGCAATAGCAACCCCTTGAGAAATGGCTTTTGCTTCATCAACTTCAACGAAATATTGTGGCACTGATGAACGCAAGAAAGTGTTTACTGTAGCCAATTGAGATTCTTGCTTCAGGGCTTGCATAAACTCATTAACCACACTTGTTAATTGTGCTGCATCTGGATTTGTACGGCTTTGTATATAAAATTCAAAACCACCCGTATTGCCTAGGCCGCGTATTGCCGGGGGATTGAATGCAATGGCCAGGCCATCCGGTTGCTGTGCACCGACCATAACTACCTGATTTACAATGTCGCTAGCCGTTATAGTGCGTTCTGACCAGTCTTTCATGCGGATAAACATGGTTGAAACATTCGTTTTATTGCCGCCGCCAATGAAATCCAATCCATTGACAGCGAATTGATAAATGACTGCGGGTTCTTTGGCGATTTCAGTATTGATTGCATTGGCGGTTTTGGTAGTTCTTGACAGTGTCGCGCCATCGGGCAATACAATTGCTGCAATAACATAGCCTTGATCTTCGGGGGGAACGAAACTGTCAGGAATATTTCTTATCAGATAAGTCAGCGCAATAATGATTACTGCAAAGATCAGTGCGCTTTTGAGTGCGTGGCGTAAACTTATGTCGACCATAGCGACATATATTTTTCGCACGTATTCAAAGTAATGATTAAACCAATTGAAGAAAATGGAATGCTGATGTGTGGATCTAAGCAAAGTTGCGCAAAGTGTGGGTGTCAGTGTTAAAGCAACAATGCCGGAAATAACACCAGCGACAGCTACTGTCACCGCAAACTGCTGATAGAGCTCACCGGCGATGCCGCCAAGAAATGCAACCGGTATAAAAACTGCAGCCAGCACCATGGTCATGGCTACCACGGCGCTGGATACCTGCTGCATTGCTTTGATAGCGGCATGCATAGGTGATAGTTTTTCCTGCGACATCAGCCGTTCGATATTCTCAAGTACTACAATCGCATCATCAACGACTATGCCAATCGAGAGCACCATGGCAAATAGTGTTAAGGTATTAATCGAGTATCCCAATATCCATAGACCGGCGAAGGTGCCAATCAGCGAAATCGGTATAGCTATGATGGGGATTAGCGTAGCACGCCAACTCTGTAAAAACAGATAAACCACCAAAACAACGAGAAGCATGGCTTCTCCCAAGGTTTTGACAACTTCCCAGATTGATGCTTTGACGAATAAACTGGTATCGTAAGAAATGAAGTATTGCATCCCTTCAGGAAAATAATGCTTCAATTCATTCATTTTGGTTTTAACTGCTGCGGCCGTTTCGAGGGCATTGGCGCCGCTACGCAAGAAAATGCCGATTCCCAAGCCGGGTTCGCCGTTCAATAGCGTATGGGTTGAATAATCTTGCGCGCCAAGTTCAATGCGTGCGACATCTTTGAGATAGAGGACGCCACGTGATGCTTCGGAACGCAAAATAATATTTTCGAATTGTTCGGGTTCCAGCAGCCGGCCTTTCGCGGTCACGGTATAGACCAATTGCTGATCGGCAAGTGCCGGCTCCTGTCCTATCTTTCCTACAGCTTGCTGGGCATTTTGGGCGCGGATAGCATTGGCAATATCAGTAGTCGTAATCCCTAATTGCGCCATGCGGTCAGGACGTAACCAAATCCTCATGGCGTAATCCTGTGCGCCAAAAATCCGCGCTTCGCCAACACCTGTTTCACGCCTTAAGTCATCCAGAATGCTGCTGGTAATAAAATTACTTAAAAACAGAGTCGTATGCTTGGGGTCTGTGGAGGTTATCGCAAAAACCAGCAACAGGTCATTGGAACGCTTTTGAACAGTGATGCCGGTACGTCTCACTTCGTCGGGTAAGCGTGCTAATGCGGTATTAACTTCATTACTCACATTGAAAGCGGCACGATCTATATCGGTTCCAATTTCAAACGTGACGGTAATGGTTAGCCTTCCGCTCGAATCAGCGCTGGAATTAAAATAGAGTAACCCTTGGATTGCACTGAGTTTTTCCTCAATGGGGGCAGCAACAGTTTTTATCATGGTTTCCGCGCTGGCTCCCGGAAACGTTGCGGTCACGATGATGGTCGGCGGCGTGATTCTCGGATATTGTTCAATCGGCAACTGCAGGGAAGCAGCCAATCCCGCTAGAACAATAATGATTGACAAAACTGACGCAAAAATAGGCCGTGTAATAAAAAATTTTGCCATGTTTGCGATTGTTATCCGTTGGCCGAAGCGGAATTGGCCGGTGAAGGCAGTGAACTGTGGTCGAGCAAGTATGGCTCAACAATTTTACCGGGTATTAATTTAATGAGATTATCGATAACAACTTTATCGCCTGTATGTAATCCATCCAAAATAATCCAGTCCTTACCGATCCAATCACCTACCGTAACCGGACGTTGTACCACCGCGTTGTCTTCCTTGATGACATAAACAAATCGGCCTAAATCCGAAGTTAGAACCGCCACTTGCGGTACTACGTAAACAGCTTTCGGCTCTCCGGCGGTAATGCGTATGCGAACAAACTGGCCAGGTAATATGCGCTCATCAGTGTTGTCGAAAGTTGCGCGTAATTGCTGGGTTCCGAGCAATGGATCTATCTTGCTGGCAGCAAAATTAATTTTGCCATTTTTCGGATACTCGGATCCATCCGGCAGAATCATGGTGACATGATGTACATTTTTTTCATTCACATGCTCACCCAATTTTGCTAATTCGTTATCCGAAAAACTAAATCGCACCCAAATGGGAGATAGCTGAGTCAACGTGGTCAACAAACTCGTGTTAGCTGATATCAGTGCACCTTCAGAAAAGTGCGAACGACCTGTTATGCCATCGACCGGCGCCCTGACAGTGGTATAGGAAAGATTAAGTTCGGCTTGCTTAACACGAGCTTTCGCTGCTTGCAGAGCTGCCTGCGCAGCAGCTAGATCTGCTGTTGCCTGATCATAAGCACGCTGACTGACAAAATTTTCATTCAGTAATTGGCGCTGGCGATTTTCCTCGCTCTTGGCACGCACTGCACGCACATTCTGTTCCCGCAATAGTGCGTTGGCTTCCGCTAAGGTATTCTGAAAAGGTTCCGGGTCAATTAAAAACAAGGATTGTCCAGCTTTGACTGCGGTGCCTTCAATATAAACGCGCTTGAGCAGGATACCACCTACGCGTGGACGGATTTCAATTTCTTTTGCTCCCTCGGTTTGTGCAATCGTTTCCAAACTAACAGGCATGTTGACGGGCTCTGCAGCCATGAATGTTACTCGCGTTGCTTGGTTCGCAGGAGAAGATATTTGCATCGATTCTTTGCTTCCGCACGCAATCAGTAGCGAAGTTACTATGCCATAACAAAAAAAAGTAACAGATTTTTTCTTAACCATTCTTACGTTTTGCCAGTATTTTAGAGGGCGTGAAAAAGTTGGGCGTTATCACTTAGATAATGACATCATAAGTTAAAAGTTTAGTGCTGTGTCAGTACCGTAAAAACCACAAAAGCATAATAGGGTTCTGTATAATAGCGCTGATGATAGCGTGACGGATATGTAAAAGTATTGCATATGAAGATAAGGTATTTCATATTATTTATCTACCAGCAAATATATAAATAAATATTTGTATCGAATGATCTGTCTGACCGGATGATGACGGTTATTTAAAACTGAGATTGATCACAAAAAATGATTACTTCACATTTTCATATTTATTTTTGATATATTGTTTAAATAAATTTTAAAGGTGCATTAATATGCCTAGCCATTTTTTTATTGTTCTACTGACCTTGTGCATGACGTTGTCGGCAACTATCGCACAAGCAGTTTCAAAATTACCTGAAACGATAAAGGTTGATCCGTCAGCATTAACGGCTGAACCTATGTGTGACCCTAAAATTTCTCCTGCATGGCGTGAAGCACAGGAAATTGAAGGGGTAAAAATTGCAGCTTCGCCAGGTTGCAATCCGGATAATCCGGCTTGGATTGCGGCAGCAGTCAAAGGAACCAATAATATATCGATGGACACCTTGATGAAAACCGGCCTATCACCGGATGCCATCATTAAAACCGACGATCTGGACGGTGACGGTGATCCTGATCGAATTGTTATCAAGTTGGAAATCATGGAACTGAATGGCCGTTCACCTGATTTTCCAGGAATAATTCCAACATTTGATATTGCGCCAGGCATACAACCCGGTGCCTGGGTGTTCGCGCCAAAAACCAGTGGCATGTCGACAGAAAATTTTGAAAGCGTCAGAGCCAATCCTCTTTTGCGTCTTCCATCTCCAGTGATTCGCGTTGAAGTGGGCGATATCGTGCAAATCGTACTGGAAAATACGCATTATTTTCCTCATAGTATCCATTTGCATGGTGTGGATCATCCTTTCTCTCATGGTGAGCATGGCGGGCAAGATGGCGTGCCGCAAACCAGCGAAGTGGAATTGATGCCGGGTGAGCGCCGCGTCTATCAGTTTCAAGCGCGCCAATCGGGCACCATGTTTTACCATTGTCATGTGCAAACGCATACGCATTTAGCAATGGGGCTTGCGGGTATGATTATTGTTGAAGAAAATAAACCGAATAATTGGCTGCAAACCTTGAATATCGGCGGTGGACATGTGCGCCATCCATCGGTTGCCGTGCGGGAACAATTCGATCAGGAATATGATTTGCACTATCACGCGATGGATAAAGAATTAAGTGAAATTATCCAGAAATATAATGATCCACGGCTGATTGCGCGCGAAATGAATCAGCGTTATGACATCACAGATTCAACCGAAGATTATTTTACTTTGAATGGCTTGTCATTTCCTTACACCCTAAGGGAATCTCTGATCATCGTTGAACCTGATCAAAAAGTAAAACTGCGTTTATTAAATAGCGGAGGCGAACTGATAGCCGTTCATACACATGGCCATCATGCCACGATAACCCATTACGACGGAGTGGAACACAATCCGATGGCGCAGATCATGCGCGATGTGTTCGATATGGCGCCTGCTCAACGTATTGACCTAAAGCTAGAAACTGTTAATGATGGTAAACATAGTTATGGTGAGGGTGATTGGTTGATTCACGATCATCGGGAAAAGGGGATTACGACCAACGGTATGGCCGAGGGAGGCAGTATGAGTTCTAT
>WBZQ01001813.1_pt1 | contig 14296 bp, 14 predicted proteins | sample 5204251 | NCBI WGS metagenome assembly WBZQ01 (sample SAMN12412402, study PRJNA552823) | activated sludge metagenome | isolation source: activated sludge from nitrification reactor of wastewater treatment plant... | place: USA: Virginia | collected 2017-09 | reverse complement strand
AAATCCATAAAAAAGCCAAGCTCATCGCGAATGAAATGATAACCCTCTTGATTACATGCCGATGTTTGAAATGCCCTAATTCGTGCGCAAGCACGGCTTCGATCTCGCTCGGATTGAGCCGGGACAACAACGTGTCGAAAAATACGATACGCTTGGTTTTTCCAAACCCGGTGAAATATGCATTGCCATGGTTGCTACGACGCGAGCCGTCCATGACGAACAATCCGCTGGCCTTGAAGCCACATTTATTCATTAACTGCTCAATACGCGCCTTGAGTGCAGTGTCTTCCAATGGCGTAAATTTATTGAACAACGGCGCAATCCAAGTGGGAAAAATTGCCAGCACGAACAGATTGAATCCAATCCAAGCCAACCATGCATACAACCACCAGTCATCTCCCATTTTTTCCATCAGCCACAACACGAAAAATAACAAAGGCGCTCCCAGCAATAGCCCCAGAATGCTCTGCTTGATCAGATCAGTGAAAAACATCACCGGCGTCATCTTGTTGAAACCGTACCGCTCCTCGATGACAAACGTGCGGTAATAATTCAATGGAATTTCCGCCACGCCCATGATAAAAAATGCGCTGATGATCAACGCCATTCCGTGTGCTAACGGATCACTCAGCCAGCCCGTCCAGAATTCACTCAGCAGGTTCAAGCCCCCGCCTAACGTGAATACAAGCAAGAGCACGCCGTGCAGTACTATGCTTGGATAACCCGCAGCCGTTTTGGCACAGGTGTAATTGGCCGCTTTCTGGTGATCGCTCAAACTGATCTGACTGGAAAATTCTTCTGGAACCTGATTCTGATGAGCGCGCACATAACGGATATGCCTGATGGACAACCAGATTTGCGTCAGCGTCGTGAGCGCGAACGCCATTAAAAAAACCCATGTAAACGTATGCATAGTAAATTTAATCAAAAAATAAAAGAATGAAAGGGATTAATTACTTGTATTATCACAGCGCTTTTATGAATAGTATAAAAGTGACGGCCTAGTGCCAATATGACACAATTAGACGCATTCCATTCAAAAATATCGAAATAATTATGGCACAAGACAACAATAACCTCATCTGGGTGGATATGGAAATGACCGGACTCAATCCGGATACCGATCGTATTATTGAAGTGGCTTTGGTCATTACCGATGCTCAGTTGAATACCATTGCGGAAGGGCCTGTGCTGGTTGTGCACCAACCCGACGCTGTGCTCGAGGGAATGGACAAATGGAATAAATCAACCCATGCTAAGTCCGGCCTCATTGATAAAATAAAAGCCTCGCCCTTACATGAAGCTGAGGTGGAAGCGCAAATGATTGAGTTTCTAAAATTGCATATACCCCCTGGCATTTCACCGATGTGCGGCAATTCCATTTGTCAGGATCGCCGTTTCATGGCCCGTTCAATGCCGCAGCTGGAAGCTTATTTCCATTATCGCAATCTGGATGTCAGCACACTGAAGGAATTGGTCAAGCGTTGGAAACCCGAAATCACGGCAGGTCTCACCAAGGACAGCAAACATCAGGCTTTGGCCGATATTTACGATTCCATCAATGAGTTGAAATATTATCGCCAGCATTTCATCACGGCCTGAGCAGCAATGTTTGATGTGATTCGCCAATCCATCAGAATAGAGTGAGTATTTCGATTCTTCGAACTTTACCCGCTTGGATACTTCTAAAGTCCGAAAGGAAACTCATCTTTCATTCACCAATCTTTACACTTAGGAGAAACACGATGCAGCTCAGAAAAAATTTAGTGGTTATGACAATCGGAACGGCGTTGGTTCTGGTATTGAGCACGGCCTCGGTGTTTGCTGCGGATGCGGCCAAGGAAAACGGCCATCAACATCAAAGTAAGCAAAGCAGCGGACATGGAGATGGCAAATCCGACGAGCATCACGGTCATCAGTGTGAACACATGATGTCATCGGTTGATCAAGACAAGGATGGTAAAATCAGCAAGGCAGAATTCATGAAGCATCACGAAACCTTGTTCGATAAGAAAGACACCAACAAGGACGGCTTCCTGGACGATACCGAGATGCATCAGATGATGATGAAGCATATGCACAAACATGATCATCAGAAAGGCAGCGATCATAATCACGGCAGCCAAGGCGATACCAAGCATTAGCATCATACTCAAAGCAGATTCTGGCAATCGCTTACATTGAGCGACTGCCAGAAAGCGGGCCAGATTAATGCCTTAATCCAATCGGAGCTTTGGTCGGCGTCTTTTGTTCTATGGATTGTGGATCAAGTACAGCTACCGTTAAAGTGTCATCATTGAAATATTTCTTGGCAACTTCGCGGATCTGTTCAGTAGTGACTGCTTTCAGTTTTTCCAGAATGGTATCAATGTCGCGATACGATAACCCGATACTTTCGATGCGGCCGATCTGCATGGCCTGAGAAAATATCGAATCACGCTGATAGACGTGGCCTGCGATCACTTGCGCCTTGACGCGCGCCAACTCCTCTTCGGTAACTCCATCCTTAATAATTTTTTCGATCTCGCCGCGCAATGCCTTTTCCAGATCGGTTACAGTTTTTCCCGCACTAGGCACCGCACTAAGAAAGAACATGCTCGGGCCTCGTGAGGTTGCGCCATAGCCTGCACTGGCTGAATTAGCGATGTGATGCTCACGCACCAGTGATTTGTTGAGCCTGGCCGATGCATGGCCGTCTAATACACTTTCAAGCATTTCCAGCGCATACGGTTCCCAGTCAGTCGTCACATCTTTAATCGCCGGGACATGATAACCCATGATCAGATAAGGTAATTCAGCCGGCGCTTTGACAATGATCCGCTTGGTACCCACCTGCGGCGGTTCGACCTGGGGCTTACGAGCATCGAGCTGCGGCAGGGGCCGTTTTTCGATAGCGCCATAGAATTTTTGCGCCAGCTGAAACACGTCTTCCGCATTCACATCACCCACGATGACGAGGATGGCATTGTTCGGAGCGTACCAACGGTCATACCAGTCTTGTGCATCGCTCACATTCATACTCTCAAGATCATTCATCCAACCAATGATTGGATTTTTGTATGGATGCGCCTGAAAAGCAACCGACATCATTTTTTCATATACCAAAGCACGCGCTTGATCATCAGTCCGCAATCTGCGCTCTTCCATGACTACTTTAATTTCCTTACCAAACTCTTCCTTGGTCAGAATCAGATTGCGCATGCGGTCGGATTCGAGTTCCATCGCCATCGGCAAATGCTGCTTGTGCAGTTGTTGGTAATAGCCCGTGTAATCATAGCCCGTGAAGGCATTTTCACGTCCTCCCGCGGCTGCGATCTTTTTCGAAAACTCTCCGTTGGGGATTTTTTCAGTCCCTTTGAACATCATATGTTCCAGCACATGCGCAACGCCGGTTACGCCATTGACTTCATCGATACTTCCGACCTTGTACCAGATTTGCGAAACCACTACTGGCGAGCGGTGATCTTCCTTCACGATCAGCTTGAGTCCGTTGGTGAGTATATAAGCATGCGGATTGGCAAAGGCTGAGCACGAGATCAGCAGACCGGATACCCCTATCCATCTGAACAATGGAAGAAAAATTGTGCTAATGCGATAATCTGGGTTCATTTTTACTAACCTAAATATGAGTAAACAGAATAAAATTAAGCTTTGGGTGAATTCCCATGCATATTTGTAGAGCCTACCAGAATGTTTAGTTTTTTCAAATCGAATAAAAATCCCCCTGATTCCACCGCTAAGAACACGGATACGCCTCAAGTCGACGTTAATCCAGAACCCGAATCCGATGCGTCTGAAGATAAACCGATCAGCTTCGCAGCCAAACTTAAAATGGGGCTTACTCGCACCCGTCAAAATCTGGGCAAGCAATTATCAAGTTTATTCGGTGGCGGCAAAATTGATGATGCACTGTACGAAGAGCTGGAAACAATTCTGCTGACGTCCGATATTGGTGTCACTGCGACCCATGAAATCCTTGAGAATTTGCGCAGGCAAGTCAAGCGTGATGCGTTGACTGATTCTACGCAATTGAAACAAGCGCTTAAAGAATCCTTGATGACGATGCTCGAACCACTAGCTCAGCCATTAGATACCACTCATCACAAACCTTTTGTGATCATGATAACTGGCGTAAATGGCGTTGGAAAAACAACCTCCATCGGCAAGCTCGCCAAGTATTTTCAATCGCAAGGAAAATCAGTATTGCTGGCGGCTGGCGATACATTTCGAGCAGCGGCCCGGGAACAACTAATCGTATGGGGTGAACGTAACAACGTCACGGTAATTGCCCCGGATGGCGATCCCAACAAAAAAAGTGATCCTGCCGCTGTGATTTTTGATGCCGTCAACTCAGCCAAAGCGAGGGGCATCGACATCGTACTAGCGGACACTGCCGGGCGACTCACTACTCAATTGCATTTGATGGAAGAAATCAAGAAAGTCAAACGAGTGATTACCAAGGCAATGCCGGATGCGCCTCATGAAGTATTACTCGTGCTTGATGCCAACACGGGTCAGAACGCAATTGCTCAAGTGAAAGCTTTTGATGCGGCATTGGATGTCACCGGTTTGATTTTGACCAAGCTGGATGGCACGGCCAAAGGCGGAGTAGTGGCGGCGATTGCAGGTCAATATTCACAAAATCCCCCCGCCCTGCGTTTTATTGGTGTTGGTGAAGGTCTCGATGATTTAAGACCTTTCGACGCTAGGGACTTTGTTGATGCGATGTTTGATTGATTAACGAACCTTGCCTGTATGATCATTTTTAAAAATGTCTCGAAACGCTACGCCGATGGTTATGTAGCGTTAAATAACATCGATCTGAACATCGACGCGGGTGAAATGATATTTTTGACAGGTCATTCGGGTGCCGGCAAAAGCACGCTATTGAAGCTCATCGCCGCCATTGAACGTCCTTCTTCTGGGACGATCACGATCAGCGGACAAAATATAGCTCAGCTCAAGTTGAGCGCTATCCCTTATTTACGCCGCCAAATTGGTTTTATCTTCCAGGATCACAAATTGTTATTCGATCGAAATGTGTTCAACAATGTATCGTTGCCACTGCAGATCAGTAATTTCGATAACAAGACAAGGTCAAGCCGGGTACGCGCCGCACTTGATAAAGTCGGATTGCTAAAAAAAGAAAAAACCATGCCCATCGCATTGTCGGGAGGGGAACAGCAACGATTATGCATCGCGCGCGCGATCGTGCATCGTCCCAACATTTTAATTGCGGATGAACCGACAGGAAATCTGGATGTTGCTTATGCGCGAGAGATCATGTCCATGTTCACATCCTTCAATCAAGTTGGAGTTACGGTAATGATATCCACGCATGATGGTTCTTTACTGGAAGATACTCAACATCGCATACTCGTCCTGAATCAAGGAAAGCTGGCGGCATGATTCGCACCTGGATAACCCAGCATGCCTTCGTGCTACTGCACACGCTGAAAAGCCTTTTTTCTACACCGATGACCAGCTTGCTGAGCATTATCGTGATGGGCATTGCTATGAGTTTGCCCACAGGTATTTACATCGTCATGAAAAATGTGCAATCGGCTGCTGGACAAGCGATTGATTTACCACAGATGAGCTTGTTCTTGAAATATGATTTGACTCCCCAAGACCTCGCGAACATCCGTAAACGGCTAGAAGAAGATCCCAATATTGTGAGTTTTCAATATGTCTCCAAGGAAGCTGCCCTTTATCAATTACAGCAAAGCAGTGGATGGACTGACATCACAATTCATTTATCACGAAATCCTTTACCAGATACTTTCATTCTTCATACTCAGGCCAGTTCATCTGAATCGTTGGAACAATTGCGTCATGCCATGCAAAAATGGCCTGAAATTGAACACGTACAGTTTGATTCTGTCTGGATCGAGCGTTTACATGAATTGCTGAAGCTGGGACGATTTATGATACTCATGCTGGCCATCTTTCTGAGCATTGCAATCATTGCTATCATGTTCAATACTATTCGCCTTCAAATTCTTACTCAGCAGAATGAAATCGAGATATCCAAATTGATTGGTGCAACGGATAGTTTCATTCGTCGACCATTTCTTTATTTTGGTACATTGCAGGGGTTTCTTAGCGGAGTGGCAGCGTTGATGATCATTGCATTCTTCATTGAAAAATTGAACGAAGAACTCGTCGGACTCACGCGCGTTTATCATATTGACTTTCATTTACAGCACTTATCTGTTGACGACAGCTTGAGCTTGTTAATTTTCTCCGCCTGTTTAGGCTGGTCAGGTGCTCGCATATCAGTAGCAAGCCATTTATGGCAAATCGAACCTCGATAACATTAGAAATAAATCGCTAAAGAAACTTTTCAAATGACTGGCACTCTCATAACCGGAGTGCTAGAATTGATGGAAAGTAAGAACGAGTAAATAAAAATCTGATGAGGAGATTATTGCAATGACGAATGCTTTAACCTTACCCTCAATGGGCGGAAGTCTGGAGAGTTATCTTCAATCTGTTAATGCTTTCCCTATTCTTTCTCAAGAGGAAGAAACCTCTTTAGCTCGGCGTTTATGGAATCACGGAGAAATAGAAGCTGCGCAACGATTGATTCTGTCTCATTTACGATTTGTGGTTGCAATTGCCCGCGGCTATAAAGGATATGGACTCCCACAAGCCGATCTGATTCAGGAAGGCAACATCGGTCTAATGAAGGCAGTTAAGCGTTTTGATCCCGAACGGGGTGTCCGGTTAGTATCCTTCGCTGTACATTGGATCAAGGCAGAAATTCATGAATTTATCATGCGTAACTGGCGGTTGGTTAAAATCGCCACTACCAAGCAACAGCGCAAGCTGTTCTTCAATTTGCGCAGTATGAAACAGGGATTAGATACGATGAATCCTCGGGAAGTAAACGCAATGGCGACACAGCTCGGTGTTAAATCTGAAGAAGTTATTGAAATGGAAAAACGTTTCAACGGTTCAGATATTTCTTTGGAGCCTTCCTCAGATGAGGATGACGAGGACACTTATAGTCCCATCAATTATTTAACAGACGGAACCGAGCCTTCGCAAATCCTTGAAAAAGAGCAGATCACAATATTACGAGACCAAGGTCTGCAGCAATCCCTTGCAAGTCTCGATGATCGCAGCAGGCATATCATCGAATCGCGCTGGTTAAGAGAAAATGATACTGCGACTCTCCATGACTTGGCTGATGAATTAGGTGTATCGGCTGAACGTGTTCGCCAAATTGAAGCTAAAGCACTACAAAAAATGCGAGGAGTGATTACAACACATGTTCAATAATCCCTACTCGCGTTAATCATAAATTGTTAGAACGCTTTCAATATAACGGAGAGGTACCGAAGCGGTCACAACGGCGCTGACTCGAAATCAGTTGGTCAGGGTAACCTGGCACATGGGTTCGAATCCCATCCTCTCCGCCAATATCCAGAATTCATGCTAATTTAGTTCATATTGAAAATAAATTACCATCAATAATCCCATCAAAAAGATTTCACATAATAGCTACAAATTTGGCAGTGAAAAATGAAAAGCTGCCATTTTCAATCATGATCTGATTGATGCCACTGTCACCAATGACAAGGCTGGAGATATGGGGTCAAAGTTACACGAAAGCGGCAAACCCCATCCCTAGTGAATTCAGTTTAATCTATTTATTTCTTGGCCACTGTACTCTTGAAGGTAGCACCTGCGGAAAATTTTGGTGCGATTGTTGCGGCAATCTGGAGTTTCTCACCCGTCTTGGGATTTTTACCTTCACGGGCAGCACGCTGAACTGATTTAAACGAACCAAAACCAGGCAGCGTAACATCCTCACCTTTAGCAACGGTTTCAATGATGGTATCAAGTAGTGCATTCACGGCACGCGCTGCATCGGCTTTGGTTAAGTTGGCGCGGTTGGCAATTTCTTCGATCATTTCAGTTTTGTTCATCGCTTAAAATACTCAGGTTGGTTAAAAGGCGTGCAGTATAGCTGTTTAGGCCGTTTCAGAACAAAACTGAGTATAAAATATTTGCCAGGTTCCTTTGTGGCGCCAATTAAGCTAAGATGTCTCTTTAGTTTGGAGATTACTATGTCCGTAAACGTGAAGCTATCAGAAAGCCTTGTCGCTCAGGCCAAGCGCTACGCGCAAACCCAGCATCGCTCGGTACCCAAGCAAATCGAATATTGGTCGCGGATTGGCAAGATCGCTGAAGAAAATCCTGATTTACCTTTTAGTATAATCCGCGACATACTGATCGCCGATCAAGAAGAATCCTCCAACGAGTATCAGTTCGATTGATGCGGTTATATGTCACACCGACATTAGAGCGCGCTGTGAAGAAGCTGCATCCACAGCAGAAATCTGACCTTGACGAAGCAGTGCGCACCGTCGCGTCAGAACCTGAGCGCGGTGAAGCAAAAGTTGGCGATCTGCTTGGTATCCGAGTGTATAAGTTTCGTCTATCAAACCAGTTGTGTATGCTGGCATACCGTGTTCTTGATAAGGATAGTTTGAAGCTGCTGGCGTTCGGGCCTCACGAGAATTTTTATCGTAATCTTAAGCGGCATGAGAAATAATCTTTTTCAAAGGTGGAATTCCTCCACATCAATGGCAGTGAACCGACATCGTCGCTGACGATAAGCATCTAATGCTTTGACCTGACATCCAACATTCATTTCATTGAGGTAATTCCATCTTCTTCCTTCATCTCATGTATTAACTTTATGAAACTCCGGACTTTAGGAAAATCAATATACCTCAGTAAACACTGCTGAGATTTCTTAGACTGCGTCATCAAGCTGAGATTAATTAACAAGTTTCAGCCCGATGAGAATTCTCACCTGAACCAGATACTCGTTTCCTGAGCATCCTCCGATTTTGCAACTCCGGTTACCCATTTGATCCGCTATCGACTCGTTTTGAGCCCACTACTCATCATCCCACCAGATCAATATTCAGCTCCAATCTATCTTTAACGAAGCGTAGCGGAATTACTGTGTTCTAATAGAGGATAGAAACACAACAAACGAATGATAGGCAATTCATCGTTTATTTGTTATGCCCTGACTAAATGTGGCACACTTCGGGATAATAAACTCATTATCGGTAAAATACATTCGTGTCCCCGTATGAACTCTTCATTGGTTTGCGTTATACGCGCGCCAAAAAACGCAATCATTTCATTTCTTTTATTTCGCTCATTTCACTTCTCGGCATTACGTTGGGAATGACTGCGCTCATTACTGTGATGTCGGTGATGAATGGTTTCCAGAAAGAAGTCCGTTCACGGATCTTGGGAGTCGCTTCGCACGTGCAGATTACCGGCATGAACGGCAAACTGAGCAATTGGCAACAAACTATTGAAGAAGCCAGCAAGCACACTGATGTCGAAGCAGCAGCTCCTTACGTCAGCGCACAAGGCATGCTATCGCATAATCAGGTCGTGCAAGGAGTACTAGTGCGCGGTATTTTACCCGACATGGAAGATAAGGTCGCCAATTTCGCCAACACCATGGCAAGCGGCGAGCTTGATCACCTCGTGCCAGGAGAATTCGGGATTGTCATCGGCATGGAACTCGCGCGCACGCTTGGAGCATTTACAGGCGATAAAATCACCCTGATTTCACCCCAAGGCCAGGTCACACCCGCTGGGGTTTTACCGCGTCTGAAACAATTCACCGTGGTCGGCATATTCGAAATCGGGCATTTCGAGTATGACTCCGGTCTTGTGCTGATCCATATGGCTGACGCACAAAAGCTGTATCGCATGGATAATGATGAAGTATCGGGCGTGCGGCTGAAATTACATGACTTGTTTGCCGCACCGCGCGTCGTTAGCGAATTGCCGGCGCTGCTGAGCACCGATAGCTTCATCAGCGACTGGACCAAACAGCATGCCAATTATTTCCGTGCCATTCAGATTGAAAAGCGCATGCTGTCTTTGATTCTGGCACTGATCATTGCCGTTGCGGCGTTCAATATCGTGTCAACGCTGGTCATGGCTGTAACCGATAAGCAATCGGATATCGCGATTTTACGAACCCTCGGCGCGAGTCCGCGCAGCATCATGAAAATTTTTATCGTCCAAGGAACGTTCATTGGGGTTTTTGGCACCATCCTTGGCGTTGCCGGTGGCATGCTGCTGGCCTATAACGTCGGAGAAGTGGTGGCCTTCATCGAATGGCTGCTCAATGTTCAGTTCCTGTCGCGCGAAGTGTATTACATCAGCAAAATCCCCACAGATCCACAGATGGCGGATATTTCAACCGTCGCCATCACATCGTTCATTCTGACCTTACTGGCGACTCTGTATCCCAGCTATCGCGCTTCCAAGGTTAATCCAGCCGAGGCTTTGCGCTATGAATGACGCCGTTCTTGCCTGTCGCGGCCTGGTCAAGCAATTTTCGCAGGGCGATGTCGTCGTTCCAGTATTGAAGGGTGTCGATCTCACGCTGACCAAAGGCGAAATGGTTGCGATCGTTGGTGCCTCCGGCTCGGGAAAAAGCACATTACTGCATGTACTGGGCGGACTTGACGCCCCAACCCACGGAGAAATCACGATTCTCGGCCAGGATATCGCCCGCATCAATGAGGAAGAACGCTGCCGCTTACGCAATAATTCACTGGGATTCATCTATCAATTTCATCATCTGCTGCCTGAATTCAGCGCCCTGGAAAATGTCGCGATGCCGCTTCTGATTCGCCGCATGCCGCGCAACGACGCCTATGACCGCGCAGCGGATATTTTGCAGCAGGTAGGTTTGAGCCACCGCCTGACCCATACGCCGGGTGAACTGTCCGGTGGCGAACGCCAGCGCGCTGCCGTTGCCCGCGCCCTGGTCACGCAACCGGCCTGCATTCTGGCTGACGAACCCACGGGAAATCTTGATCGCCATACCGCCGAAGCAGTCTTCGATCTAATGCTGTCGCTAAACCAGAAAGTCAACGCCAGCCTGATCATTGTTACCCATGACTCAAACTTGGCCAATCGCGCCCAACGGGTCATGCAGTTGATGGATGGAATTCTGCGTGATATTCCCAATGCATGATCCTCAACCTGCAATCCGACCTATAAATGCTCCTATGTTTCTAGATTTATTGTGACAACTCCCGTATGCGCACCTTACTGACATACATCATGGTATTTCCCCGGCGCAGCATCATCGTGCTCGTTGCGTTGCTCATCGCCGGGGTGGCCGAAGGATTGAGTTTAACCGCCTTGCTGCCTTTGTTATCGATTGCGGTGGGTGAATCCGGTGACACCAAGGAATCCGGCATCGGCAAGTTCATGGAAAAAGCGTTGCAGGATATCGGCATCGATCCCACGCTCGACACCATTTTGATCATTATCGTCAGCGGCATGTTCTTCAAGGGCATCGTGCTTCTGCTGGCCAACCGGCAGGTGGGTTACACCGTTGCGCATGTGGCCACGGCTTTGCGTCTGGATCTGATCGAGGCATTGCTCGCCAGCCGCTGGCAATATTACCTGCGCCAACCGGTCGGTTCGCTGGCCAATTCCATCGCCTCCGAAGCGTACCGCGCCGCCAATGGTTTCGAGCATAGCGTCAATGTACTTGCGCTGGCCATTCAGGTCGTGGTGTACGCCATCGTGGCGCTGTTCATTTCCTGGGAAGCGACACTGGCGTCGCTGGTCATCGGTTTATTCCTGTTGATCGTGCTGAATCGGCTGGTCAGCGCAACGCGCCGCGCTGGCACCAAGCAAACGCACTTGTTGCGTTATTTATTGACATACCTATCGGATGTACTCAGTTCGGTAAAATCACTGAAAGCGATGGCGCGCGATAACGTCGCTGACGCCATCCTGCGCGAGCAAACACAGCAACTGGAAAAAGCCACGCGACGCGAAGTCATGAACAGGGCTGCACTTACCGCCCTGCAGGAACCCATTTTGGCCGCGCTGACTGCCAGCGGCTTGTACATTGCTCTGGTAGTCTGGGAATTATCCCTGCCTGAAGTCATGCTGATGGTATTTCTGCTGACCCGCATCCTGGGATTGTTGAACAAGACGCAACGCCGGCATCAACAGCTGGCCGCGCAAGAAAGCGCCTACTGGGCTTTGCGCAAGGCTGCGGAAGAAGCGCGCATGGCAGCAGAGAGAACCACGGGAACACTCGAGCCAACTTTGCAGAAAGGCATCAGCCTGCAGCATGTCAAGTTTGATTATGGCCAGAAAAACATCTTTAAGGATCTCACGATCGAAATTCCGATCAATTCATTCACCGCAGTCATGGGATCCTCGGGCGTCGGTAAAAGCACTTTGCTCGATCTGCTGTGCGGCTTGACGGAGCCGCAATCGGGAGAAATCCTGATCGACGGAATACCCCTGCATGACCTCAACTTGCGACAATGGCGCCACATGATCGGATATGTATCGCAGGATACCGTGCTGCTACACGATACGGTCATGAACAACATCTTAGTCGGCGAGCCGGCATTGACTCCCGACGATGCCGTACGCGCATTGAAACAAGCCGGCGCATGGGATTTTGTCAGCGCATTGCCCGAAGGACTGCAAACGATCGTGGGTGAACGGGGAGGATTATTGTCCGGTGGTCAACGCCAGCGCATCGCGATTGCCCGCGCACTGGCGCATAACCCATCCTTTCTGATCCTGGATGAACCAACCAGCGCATTGGATCCGGAAAGCGAACTCATCATTTGTGAAACGCTGCAACACTTGGCCAACAATCTGACCATTATCGCTGTTTCCCACCAGCCCGCGGTGATCAACGCTGCCGACCGGGTATTCATCCTTTCGAATGGCACGGCAGAGCCGCTATCTCAGCTCCCGATTGAAGCTGGGTAAAGTCACTGTGAGCTTATGCATCGTTCATTGCTTACCGTTTGCGATGGCAATCAGACTCAGCGAATCGGGCAAGAAAGAATCAAAGCCGCACACTCTTAGATCCTGTTCTGTCCAATGGGAACGATGATTTTCCAATGGATTTGCAACTACTTCCTGCTCGATGAAATCCCTGGGTGTGCTCACCAGAACAGTTTTCTTGCAAACGCGCTGACATTCCTTCAAAAAGACGCTGCCTTGTCCTTTATCGAAGTGTTCAAGGATATCGATAGCCAATACCAGATCGTAAGCACCGGCTTGCAAGGTCGGCAAGATTTCCAGCGCATCACCAATATATAAATTGGTGTAAGCATATTCATGCACTGCATTGATGTATCCTGGATAACCTTCAATCCCATCAATTCTGACTCTCCACTCTCGTTTGTCACGCTGGCGCGCATGAGCGCCGTTAATTTCAAAAAGATTGATATTTTCCAAGTTTGTGCGTAACAAAAACCCGTATTGCCCCATTCCGATACCAACACCCAGAATCATCGAGGGATTTTGTTGCTCAGCATAACCCACGATGGTGCTGAGCTGGTTGCTATAACTAAATGGCATATTTTTCCTAGCTATGACGAATATTTAAAAAAATTATCTGCTTTTGGCTGCGATTAAGTTAGCGCTTTTCTTTTTGCACATATCAGACGACAGAAAATGCGACTATCGATTGTAGTCTGCTTCCGACTTTTCCACGATCATTTTCACCCCATCCTTCTTTATTGCCAGATTAAAAAAACATACGACGCACAAAAATATAACTCAATGGCACGCCGAATCAGCATGCGCTATTGTCCTACGTTAAAGCAGTATGGAGCCGGTTCTCATACAGCCTCGTTGAGTGGAGTCATTCAGAATTTTTAAAACTATTGAATAAATTGACGTTGCCTAAGGAGATGCTGATTAATTCGGCGAACGAGATGAAACACAATGCGCATGGAATGCAGCAACCGAGACCTATCAATTCGATAGCCAAGTGAGCAAGTACTACGCAACGAAGCAATTCCCTCGTGCAGCCAATTAATCAGCGTTTGCCTAACCGGACTCAACGAGAAATGCTGCGTTCGGAAGATCGTGACTCATTCATAAAGGAGAAAGTATGAAGAAAAAAATTGGCTTGATTACTTGTGCCGTATCAATGCTCGCCACAGAAATACCCAGCGTCTTCGCTGAAAATGTAGCGATACAAGACGATGTGGTTTTTATCGTGGAAAACAGTTTAGCTGGCTCACAAATCGTCGTAAAAAATCTCGCCGATAATACCAACAACGCATGTCTTTCTGATGCCGGCTTAAATTTACTGGGTTTGAATGCAGATACCAAGGCGACGGACATCGCAATCAAAAACACCACCGCAGTGGTTACCACCTACAACAGCGCTAGCTTGGCGACCGATGTCAAACTGGTGAATGTCTCAGGTTGCATGACGGCTCCACCAATACCT
>WBZQ01001810.1_pt1 | contig 14307 bp, 8 predicted proteins | sample 5204251 | NCBI WGS metagenome assembly WBZQ01 (sample SAMN12412402, study PRJNA552823) | activated sludge metagenome | isolation source: activated sludge from nitrification reactor of wastewater treatment plant... | place: USA: Virginia | collected 2017-09 | reverse complement strand
TGCCAGCCGGTGGGCAGCTTGTGGAGGAACTGGCTGTTGAAGTTGTCGTAGTAGGTCGCGGCGCCGACGGACGTCGAGCTGTCGAAGCTCCACTTGACCGTGTTCTGGCCGCCCGGGCAGGTCACGCTGAAGGCGAACGTGACGTAGTTGTCGTACGAGTTGTACATGATCGGGTAGGCGATGTTGACCGGCGCGTTGACCACGGCGTGCGCGGGCGCGGCGGCGAACGCGGCCACGAGGGCCAGGGCGAGCAGAGGCAGCAGCTTCTTCATGTTCGGGACTCCTTCAGTTTTCGAGGGATCGAGGCGGCGCGACCAGAGGGAGGCGAGCCTGCGAGCCAGTGACATTCTCGGTTACATGTACTTTTACGTCTCTTGGCGGCGTATCGAGCGTGGCCGAAGTCACAGCGCGAGGTGCAACGTTTGGCACGCTCGTGACACCCGCGGGGAGCAGCCCTCGTGCTCCCCGCGGGCGGTCCGTCTACGGCTGGTACGTGACCGTCAGCGTCGGGCGGTTGCCGGCCGTGGCCGCTTCGCCGCCGTAGAAACCGATGTAGTCATACGCGTTGTTGTCGTTGTCGTCGGTCGCGAAGTACAGCTTGAACTGCGTCTTGCCGGTCTTGTTCAGCGCCGCCAACCCGGCCGCGTTCAGCGTGCCGGTGGACGCGGCGCCGTTCGACGCGGGATTCGAGAGGCTGGCGACGGCCGTCGTCGTGGCCGCGGCTTCGAAGTCGGCGTTGGCCAGCGTGGCCGCCGTGCCGAAGAAGCCGTTGCGCACGTCCACCTGGCACGTGCCGAGGATCGTGAAGGGGTTGGTGCCCAGCGACGTGCCACGCACCAGGCGCAGGCTGGCGGACGTGATCGTGGCCGTGTCGGGGAGCGACGAGGTGTCGAACGACAACACGCTGCGGTACGAGCGGTCGGTGGTCAGATCGCCCACGCGCAGCGCGCTCGTGGTCGTGTCGGAGGCCGTCGATCCGCCGCCCACGTTGCTGGTCTCGGTCGATTCCCAGGTGCGGCCGTCTTCCGCGCCGAGCGACGTGAAAGTCACCGTGACCGGCGGCGCGCCGGAGGTGACCGTCACCGGGATCTCGTTCGAAACCAGCGGCGCGCCGCAACCGGGCGTGCTGCGCTCCACCAGCAGGTAGCTGCCTGCGCCCGGGAAGTCGGCGCAGTTGAGCACGTAGCTGCCGCCCGTCTGGCCGGCGATGTTGGTGATCGCGCCGCCCGAGACGGTGCGGAAACCCCACTGGCGGCTGCTCGTGCCGCCGCCCACTTCCGTCACCGTCGCCGTGCCGCCCAGGCACGGCGTGCCGATGGTGGTGCTGCCGGCGACGGAGATGCTGACGCTCGACAGGGGCGCCGCGATGCTGACGGTGGCGCTGCCGGCGCCGGGCTGGTTGCAGCCGCTGCTCGAGACGCTCGTCAGGGCGTACGTCGTGGCGACCGTGGGCGCGACGCTGCGCGTCGCGGGCGAGCTGGTGATGCCGCTCTGCACGAGTCCGTCGGACCACGTCAACGTCCACGGCCCGCTGCCCACGAGCGCCGCGCTGATGGTCGCCGAGCCGCCGCTGCACACCGACGTCGAGCCGCTGACGTTGGCCGGCACGGCGCAGCCCAGGTCGAGGCGGCCGTGTCCGTAGACGTTGTTCGGCACCACCCCGGCCGCGCTGCTGCAGGTCGTGCTGGCGAGCGTGATGGGCTTGGCCGACGACGTCAGACGGCTCTCGACCGCGCTCACGTTGCCGTTCAGCGCCGGGAAGGCCGACAGCAGCACCGCCACGCCGCCGGCCACGTGCGGCCCGGCCATCGACGTGCCGCTCAGGCTGGTGTAGGCCGTGTCGCTCGTGTTGTAGCTCGAGCGCGTGCTGGTGCCGGGCGCCATGATGTCGGGCTTGACGCGGTTGCTCCCGTCGGCCGTGACGGGACCGCGGCTGCTGAACGTCGCCACCGTGTCGGCGCCGGTGTTGAGCGCGCCGGTGGTGAACGACTCGTCATAGAAGCTGGGCGGATCGCTGACGGTCGAACAGCCCGAGCCCGAGTTGCCGGCCGAGACCTCCATCACGATGCCGGCGGCGCGCGTGTTCTGCACGCCGGTCAGCAGGATGTTGGGCGTCGTGCAGCCCTCGCTCGAGGGGCAGCCCCACGAGTTGACGGTCACGTCCGGCGCCTTGCTCGGGTCGCCCTGAGCCGTCGTGCCGCCCACCGGGTAGGGCGCGATGAACCACTCCATGCACTCGAGGTAGCTGGCCGGCGTGCCGGCGCCGACGTTCATGTTGCGGCAGCCGATCCAGCGCGCGCCAGGCGCGACGCCCGTCTGGTTGGTGCTGCCGTCGTCGCCCACGGCCGTGCCCATGGTGTGCGTGCCGTGGCCGTTGTCGTCGCAGGGCTGGGTCGAGTTGGCGCCGCAGGTGCCGCCGCCACTGTGCACGGAGTCGTGCCAGTTGTAGTCGTGGCTGGCGGTGCTGCCGTTCCAGCCGCGGTACTTGTTCTTGAGCGCCGCGTGCGTCCAGCGGTAGCCCGTGTCGGCTCCGCCCACGACGATGCCCTGGCCGTTGTAGCCCAACGCCCAGACCTGCGGCGCGCGCACGTAGTTGACGCCCGTCTCCACGGCCCGCACGGCGTCCGGAGCGGGCGCGGCCAGCGGATCGAAGCGCAGCTCGGGAGTCAGACCGTCCTCCGGCTCGGGCAGCGCCTGACGCAGGAGCGGGTTCGCATCGATGCGCGCCACGTCCTCGCGCGCGGCCATGTCGAACACGACGCCCACGTCGCCCTTGACCCACACGGCGTTCACCAGGTAGAAGGCGCGGTGTTCGACCCCACGCGCGCTCAAGTCCGCGAGCAGCGCGCCCTGCGTCGCGCGTGCGGTCTGCATCAGCGTCTCGTAGACGTAGCGGCCCTTGCCGAGCTTGGTCTTGAACTGCGCGGCGGCCGAGAGGTCGGCTTGGCGCGCGAGCACGACGAGGAACTCGGCCTGGGCGCCGTCGCGCGTGCTCTCGACGACCGCCGGGTCGATCTTCTCGTATCCCGGAATGCGCTGCGCGAAGGCTGGCGCACCGGGCAGCATCAGCGCGGCCGTCGCCAGTCCGACCGCGACGCGGCACGAGCGGCTCCACTGCGGACTCACGTTCATCCTCATCCTCCTTGCTTGTGACTGCGCGGGAAGCGACGTTGGGAGCGCGGGGCGCGCGCTGCTGCGGCGCCCCGCGCCGACTGCTTGGCGCTACTGCACGGCGAAGATCAGGTCGTCACGGTCGTTGAACCCGCCGGTGGTGCAGGCGCTGGCCGTGCCCTGGTAACGGAACTGCGCGCGCACGGCCTGCAGCGTGCTGGCCGGCAAGGTGTAGGTGGCCGACAACGTCTGCGCGCCGGCCACCGTAGGCGTCAGAGTGCCGATGAACGTCCAGGTGGGCGCGTTCGCGTTGGCGGCGAAGTACAGGTCGAGCTTGTCGCTGGCGGGCGTGGTCCAGGCCCAGACGGTGGCGTCGATGCGCACCTGTTTGCCGGCTGCGAAGTTGGTCCCGTCCACCGTCGACACCTTCAGCCGGTCGTTGGACTCGTCGACGTGGAAAGTGCCCGAGGTGCCGTCGGCGCACGAGTTGGCCAGCGTGTTGGGCTGGTTGGGCTCGGGACCCTTGGTGGCGCGGCCCAGCAGCAGCGCGGCGCCCGAATCGCACGAGATGCCGACGCTCGCACAGCGCGGCGCGCGCAGCGTGGCGTCGAAAGCGGCCGTCTGCGCGCCGCCACCGCTGCCGGTGACGGTCAGCGTGATGGCCGACTCGCGGAAGGTGGCGCCGCTGGTTCCACGTGCCCCGAACGTGTAGGCGGCGGGCGTGACGCCCGCGCCCACCGACAACGTGAGCGTCGAGGTGGCCGAACCGTTGGCGGGCGGCGTGACCGACCCAGGCGCGAAAGCGCAGCTCACGCCGGCGGGCTGGCCCGCGCACGAGAGCGTGACGGCGCTGCTGAAGCCCCCGGTCGAGCTGACCGTGCAGGTCGAGTTGACGCTGCCGCCGGCCGCTGCCGAGACGCTGGTGGGACTGCAGGCGACGCTGAAGTTCGGGGTGGGCGTGCCGCCAGCCGTCGCTCCGGTGACGACGAGCGCGAACACGGCATCGGCCGCCGGCGTGGCGAGGTGCGCGTCCTGGTTGATCTCGGCCGCGCGCACCTGCACGGTCCACGTGCCGGCGCTGGGGTTCTGGACGAACACGTTCTCGACCGTGTCGACCGTGTTGGGCGTGCCGCCCGAAGTCGAGTAGTTGCCCGCGGCCAGGCCGTTGTTGCCATGGTAGATCGTGCCGCCTGGCGAGGTCACCTGCAGGTTCAGGTCGTTGATGCGGTGACGCGTGGCGGAAGTCGTCCCGGGCGGGTCGGGATAGACCATGGTGATCTTGAGCTCGGTCTCTCCGGCCGGCACGGTCACGGCGTAGGTCGCGCTCTGGTTCAGCGTCAGCGGCGTGCCTTCGTTGACGACGAAGCTGTTGGCCGCGCGCTGCTTGGCGATCTGGACGTTGGGACGTCCCCAGCCCTGGTGCGTGCGGGTCAGGTCCGAGGTGGTGCCCGTGAAGGCGTACTGCTGGGCGTTGTTGATCAGCAGGGCCTTGATGGTCGAAGCGTGCGGCTGGCGCTCGAACACCGTGCTGCCCGTGGGGTTCGTGCCCCAGACGTTGTCGGACCACATCTGGACCATCAGGCCGGTGACGCCGGCCGCTTCCGGCGTGGCGGCGGAAGTGCCGCCGAAGCTCGTGGTGTACGTGTTGCCGGTGGTGGTGGTGTAGATGCTGTCGTACCAGTAGTGGATGTCGGGCTTGATGCGGCCGTCGGCCGCCGGCCCGATCGAAGCGCCGTTGGTCCAACTGTCGTCCGTGGTCGTGAGCGTGTTGGCGTGCTTGATGCCCCCCACGCTGATGACGTTCTTGGCCCAGGCCTGCGGGCGGCTCTGCTGCGTGCCCGCGTTCGACTGCGAGTTGAGGATGGCGAAGTCCAGGCGCCAGATGATGTCGTCCATCTGCTGCGAGATGCTGGTGTAGGCCGTGGTCAGCGCGTCGCCCCACGAGTTCGACTGGAACGAAGCGAAGTAGGGCGACTGCTTCAGTTGCTGCGTGTGCACGAAGCGGTCGGTCAGATTGTCGTAGTCGGCGGCGATGCCTTGGCCCTTGCAGCTCGCCGCGGGGAACTGGGGCATGTGGCCGATCCCCTGGGCGTTGCCGTCGCCGTCGCGGTTGCCGTTGCCGAACACGATCCCGTAGGTGGCCGTGCCGTGCGAGTCGGAGTTGACCGTCCCGTGCAGCAGCATGCCGTCGAAGTCCTGGTGCGTGGTCTCGAAGCCGCCGTCCATGACCTCGCCGCGCACGCCCAGGCCGCAGATGCCGAAGTTGGTCTCGAGCCAGTTGGCGCCCGAGTCTTGTCGCACCAAGTCCATGTCGTTCTCGGGCGCGCTCCAACGGTCGATCCACATCACGTCGTCGTGGGCCGCGAGCTGACGGAGCTGCTCGCGATCGACGACGAGCTCGACGATCTGCCCGCTCTCGGGCTTGGCGGCCACACGCGCGCCGAGCTGTTCGGCCACGGCGACGACGCGCTCCTTGGCCTCCAGGCCCCACTCGAAGGTCACTACGCGCACGCGCAGCTCGGTCTGTCCGCGCCCGTGCGCCAGCCAGTCGCGCAACGCGCGCTCCAGTCGGTACGAGGGCAGATACGGTTCGACGCGCTCGACGAACGTCAACTCGCGCGCGGCCTGAGCCGCGGCTGCATCGAAGCGCACGAGGTGGGCGTTGTCGGGGAAGAAGCTCAGCACCTCGCCGCCGAGGTCTTGCAGCGCATCGCGCCAGGCCGGCAGGCTGAGCGTGCGGAACTGCACCAGGTAGAGGCGTCCCTGCGCCGGCTGTTCGAGGCCTTGGTCGGCTGCCGGCATGCTCTGACCCGGAGCCACGTCGCCGTCGTGCAGGCGCAGCAGCGTGGTGATGGCGCGCGGCTCGGACCAGCTCTGGCCGCCGTCCTCCGAGAAGCTGAAGACGCGCTGGCCGTCTTCCGACCAGTCGACGAACAGCGCCCGGCCGGCGGGATCGGACCCGCTGCGCCCGAGCCGCACCGCCGCCGCACTCGCGGCCAGCGTCCGCGGCGCGTGCGCCTCAGTCCGGACGGAAATGGTGGTGAGGCCCTGCGCGCGCGCCAGCGACACACGCGTGGCCGCCGTGGACGTGCTCGCCGCCCAGAGGTCGGGTGCGGCGTTCGCCGACAGGCAGAACGCCAGCGCGCAACCGTGCGCGGCGCGCGCCCAGCTCGACGTCGTCATGAGACGCTCCTTTCGGCCGGCCGAGTCGGACGCGCGCTCGGTCACCTTGCGCGTCCGGACGGCGCGGAACCGACCCACAGGCGGCGCCGGACGCGCGGAGGGAGCGCGTACGCGGCGATGCGCCACGGGCTTTGGATTCAGACTTTGGTGACCGTTCTGGATAGAAGCCTATCACCCGGCTGGACGGATGCATACCTGGAGTTGTGGCATATCCGGGGCACGTACGGCCGGCGCGGCCCGCGGTGTGCGCCGCGTTACACTGGCTCTCCAAGCGAGGAGGGAGCCGCCCATGGGCAAGGAAGTGCCGGATCATCGTGACGCCGAGCTGGTCCTGCGCGTGTACGAGCTGCGCCGCGAGAGCGTCATGCGCGAGTCGCGCAACGCCATCAACGGCAGCTTCTGGCCCAAGAACTACGCCGACGTGACGGCCATCGTGCAGGCCGATCATCCCCTGAACGCGGCCTTCCGCCAGGTCGGCACGTATTGGGAGATGGTCTACGGCATGGTGCGTCACGGCATCGTGCACGCCGACTACTTCATGGAGAGCAACGGCGAGGGGCTGCTGGCATTCGCCAAGTTGGCGCCCTACCTGGCCGACTTCCGGCGCGACTACGCGCCCCTGGCCATGCGCAATGCCGAGTGGGTGGCCAAGGAGACGAACGTGGGGCGCGCCGTGTACGAGCGCTTCCAGGCACGCGTCGCCAAGGTGTTGGCCAGCAAGGCCTGAGCGCGTCGTGACGCGTCGCCCGCTCGTGGTGCCGCGTTTCGTGATCGTCGGCGGCGGCCTGCACGGCGCGTTGTACGCGCGCCAGTTGCTGCGCGCCGTGGCGGCCGGCCGGCTCGAGACGCGCGAGCTCGTCGTCGTCGATCGCGATCCGGATTGCGCGGTGGCGCGCGCACCGCACCCGTCGGTGCGTCTGGAGCAGGCCACGTGGGACGACTGGCTCGAGCGCGAGCTGCTCGGGTTCGGCCCCGAAGACCACTTCGTGCCGTACCACTGGGCGCCGCATCTCCTGCTCGGCTGGCTGGAACGCCAGGCGCGTCGGGCCGGCGCGTCGACGCGGCGTGATCCCGCCGTGCCACCAGCCGGCGTGCCGTTCGAGCGCCCCACGGGCGACGGCGCGCGTGCGCTGTCCTACGCCACCTGGCCCTGCCCGCCGACATGTATCGAGCCGGCGCTCTGCCCGCACACCCGGGCGCGCAAGGACTGGAGCCTGGCGGCCGACCTCGACGCGACGAAGGGCCTGACCCCGCTCGTCTTCCGCTGTCTGCACCTGGTCTACGGCGTGGGCAGCATTCCGCTGGCTGCGCTGCTGGCCGCGCGCGCGCGCGTGCTGGCCGGCCTGCAGCAGGGACCGCAGCGCTATCTCGTGGCCACGGCCAGCCACTGTCATGGACTCGCGAGCGTGCTCGAAGTCGCGCCGGGAGCACCCTGAGCCGCGTCCTGCGCTGTCCGCGCATGAGCCCTTGAACGCCGGCCCGCCATGTCTGCCCCGTTTGCGACAGGGACGTGGCGCGTCCGCCGGCGAGGAGGGGGTCGAATGAGAACCTGGACTGGGGTGGCGTGCGCGCTGGCGCTGGCCGCCGGCCTTCTGGCTCCGCGGGCCTGGGCGGCCTCGACGCTGCTCAACTTCGAAGACCTGCCCAGCGGCACGCTGGTCAACAACCAATACGGCGCGCGTGGCGTCGTCTTCCGCAACGCCTTTCTCACCACGCGCTCGGGCGCGCACTCGCCGACGCGCGTGCTGATGGCCGGCAACCCGTCGGGCGAGTTCCATCCCGGCGCCATGCGCATCGATTTCTCCGCTGGCCAGGCGCTGGTCCGGCTGTTCGCCGGCGTGTGGTTCGCGGGCAGCCGACCGAACGGCACGCTGCGCGCCTTCGACGCCAACGGCGTGCTGGTGGCGAGCGACGGCCCACGCGTGGTGGCCGACACGCACACGACGCTCTTCCAGATCAGCAGGCCGACGGCGGTCATACGGCGCGTCGAGTTGACCTACGACGACGCCTCGTTCGAGAGCATCGACGATCTGGAGTTAGATGGTCAGGTGGCCCCGCCCGTGCCGACCGCGCCGCCGGCGGTCTCGATCACGTCGCCCGCCAACGGTCAGCAGCTCACGGCCGGCACGGTCACGGTCAGCGGCACGGTGACCGGGCCGCAGGTGACCGGCGCGACGCTGCGGGTGCAGTTCGAGAGACCCATCGGCTCCACGGCCACCAACGTGTTCAACTACCCGCTGACGCTCGTCGGCACGGGCGACACACGCACCTTCTCGCAGGTCGTCACGCTTGGCATCGGCCCACAGCGCATCAGCGTCTCGGCCCAGAACACGGCGGCGCTCACCGGCACGGCCTCGAACGTGCCCGAGCGGCTGCCGCAGGAGATCCGCACGCGCTGGGCCGCCGCGGGCGGCGCGGCGACCTTCGGCGCCTTCGGTTTCGGCCGTGACCTGGGAGCGAACTGCACCTACGCCGTGTACGCCAACGGTGCCCTGACGCTCTCGAACGGCGTGACGCGCCTGATCGACGGGGCCTTGCTGCAGAAGTGGCTGGCGATGCCTGACACGGTGCAGTACCCGCGCCTGGGCTGTGCCACGACGGAATCGCGCGGCGTGCTCGGAGCCCGCGCCCAGGACTTCCAGCAGGGCCGCATCTACGCCGTCGGCACCGCGCCCGGCGTGTTCGTGCCGCCGGCCTTCGCGTCCGCCATCGACTCGCTCGGCGGCGAAGGCGCGATGGGGTTGCCGCTCGCCGATCCGAGCTCGGCGACGCAGGACCCGTACTATGTGTGGAAGTTCCAGCGCCTGCGGCGACCCTGGTCGCCGCTCGACACGACCCTCGAGTTGCGCGGCGATCCCACGCGTCTGTGGGTCTATCGCCAGGGCGGCGACGGCACGCTCTACGACGGCACGGTCAACGTCGGCACGGCCACCATCGTCGAGTCGTTCCCGTGCAGCTCGACGTCGGGCCCGTGCGACCTCGTCACGCCGCCCGAGCCGGCTTTCTCGAAGCCCGGCGCCTACTGCGGCAACACGACCTTCCCGTGGGGCACGCTGGCGGCGTTCGCGGGCGACCCGACGAGCGTCGGTTGGGACCCGCCCGAGTGGGCGGCCGTGTTCGGTCACGAGGTCCAGACCCCGCTCTACGGCGTGGCCAGCGAGGTGAAGCTGTCGTCGGGCGACAACCCGTTCGCGCACGAGCACACCTACACGCCCTGTCCGCTCACCAATCCCGCCGACGTCGCGCAGTGGCTGGCCGACGAGACCATCTGTCCCTCCGACTGGGACGTCTTCGTGCGGCCCTTGCCAGGCCACCGCTGGATGATGCCCAGCGGCCTCGATCACGTGGCGATCGAGGTCGAACGCGGCTATGCCCAACACTTCTTCGTCGGCTACGACGACCCACGCCGCGGCGATCTGATCTTCTCCAGCGGGCGCATGATCGTCGACTGCGGCCACCTGCCGTACAAGACGGAGATCCATCCGCCCTCCGTGTTCGGCATGATGCGCACCGTCGATCACATCGGCCGACCCGCGACGCAGGCTGACATCTGGGTGACGGGCTTCTACTCGGGCGGGACCGTCGAGTTCGACGTCATGCCGCCGCCGCGCCCGTCGCCCACCGCGATCCTGGGGGCCGTCTGGCCATTGGGCGGCGAGCTCGACATGAGCATCAGCTTCGATCCCGCAACGATCGCCGGCAACCTGCGCGTGCGCGTGAACGCCGCACCGCGCACGCCGCGCGTCACGTCGCTGGGCGAGCTCGAGTGGCAGACCGGTCGCGGCTACGAAGGCCGGCTGCTGCTGTACTGGAACGAATGACCGCGCCGCTGCGCGGGGCTCGCGACCATCACCCCCGCGCAGCGGCCAGTCCAGTCGTCACGCACCTCCAGCGCCTCTCTCCGCGCGGCCCTGCGCGCTGCGCGCCGCCCCGCTCCGCCGGCTCCATCGGTCAGTGGCTCCGGCCCGCTCGTTCATCTACACTGCGGGCGGCTCGCGAACGAGAGGAGTGGCGGCATGACCGAGTTCGTACGCGTGACTGCCGCGGCCGACCTGCCGCCCGGGCGCGGCATGGAAGCCTGGGTGAACGGCAAAGCCGTCGCGCTGTTCAACGTGGGCGGTGCGTTCCACGCCATCGCCAACGCCTGCCTGCACCGCGGCGGCCCGTTGGGGCAGGGCAGCCTCGACGGCTGCGTGGTGCTCTGTCCCTGGCATGCCTGGGGCTGGGACGTCACGACCGGGCTCAGCGACGTCAATCCCGAGATGCGCGTGGCGCGCCACGAGGTGCGCGTCGAAGACGGTCAGGTGCTGGTCCGGGTCGAGGCCTGAGGCGCTCAGGTCGGGCGGTTTGACGCGCTTCTGCGAGCGGTGCTAGATTGCACGACTAACTGCAGTGTCCAGTCCCAGAGATTCGCTGGCATTCGGCCGCCGACGCATCCCGGCTCGCTGCGTTGCTCGTCGGTTGCATATTCCCGATATGCGCCGCTCCTCGCGCCTTGCGATCCGGGCGCCTCGGCGCCCTCGGTGCACAGCAACTTCTGGGACAGGACACTAGTCCCTGCATGAAGAAAGGCCGAGCATGGCCAAGAAGCAGAAGTTCGGGAAGTTCGTCCTGCTCGAAGAGCTGGAGAGCTACGGTTGGGGCGCCGAGTTCCGCGCCGCCAAACTGGGCTCCGCGGGCCTCGAGAAGATCGTGGGGCTGCTGCGTCTGAATCAGGCGCTGTCGACCAACGCCGACGTGGCCAAGGCGCTGATGGATCAGACCAAGGTCGCGGCGGCGCTGCAGAACCCGAACGTTCTGAAGATCTACGGCATCGGCAAGGTCGACTGGGCCTACTACGTGTCCAGCGAGTTTATCGAGGGCAAGAGCCTCAAGGCCGTCCTGCGCCGCTGCCGCCAGGAGCACTTCCCCTTCTCGACCGACCACGCTCTGCTCATCGCGAGCAAGGTCTGTACGGCGCTCGAATTCGCCCACGGACGTCGCACCGATTCGGGCGCACGTTACTTCCACGGCCTGCTGACTCCCGGGTCGGTGCTGGTCTCGTACGAGGGCGAGGTGCGCACGCGCGGGTTCGGCTTCTGGCCCGCGCACGTACGCGAAGCCGGCGGCGTGGCGCCCGAGGATCTGCTCTATCTCGCGCCCGAACAGGTCGCGGGAGGCGCGGGCGACGGGCGCTCCGACGTCTTCGCCGTGGGCGCCATGCTCTACGAGGCGCTCACCGGACAACCGCTGTTCCAGGAGGGGCGCCAGGTCGACGTGCCCGCGGCCATCGCCAAGGCGCGCCTGCAGAGCAGCGACGAAGACGCCCTGCCGCGGCCTCTGGCCGAGATCCTGCAGCGCTCGCTGGCGGCCGATCCCGGCGCGCGCTATGCGGAGATCCAGGAGCTGCGCAAGGCCATCGACACGCTGCTGTTCTCGGGCGACTTCACGCCCACGACCTTCAACCTCGCCTTCTTCATGCACTCGCTGTTCCGCGAGGACATCGAGCGCGAGTCGAAGCAGATCAAGGAAGAGAAGGAAGCTTCGTATCTCGAGTATCTGAGCGAGACGCCCCGCACCGCGGCTGCAGTCAAGCCCGACACAGGCGAGTTCGCCTCGGCCCCGGCGCCTTCTCATGCGACAACGCCCACGCCCGCACCGGCCGCACGCGCTCACGCCGAGCCGTCGCCCACGGTCGCGAGCGCCACGGCTCTCACGCCGCCCGAGCCTCCCGTCGTGAGCGCGCGTGAAGCCGCCGCCAGCTTCACCTTCCACAAGGACGATGCCCAGGCCAAGAGCCGCGCCCCGTTGTTCGTAGCGCTGGCCGTGTTGCTGGCGGTGGGGGCGGGCGCGGCGTGGTTTCTCACGCGTGGCGGTTCCACGCCCGCCAGCGCGCCCAGCGCGGCCCCCAGCGTCGATCCGGAAGTGGCGGCGCGCGAGGCCAAGATCCGCGAGTTGGAAGCGCGCCTGAAGTCGATCGAAGAAGAGAAGCTCAAGGCCGAACAGGCCGCGGCCGAGGAAGCCAAGCGCAAGCTCGAAGCGCAGGCTAAAGCCAAGGGCCAGACCGTCGATCCGGCCGCGTTGGCGAAGGCCCAGGAAGAAGCCACGAAGAAGGCGCGCGCGGAGCAGGAGCGCAAGGCCGAGGAAGAGCGCAAGCGCCTCGAAGCCGAGAAGCTGGCCGAGGAGCAGCGCCTCGAGGAACAGCGCCGCGCCGAGGAGACGCGCAAGGCCGAGGAGGCGCGCAAAGCCGAGGAAGCGCGCAAGGCGGAGGAGGCCGCGCGGCCCACGCCGCCGCCCGCCACCCAGGCCGCAATCCGGCCCGGGACGCTCGTCAACCTCGGCGATCCGGGCGTGGTCGCGCCGGTGGTCGAGAGACAGCCGCAGGTCGTCTATCCGCCCATCGCCCAGCGCCAGGGCGTCGAGGGCGACGTCGAGCTGAACGCGCTCATCGACGAGAAGGGTGCCGTCGCGGACGTTCAGGTCGTGCGCGGAGCCGGCGGCCGCGCAGGGCTGAACGAAGCGGCCATGGAGAACGTCAAGCGTCGCCGCTACCGCCCGGCCACGAAAGACGGCGTGCCCGTCAAGGTCTGGGTGCCCGTGCGCGTGCAGTTCAAGCTACCGCGCTGACCCAGCCCAGCCGCACGTGAGCCGCGTGCCTGAGTTTCATGACTCAGGCGCGCGGTTTCGTCGTGTCACCAGACGGACCGAATCCCAAGGTGCGCGAAGCCGTGCCCGAGTTTCGCCACGCGCACCAGCGCTCACGTCAGTGGCGGAGGGGAGATGCAGGCCGCGACCCCCCGCTGATCCCGCCGAGAAGCCCTGCCCGAGCTTCGTCCGGGGCACGGGCAGCGTCGGGTTGGGTAACGAGTGCGGGGGCCACGCGCCGAGAAGCCCTGTCCGAGCTTCGTCCGGGGCACGGGCAGCGTCGGGTTGGGGTACGAGTGCGGGGGCCTCGCGCTGAGAAGCCCTGCCCGAGTTTCACCTCGGGCAGGGGCAGCGTCGGGTTGGGGGTTACGGGGTGCGGGGGCCACGCGCTGAGAAGCCCCGCCCGAGTTTCACCTCGGGCAGGGGCAGCGTCGGGTTGGGGTACGAGTGCGGGGGCCTCGCGCTGAGAAACCCTGCCCGAGTTTCACCTCGGGCAGGGGCAGCGTCGGGTTGGGGTACGAGTGCGGGGGCCTCGCGCTGAGAAGCCCTGCCCGAGTTTCACCTCGGGCAGGGGCAGCGTCGGGTTGGGGGGTACGGGGGGCGGGAGCCCCCCGCTCAATAGCCCTGCCCGAGTTCACCTCGGGCAGGGCGTTTAAAACCCGCCCATCCCGCCGCCGTGCGGCATGCCACCGCCGGCCTTCTCTTCCTTCTCTTCGGGGATCTCGGACACGAGCGCCTCGGTCGTCAGCAGCAACGAGGCGATCGACGCGGCATTCTGCAGAGCCGAGCGCACGACCTTGGCCGGGTCGATGACGCCCGCGTCGACCAGGTTCTCGTAGCGGTCGTAGAGCGCGTTGAAGCCCTCTTCCGCCTTCAGCTCGCGCACCTTCGAGACCACCACGGCGCCCTCGAGGCCGGCGTTCTGCGAGATCTGGCGCAGCGGCTCCTCGAGCGCGCGACGCACGATCTGGATGCCGACGCGCACGTCGCCGTCTTCCTTGAGCTTCTCGACGGCCGGGATGGCGCGCAGCAGGGCCACGCCGCCGCCGGGCACGATGCCCTCTTCGACGGCCGCCTTGGTGGCGTGCATGGCGTCCTCGACGCGGGCACGCCGCCCACCAGCTTGGCCAGGCGCTCCTGCAGCTTCTCGCGGTCGTAGTCGGAGGTCGTCTCTTCGACCTGCACGCGAAGCTGCTTGACGCGGCCCTCGATGTCCTTGGCCTTGCCGGCACCCTCGACGATGGTCGTGTTGTCCTTGTCGATCGTGATCTTCTTGGCCTTGCCCAGGTCTTCGAGCTTGACGTTCTCGAGCTTGATGCCCAGGTCCTCGGTGATGGCCTTGCCGCCCGTCAGGATGGCAATGTCCTCGAGCATGGCCTTGCGGCGGTC
>WBZQ01001809.1_pt1 | contig 14312 bp, 3 predicted proteins | sample 5204251 | NCBI WGS metagenome assembly WBZQ01 (sample SAMN12412402, study PRJNA552823) | activated sludge metagenome | isolation source: activated sludge from nitrification reactor of wastewater treatment plant... | place: USA: Virginia | collected 2017-09 | reverse complement strand
GGCTCCGCGGGCACGGCCTCCGGCACGTCGATTGTGATTTTGTCGCCGCTAGCGACATGATAAGCGGGGTCGCGGACGGGGACGCCCTTCACGGTCACGGAACCGGCCAGGATCAGCGCCTTCAGCCGCGAGCGCGACAGGCTTTCGCATCGCGCCGCCAGCACGCGGTCGAGCCGGGCCGAGCCCTCGTCGCCCGCGACCGTCACTTGCAGTGTCTCACCGCCGTTTGAAGAATCGTCTCGCAAAAGAAGAACCTTGATGACCGAAGCCGCCATTCCCGAGCCGAGTCCCGAGCAGGCCGCCATGTTCGCGCGGGTGCGCCGGATGATGCTGATCGCCGGCGCCACCACCGGAATAGCAGTCGCCGCCGTGCTGTTCGCGGTGGGTTACCGCCTTTACAAGAGCGAGCCAAGCGCGACGAGCGCCGCCGCCGCCGTGGATGTCACCGCCGCCCTGCCGAAGGGCGCCCGGATCGTCTCGACCGCGGTGGCCGGCGACCGCCTGGTGGTGACGCTGGATATAGGCGGCGCGACCGAAATCCGCACCTTCGACGCGCGGACGCTGAAACCGGCCGGAAAGCTGAAGTTTGTGAGCGAACCCTAGAGGTTTCCCGCCTCCTGACGCGCCGAAGTCCCCCTTCGGACGAAGGCGGTCCTGACGCGCCGAAGTCCGTTAGGACGAAGGCGGTTGCGGCAACCCCATTTCAAGGCTATGCGTCAGGCGCACGCTCCCTTCGTCTAGCGGTTAGGACGCGGCCCTCTCAAGGCTGAAACAGGGGTTCGATTCCCCTAGGGAGCGCCATAAATTTCAATAACTTAGATTCGCTCTCGAGAAGTCGTCGAATATCCGTTGAATAAGCGTCGGCGAACCATGGCGGACTTTGCCGGCCTAATTGGTAGACTCAGCCGCGGCGTATTCTCGCTTCCATTGCAGGCTAGAGTTCGCTTTGCCTCTCGAAAAGGTGGCGGACGTAAATGCAACATTTGGCTTAATCTAGAATCCGAGTAGGCCGGCTTCATCTGACGCGAAACTTCGAAGATTGAACTGATTTGTTTGGGCTCGTGAGATTCGCCTCAGCGCGACTTCCGCTTCACTCGGCAATCCTCATGTCAACGACATTAACGTGTTGGAGGCGATCGCCCTCTAGGCACTCGGCAATCGATGACAGGAAAGTCTCGTGATGCTCCTCCACGAGGCCGGGCTTCCTGTCACCAGCAGTGCTTAGCTTGTCTTCGAGCTTTCGATCCACAATTACGTATCTGACACAAAGATCCGGCGGGACCATCGAGGCGTTGCGTACTCGATCGTCCTTGCGGAGATGACTGGCATCAAGGATTGCATGAGATCCAGCGCGCATAAGAGACGCAACCTGCGCTCTCGCTGTTCTGAAGACAGGCCCTTGACTGCCCGCAACGGACAAGCTGCCATACATCTGAATTCTAAGGCTGTCCGTTGATACGACAGGAATATCTTGGGTCATTGCCCAAGTCGACTTTCCGCCGGCGGCGGGGCCAACCATCATGGAAAGGCACTGTCCAGACCGCGGCCAGTCCCATCCTGGTACCAGCGCAGTCAGATTATCCGCAACTCTGTCCCAGCGTTCGGATAGCTGATGGAGGTTGGCCGCGTTGATCACCCGTGCGTGCGCCAAGTAGTCTCGCGAGCGCTTGAAATCCTCGATCAACCCCTTTTCTTCGCTGGTCATTATATTGCTCAACAGCTTGTTGAGCTCGTACCACTCAAATCTCCAAGGAGTGGTGTACGAGAATATGCGGTCGTGAACTTGCTTCTGGTACGGCTTCGAGGGGTTGGCGTGTCGCTCCAACTCGTCCAGGTATTTGGCAATGAGGCCCCTTCGAGCAGCATCGAAAATTGGAAGGAGGACTCGCGATTGAGCGGCCCAAATGCGACGTTCAATTTCGGCATCGAATCCGTGAGCGAGCGCGGCTGCGGCGTGTGGAACGGGAATGTCATCCCAGATATCGACGAGACCGTTCTCCCAACATGGAAACGGCCAGGGGCGGCTACCGGCCAAGACATGAAGATTGGCTAATGGCGATAGCTGGGTCTCTGTATCCCAGCGAACAGCCTGTTCGAGAATGTCACGTGACCAGGCGGCGGTCTCGATGACCGTTGTTATTGCCAGCCTTTCCGCGATGCCCGAGCCGATCCGGATTCCGGCAGCCGCTATCCAGGCGTTGCTATCGATGGACGAAACCATTCCAATGCTTTTGCGGGTTCGCAGCCTGCCTGACAGCTGCGCCGCGCTCGCTTGGGCCAGTCCTGTAGGCTTGATGACGACAAGGAACGGGCCGGCCGAACCACCTTGCCGGCGTCTCTCCTCAGTTACTGCTCGCAAGAGATAGCCCCACTGGGAAACCACTTCGCGATTGATCCCATCCACGCAAAAGGCCTTATCGACCAACGCGGGATCGTTCAGAAAATCACTGACCGTCCCAATCGATGCTCCGCTGATCCCGGTAGACAGGGCCAGTTCGTGCACAATTGATTGGTTCGCACCAATGTGAGATCCGTCGAACCGCACCATATCAAGCGCCAAATCATCAGCGACCCGGCGGCTTATCGCATCCATCAAGCCATCTGGCAGAGGTCTTGGGCATTCGACGATCGAGACCCCCGAGCTTATCAAATCTGAGAGGACTCGCCCGACGAAGGCGGAAGGGCCGGGGAGACTCCACCACTGCGCGCCGTCCTTCATTGCTGAAGATCCGCGCTTAGAATTTCACGCGCCAAGACATTCATGTCGACGAGCTCTCGTTTCGGATCGGCAGGGTCTGGTTTAATCGAAAGAATGCCGACCAGAGCTCCAAATCGGAGGATCGCCTTCACTTCGGCTTCTTCGATATCCCGGAGAACATCTGCAATATCGAGCGTCGAACTGTCGTCAGGGCACCAGTTTGCCAACGTATTGAATGCAGCGAGCATTTCAGTTGGAATTCCAAAACGTTCGGCACCCGCGGTTCCCCTGAGGCCGTCGAAGATGCCGGCTCCCACATGTTCAATTTGGCTAGAAGATCCAGACGCAGCAAAAAGGTTCTGACACGGATCGTTCCAACCACCGGTCAAGCGGAGAACGCTATCGACCAGCGGAGATTTCAGGGCGTTGATGGCATCCAGGCGGGAAGCGACGTAGGAACGTGCCCAAGGTCGCAATGGTCGAATTGCCGTTCGGGGAAGTCCCTTCGTACCCAATGGGTAGCCACGCGACCACGCAAGCGCATGCTTCGAAGCTCCTATGAAGACCGGTCGAACCAGTCCCTTCGCGACGTTTGGTTGCTTCGAAGCTTCTGCGACCCATTCGGGAGTCCATTCGGTCTGGCTCGTAACTACCAGTACCTTCATGACCCCAGCTTTTTTGGTCGAACGGACCTCCGAAATGAAATCCGCTCGATCGCGCCACCCGCGGACTTCCAGCTGAACCTTGCGTTGGTTCATCCCGAGCGCTGTGTGCGAAGTCTCCAGAGCGTCGTGGACGTGATCAATGTTTGAGATCGGCGCGCCGAATATCACGAACGATTGCCCCACGCTGGGATCGGGAGACATTATCTCCGCTTCTTGCCCGTCCGTGAGAGGTGAAACCTTCTCAATCGGCGTCCTCTTTCCGACATTTATTTTTCGCCGTGTGTTCTTGGGGTCGAACTGGGTTTCGGGCTGCTTGCCCTTGAAGCGGTAGATGCGGGCGAGCAGCTCCTCCTCGTCAGTCACCATCAGGTCAAGCAACATCCTCGACCTCAGCGTCCAACGACCCGAAGGAAAACGACGAAGAATGCCAAAACCTTCCATTTCGTCGAGAAGATATTCGACTTCAGCGGGATCACTTCCTTTTGGAAATGCCTCGGGCCAATACCGCCCGGCTCGTTCCGTGACCTCGCTGGCGGTCAACCCGTCTCCGTCCATACCCTCTACAGCGTCGATGAGAGCGCGCTCGGCGATGATGTACGTGAGAAGCTCATACCTCTGTTCGATGTGGGTAATGGTCTTGTCGAAACTCTCGTAAAGAGCCTTCCTGATTTGGCTGTTGGCGACGGCGCTATCGACCATCTTGCCATCGATGACCTTTATGATCTTGGAGTTTCGTACCGTCTGTTCTTCGATGATCTGGAGCAGTCCCTGGCAAAAAACCTGAATAAGGACGGGATAATAGTTCGTGTAGCTCAAAATGCGCCACACGTCCTCTCTATTGGCAAATTCGTAGCCGAGTGCGGCCATCGGTCCGCGGACAAGAATCTCCGCGTCCCCGACATCGCCCTCGACGAGGGGGCCAATTCGCACGGGGTCATTGGAAATTTGTGCCAGAGGCGAATTTTCCGACCGCGTAATCCTCGACACGTTGTGGAGGCCGGCAAGAACAAACTTAAATCTCTGGTTCGTCTCGGCCATCAAAGCGAGTAGCCGAAGCACGTGGTGGTGATTTATTCTCGCTTGTTCCTTGATGAAGTTGTCAGCCTCGTCGAGAAGTAGGAGGATGCGGCGCCGCTCATCTCCCTTAAGGTAAGCTTTGACGCCCTGATCGAACTCCTCGGAAGTAGCTGCAGGTTGAGCAAATGCCTCCTTGAGCGCACCGGAGGCACGTTCCCAAAGAGCCGCCGAAGAAGAATCGACCAGATCGACATACGCGAACAAACCATGTTCCGGTCTATTGCGAGAGATATGGCGAAGCAATGCGGTCTTGCCCAGCCGCCGTCCCCCGTACACGATGTACGATCCGTGCGGATTGACAATGTTTGCCGTTTCCCGGGCGCGACCCTTAAACATTTCGCGCGGAACATGGGAACGCCCGTAATCCTGGTAGGGTGTGGCGGTCGTAAATGCCTGCGCGATCTCAAACATGGCCAAGGGCCGTCGCTCCCGAGCGGACAGCATCGTGAGCAACAGAAGTTCGTCCACGACCAGCACTTTCCTGCGCCGCTTGATACATTCGAGTTTCAGCTGATTACGGCGGTCGAGGGAGAGTGATCCGAACACGAGCACCAGCACCCCGCGCGGTTCGGCCCCCTCAGTCCGCGCCAAAATCTCGGCATTCGTGATGGTTCCGGGAGCTGCGACGATACGCCAGCCAGCGTTAGTAGAGCTTCCAAAATCTGGCAGCATCAGCGAATTCGCATCAAACGGTAGTTCCATTTTCGCGTCGATCGCAAAGATTCCGCGCCGCTCCTGACTTTCTCCGGAATTCAGCTCAACGACATTCGTGTCGTATGCCACTTGCGTTAGAAGATGAGCCAGCCGAGGACCGATATGCGTAAGACCGCCCGCATTGGCCTTCATCGAGCGCTTGAAATCGAACCATTGACGGAAGACGGATTCGATCTCCTCACGCCGCTCTTCGTCGAGCACGGAAAAGTCGAATGCACCGATTTTCTCGCCTTGCGCCACGGCGTGGCTGGCGCTCACCAAATCGATATTTGGTGTTTCCCCGAGGATCTTCAAAAACCGATGTAATCCTTCGTTCACAACCGCGCCGGCCAGTCCCGGGCGGCGCTGATCTTCGGCCCCGAACATCGGAATCCAGTCGGCCAACGTCGTAAGGTCGTCCGCCGCAAGGAGACGCTCCAGCTCGCGTCGCTCCTCAACCGAGATCTTGTTGCCGTCGGCTAGTGCCGCTATGTCGCGCGCGAAAGCCTGTTTTGCTTCGTCAAGCAGCCGACGCGCCTTGTTTTCGATGGCCGTTAGGCGATTGCCAGCGGCGTTGACGTCCACGATCCGGGTGCCCTCGATTTCTTCTGGCAAAAAGTCGACCGTTATGCTCGGACGCTCGCTATCGATAGTCACCGTATCGAGGCTTAGGGATAGCTGCGACGATCCTTCCAAGCCACCGAGCGCCATTCGGCGTACCTTCGTGACAAGGCTGGAGACATGGTCACGTCTCGATCGTAGCTGTCCCTTGCGGGTCGCTTCGGCCGACTCCAGCCGAGCTTCCTCATCTGCAATGCGTCCTTTGTCCCAGCCGAATTTCGGAGCGAACTCCAACAGCATTCTGGCTGGCACGAATGCGTCTTCGGCCCGACGTGCCTCAATCGCGGCTCGTAGAGCTTCTGCCGAATCGCCAGCGAAGCGGGGTACCGGCATCGTCATAATCGCTTCGAGGAGCCGTGATGCCTCATTTGGCGACGGAGTCCAGGCGCTCGCCCAGGTCATTCCGGGTAGCCATAGAAGCGGAACGTGCAAAGCGAGGCCGATTGATCCCCGATCTGTTTCGAAATGTGACTTTCCTTCGGCCAAGTCGGAAATCTGCCGCAGTACTTTCCTCGCGTAGCGATTGGCTGCGTCGATTAAGTCGCTTCCGGAAGAGGCAGATGTATCGGCCTCAAATTTTTTAATGCCGGCGATAAGGGCGTCTGCAAGCTTCCTAACCAATCCAATACGGCTACTGTTGGTCCGGGCTTCCTCGGCCGCCTCGGCTGCAGCCGAGTAATCCGCACAAAGGGAGGCGAGATCCGACACGAGGGCAATCAAGCGCTCACGTGCGGCGCCGTCGATCAGCTGATTATGGTTGGCCAGGTCGGGCGCGTTCTTGAGCATCTCGTGGATCGCGTCGCGGCTCGCGTACTCAGCGGCAAATTCACGGGCTGCGTGAGCGCCTCGCGGCCCGGATATTTTTGCGGCCAGCGCGCCGACTGGTCCTTCCAGCGATACGAGCCAGTGCTTAACCCGTTGGCCGAGCACAAATCGAAATTTTGCCGCTTGTACGGCCGCGATTTGGCGCTTGATGTCGAGCAAGACATCATTGAGGTACGAGAGGCCGGCGTTGGCGACGACTGCCATGCGCAGGTTCGACGGATGCAGCGGGAATCCCTGCTTACGGTTCTCGCGAAGTGTGTCCACGATGAAGAAAAATGGCGAACAGCTTCCCGTTACCTTGATGCTGTCAATGATTGCGAAGGCGGAACCTCCATCCGACGCGTGAAGCAGAGCGATGGGAATTGCAGCCGAGAGGAGTGCGATGCGGCGTGCGCTATTGCGTTCGCTGCTATCGTCCTCCCGCAAGACCTGCGCCAAGGTCGCACACGCGTGCAGGGATTCGCGATAGACCTCTGTTTCGTAACGTGACGGATTCGCGAGGCGCTCGCCCATCGCAATCAGCCGAAGTTCGTCGACGGTGTAAGGAAGGAGGGGCGCGTCACCAAGCACCTTGGCGCCAGCTCTCGCAAGATGGTAGGCAAGCCCGAATTCGTGGCACGTGAACAGTTCGTCAGCCTTCCGCTCGATTTGAGTTTGCAGCGGATCGATCTCAGGTTCAGGGGCCTTTTCGATCAGAGCTTCTGCTGACGGAAGAGGCGATAAAACAAGGTCACCCTCCGCGGGTTCAAACTCGGTTGCGTAGACTTCGTCACCAATGTCGATGGGTGATCGGATCTCAGAAGTATGAGTTGTTTGTTGATCGGCGGCCGCGGGGACTATTGGCGATGACGGCGAAGGCAGTGGCCGGTTCGGCAAGGTGGTGACGTCGCGCTCAGATAGACCGCGCAACGCCATTTCGATGTCGTTCAGAGCCGTTCTGCCTGTTTCGACCACGCGGCCAAGAAGGTCCGGGGCGACCTTCAGGAACTCCGCATAAGAGAGATCCTTGTTTGCTGCATCGAGGCGCTCCTGGGCCCGCGTTGTATCGAGGGCCGATGCTTCGGCCCGCGTCACACCCTCCTCCGAGGCCAGGAGGCGATCCTTCGACATAAGGGGAGGTGCCGCGTCAGCGGCGGCTTCGAGCGTGGTGACGTTATCTAGTATTTCACCTTCCATGCTACCGGCGCGCGCGAGCACCGATTTTACCTCATTTAGGGCAGTTCTTAGGCGCTCGATCAGTTCGGCAGTCGGTAATGAAATCGGCTTGGCGGCCTCGAAGGCGTCTATGTCGTTCTTTAGCTCGGCAACAAGCTGTTCGAGCTCGACTCTAACGCTGTCATTCGGGTCCAGATCGCAATTCTGCTTCGCGAGACTTTCGATCGACCCCAGCCGAGCTTTCCAGCGTGCGGTGGCGACGGATAAGGCGACCTCAGTTGCCAAGAGTGCAGGTTCTTGGGAGCGAACAGGATCGATAGCCTGTTCTCCTGACGAGATTGTTGGTGGAGGGCTGCCCGCATCTTCGCTGGGGCGTTGTTCAACGCCATCGCCGATGACTTGAGCATCCTTCAGTTCATCGTTCGGAGCCGCTGCGATGTCAGGCTCGTCCGTATTGTTAGCGTAGCGCTTCCATAGCTCCCCGAAAAGGGAGTGATCGCAGGCAAGAAACTTCTCAATGTAGTCGGCAATTTCGGGATCATGGGTTGCGAGCTTCGCCATGGCTGGCGTCTTTTGATTGTACAAGCCCCAGTGCAAAATCGCGATAGCGCGAGTGACATCGTGCTTTCCGGCTTCGGCAAGCTGGACGACCTGCGCATGGCGTCGTTCGAGGTCGTCTGCCATCGTCGTTGTCAGGCCAGCCTCGCGTCGTGCGGCGATGTAAAGTTGATGGAGCCGGCGTTGCCATGTGGGCATCTTTTCGAAAAGGCCGCTGAGAACGAAGCGAAGTCCGAAGGGATATTTAGCAATCTCCGGCAATAGCCGATAGAATTCTTCTACGTCCGGCTTTTCCTGCGGCCAAGGGAAGCCAACTACAGGGCGTACGTTGCGAGCGTATTTAGAATGGAAGATGCGAAGATGACTTCGGGAAACGATGATGTATTTCTTGAACCACTCCGTTGTTGCAAAATTTGGTAACGCAAGAATGGGGCGCCTGAGCTGGTCGTGATCCTTGATCTGGCCGATTTCGATCGGCTTGCCGGATTTGCCCTTGTCCAGGCTCGATTGCGGAGTGGCGGATGATAGGAGCGAATTCAATGGGAGAGTCTCCCTGGCAGAAGGTTGAAATTTTACGAGTGAAGTGCCGCTGAGCAGGGCGTTCCGGAGCTGACCAAAAGTTGCGCCTAATGCGTCCGTCTGCTCATCCGGCGTATCGCTATCGTCTGAAATGGGGTCTTCTGCGCTGGAAGGCGTAGGCTCATCGAGCTCTTCCTCCATGCTGTGCCGCGCAATGTAGTCGGCAATCTTGGACCTAAATGACAGCGGGGCCGGCAATGAGGTAGCCATCGCGCTGTGCGCGTACCCGTGTCGCATGCAGGCGATCAAACTCGCGACCTTGTCTGGGTCGGAGCCTGGCGAGACATTAGCGACAGTGATGTTGATGGACTCGGGCAAGGATGATTCCTCGTCCGATGGGGCATGACGTATCTGCCGATACAGCATACGGCCCTTGCGTTCAGGTTCCTTCTTGACTCGACGATATCCCGGAAGCTCGCGATAGACGCTGGTGCCTCTGACAACTTTCCGGGTGCGCTCCCAGGCGTGTGTTGCCACGTAGTCTCCTCCGACGTCGGAGCTAGCAACTTTGATAACGCACGCCGACATACTTGCATGGGAATCAACTAGGACTGCGCCAGATCCGTCTGCCGGCTTGTTCTCATGCGTCATGATGGTCAGAAGACGAGGCGAGCTTTGGGTCCTGATCCGAACAGTAGTAAGCTCCTTCCACGTCTTCTGATCCAGAATCTGCTCTTTGCCGAACTCGGGCAGGCCGGAGATCTTTGGATTGTTCAGCCACGGCCACAGTCCCATCGAGGCCGATCCGTCGAACAGGACCATCGGCCGCTCGCCGGCCGCTACCTGCTCCTTCACGGTATCGGAAACGAAGCGTTGGAATGTTTCAATTGCGGCCGTCCGATCAATTCCGAGGTCCGCGGCTCCCAGTTTGGCAACCTCGACGAGCGCGTCCCCGAACGGAAGCCACGACGTAGTGCCCTGGCTCGAGGCCAATCTCGCCACCGTCTTTCCGTCGCTCAGGTTGACCTTGGCCGCGAAGATCAGCGCGCCGCCATTCCCTCCGCGCCGTCGTCGAGCGGTCCGGACGATGGACACGCCAAGCAAAAAGTCGGGGCGACGGGCGGGATCTGGAAATGCCTCCTTGAGAGCATCTGAGGGAATTGGTGCAATTCCTGAGTGAGCGAACAGCAAGTCGTAAGTCGCCGCCTGGAGGCGCAGAAGATAGCCGTAGGCATCTCCCGGAGCGCGGGGTACGAGGTATTGGACATTGGCGCCGGCAAAACGTGCGAGCGCGTAGCGACCCGCTTCCTTGTTGACCACGTCTTCGTCGCGCGCCCAACCGGACGGGTCTGCATATTCCTTCGCGGCCTGCACGATCACCCTGGCGCGCGAATGCGCGGCGGCAATTGCCAAGCTCAATTCCCGCCAAGCCTCAACACGTTGTTCGAACTTGTCCGCGTATCGCTTTGGCCCGCCTGAGAAAAGGCCGTGCGTACCCGATGGGAGGCGATACTCGGCAACGACAATTTGGGGAAACAAGGTGGTCACCGCCGATTTGAAGAGGCGTCCCTCCTCCTCCGTCCGCGAGACGAACACGATGGTAGGCTGCTCCTCGCCGAACGTTCGCGAAAGCCGAGCGGCATTCGCGGCTCGGACTTTCGCCAGCAGTTCCCCCGCTTCGACGACCTTCTCAGCTGAGAGATCCTTGCCTCCGGGATCTCCGGTCAGTTGGCCAAAGAGACGCTCGATCTGTTCGTCATCGAGCGCGTTGAGGCGTACTTCTGACGCAACGTGATTGAGAAGCATCTCCGTTGTGAGTGCCGAGTGATATTCCTCCGGCCTTTTGAGCTTCTTCACTTCGGTGAAAGGTAGGGGCTCAAAACCGCAATCCGCGGTGATCTGGGCAACTTTCTCGAACAAGTCGAGTTGGTCGCCAGCGGTCACACCGCGCGGAATCTTAGTGCGCCCATATGCAGTTCGATAAGGGACGGACAGAAACTCACGTCGACCGGGGTCCGCCTGTGACACCGCTTGGGCAAGATCGGCCCCGAAATCGGTGCTGGACTTGAGCATAGCCGCAAGGAAAGCGGGCTCCTCAATGTCTTCGGTGGCCGGAAGACCCTTACTCAGGCGCATCTCATAGCCGACTGAAACAAGTGCTTCGCGAGACATCAATCGAAGCGTGATTCGGCTACTTCCGAAAAGCTGGTTTGGTGTTGGAAACTTGTTTGACCAGACTCGCTTCGAGGCACGGATGCGCACGACTGGCTTCCGGCTGTAGGGTGCCGTATCGATGAGGGCTGTGCACACCATCGAGAAGCATCCGCCCTCACGGGCGACAGGCCAAGTCTCGAATTCGACGCTATTGGAGCCTAGTGCCGATGATACAACACGATAGACCGGACCCAGGCCGTCGAACAGTTCACGGCCCGTGAGTGTTTCAACGAGAAGAGCGCGTGCCGCATTTTTTACCAGGGGAAATGAGCTCAACGCATCGAGATTCTTGGGATCTATAGACGTGCTCGAGCTGTCGCGAATTTCCAGCACGCGCTTATCGGCTGCAAGCTCTCGAATCCGGTCCACCTCACCAAGCGGAATGTCGATACGCTCCGCCCAGCGGTACAGTACATCGGTACTCCATTGGCCGACGGCACGGCCGGCCTGCAAAAGTACGTCGGATGGATCCTGCGCGCTCGTAATAAGGAACGATCGTGGCTCCTTACCGCTCCACGGTTCTCCGAGATCGGGACTGACGACAACCGCGCCAGATACGCGCGCTTCGAGCAGGGAGCGAAGGGTCGCGTAGGGCAGCGACCTTCCGGTTCGATCCTCTGACTGCGAGGCTCTTCGCTTGATCGCGGAGAGAAGTGAGATTGCGGCCTGCGTCCACTGAAGCGAGACAGTCGCGCCGTGTTGATCGGCATAGCCGTTCCATCGAAGGGCGCTTAACGACCGGGTTTGTCGGACTCTCCGTCGAATCCAAAATGGTGCTTCAATATTAGCGTCGCTCATATTGCAAGCTCATCGGGGAATATAATGCCCTTGCACCGCGTCAGCGGATCAAGGAATGGCCGGTAAAGAAGAGAATAGGTCTCGCGAGCAATTCGGTCAGGGTCTTCGAGACGACCGCGCAAGATGTCCCGCATGCAGACAAGCATGCTCGTATTCGGGGTGTCTGGCCTGCCGCGTACGGACGATGGGGCCCATGCTTCGTCGACGAAGATCGCTCGGGTCTTGCAACCGTTACGCATGGCGCGCCCGATCGTCTGTAGCACGTCGACCATGATGTCGGCAGTGAAGGGGACGATCAGATCACCCAGGCGACCCGCTTGAATAGGATATCGAAGCAAGCGTCGCATTAAGTCCAGCGACTGGCTTCTGTTTTCTCGCCATGAGGCGACCAGCTCCGTCAGTTGTGCAGAGGCCGGCAGAGATCGGCGATCAAAATCGAGCGCGTGTCGCCCGGCCAAGCCAGCCGTGAAGTCGAGACTGTCGACTGAGGGATGCGGTCGCATGAAGAATACGACGGTTCCAATCGCCGCATCACGCTTCCGCGGTCCATCGGGATAGACGATATTCACGCCTCGACCGATGGCGCGCATAGGAAATACGACCGCATCCCAGTCGTCGCGGGCGCCAAGCCGCTCGACCTGCGACGCGGTCACCCACTCTCCCGCTTCTGAGAAAGGAATATCTTCGATCTGGTCGACGACGCCGACAATTCGTCTTCCAACCGATCCGTGGTTTCGTCTTGCGTGATCCTTGATCAGCCGGACCTGTTCATATGAGTTCACGACAAGCGCGGTCCGGCGGCCAGCATCAAAATCGTGACGCATACGAGAGATCAGCGGATCGTCACCGCCCAGGTAGTGATCAACTATTGCGCGCATTCCGCGTTCACGATCTTCAAAGGCGCCGCTGAGCCGGATATTGCGTCGCGGATCGGCTGGATCGGGGACCGGCGCGAAGAGGTACTCGCTCCGGCGCCACGCGTCCGCCTCGTTTTCCCGTTTGAGGACGAAGTGCGGCCCTACTGGTATATGGTAGCTTGGACTCTCTTCGAGAAAGCTAGTTGCTGAAGCGAGAAGAACGGCGGGCCCTGCGATACCTTCGGGTTCGAGCAGCTTCGTGAGGTGATAGAGTAGCAGTCGTGGAACTGAAGCAAAGGAGACGTATTTCAACTTCAGCGTCCGGCCTTTGCGACCGTCCTGGAAATAAATCTTGATACCGGATAAGCGCCCAACCAAAGCTTCCGGCATGAAGCGGGCCATGTCCACGGAGACCCCGGAGCCGAAAATTCGACGGGAGTGGACGCCCTCGGCAATCATGGCCTGCTGCATCGGGATGAGCGTCAGGAACTGAAAGACGAGGGCCGTGACTTCCAGAAGGAACGAAAAGTATTCGCGGGCCGCTTCGTCGGGCACAGTTACGTCCGGTGGAAAGATTTTGAAGAATCCTTCCCTGACGCGTTGGCCAGCCTCTTCCCGAATCAGGACATTGGTCGCACCGAACCATCGCGTCATCGCGGAGAGAGTTTCTCGGATCGCTTCTTCCACCTCGGCTTGAGACAGGCCGGCGGCAACGGCAACTGTGTTGATGTCTATGCCGTCAAGTTCGACAATTTCGGGCCGCTCATCGTCGTCACGAATTGACACTTGCCCGCTTCGCTCGGCCATAACGCGCCGGACGGAGCCGTCCCAAAGGCCTCGAATGACATTGTAAATCTCGGTCGAGCGATTTCCGTCGGCAAGATACAATGCTGCGAGCACGGTGTTGCCCGTAACAAAGGTGTCTTGGAACCTATTGAGATGCGCGGTCCCCCTCCGGTCATCCAGCAAGTGAGTGACCAACGCGCGGTTCAGCTTGGAAAATTCCTGAGACGCATAAGTGTAGTTCTGCACAAGAGAATTGGCCGATTGGTTTTGACCCGATGCCACTGGCACCATCAGGTCCTTCAGCAGAGTTGCCTCGTAGGAATCCACGCTTCCTGTAAGGTCCAGTTCGGCCAGGGCGTGGCCATCCAACGCAGCTTGCGCTCCATCTGCCTCGTCGACGATCACGAGGTCACTAATTCGCGCGATCGTTTCAAAGAAGCGTATTTGCTCTGATGCAAAGTGCGGCGACATGCGGACGTCGGTAGAGATTACGTGGCCAATCCAGACGTTCCGACTCGGATTGGCCAATTCACGTGCCGATTTCTGCCGACCACAGACCGCTGACAGAGGGCAGAGCCGGTCGCCCTCTGCTTCGGTCTCGCTTCCATCTCGCTTCTGGCGCCGCTGTTGAATATCCGAGCACGGAGGGCTTAGGTGAGGAAAGCCCAGGCTTGGTTCGGGATTGGAAAGAAAGCCAGCCAACGCGCAGTTGACAGAGAGCAATTCGCTACCTGGAGCCGTTCTGCCCATCCCGCCCGTGTCATCGGAGGCTGCAATGCGTTCGGCTAGCTTGCGTGAGTGACGCCTCCTCGCGTCCGGCGACTGGCCAACAAGAAGCGCTGGGTT